>ENA-OYYJ01000531-OYYJ01000531.1-human-gut-metagenome-genome-assembly--contig:-NODE-531-length-13835-cov-7.012700_pt1 | contig 13835 bp, 13 predicted proteins | sample MGYA00243248_ERZ653447 | MGnify/ENA primary metagenome ERZ653447 (study PRJEB26926, sample SAMN06165030) | human gut metagenome | biome: ENVO:00009003; feature: ENVO:2100002; material: ENVO:00002003...
GCGTCAGATGTGTATAAGAGACAGGGGCAGGGGCTTGCGGCTGCTGAGCTGATCTGCAGCGGTGCAGAGCAGCCCGGCGTCCACGGGATTCCCGTTGATGCGGATGCGTTGGGCCAGCGGCTCGCAGCCCGCGTGGTACAGGCCGGTGACGAAGCCCGCGGCCTTGAGCACCGCAGCGATGAGGGCAGCGGATGCGGTCTTGCCCGCCGTACCGGCTGCGCCCACATACGCCACCTGCTGCGCCGCAGCGGGCAGAGCGGCGCGCAGTTCCTCCGCCGGGGCAAACCCCTCCGGCAGAGCGGCAAAGTATTCATTTGCCCGATCTATGGTCATTGCGTCAATCCTCGTTTCGATGTTTGTAAAGCAGGATGCACATACGGATCAGCCCCAGCAGGATGAGCCCCACCATGAGGCCGGTCATGACACCGGAAAAATCGATCCAGATGTCGGTGACCTGCCCGCTGCGCCCCGGCACGAAGAGCTGGACGGTCTCATCGGTCAGCGCTGTGAGCAGCCCACCCAAGATGGGCCACGAGACATGCCGCAGCAGGTGCCGCGTGTACACCCGCAGACAGAGCATGAGCAGGAACCCCTCCAGCATATATTCGCAGAAATGGGCCAGCTTGCGGACGATGTGCATCGTGAGATGGTGCGCCGCGCCGTTCAGCCCCAGCACCCGTAGAATCTGCTGCATCCGCTCCAGCACCCGGCCGCTGGCCCCTTCCGAGACGGCGGCCACCTGCATGGAGTTGGTGAAGATGAAGGTGATGCAGCCGATGAGCGCAAAGGTAAAGATCACCCGCCCGGCCAGCAGCCACGGCGAGATGCGCTTCTTCTGTTCCGTCATCAGCCCAGCGCCTTGATGCTCTGCTCGATGTTGGCCAGCTTGTCCTGACTCTTGGCGTGCTTTGCGCGGATATCCTCCACCAGTGCCGCCGGGGCGCGCTCGACGAACTTGGGGTTGTTGAGCTGGTTCTCGAACATGGCGAGTTCTTTTTCCGCCTTGGCCTTTTCCTTGTTCAGGCGGGCCAGCTCCTTCTCACGGTCGATCAGCTCCATCATGGGGATGAAGCCGCGGGCGGCGTGGGTGGAGACCTGCACCATGCCGTCGGTGCTGCCCTCGTACTTCTCGGTAAAGGTCACCTCGGTGGCAAAGGCGAACTTGGCCAGATAGACCTGTGCGTTCTGGAAGGGGGCTGCGTCCGCCGTCTCGATGATCATGCTGGTCTTCTTGGCGGGGTGGACGTTCATCTCGGTGCGCATGGTGCGCACGGCCTTGATATAGTCCATGACCTTCTCAAAGGCTTCCTCTTCCTCCGGCCAGTTGTGGGCGTCGTCCACGGTCGGCCAGCTCTGGGTCATGATGGTCTCGGCGGAGCCGGGCAGGGCCTGATACAGCTCCTCGGTCACGAAGGGCATGAAGGGATGCAGCAGCTTGAGGGCCTTGTCCAGCACGTACACCAGCACACGGCGGGCGGTGTCGGCCTGTTCGGCGTCGCCGGAGTTCAAGCGGGGCTTTGCGATCTCGATGAACCAGTCGCAGTAGACATCCCAGATGAAGCTGTTGATCTTGGCAGCGGCCAGACCCATCTCGTAGTGATCGAGGTTGTCGGTCATGGCACCGGCCACCTGATTCAACTTGGTCAGCACCCACTTGTCGCTCATGTCCAGCTTGTCGTCGGCGGGCAGACCCGGCTGGAAATCTTCGGGCAGGTTCATCAGCACGAAGCGGGTAGCGTTCCACAGCTTATTGGCGAAGTTGCGGGCTGCCTCGACCTTCTTCTCACTGTAGCGCATGTCGTTGCCGGGGGTGGAGCCGTCCAGCAGCATGAAGCGCAGAGCATCCGCGCCGTACTTGGCGATGACTTCCAGCGGATCGATGCCGTTGCCGAGGCTCTTGGACATCTTCCGGCCCTGACTGTCGCGGACGATGCCGTGGATGCAGACGGTGTCGAAGGGAGCCTTGCCGGTGTAGGCCAGACCGGAGAAGATCATGCGGCTGACCCAGAAGCCGATGATGTCGTAGCCGGTGACGAGGGTGTTGGTGGGGTAGAAATACTTGAGGTCGGCGCTGTCCTCATTGGGCCAGCCCAGCGTGCTGAAGGGCCACAGCGCAGAAGAGAACCACGTATCCAGCGTGTCGGGGTCCTGCGTGAACTTGCTGCCGCCGCACTTGGGGCAGGTGCAGGGAGTCTCCTTCGCCACCACGGTCTCGCCGCAGTCGTCGCAGTAGTAAGCCGGGATCTGGTGGCCCCACCACAGCTGGCGGCTGATGCACCAGTCGCGGGTGCCCTTCATCCAGTTCATATAGTTTTTGGTGAAGCGCTCCGGGATGAACTTGATCTCACCCTTTTCCACGCTCTCGATGGCGGGCTTTGCCAGCGGCTCCATCTTGACGAACCACTGCTTCGAGACCATAGGCTCGATGGTGGAGTGGCAGCGGTAGCAGGTGCCGACCTCGTGCTTCAGGGGCTCGATCTCCTTCAGGAAGCCGCCCTCTTTCAGGTCGGCCAGAATAGCCTTGCGGGCTTCCATGGTGGTCATGCCGGCGTACTTGCCGCAATCCAGCACCTGCGGTTCGTTCACGGTGTTCTTGCCCGCTGCAAAGAGGGCATCGGCAGCGGCCTTGTCGGCAGCGCCGGTCATGCGGCCGTCGTAGGTGAAGACACGGACGATGGGCAGGTCATGGCGCAGACCCACCTCAAAGTCGTTGGGGTCGTGGGCGGGGGTCATCTTGACGCAGCCGGTGCCAAAGTCCATCTCGGCGTAATCGTCGGCGACGACGGGGATTTCCTTATTCACAAGGGGAAGAATGACCATCTTGCCCACGATGTCCTTGTAGCGCTCGTCGTTGGGGTTGACGCACACGCCGGAGTCGCCCAGCATGGTCTCGGGACGGGTGGTCGCCACGATCACCTCGCCGGAGCCGTCGGCCAAGGGGTAGCGGATGTGCCACAGGTGGCCGGGCTTGTCCACATACTCCACCTCGGCGTCGGACAGGGCGGTGACGCAGTGGGGACACCAGTTGATAATGCGGCTGCCCTTGTAGATCAGGCCCTTTTCGTACAGGGAGACGAAGACCTCCCGCACGGCCTTGGAGCAGCCCTCGTCCATGGTGAACCGGGCGCGCTCCCAGTCGCAGCTTGCGCCCAGCTTCTTCTGCTGCTCCACGATGCGGTTGCCGTACTTGTGCTTCCAGTCCCAGACGCGCTCCAGAAACTTTTCACGACCAAGATCGTAGCGGGTCAGACCCTCCTTGCGAAGCTCCTCCTCCACTTTGATCTGGGTGGCGATGCCGGCGTGATCGACGCCGGGAATCCACAGGGCGTTATAGCCCTGCATCCGCTTGAACCGGATCAGGGTGTCCTGCAATGTCGCGTCCATGGCGTGACCCATGTGCAGCTGACCGGTGACGTTGGGTGGGGGCATGACGATGGTGAAGGGCTTCTTGCTTTCGTCCTTCTCGGCGTGGAAGTAGCCGCCCCGCTGCCACATGTCGTAGATTTTGGATTCCACCTGCTGCGGCTCGTAGACCTTTGGTAATTCTCTTGCCATTTTTTTCGCTCCTTTTGTTAAATAAGAAACGCCCTGAGCCGGGGAAGCTCTGAATCGGCTGACTCAAAGATTCCCCAAAAGCTCAGGGCGAAAATTTTCCGCGGTACCACCTGAATTCCCTTTCGGGCACTTAAAAACTGCTGTAACGGGCAGCCCCGTTCTTTCCTACTTTATTCAGAAAGACCGCTCCCGGGCGACCATCCGAACCGGCCAATATGCGCTCGCACCAGAATGCGCACTCTCTTCCTTGAGCCGGAAAACGGAACCTCCCGTTCACCGCGTTATCAATTTCATTTCATTGTATTGCAAAGGCAGTATTTTGTCAAGAAAAATGTTGGTGCCCTTCTGCCATCCATTGACATTTCCTGCCGGTCATGCTATGCTTTGGACGAAAAATCCTGCGGAGGCCATTTCTTCATGAAACAGCATTCTGTACCCAAATTCCTTGACAACTTTCTCACACGTACCCTGTCCGGTACGGTGTTTTCGTGGCGGGAAATTCTCCATCTGACCTTTCCCAACGTTCTGGACTGTCTGTCCATCATGTTCATCAGTATGCTCATCACCGCCCTCATCAGCAGCAACGGCGAAGCCAGCGTCGCGGCGGTGTCTCTGGTGACGCCGCTGGCGTGGATGATCACCTGCATTTTCAACGGTATCAGCGCCGGCGGCACGGTGGTGGTCGCCCAGAGCTGCGGCATGAAAGACCCTGTTCGTATCCGCAAGGCTGCGGGCATGACGCTGTGGCTGACGGTGGCAGTCGGCACCGTGGTGTGCCTGCCCCTGCTGATGTTTCCCCGTCAGGTGCTGACCCTGCTTTTCCCGGAGGCAGAAGCCGTCGTTCTGGAAAAAGCCCGGATTTATCTTTCCGGCAGAGCTTGGTCGATGCTGGTGTTTACCATATATACCGCAAACTTCGGCATTCTCCGTGGGCTGGGAGAATCCGGCCGGTGCCTTGCCCTGAGCGTCATCATCAACGCCGCCTATCTGGTGTTCAGCATTCTGTTTCTGAATGTGCTTCGGATGGATATTCTCGGCAGTGTTTTTGCCCTGCTGCTGGCGCGGTTCATTGGCTCCGCCGCGTCCGTGATCCTGCTGTTTTTCTGGAAAGCGCCGGTAAAAATGACCTTCGGGCAGATATTCACCTGCGATAAAGGGATTCTCCGCTCCACCTTGCAGGTCAGCATTCCCCTTGGGCTGGAACAGGTGTGCTCGTCCCTCGGAAATGTGGTGGCCGAAATGTACATGATCTCTCTCGGCACCACAGCACTGGCGACCCACGCCATTGCCAATTCCGTGATCGGTGTGTGGTACTCCCCTGCTATGGCCGCGGCGAACCTGTCCGTAACGGTGATCGGCCGGTGCTTTGGCGCGGAAAAGTATGACGAAGCCAAACGCTACGGCGTCCGGTGCGACCAGGTTGCCCTGATTCTGGTGCTGCTGACCTCCGCCCTGTTCATTCCCCTGCTTCCCGCGCTTCTGGGGCAGTACCACCCCACGCCGGAGGTTCTCGCCATGGCGAAAAAGCTGCTGTACTGGTCGATTCCCAGCCTGCTGCTGTTCTGGCCGCGGTCGAACACCCTGCCCAGCACCCTCCGGGCGGCCAACGATACCCTGTACCCCTCCGTGGTGTCACTGGCTGTGCTGTGGGTCGTGACCATCGGCCTTGGCTATGTGCTGGCGATTCCCTGCAAGCTCGGCCTGCTGGGCGTGTGGATCGCCATGTGGGCGTCGTGGGCAATCCGGTGCGTCGTCTTCTCCGTCCGCTTCGGCAGTGGAAAATGGCTGCACAAGGCGTTGACGAGCCGGTAAAAATCGCATATAATGTATGCAGTTTATTGGAAGCGGGAGTGTTTGCTCATGAAATTATCCCTGGTAGTTCCCTGTTATAACGAAGCGGATAACGTCGCCCTGTTTCAGCAGGCGGTCATCTCCGCCTTTGACGGCTGCGGCTATGATTACGAGATCGTCTTCATTGACGACGGCAGCCGGGACACCACGCTGCACAATCTGAAAAAACTTTACGCCGCCCAGCAATGCCCAGTGAAGGTGGTGTCCTTCTCCCGGAATTTTGGCAAGGAGGCCGGCATTTACGCGGGCTTGCAGCACGCGGCGGGCGAGTATATCTGCCTGATTGACGCCGACCTCCAACAGCGCCCGGAAATAGTCCGGGACATGGTGAAAACCCTGGATGAAGAACCGGAATTCGACGTGGTCGCGGCATTTCAGGATCGACGGGGCGAAGGAAAGGTGCTGTCCTTCTTCAAAAAGTGCTTTTACAGCATCATCAACAAGCTGTCCAAGGTGACATTGCAGCCCGACGCCAGCGACTTCCGTACCTTCCGCCGCAGCGTCCGGGACAGCATCTTAGAGCTGGCAGAATACCACCGCTTCTCCAAGGGCATTTTCGCATGGGTGGGCTACAGCACCAAGTTCATCCCCTACACCGCCTGCGAGCGGGCGACCGGCACCACCAAGTGGAGCTTCTGGAAGCTGGTGAATTACGCCATCGAGGGTATCATCGGTTTCTCCACCGCCCCCCTGCGGCTGGCGACGTGGCTCGGCGGCGTGACGGGCGTTGCGGCTGTCATTTACCTGATCGTGGTGGTGCTGCAAAAGCTGATTCAGGGCATTGACGTTCCCGGCTATGCCACCATCATCGTGCTGATTTTGCTGCTGGGCAGCGTGCAGCTGTTCTGCATCGGCATCATCGGCGAATACGTGGGCAGAACCTTTGAGCAGAGCAAGGACCGCCCGATTTATATTGCCAAGGAAGTTCTGGATTACGAGCAGAACTGACATAATAACACAAAAAAGGAGCAATTTTATGACAATCACAAAGGACATCCGGTACATCGGCGTCAACGACCATGCGGTTGACCTGTTCGAGGGACAGTACGTTGTCCCGGGCGGCATGTGCTACAATTCCTACGCCATCGTGGACGAAAAGGTCGCCATTATGGACACCGTAGACCGGGGCTTTACCCATCAGTGGCTGGACAACATTCAGGACACCCTGGGCGGCCGCAAGCCGGACTACCTGGTGGTGCAGCACATGGAGCCTGACCACTCTGCCAACATCGCCAATTTCCTGAAGGTCTACCCCGAGGCAACCGTGGTTTCCTCCGCCAAGGCCTTTGTCATGATGAAAAACTTCTTCGGCGACGACTACGCCGACCGCCGTATTGTCGTCGGCGAGGGCGATACCCTGTGCCTGGGCAAGCACACCCTGACCTTTGTGGGTGCGCCCATGGTCCACTGGCCGGAGGTCATCGTGACCTATGATTCCTGCGACAAAGTCCTCTTCTCCGCCGACGGCTTCGGTAAGTTCGGTGCTCTGGACGTGGAGGAAGACTGGGCGGACGAAGCCCGCCGCTACTACATCGGCATTGTGGGTAAATACGGCGCACAGGTGCAGGCGCTGCTGAAAAAGGCCGCCGGGCTGGACATTTCCATCATCTGCCCCCTCCATGGCCCCGTGCTGACGGAGAATCTGGGGTATTATCTGAATCTGTACGACATCTGGTCTTCCTACCGGGTGGAGAGCGACGGCATTGTGGTCGCCTACACATCTGTCTACGGCCACACGAAGGCGGCGGCAGAGCTGCTGGCGCAGAAGCTGTCGGACAAGGGCTGCCCACAGGTCTTAGTGCATGACCTCGCACGGTGCGACATGGCCAAGGCCGTTGAGGACGCTTTCCGCTACGGCAAGCTGGTGCTGGCCACCACCACCTACAATGCCGACGTCTTCCCCTTCATGAAGGAATTCATCCATCATCTGACCGAGCGGAACTTCCAAAACCGCACCATCGGCCTGATGGAGAACGGCTCATGGGCGCCCCTCGCCGCCAAGACCATGCGCAAGATGCTGGAGGGCAGCAAGAACCTGACCTTCACCGACACCACCGTGAAGATTCTCTCTGCCCTGAATGACGACAGTAAGGCTCAGATTGAGTCCATGGCAAACGAGCTGTGCCAGGACTACCTCGCCCGGCAGGACGAGACGGCGAACAAGAACAATCTGGACGCCCTGTTCAACATCGGCTACGGCCTGTACGTGGTCACATCCAGCGACGGCAGCAAGGACAACGGCCTGATCGTCAACACCGTCTCTCAGGTCACCAATACCCCCAACCGCATTGCCGTCACCATCAACAAGCAGAATTACTCCCACCACGTCATCAAGCAGACCGGCGTGATGAACGTGTGCTGTCTGGACACCTCTGCTCCCTTCTCCGTTTTCCAGACCTTCGGCTTCCAGAGTGGCCGCACGGCGGACAAGTTCGCCGGCATTGAGGAGCTGCGCTCCGACAACGGCCTGCGGTTCCTGCCCCGGTATATCAACTCCTTCATGAGCCTGAAGGTGGAAAGCTATGTGGATCTGGACACCCACGGCATGTTCATCTGCTCCGTCACCGAGGCGCGGGTGATCTCCGACCGGGAGACCATGACCTACACCTACTATCAGAACAATGTCAAGCCCAAGCCGGAAACCGAGGGCAAGCACGGCTTTGTCTGCAAGGTCTGCGGCTGGATCTACGAGGGCGACACCCTGCCCGACGACATCGTATGCCCCCTGTGCAAGCACGGCGCTGCGGATTTTGAACCCATCGGGTAATTCAGGTTTGGAGGTAATCGGGCTATGAACAAATTCAGGACGGTTGTATCCGTGATCGTCATGGTCATTGCCGCGATCGTCGGGTTCTTCGTCGGCGCAAGCCTTGGCGACGCGCTGGGCGGGGCCATTCTGTTTGCCCTGATTGCCGGATTTGCCTGCGTGATCTATACGCTGGACAACCGGGAGCAATAAGGGAGACGGCGTGAAGATGTGGAATTCTGTCAGCAATGAGCAGGACCTGTCCATTCTGATGGAGACGGTCTGCGGTTTTCATGACAGCTGTATCAAGGAAATGAAATACACCAGCGGCGCTTACGTAGACACCGACCTTGCCATGTATCCCGTGAACGACCTGCGCATTCTGAAAATGATAATCCAGCGGCAGTCGGACGCCCCTTCCGCGATTGAGCTGGAGTTTTCGGGACTTAAGTATCTCAGGTTATCGCCCTGTGACGAACGGTACACTTGCGAAATTCATGACGCGACCATGCTTTTGACGGACGGCTGTGTATTCTGGTGTGACGGCGGTGGCTTAACAGCGGCAGAGATTGAACAGTATTCAGGGACAGTTATCTGCGCCCAAAAGGTGCAGTGGAGAGCGGTAAACGAGTATATGGGCGAAAAAGAGGTGTACCGATCAATTTAAGGGAATCACCGTCGGCAAACGGAGGTGTTTTCAATGGCAAGGGATATCCTGAAATCCATAAAAACCTGTGATGTCGTTTTTTCCAATGGCCAGGATGTTCTGGTGGGTGGAAAATCTTTGTGGCTTTTCCGGGCAGATGGGGAATTTGTGAAAAAAATTCTTCCGATCCGGTGGCCATGCAAAACCGTATTTCTTCCAGACCGAACCGCGCTTGTGGAGGGTGCCGGGGATTGCGCTTACTATTATTTGGATTTGAAAACAGGGGAAATCCTTTGGATCACGAAGAAAGCACTCCGGAGAAGCGGGGAAACAAACCGTTTCGTGGTTTCCCCGGATGGCTCCACGGTCTATAATCTGTTTTATGCCTATCAGGGCAAAACGATGTGTCTCCACGCAGAACGAATCATTCCGAGAGCGCATACGCACGATATCTTTCCGGTGAAGGAGCCGTTGAAGCTTACGGAGGGCGGTCTGTGTATTACCGCGGACTTGTTCTGTGATTCCGAGGGGACATTGTGCGCATTATTGCACAAGAATATTACTCGGTATGAGGACTATGACTATCCGGAGACCCCCAAAGCGATTATCCACTATGGAATTCTGGCGTTGCCATTTCAGGGTGCTGCACCGCGCCCTTACTGGAAACGGCACTGGCAAGCGGAGCAGGCGGAAAGGTACAATCCGATTCGAGCGTGTGACGGAAGGTATATCCTGCGGGAAGACCTGTCAGTTTTTGATATGGAGACGCAAAACAGTTTTTTCCTTGTATCCGAGTCCGAGCGTCAGTCTCTTCCCCCCTGCTGTTTCAGATACTTTTACGATCCGGAACGTTTTTGGCTGACGCTGTGGCGGTTGGATGATGGACAGAATGTTGTAATTGACTGCAAAAGCAAAAAACTTGTAGGACGATATCTGCGTGAGAACGGGATAGACGCCCCCGGCTACGGAGGCTGTCTGGTCGGAAATGAATTCTGGAGAGGGACACCGGATGGCGTTGTCCGTTATCCGTTTCCCAATGTATAGTCAGTCCTTATGAACGGAGTGGGTAATTTTTGGAAATGTCAAAAATTCACTTTGACCCAGCCGTCCCGGAACTTGAGCGCAGAGAAGATTGGAATGCCGCAATCCGATTGGTATATGACAAGTGGGTGCAGCACCCCGCGAACTTGCACGCCCTTGTGTCAGCCGGGACGCAAATGTGGTATACGCTGCTCATCATTGACGAAACAACGTCAAATCCATTTCCGCAGGCTTCCGGCGCGGAACTGCCTTGCTCCGACGATATCATGGTACGGCTGATGGAAATAACACGGTACGGATTTGACCACTTTTCCGCGAGTGCCTGCTTCAACGCTTTCTTCGGCTATATGATGAAGGTCATGCCGTATTTCTTCATTGATTATCATGGCGATTATAACGGCTGGTATGATAAGGGCATTGAAATGATGAAAAACGCTTACCGGCTTTCGCCTCAGGATTTGCTTGCGAAAGCAATGTACTACGAAGCAATGGAAGATGACGCGGAATACCGCAGCGTGTGCAGGCAGATTTGGAGCGGTCTTACACCCGAGGAATGGGGAAACAGTCTGGTTCAGCAGTATTTTTTCCGAATTCTGAATGGAGATCAGTTTTATCCAGGTGCATACGAATTATCCTAAAATTTTGTCCTGCAAATACTTATCCAGCCCGGTACCGCTTTCGCGGCACCGGGCTGGATTTCTGTCATTATGCGTTTTACGCCTTTTCCTTCACGGCAATCCAGATCTCGCACTGATAATTCGGGTTCTGCGCATCCGATGAAGAATAGACCTCAAATTCCACACTTTCGGCATATTCATACTGGGCACTCTGGGGGAAGAACTCGGTCACGACTCTGTGATAGGTTTCGATGAAGGCGTCGGGCATTCTTCTCTTGCAAAAGAACGCCGCACAGGTGCTGGACGGAATGGTAATAAATTCCAGATTATCGTCCTCTCCCTTTCTGCGCTGTCAAATGTCATGCGTTCTCGTCCAAGTACGACTGAATACACTTGAGGAACGCCGTGCCGTACCACGCGGCCTTGATCTCGCCCACACCGGAGACCTTCTTAAATTCGCTCATAGTGGCTGGCTTCTTTTTCGCCATGTCTGCCAGCGTGGCGTTGGAAAATACCACAAACGCGGGAATTTCCGCCTTTTTCGCCAGTTCCAGCCGCAGCTCTTTCAATGCGTCAAACAGCTGGGCGTCGTCCGCTGTGAGCTTTGCGGTTTCCGTTACCGGCGTTTCCGGTTCCTTCGTCTGCTCCACCAGCATGGAGACCGTCTTGCCCCGGTAGAGAACCTCCCCCGCTGCCGGGGTCAGAAAAACGGACTGATGCTCCTGCTCCGTCCGCAGATACCCTTCCGCCTCCAGATGGTCGATCATGGCGTGGATGTCGCTTCGTGTCCTGTCCTTCAGCAGACCGTATGTGCTGATTTTGTCCAGCCCCAGCTCCTGCACCCGCTTGTTCCGGCTGCCCCGCAGAATGTTCCCCAGCAGATTCGCGCCTACGTTGTAGCCAAGGGCGTCGTGTACCCGCTTCACGCAGGAGAGAATGATCTGCGCTTCCCGGGTGATGTCCACCGACTGGAAATTCCCCTTGCAGCTGCCGCAGTTGCCGCACATCGCCGGGTGCTTTTGCCCGAAGTAGTCCAGAATGTAGCCCCGCAGGCAGCTTTTCGTCTTGCAGTAGCCGATCATGGCGTCCAGCCGTTCCAGATCCTGCCGCCGCACCTCCTCCCGCTGCACGGCGTCCATTTCCTCGTTGTCGGAGCCGTTGCTGATAAGGAACCGGGCGGTCTGCACGTCTCCGGAGTTGAACAGCAGAATGCAGTCCGCTTCCGTGCCGTCCCGGCCGGCGCGGCCGGCCTCCTGATAGTAGGCTTCGATGCTTTTCGGCATATTGTAGTGAATGACAAAGCTGACGTTGGATTTGTCGATGCCCATGCCGAAAGCATTTGTTGCCACCATCACGGTCTTGCGGTCGTACAGGAAATCCTCCTGATTTTTGCTTCGCTCGGCTTCGGAAAGCCCCGCGTGATACCGGGTGGCGGCGTAGCCGTGGTCACACAGCAGCTCGCAGACGCTCTCCACCTTTTTCCGGGTGGCGCAGTAGATGATGCCGCTTTTCCGCTTCTGCCCGGCAAGCAAACGGAGAAGCGTCTTGTCCTTGGACTCCGGCTGGATGACTTCAAAATACAGGTTCGGACGGTCAAAGCCCGTGACCTCCCGCACCGGACTGCGCAGCTCCAGAATCCGCTCCACATCCTCCTGCACGCTCCGGGTCGCGGTGGCGGTGAACGCCCCAACCACCGGGCGCTTCGGAAGGCTGTCGATAAACTGCACGATTCGTAAATAGCTGGGGCGGAAATCCTGTCCCCACTGGGAGATGCAGTGGGCTTCGTCCACCGCGATAAAGGATATGTTCAGCTTCTCCACCACGCCGCCGAAGCCCGGATAGTCCAGCCGTTCCGGGGCGACATAGACGATCTTGTACCGCCCGGCCAGCAGATTGCGGTATGCCGCCTGCATCTGCGGCCCCGTGAGGGTGCTGTTCAGGAACGCGGCGGGAACGCCCGCCCCTTTCAGCGCCATCACCTGATCCCGCATCAGGGAGATCAGGGGCGAAATTACCAGAGTAATTCCCGGCAGCATCAGCGCCGGGAGCTGGTAGCACATGCTTTTTCCGCCGCCGGTGGGCATGATGCCGAATACGTCCTGCCCGGAAAGCACGCCGTCAATCAGCTTCTCCTGCCCCGGCCGGAAGCTGGAATAGCCAAAGACCCGCTGCAATAGTTCTTCTTTCTCCATACCATCACCGTTTTCGCTCGTATGTTTGACGCTATTGTCGCACATTTTGCCGGAAAATGCAAGAGGAAATTAGAAAAACAGCGCCGCGCGATTGCGCGGCGCTGCCTTAAATTTTAGTCGTTGCTCTTGAACATATCGGCCACATCGCTGATGGTCACGAACGCTTTCGGGTCGATGGAGCGGATAATTGCCCGCATTCTGGAGATCTGGAAGCGGTTCACCACGAAGTAAATGATGGTTTTGTCCGCGTCGGAGTAGCCGCCTCTGGCGGCGATCTTCGTTGTGCCGCACTCGAATGCCTCCATCAGTGCGGCGCTGATCTCCTCGGCTTTGTCCGTGACGATCATGACCTCCTTGGAGCGGTCGATGCCTTCCACCACGAAGTCAACGGTTTTCAGCCCCGCCCCGTAGGCCACGATGGAGTAAAGAGGCAGAATCCAGCTGTGCATCACACTGCCGCAGAGAATGTACAGAATGACGTTGTAGATCATGACAAAGGTGCCGACGGTCAGGCTCAGCTTCTTTGCGAAGATGACCGCCATGACCTCCACGCCGTCGATCGCACCGCCATAGCGGATTGTCAGGCCGCTGCCCACGCCGGAGATCACGCCGCCGAACAGGGCGCACAGAAGCAGATCCTCCCCTGCCAGCGGAGACGCAAAGCTCACGTCCACGGGAAGCACATCCACGATGATCCACGACGCGGCCGAGTACACGGCGACGGCAAACAGGGAATAGACGGTGAAGGCCGTCCCCTGCTTTTTCAGTCCGAACAGGAAAAGCGGAACGTTCAGAATCAGAAGGAAGACGGACAGGGACAGATAATCCGGCGTGATCTGGGAAAGGAGTATGGACGTACCGGAAATGCCGCTGTCGTACAGCCCAACCGGGGCTAAGAAAATGTTGACGCCAAAGGCGTTGATGCAGCCCGCGACAAACAGGAAAATAAAGTTCTGCCACCGCAGGGATTTGGAAAGTCCGTTGATAAGCTGTTTCGTTTTGACCATTCTGCTGCTCCTTCGTGATTTGATTCAACACTTTATGAATAGAATACCATAATCTTATGAACAAATCTACCGATATCGGAAAGCAATTTGATCATTTTTCCCTCCGGGGCAAATCTTTACCGAATCTGATACTAGTTTTCAATAAAACGGTTAAAAACCGTTTTATTCGGCTGCTGTTTC
>ENA-OYYJ01000535-OYYJ01000535.1-human-gut-metagenome-genome-assembly--contig:-NODE-535-length-13697-cov-4.313737_pt1 | contig 13697 bp, 11 predicted proteins | sample MGYA00243248_ERZ653447 | MGnify/ENA primary metagenome ERZ653447 (study PRJEB26926, sample SAMN06165030) | human gut metagenome | biome: ENVO:00009003; feature: ENVO:2100002; material: ENVO:00002003...
TATCGTCGGCAGCGTCAGATGTGTATAAGAGACAGCGGTAACCCTTGCGTCGATGCTTCCGCTTATGCTGTTTTCGTATATGTTCGGCATAAGGAAAGGTATTATCGTGGGTGCGATTTACGGCGTGTTGCAGGCAATACAGGATCCGTGGATTATCCACCCCGCGCAGTTCTTCCTGGATTACCCGATCGCTTTTGCAATGACGGGACTTGCGGGAATTTTCAAGGAACTCAACATCATTAAAAAGCCCGCTGTCGCATTTACGGTCGGCGCAATCCTTGCGGGAACGCTGAGATATTTCTCGCACGTGTTCTCGGGCATTTTCGCATTCGCGTCTTACGCTCCCTCGGGATATTCTGCGGCAGCGTGGGGATTCTTGTACAACACGTTCACGTTCGCAGACGTCGCAATCGTTATCGTCGTTGCGCTGTTGCTGTTCAGCAGTAAGAGTTTCGTACGCCTTGTAAACGAAAAATCGACGGAAGAATCCGCCGATGAAGAAAGCGTTGTAAACGCCGACGATACTAATAGCGTCGCTTAATAGTATTTTATCATAAGTAAAATTCCGCTTTCGACGGTGAACGAGATTTCGTTTGCCGTCGCAATGTTGGAAAGCCCGCAGTAGCGACGCGTCCGCCGAAAACGCGGACGGCAAAGCCGCTTAATAATATTTAATCATAAGCAAAATTCCGCTTTCGACGGTGAACGAGATTTCGTTTGCCGTCGCAACGTTGGAAAGCCCGCGGTTTGTGCCTGCGGAAAGAAGAAGGTTTTCAAGCGGATAATAAAGCCCATGGCTTTCTGTGACCAGCGCGTCCCCGAAAAACGGGAACAGCGAAATTTTCTGGCTTTCAAAAGCCGTGTCGGAAACCTTTCCTTCGACAAGTTTAATATCGAATCCGACGCCCGAAATACGGGCGTCGATTTTTATGTCCTTTGCATATTTCAGTAGGCCGATATTGCCGAGAATCTGACCTATGTCACCGCCTGTTGCGCCGTAAATGGTAACGGCGTCGTAACCCGCGCTTTTTGCGTAAAGAAGGGCAAGTTGCCCGTCGGTTTCGTCCTTTTCCTTTGGGAAGACGACGTAGTTCAAGCCGTCCTTGCGGTTTTCAAGGCTGTCCAGGTCGCCCACGACCGCAACGGGGGTAACGTGAATACGGCTTAATCCGTTGTCGGCGCAAATAACGTCGGATTCTGTAATTTCCCCGATTTCGTCGGGAGTGTTCAGTATTATCGCTGCTGTTTTCATAAATATAAGGATATATACAAAAAAGGCGGTTGTCAAGCGAAAATTTTCAATAAAAGTCAAAATGACAGTCAATATGACAGCAAAGGAAATTTTTTCGTAAAATCAATAAATTGACTTTTCGTCGCTTATCCCGTACAATGGATATATTACGAAAATTATGAGGGATTATGGAAAATTTTGATTTGACGGTACTCGGCGGCGGTCCTGCTGGATACAATGCCGCGGCATACGCCGCGTCAAAAGGATTGTCCGTCGTATTGTTTGAGAAAAACGAACTCGGCGGAGTTTGCCTGAACGAAGGCTGCGTTCCCAGCAAAACATTATTGAACAGCGCGAAAGTCCTGAATTATTTTAAGCACGGCGAAAATTACGGCGTGAAGTTTTCGGGCGACGGCGAAGTATCGCAAGAAGCCGTCATAGACCGAAAAAACAAGGTCGTGAAACGTCTTGTAACGGGTGTGCGCGCAAAATTGAAGGGCGCGGGCGTTACTGTCGTAAAGTCGGAAGCGAAAATACTTAGTCGCGACGAAAACGGCGTCGTCGTACAATCCGAAAACGTCGAATACAACTCAAAATTTTTACTTATCGCAACGGGAAGCAGTGCGTTTATCCCGAAAATTCGGGGCGTTGACAAAGCGATTGAAAGCGGGCTTGCGATAACCAACCGCGAGGCGTTGAACCTTGTCGAAATCCCGAAAACCCTGCTTATTATGGGCGGCGGCGTAATCGGACTTGAAATGGCGGATTATTATACGTCGGTCGGGAGCGACGTCGTCGTTGTCGAAATGCTTGGGAAGATTGCGGGCGCAACCGACGAAAAAGTAAGCGCGGTTTTGCAAAAAGCACTTGAAAAGAAGGGCGTAAAATTCCGTCTTTCTTCAAAGGTCAAAGAGATTACCGAAAACGGCGCGGTCGTCGAGACCGAAAACGGCGAAGAAGAAATACTTGCCGACAAAATTTTGTTGTCGGTCGGTCGTCGCGCAAACGTAACGGGATTCGGGCTTGAAAACATCGGCGTTGAAACCGAGCGCGGCGCAATCGTTACCGACAGCCGTCTTAAAACCAACGTCGAAAACGTCTATGCCGCGGGCGACGTCAACGGAAAGTCGATGCTTGCACACACGGCGTACAGAGAAGGCGAAGTCGCCGTAAACAATATGCTTAACGTTCCCGACGAAATGAATTACGACTCCATACCGTCGGTTATATACACGACTCCCGAGGTCGCTTCGGCGGGATACACGCTTAACGCCGCACTCGAAAAGGGAATAAACGCCGACGAGGTGCAACTGTCCTTAATGTATTCGGGCAGATATATCGCGGAAAACACCGACTACACCGGCATACTGAAACTTGTTTACGACAAAGATAACAACGTGCTTATCGGTGCGAGCGTCGTCGGAAATTATGCGTCCGAGTATATCGTGGCGGTGTCGAACCTTATTGATATGAAAGTGGATATCGACCGCGCGAAAAAACTCGTTTTCCCGCATCCGACCGTTTGCGAAGTAGTGCGCGAAGGTTTGTTTGAAATTAAATAATATCGCAAAACAACTTGTTTATATGGCAAAAACGTACGATAAAGTAAGATATATCGAAACAAGCGGGTTTAATCCGCATTACAATCTCGCGGTCGAGAGTGCGCTTATGGACGCGGCGAAAGACGGCGAACTTATCGTTTATCTTTGGCGCAACGACAACACGGTCGTCATCGGAAGACATCAAAACGCATACCTTGACGTGAACGTGAAAAAACTCCACGACGCAGGCGGTTTCCTTGCACGGCGACCGACGGGCGGCGGCGCGGTTTTCCACGACAAAGGTAATCTCAATTTCTCGTTCATAACAAGTCTTTTGGATTACGACGTGAACGAAAACAACGATATTATTATCCGCGCGATGAAAAAGTTAGGGCTTTTTGCGGAAGTCAACGGACGAAACGACATCGTCATCGACGGGCGAAAGTTTTCGGGCAACGCATATCTCAAAACACAGACGGCGGCGTTGCATCACGGCACGATTTTAATATCCGCCGACACGTCGAAAATGAGCGACTTTCTGAACGTGAAACCCGACAAGCTGGAAGGCAAGGGCGTTGCGAGCGTGAAGTCGCGCGTTGTAAATCTTAACGACCTTGACGAAAGTATCGACGTCGACGCCGTAAAGCAGGCGATAAAAGACGTTTTGACCGAGAAATACGGGCGTATTTTGGAAAATTCCGCCGTGGACGAAAAGAAAACCGACGAATTTTACAAAAAATACTCCGACGATTTATGGCTGTACGGAAAGGACGTTAAACTTCAAAGTCATAAGTACAAAAGGTTTTCCTGGGGATACGCCGACGTGAGTTTCACACTGTCGGGCGGCGTAATCATGGATATAAAAGTGTTTTCGGACAGCATTTTCCCCGACGATATCGACGCGGCCATTCGCGCACTCAAAGGGCTGAACGTCCTGAAGGAAAACACGGGATTAAATCAGGTTGCAAGCGACGTGCTGTCGCTTATTAACGAATAAAAAGGGATAACGGACAAAACTGTCCGAAAAAAGGAGAATTGTCATGAAAGTATCGAAAGAGATACGGAAAAACGCCGTCGATTACAGCATGAACGCAATCACGGACATCTGCACCAACATCGGCCCGCGCGAATCGGGCATGCCGAAAGAACGGGAAGCCCAGGAATGGATCAAAAACCAGATCGACGCCAACGGCTGGGCAGACGAAAGCGCAATCGAAGATTTCAAAGTGTCGCGACACGCGCTTGTCGGGTTCACGAAAATCATCGGCGTATTTTTGATTATCGGCGCGCTTTTGCAGTTGCTGACGCTTGTCGGCAATCCCGCGCTGACGCTTGCGGTAAGGATAATTTCGCTGGTGCTTGCGGTTTTGTCCATTGTCATCGTCGTGCTGGAATTCTTGTTCTACGTGCCGTTCATCGACAAATTTTTGCCGGAAACGACGTCGTGCAACGTATATGCGAAATATAAACCGATGGGCGACGTAAAACGCCGCATCATAATCAACGGACACACCGACAGCGCGTACGAATGGACGCTTATGAAGATAAGACAGGAAGTCATGGTCGGCGTACTTGCAGTCGATTTGCTGTGCGCGCTCGCGTCGATCGTCATTTTTTCAATCAATATAGCAAAAGGCGTTACCCCGCTTTGGAGTGTGATTTTCGCCGCATGCACCGTCGTTGCGTACATAGGACTTTTCTTCGTTTGCAACTTTAAGGTATTATCCCCCGGCGCAAACGACAACCTTACGGGCGTATTCGTCGCAGTGTCCGCGCTCAAATGCCTGAAAGAAAGCGGAATCAGGTATGAAAACACCGAAGTCTGCGCATTGCTTACGGGCAGTGAAGAAGCCGGGCTTCGCGGCGCAACCGCATTCACGAAACGCCATAAAGGCGAAAACAAGGACGTCGAAACGTACGTTATCGCTTTCGACACGATGCGCGACTACGACTATATGACGATTTATCACCGCGACATGACGGGCATGGTGAAAAACAGCCCCGAAGTCGTTGCGCTTCTGGACGAAGCGTGCAAAGATCCCGACGTAAATCACCCGTTGCCTCACGGCGTAGTGCCTTTCGGCGCGTCCGACGCGGCGGCGTTTTCAAGGGGCGGATTCAAGGCGGCGGCGGTTGCCGGACAAAATCCGAAATATGCGCCGTATTATCACAATCGTCGCGACACGCCCGACCAGATGATACCCGAAACGTTTGCGCTGGGACTTGACATCGCGCTTGCCGCAATCGAGGCTTTCGACCGCGATCAAAAGTAAATTCCGCCGTTAAAAGATAATTTTGGGAAGTCCGCAAAGGGTTTCCCCTTTTACAAGACTTACCGTAAAACGAAGGGCAGGTTGTATAAAAAGAATGAAAAATATTATCGAAATCAAAAACCTTGACAAATCGTTTCAGGACGTGCACGCCGTCGACGACTTGTCGCTTGTCGTGAAGGAAGGGGAGCTGTTTGCGTTTCTCGGCGTGAACGGCGCGGGAAAATCAACGACGATATCCATAATGTGCGGCACCCTTTCAAAAGACGGCGGCGAGGTGATAATCGACGGAATGAACGTCGATAACGATATGAAAAACATCACGAAAGAAATCGGCGTCGTATATCAGACGTCCGCGCTTGACGCGAAACTTTCGGTCAAAGACAACCTTACGTCCCGCGCGAGTTTATACGGTATCACGGGGAAAGAGGCAAAAGAAAGGATCGCCGCGCTTTCCGAAATGCTGGATTTCAAGGAGTTGCTGCCGAGAACGTTTGAAAAACTTTCGGGCGGACAGAAAAGAAGAGTCGACGTGGCGCGCGCACTTATTCACAATCCGAAAATCTTAATTCTGGACGAACCGACGACGGGGCTCGACCCCGAAGCGCGCAAACTCCTTTGGAACGTCGTTACAAACCTTCGTAAAAGTCGGAATATGACGGTGTTTCTCACGACGCATTATATGGAAGAGGCGGCGGACGCCGACTACGTCGTGATACTCGACAAAGGGAAAATCGCGGCGGAAGGAACGCCGCTTTCGCTCAAAAACGAGTACACCGGCGACTTCGTTACGATTTATAACGCCGAAGAAGAAAAAGTCAAGGCTTTGGGACTTCCGTACGAAAAAATCAGGGACGCGTTCAGGGTGTCCGTGAAAGACACGGCAGAAGCACGGGATTTAATTATGAAAAACCCCGCGCTGTTCGCCGATTTTGAAATTACAAAGGGCAAAATGGACGACGTGTTTTTGTCCGTCACGGGCAAAAAGCCCGAAGGAGGCGCATTATGAAGACTTTTCTTGCGTTGACGAAACGAAATATAAAGGTGTTTTTTAAGGACAAGGGAATGTTTTTCACGTCGCTTATCACACCCGTGATACTTCTTGTCTTGTACGTCACGTTTCTGGCAAAGGTTTACAGGAACTCGTTTGTTGCGGCGTTGCCGGACGGCGTTTCCGTCCCCGAAAAACTGATAAGCGGAATGGTCGCGGGGGAACTCGTATCGGCACTTCTTGCGGTGTGCTGCGTGACCGTTGCGTTTTGCAGCAATACGCTTATGGTAAACGACCGCCTCACCGGGGCGAGAAAAGACCTGCTTGTGTCGCCCGCAAAGCGTTCAATAATCGCGGCGTCGTATTTTTCGGGAACCTTTTTCACGACGCTTATCATAACGTACGCGGCGACTGCCGCCGGGCTTATTTACGTTGCGGCGAGCGGCTGGTATATGAGTTTTTCGGACGTCGTTTTGGTTATCGTCGACGTGTTCCTGCTGACGGCTTTCGGCACGGCGTTGTCAAGCGTTGTCAACGCGCTTTTAAGGACGCAGGGACAGGCTGCGGGCATCAGCACGATAGTATCGGCGGGCTACGGTTTTATTAGCGGCGCGTATATGCCGATTTCGAGTTTCGGGAAAGGTCTGCAAAACTTTATTATGCTGCTTCCCGGCACATACGGCACTTCACTTTTAAGAAATCATTCGTTAAACGGCGTTTACGGCGAGATGGCAAAGCAAGGCTTCCCGAAAGAAGTAATAAACGGAGTTAAGGACGGCGTTGATTGCAACTTATATTTATTTGGCGACAAAGTAAGCGTCGGCGCAATGTACGGCGTACTTATCGGCGCGGTCGTCGTGTTGTCGGCGGTGTACGTTTTGATATGTTTTTTCGCCGGAAAAAACAAGAAACCTTTTGAAAACGTAAAGAGAAAAGGCTTGTCGAAAAAGGCAAATAGGTATTAAAAAGACACTATAATTATTGTAAGATCAATCACTATATAAAGTTGCAACCGATATTTATAAAAAAAGTGTAACTTCCTACGGAATTTTAGTTAAAATTTATTGACAATTTTTTTTCTTTGTTGTATATATGTAGCATACTACATTTTACGACGGAGTTTTCATGGATAAAAGACAAGACGCCGGCTTTCTTATCAAGCAAATCAGTGAGAAAACCGACAAAAAAATAATCAGGACGTTCAAGAAGTACGGCGTGACCAGTTCGCAACACAGACTGTTGGTGTTTTTGGACAAGTCGGGCGGGAAATCGACGCAAAAAGACGTCGAAACTTATCTGGAAGTTTCGCACCCGACAGTCGTTGGGCTTCTTTCCGGGCTTGAAAGCAGGGGACTCGTTTCCTGCGTGTTCGACAGCGACGACAAGCGTATGAAAAGCGTATATCTTACCGACGAGGGCAGCGCGCTTCTGAAATCGTCGCACAGGGACGCTATCGACGCCGGGAAAGAATTCTGGAAAGATATTTCGGACGAAGAAATCGAAACGCTTATCGCAATCCTTGAAAAACTGAAAGGAAATCTCAATAACGATTAATATTTTAGGAGCATAGATGGACACAATAAAAGTATTGAAAAAGAGTATAAGGGATTATAAACTTCCCTCGATTCTCACGCCGATTTTCATCATCGGCGAGGTCGTGTTGGAAACGCTTATTCCCACGGTAATGGCGGTGCTTATCGACGAAATCAGCAAGTCGATATCCATGGACCCCATTATCAAATACGGACTGATACTGCTTGCGATGGCGCTTGCGTCGCTTCTTTGCGGTTTTATCGCGGGCAAGTTTGCGGCGACGGCGTCGTGCGGATACGCAAGGAATCTGCGCCACGATATGTATTATAAGATTCAGGACTTCTCGTTTGCGGAAATCGACAGGTTTTCGACGTCGAGCCTTGTCACAAGGCTTACGACCGACGTTACGAACGTCCAGAACGCATATCAGATGATAATCCGCATTGCGATAAGAACGCCGCTGATGCTGATTTTCGCATTCGTTTTCAGCTTCCGCATAAATTGGAGAATCGCCCTTATTTTCCTTGCGGCGATGCCCGTGCTTATGCTTGCTCTTGCGCTTATGATGAAGTTCGTAATGCCGTTTTTCAGAAAGATTTTCAGAAAGTACGACGATATGAACGAGTCGGTGCAGGAAAACGTGCAGGCGATCCGCGTCGTTAAATCGTTTGTCAGGGAAGACTATGAAAAAGGAAAGTTTGAAAAGGTATCGTCCGAGGTCAGAAACGACTTCACAAAGGCGGAGCGTATCATGGCGCTTGCCTGGCCAATAATGATGCTGTGCGTTTTTACGGTCATGGCTGTAATTATGTTTATGGGTTCCAAGACGATAATCACGTCGCACGGAGAGGAACTCACGGTCGGCAATCTGTCTGCGCTTATCAACTACGCAATAATGGCGTTGATGTCGATGATGATGCTTTCGATGGTGTTCGTCATGCTGACGATGTCGGTTGAAAGCGCAAACCGTATCAAAGAAGTTCTTGTGACGGAATCGTCGCTTAAAAGCCCCGAAAATGGCATTACAACTGTTGAAAACGGCGATATAACCTTTGAAAACGTTTCGTTCAAATACAGCGAAAAGGCAGAAAAGTACGCGCTGGAAAACATAAATCTTTCCTTAAAATCAGGCGAAACGGTGGGTATTCTCGGCGGCACGGGTTCCAGCAAGAGCAGCCTTGTGCAACTTATCCCGCGCTTGTACGACGTGAGCGAAGGCAGACTTCTTGTCGGCGATAAAGACGTCAGAGATTACGACCTGGTCGCGCTTCGCGATTCGGTATCCATGGTGCTGCAAAAGAACGTGTTGTTTTCCGGCACGATAAAAGAAAATATCCGCTGGGGCAACGACGCAGCTTCGGACGAAGAAATCAAACGCGTATGTCGTCTTGCCTGCGCCGACGAATTTATAGAGTCGTTCCCCGACGGCTACGACACGCATATCGAGCAGGGCGGCACGAACGTTTCGGGCGGACAGAAACAAAGACTTTGTATCGCGCGCGCACTCATTAAAAAACCGAAAATCCTTATCCTTGACGACAGTACGTCGGCTGTCGATACAAAGACCGACGCGCTTATCAGAAAAGCGTTCAGGGAAGAAATCCCCGACACGACCAAAATCATCATCGCTCAGCGCGTGGCTTCCGTCGAGGACGCAGACAAAATCATCGTGATGGAAGGCGGACGTATCGCCGCAATCGGCACGCACGAGGAACTTATGCAAACGAGCGAAGAATACAGGAGCGTTTACGAGTCGCAAACCCGCCACTCCGACAACGAAGAAGGAGGCGACGCACAATGAAAAAGGTTTCCGCAATGAAAAATCAACGCAATATGCAATCCGCCAAAAAGGGTACGTTTGCCCGTCTTTTGAAATATCTTTTCAAATATTACGGCTGGCAGATTATCATAATGTGCATCACCCTTCTGATGGTGTCGACGGGCATGCTTGTCGGCAACGTCTATATGCAGAAACTCATCGACGACGTCATTACGCCCGCGCTTTCGCAGAATATGCCGTGGAGCGAGGCTTCCGTCCTGCTTGTCAGAATGGGCGCGACGATGGTTTTGTTTTTCGTATTGGGCGTTATCGGCTCTGTCGTAAACAACCAGCTTAACGCAATCATTACGCAGGGAACGTTGTATCATTTCAGAAAAGATATGTTCAACAATATGGAATCCCTGCCCATTAAATATTTCGATACGCACAAGCACGGTACGATAATGAGTACCTATACCAACGATACCGACGCCGTGCGCCAGCTTATCGGCAACAGCCTGCCCGTATTGTTCCAGTCGGCGTTCACGCTGGTTGCGGTGTTCATCGTAATGCTGACGTACAGCGTATATCTGACGCTTATCGTCGTTGCGGTGATACTGCTTATGCTTTTCGTCGTCGTGAAAATCGGCGGAGCAAGCGGCAAATATATGGTCGCGCAACAGGTCGCCGTCGCCGACGAAGAAGGCTATATCGAAGAAATGATAAACGGTCAGAAAGTCGTGAAAGTGTTCAACCACGAAGACGCCGCAAAACAAGGCTTTGACAAACTCAACGATAAACTCAACGACGACAGCAGGAAGGCGCATACTTACGGCAATATCCTTATGCCGATTCTCGGCAATATGGGCAATCTCCTGTACGTATTGCTGGCGTTTATCGGCGGACTTCTGGTAATTTCGGAACTCAATACCGGGTTCAAAAACGTCGGTATTATCGGGTTCAATCCGCTGACGGTCGGCGTTCTCGTTTCCTTCCTGTCGCTTTCGCGCCAGCTTTCCAACAATATCGGCAACATCGCGGGACAAATCTCGATGGTTACGATGGGGCTTGCGGGCGCGTCGCGCGTGTTCGATATGATTGACGAACAGCAAGAAACCGACAACGGCTACGTCATGCTTGTCAACGCCACGAAGGACGAAAACGGAAATATCGTCGAAAGCGAAAAACGCACGGGGCTCTGGGCGTGGAAACATTACCACAAGGAAAACGATACCACCACTTATGTGGAACTCAAAGGGGATATCGAACTTGACGACGTCGATTTCGGTTACGTTCCCGACAAACTTGTGCTGCACGGCGTATCCCTTCGCGCAAAACCCGGTCAGAAATTCGCTTTCGTCGGCGCAACGGGTGCGGGCAAAACGACAATCACCAACCTTATCAACAGGTTTTACGACATTCAGGACGGCAAAGTCCGCTATGACGGGATAAATATCAATAAAATCAACAAAAAGGATCTGAGAAGGTCTTTGGGTATGGTTTTGCAGGACACCAACCTGTTCACGGGAAGCGTCATGGATAATATCCGCTACGGTCGCCTTGACGCCACCGACGAAGAATGTATCGCCGCCGCAAAACTTGCAAACGCAGACGACTTCATCACACGACTTCCCGAAGGGTACAATACCGTAATCACGGGAAACGGCGCAAATCTGTCGCAGGGACAACGCCAGCTTTTAAGTATCGCGCGCGCCGCCGTCGCAGATCCGCCCGTCATGATTCTGGACGAGGCGACGTCGTCAATCGATACCCGCACCGAAGCGATCGTGCAAGCCGGTATGGATAACCTTATGAAAGGCAGGACGGTTTTCGTTATCGCGCACAGGCTTTCGACAATCAGAAACGCCGACAGCGTCATCGTCCTCGACCACGGCAGAATTATCGAGCGTGGCACCCACGACGAACTTATCGCAATGCACGGCACGTATTATCAGCTTTACACCGGCGCGACAGAGCTGGAATAACGATTCAAAAATAGCGAAGTTATATTTGCCTTACGGCGCGATGTTTGCCTTTCGGCAAGTGATGTGCCTTACGGCGCGATGTTTTGCAAAAAGCAAAGCGATGTTTCTCTCTTTGAGAGAAGATAAGGTAAAAATATAACCGTTTGCAACGCAAACGATATAACTAAAATAGCCCGCTGTCTGAAACGGCGGGCTATTTTCTTTTGTTTACGTTATCTATGGGCGTTTACAAAGTCCATAACGGCGGATTCGTACTTTTTCGGGGGGTTTGCGTACGACGCGCCGTGTCCCGCGCCGTCCACAAGGAACAGGCGTTTGTCCGAGGAGCAGGCGTCGTAAAGTTCGTGCGCCATGCCGACCGGAATAAAACGGTCTTCCTTGCCGTGAATAAACAGTATCGGATATTTTGCGTGTTGCACCGCTTTGAGCGGCGTGAAGTCGTCGACGGTATTGCCGAATTCTTTTGCAAAAAGTTTATAAACGCGTTCCAACGTGGCTTTCGGCGTGAAACCCAGGGTGAGTTTCGAGCTGTGTGCAAATTCCGCGCGGATTGAGGTGTAGGAGCAATCCGACACGACGCATTTCACGTTTTTCAGCGTCATTTCGGACATAAGACAAACGGTTGCGCCGCCCAAAGAAATACCATGCAAAATAATGCTGTCGCCATCGAAACGCTCGTTGAGTTTGTCAACCCACAGGGCGGTGTCGATCCTTTCGTAAAGTCCGAAAGTGATGTTGTTGCCGACGCTCGTTTTGCCGCCGCGGTTGTTTGTCAGAAGAACGTTGATGCCGCGTATTAAATAAAATGCATTATTGCCGACATATCGCCCATGGGGCTGCTGTTGTAGCCGTGCACGAGAATTGCGGTGTCGCGCGCGTTTTCGCCCGCGGTATAAAACCAGCCTTCAAGCGTAAGAGAGTCGAAAGTGTTTACGGGGATAATTTCCTTGTCCCACGTTTTGACAAGCCTGCTTGCAGCTGAGCAGGTGTCGTACAAATGCTTGAAATTGGGCCCCATTACCTTTTCCGCAAACGGCGTTTTTGGCGTAAACAAATGTTTACTTGGTCTGAAAAGGGCGTTAAACGCGATTTTGCGATGTACATAGTTATCATATCTTATTTTTTGAGTATGACTTTGCCGGCGGTTTTCGAGATATATTCGCCGTTTGACACAACCTTTTCGCCACCGACGAAGACATAATTTATGCCTTTGGGGGTGAAGTCGGGGACTTTCGGATTTACTTCCACGTTGTCGAAATCGAAAACGGTAACGTCGGCGAAATAACCTTCTTTCAAAAACCCGCGGTCTTTGATTTTGAAGCGTTCCGCAGTCGCGCCCGTCATCTTTCTTACGACGTTTTCAACGGGGATATCGTTCTTCTTCGCGCGCACCAAAAAGTACGGGAAGCACTGATACGTCGCGCCGTTTTGCGTGCCGGCTTCTTCAACCCACGCGTCCGTCATAAAGATGGACAGGTCGTCTTTCATCAGCCTGTCGATGATGGCGTCGTTGTAGTATTTGTCGATGTAAAGTCTGCCTTGCGCGTTCGACAAATCGACGAGTTTCAAGTAGCAGTCAAAGTCGGATATGCCTTCCGATTTAGCAATTTCCGCAATTGTGCGTTTTTCGTATTCCTTATGGTCGTCCGAAATGTACGCGACCGTGAAGTCGCTGAAATCCAGCCCCAGAAGTTTTTTGGACATTTCCACGAGTACGCGCAGTTTGAAACGGTTGAAAGGTTTCTTTCGGTCTTCCTTGCTCATTGCGAGATACCAGGCGGGCATAACGATTGTGATGACCGACGCGCCGTAAGTGAAAGCGTAGTTGTCGTAGGCGATTTTATATCCTTTTTCGTTGTAGTCGTGCAGTTTTTTGAGCATAGGTTCAACGCTCGGCCACGACGAACGACCGACGAAAATAAGATGGCTGTATTCCGTCCTGACTTTCGACTTTTCCATAATGTCGATGATTTCGTCCAGCGCGATTTCGATATGCGGTTTCGAGATAAGGGGATAACCCATCGCGACTTTCGATTCCGCGCGCGGGTGAATGGTCAGGATACCGTCGTACTTTTGCAGTTCCTTTGCGAACGCGACGAGTTCGTCCGTTTTGCTGTACATGCCGGGCTCGTACATAAAGCCGAAACTTCCGCCGAACGCGCCGTTTTCCATTGCCTCGTCGACGAGCTTCATTTCTTCGTCGATTTGTTCTTTCGTGAGCGGTTTCGCGTCAAAGCCCGAAATGCTTATGCGCGTCGTGCCGTGTCCGATAAGGGGGACGATATTGACGTAAAGTTTGCCTTCGGCATTTTTAACAAAGTCTTTGAAACTGCCGGGGTTTTTGGCGTGGAATAAACCGCCGCCGACTTTGTCCTTATATTTTGTGT
>ENA-OYYJ01000540-OYYJ01000540.1-human-gut-metagenome-genome-assembly--contig:-NODE-540-length-13568-cov-5.773625_pt1 | contig 13568 bp, 9 predicted proteins | sample MGYA00243248_ERZ653447 | MGnify/ENA primary metagenome ERZ653447 (study PRJEB26926, sample SAMN06165030) | human gut metagenome | biome: ENVO:00009003; feature: ENVO:2100002; material: ENVO:00002003...
ACCAAAGGGCTTTCCGATCGCCCTTTGGAAACCTTCGGTTCGCACCCATGTTAGTTGATTTTTATTGGAAGTTTTTAGTTTGTGTGCTGTTTGTCCACTAACTAAAATAACTAACATAACAGACCCGTAACATCCGAAGGGCAGGCGAAGGAGTACAGAGGGCGACCGCGGACTTCGTCCGTTTCCATGCCCTCTGGAACTATGCTCAAGACCAGTATGGCAGCAAAACCAACTCTGCCAACCGCGAAAAAGGACAATTATGCTAAGATACACCAAGAAAGGCATCGAGAGCAAGGAACGCATCGGGACATTGCCCCTGCGCATGTCAAACCTCCTGCGCTATCGGGGCGTCAGCACCCCGGAGGAAGCGGAGCGCTTCCTGCATCCGCGCCTGACCGATTTGCTTGACCCCCTCACCATGCCCGGCATGGAGAAGGCTGTATCCATCATCCGCCAAGCCGTCCGGGAGCAGTGGGGCATCACCATCTACGGCGACTACGATGTCGACGGCATCTGCGCGACAAGCATCATGCTTGAAACCCTGCGCGACCTCGGCGCACAGCACGTCCGCCCGTATATCCCTTCGCGCCACGAAGAGGGCTATGGGCTGAATGCCGACGCGATTGAGCTGCTCGCGAAGGAAAGCCGACTGCTGCTGACCGTGGACTGCGGCATTACCAATCTCGATGAAGTTGCGCTGGCGAAAAAGCGCGGCATGACCGTCATCGTCACTGACCATCACCAATTGGCGGAAAAGCTGCCCGAAGCCGATGCAGTGCTGAATCCGCTGATTGAGCCGTATGCGTTCAAGCGGCTGTGCGGCGCGGGCGTTGCGCTCAAAATCACGCAGGCGCTGCTGGGCATGGACGGCGTCGAAAAGCGGATTGACCTCGCCGCCCTCGCGACCGTCGCGGATATTGTGCCGCTGATGGAGGAAAACCGCGTCATCGTCCGCGAAGGCATGATGCGCATGGGGACAAGCGCGCGTCCGGGATTGAAGAAACTGATGGAGCTGGCGCAGGTCAGCCAGCCCGTCAATACAGGGCATCTGGGCTTCCGCCTTGCGCCGAGACTGAACGCGGGCGGGCGGCTTGAAACCGCCGAACAGTGCGTCAAGCTCCTGACGACGAAGGACGAAGCCGAAGCGACTGCCATTGCCACCCACTTGAACGGCCTGAATCAGGAGCGTCAGGCGATGGAAAAGCAGATTGTCGAACAGGCGATTTCCGCGATTCCGGCGCAGGTGAATTTCCGCACGGATTTCGCCATCGTCATCCTTGGTCAGGAGTGGAACAACGGCGTGATTGGGCTGGCGGCGGGGCGCATCTGCGAAAAGTACCATTTCCCGACGATTGTGTTAAGTCAGCACGGCGACCTTGCCGTCGGCTCGTGCCGGTCGATTCCCGGCGTGGATATTCATCAGATGCTGACGGCGTGCAAGGCGCTGTATCAGGCGGAAGGGCACGGGCAGCTGTTCGAGCGCTTCGGCGGGCATTCGCAGGCGGCGGGGCTGACCATCCGCGCGGAGCTTGTGCCGGAATTGCGGCGGCTGCTCAACCGCGTCATCCCGCAGGGCGACAACTGCGACTTGACGTGCTACATCCCGCAGAAGGAGTACGAACTCGAAGTGCCGCTCGAAGCGGTGAACATGGCGCTCATCGACGAATTGAATCAGCTTCAGCCGACCGGCTACGGCAACCCAAACCCGGTGCTGATGGCGCGCGGACTGCATGTGCAGGAGGCGCGGCGCGTCGGCGTGGGCGGGGCGCACCTGAAGCTGACGCTGCTCGACGGCGCGAACGTGCGCGGCGGCATCGGCTTCCAGCAGGGGGATTTGGCAGACCGCGGCTATGAGCGCGTGGACGTGCTGTTTTCGCCGGAAGTGAACGAATTCCGTGGACAGCGGACGGTGCAGCTGAATGTCGCCGCGATGAAGCAGACGGGCGGCAGTCTGCTCTGGCCGGACGAGAAAATGATTTTCTCCGCGCTCTTGCAGGAATTGACAGCCCTCGCGTCGAATTACAACACTTTATCATCAGGCGATACGCAGGCGAAAATCCTGCCCCTGCGGACGAATCAGCTGCGCGAGAAACTGCGGCTCGGACGCGGCGTGCTGATGATTGCTCATCAAAGCGCGTGGGCGAAGGACGTCCTCAGCGGAGGCGAAGCCGATACGGATGTGGGGCAGGTGCGGGACGCGCGCGCGTTCAACACCGTGCTGTTCGCGCCGGATGTGGAAAAGCTGCGGGATGACTGGCGCGATGTGGTGCTGCTGGACGGCGAAACGCTGCCGGGGCTTAAGGAACTTATCCGGCAGAAATGCCCGAACGCGCGCCTGTGGTGCTTGTCGGATGCGCCGGATGACCTGCGGAAGCAATTGTCGGTGCTCACCGTCTCCGAGGATACCCTGCGTGGGCTGTATCGGCGGCTGCTGCGCGGCGGCCCGATGGCGGCATCCGCCCTGGCGCAGGACTGCGGCATGACGGAAGAGCAGGTGCTGACCGGACTGACCGTCTTTGGGCAGGTGGCGCTGGTTTCCTTCAAGCTCGACCCGTATCAGCTGACGCTGCTGCCGATGCACAAGGTTGCGCTGACGGACAGCCCGCTGCGGAAATACCTGATAACCCATTATGCTGCGGAAACGCAGATGTAACCCGAACGACATTTTTTCGGGGAGGAGGATGAAATATGACTTATACCGTTTATGAGGCCATGCCGTTGAGCCAGATGCTGGCGCGCGTGCAAAAGTATTATCCCGGCGACGGGTACAAGCTGGTAGAAAAAGCCTATTTATTCGCACAGGAGGCGCACAAGGATCAGTACCGCAAGAGCGGGGAGCCGTATTTCACCCATCCGTGCTTTGTCGCCAGCATTCTGGTGGAATTGTCCCTTGACCCGCCGACGATTGCCGCCGGGCTTCTGCACGACACGGTGGAGGACTGCGAGGGCATCACGCTGGACACCATTCGGCAGGAATTCGGCGAGGAAGTCGCCATGCTGGTGGATGGCGTGACGAAGCTGAACAAACTCGATTTCGCCGACAAGGAAGAAGCACAGGCGGAATCGCTGCGCAAGATGATTCTGGCGATGGGCAAGGACATCCGCGTCGTGCTGATTAAGCTGGCTGACCGCCTGCACAACATGCGGACGCTGAAATTCCAGAAGGAAGAGCGGCGCGTGGCGATTGCGCGCGAGACGCTGGACATCTATGCGCCGATTGCGCACCGGCTGGGCGTGTACGCCATCAAGCAGGAACTGGAGGACTTGTCCCTGCGCTACATCGACCCGGTTGGGTACGAGAACCTGGTGCAGAAGGTCGGGCAGAAGCGCTCGGAGCGGGAAGAAAATATCCGCATGGTCATCGACGAGTTGTCCGCCAAGCTGGATGAGCAGCATATCCACCACACGATTGACGGCCGCCCGAAGCACTTTTACAGCATCTACCGCAAGATGGTGCTGCAAAACAAGCCCTTCGACCAGATTTATGACTTAATTGCGATTCGCGTGCTGGTGGACTCCGTGCCGGATTGCTATGCCGTGCTGGGCATTGTCCACACGCTGTGGAACCAGATGCCGGGGCGCTTCAAGGACTACATTTCCGTCCCGAAGGCGAACATGTATCAGTCCCTGCACACAACGGTCGTCGGCGGGCGCAAGATGCCGTTTCCGTTTGAGGTGCAGATTCGTACCTGGGAGATGCACCGTATCGCGGAATACGGCATTGCGGCGCACTGGCGCTACAAAGAGGGCGGCAGCGCGGCGAACGACTTGGATTCCAAGCTCTACTGGGTGCGGCAGATTCTGGACTGGCAGAGCGACACGCGCGATTCCCGCGAATTCCTGGATACCCTGAAAACCGACCTCTTCTCCGAGGAAGTGTTCCTCTTCACCCCCAAGGGCGACGTCATCAGTATGCCCAAGGGCGCGACGCCGCTGGATTTCGCCTACCGCATTCATTCCGCCGTGGGCAACAAGTGCGTCGGCAGCAAAATCAATGGGCGCATCATGCCTTTGGACACGCCGCTGGAAACGGGAGACCGCGTGGAAATCATCACCAGCGCATCGTCGAAAGGCCCGAGCGCGGACTGGGTGCGTATCTGCAAAACCCCGCAGGCGCAGGCGAAAATTCGCGCGTTCCTGAAAAAGGAGTACCGCGAGGAAAACATTGAGACGGGCCGCGCGATGGTGGAACGCGAATGCCGCCGCCGCGGGCTGAATCCGCCGGATGTGATTAAACCGGAATACTATGATTCGATTCTCAAAAAGTATGGCTTTACGGCGCTGAACGACATTTACAGCGCGGTCGGCTATGGCGGCATGGCGTCGGTGTACGTTGTGTCGCGCCTGGTGGATGAGCAGCGGACGCAGACGGCGCAGGCTGCCCCGAAGGCGGAAGAACTGCTCGCACTGACAGAAGAAAATCAGCCGCAGCGCAAGGCCTCCGGCAAGGCGAACCACGGCATCATCCTGCCCGGAAACGAGGATATGGACATCCCCGTGCGCTTCGGCAAGTGCTGTTCGCCCGTGCCGGGGGACGACATTGTGGGCTTCATCACCCGCGGGCGCGGCGTGACGATTCACAAGGCGGACTGCGTGAACGTCCTGCGCGGCGAAGCGGAACGCCGGGTGCAGGTGGCGTGGGCGGATGGCGACACGGGCACGGGCTTCTGCGTGTCCATCAAGATTGTCGCTTACGACCACACGAACCTGCTGATTGAACTGGCGACCATCATCGGCGACGCGAATGTGCCGATTAAGACGGTCAACACCGAGCTGGACGAAAAGAACCGCATCGCGACCTTCCGCTTCGTCCTCGAAGTGAAATCCCGTGAGCAGATGGACAAGCTGGTGAAGCTGCTTCAGCGGAAAACGGACGTCATCGACGTATTCCGAGTACAAGGGTGACCAGAGGCGCTGCCTCTGGACTCCGCCAAAGGGTCTTCGACCCTCTGGACTCCCTTTCGCGCGATTCAGTTGGTGACAACTGCATACAATGCCCGCGTGTTTATTGGGGTGAACCTGCGGTTCAGAGATACTTCACCTTCACCGTCGGCGGAAGCATCTCCGGCACGTCCTGCCCCTTCGCCAGCACCAGCACCTCAATGCGGTACAGGCGCATCAGCTCCGGCAGCGTCAGCTTCTCCGTCTCCAATTCCAACACGCGGTCAACACACCGCAGCGCCAGCAGCGAACTTTTCCGCACATCCTGCGCACATCCGGTCAGCGCGACCGTCAGGTGTCCGCCCTCGTCCTTCGCGCGGGTCAGGAACGCAATCGCCTCGTGCGACAAATCCGCAAATTCCCCGATGACCATCACGCGGCGCATGATGCCGCCGGAAATGTGGCGCATGAGGGCGCTCTCGAAGCGAACCGCCAATTCGCTCTGACGCACTTCGCTCGTCTTGTCGCGCGTCATGAGCGCCAGCGCCATGTCCTTCGCGCTGATTTCGCCCTTCACGACCGCGTTCACCGCCTTGGCAATCGGCATTTCCACCTGATAGCGCTCCATCAGCTGCATGGCGGCGGGCAGCGCGTTGATGCCCTCCACCGTGCCGACCTGCCGAACGGCTTCCTGCGGCGGAACACCCTGTCCGATGAGGATGCCGCAACGGTTGTTGCGGCTGTGCATGGACGTCGCCGTCACGATGAGGTCGCCGATGCCCGCCAGTCCGCCGAACGTGTACTCCGCGCAGCCCATTTTCAGCCCCAGACGGCTGATTTCGGCAATGCCGCGCGTGATGAGGGCGGCGCGGGCGTTGTCGCCGTTGCCCAGCCCGCTGGAAATGCCGACGGCCAGCGCCTCGATGTTCTTCATCGCGCCGCACAGCTCTACGCCGAGCACGTCCGTGTTCGTATAGGTGCGCATACAGGTGTTCATGAACACATCCTGCACCTTTTCCGCCACCTGCATGTCTGTGCAGGCGGATACGATGGAAGTCGGCATATCGAGCGCGACTTCCTCCGCGTGGGTCGGGCCGGACAGCGCAACGAGCTTCACATGGTCATGCTGACCGTCCTTGCTCAATTCGTCGCGGATGACCTCGGTCATGGTCATGAGTGTGTCCGGCTCAATGCCCTTGGCAACATCCACGATAATCTGTCCGTCCGGGATGAACGGGCGCGCGCTTTCCGCTGTCTGCCGAATGGCGATAGACGGCACGGCGAAAAGCAGAATATCCTTGCCGCTCGCCACTGTCTGCAAATCGCAGGTGAAATGCACCGTTTCGGGGATGACCAGCCCCGGCAGCGCGGGATGCGTGCGCGTAGCAGACAGATTTTCGATTTCCTTCGGGAATTTTGACCACACGGTCACATCGTGCCCGTTGCGGTGCAGCAGCCGCGCCAGCGCAATGCCCCATGTGCCGGAGCCAAGAATGCCAATTGTCGTCTGGTTATTCATGCGATGTTTCTCCTTCTGCTGGATGATGGACGTTTAGCTCGCGCATCAGCATCTCGTAAAACTCCCTCTGATCGCGCCGCAGCCGAATGAAATGCCCTTCGGGATTCAGGAAGCAGTGTTCGGATGTGCCGGTGAACACACGCGTTCCGTCCTGCTTCGTCATGTCGTAGCCAATCGTCAGCACGACGCCGTTGAACGCCTCCACGCGCACATCCACCGTGATGCGGTCGTCGAATGTCGTTGTCGCCAGATACTTGCAGTTCACCGCCGTCACGGGCGAAATCACCCCGCGGCGCTCCAGTTCCGCATACGGGAAGCCGAGCTGCTCCAGATACGCCACGCGCGCTTCCTCCATGAAGCGGATATAATTCGAGTGGTGCGTCACGCCCATGCGGTCGGTTTCATAATACTGCACCCGATGTGTTAATGCTTGCATTGCTTACCAATTCAGGCGGCATCCGTCCGCGGAGCAGCCCGTTTCCTCCTGATTTTCTTCCGCCGGAATCACGCCGCGCAGCACGTCCGTCATTTCCGCCAGCGTGTACGCCCGCAAGCGGATGCGCTGCCCATTGACGAAGAGAATCGGCACGCCGCGCGGATGATAGGTGTCCAGCGTGTTTTGGATGGCGGTCTTCACGTCGCCTAAATAGGTGCGGTTTTCCAGCGCCTGACGCATTTCGTCCGCGTTCAGCCCGATGTCCGCCGCCAGCACGCACAGCACGTCAATTTGCCCGATGTCGCGCCCCTCGACCCAATACGCGCGGTAAACCCGGTCGCTCCACGCCTCGTGCTTGCCCGATTTTTCCGCCAGCGCTGCCCCTTCAAACGCGAGATACGTCATCGGGCGCGGGCGGATTTCCGGCGGAAGCTGCATATTCAGCCCGACCGTCTCCGCGGGTTCTTTCAGCCGCGCGAAATACGCTCGATGCTCCTCGTCGCAGATGTCGGTCGCCTCGCTGCCTTCGGGGGTCAGCGCATACGGATGCTCGATGATTTCCGCCTCTTGGTGCAGCGTTTTCAGCGCCGCGCGGAGGTTTTCTTTCGTGACAAGGCAGAACGGACACACATAGTCCGTCAGAAAATCAATGGTCAGCATGGGGGTCTTCTCCTTTCGGGGGATAATCAGCCGTCGTCGTCGCGCCAGCACTCGTTTTTCGCGCTGCCATCGCGGTACGTCGGTTCATAGGGCGACATGTCCTCGTCGTCCTCGTCGGGGGATACGCGGTCGCTGTCATCAGGAATTTTGCGGATGCGCTCCATCTTCGCCGCCTCCTTGCGTTCTGCTTTCTATCATACCACTTTCGCGGGAGGACTGCAAGGGGGGAAGCAAAACCGCCTTGCCCGGCGGGTGCGCGGAGCAAGGCGGCGAAAGGAATTTGATTGCGGGTTAGTTGTTCAGCCAGTCGTTGGCGTCGGGATAGGTGTAGGGGATGTTGTTGGTTTTGGCGTACTCTAAGGCGTAGGAGTTGCGGGGGACGGTTAGGGTGAGGTTGGAACAGTCACCGAACGCGTAGTCGCCAATGGAGGTAACGGAATTGGGGATGGAGACGGAGGTCAGGGAGTCGCAGTAGTAGAACGCGCGGTTGCCAATGGCGGTAACGGAATCGGGGATGGAGACGGAGGTCAGGGAGTCGCAGTAGGAGAATGCGCGGTCGCCAATGGAGGTAACGGAATCGGGGATGTTGACGGAGGTCAGAGAAGAGCAGGAGTAGAACGCCTCGTCGCCAATGGCGGTAACGGAATCGGGGATGGAGACGGAGGTCAGGGAGTCACAGTAGGAGAATGCGCTGTCGCCAATGGCGGTAACGGAATCGGGGATGGTGACGCTCGTCAGGGACTCGCAGAAGTAGAACGCGTTGTCACCAATGGAGGTAACGGAATCGGGGATGGAGACGGAGGTCAGGGAGTCGCAGTAGTAGAACGCGCTGTCGCCAATGGCGGTAATTCCCTGCGGAATGGTATAAGTTGAAGAACTGATGCCGGCAGGATAGGAAATCAAGGCTTTATCGCCTTTTCGGAACAAAACGCCATCAATGGTGGCAAAATACGGATGCTCAGGAGAAACAGAAATGCTTTTTAGTGCGGAACAGACTGTAAAAGGATTCGTACCAATTTGTTCAACGGAATCGGGGATGCTGATGCTTGTCAGGGAAGAGCACAAGTAGAACGCGCAGTCACCGATGGAGGTAACAGAATCGGGGATGGTGACACGGGTCAGAAACTTGCAGTCGTAGAATGCGCTGCTTTCAATGGCGGTAATCCCCTGAGGAATGTTATAAGTTGTGTACTCCCTTCCTTTAGGATAAGAAATCAAACAGCTATCTGCTTTACGGAATAAAACGCCATCAATGGCAAAAAAGTACGGATGTTCAGAAGAAACGAAAATACTTTTTAGTGTGCTGCAGTATGCAAAAGGATTAGCAGAAATTTTCGCAACGGAATCTGGGATGATGATGCTGATTAGAGAATCACACCGATAAAACGCTCTGTCATCAATAGAAGTAACCTTTTTCCCATTGAGCATATTGGGAATGGTGAGCTTTTCTGCTTTTCCATTGTACCCTGTAATCTCCACTGTTCCATCATCCAGCAGCGCATACTCATAGTCCCCAGACGTGAACGTCTCGCGTTCCACATCCTCCGCAAGTACACCCGTCCAGCAGGCACACATCATCACAACGACCATCAGCAGAGCTACGAAGCACTTCTTTTCCATTAGAACAACCTCCTTTATGCCATTATCATACACAACAAGCCTTCATTTGTCAATGCGATTCCATAAAAATCCCCCAGCATATCCACGATACGAAAATATTTGTTCGTGTTCGCCTTGCATGTGCCGGACAAAATGTGCTATACTGTGTTCCTAAGCCAAGGAGGATTGCAACGATGAACGACCAAATCATCATTCGCGGCGCAAGAGAACATAACCTGCGCAATGTCAGCCTGACCGTCCCGCGCGACAAGCTCGTTGTGTTTACGGGGCTGTCCGGGTCGGGCAAAAGCTCGCTGGCGTTCGATACCATTTATGCCGAGGGACAGCGGCGCTATGTGGAAAGCCTGTCCAGCTATGCGCGGCAGTTTCTGGGGCAGATGGAGAAGCCCGATGTTGACCAGATTGACGGCCTGTCCCCCGCTATCTCCATTGACCAGAAAACCACCAGCCGCAATCCGCGCTCGACCGTCGGCACGGTGACGGAAATCCACGATTATCTGCGCCTGCTTTATGCGCGCGTGGGGCATCCGCATTGCCCGAAGTGCGGCAAGGAAATCCGCCAGCAGACCGTTGACCAGATGGTGGACGCAATCGTCGCCTACCCCGAAGGCACGAAGCTGATGGTGCTGTCGCCCGTCATCCGCGGCAAAAAGGGCGAACATGTCAAAGTGTTCGAGGAGGCGCGCAAGAGCGGTTTCGCGCGCGTGCGGGTGGACGGCGAGCTGTACCGGCTGGAAGAAGTGCCGGCGCTGGACAAAAAGAAGAAGCACTCGATTGAAATCGTCGTTGACCGCCTGATTGTCCGCCCCGGCAAGGAGTTCCAGAGCCGTCTGGCGGATTCCATCGAGACGGCGACGAAGCGCTCCGGCGGCTTGGTCATTATGGACATGATGGACAAGGGCGAACTGCTCTTCTCCATGAATTACGCCTGCCCGGACTGCGGCATCTCCATCGAGGAACTCAGCCCGCGCATGTTCTCCTTCAACAGCCCCTATGGCGCGTGTCCGGCGTGCAGCGGGCTGGGCTACCGCATGGTGGTAAGTACAGATATTCTGTTCCCGGATAAGTCGCTGTCCCTGCGGCAGGGCGGGCTGAACGCCATGGGCTTCGGTTCGGCAGATGGCGACGGCGTGACGGCGCAGTATTTCCAAGCCTTATGCGACAAGTACGGCTTCACGATGGATACGCCGATTCAGGACATTCCCGAAGCGGGCATCCATGCCCTGCTCTACGGCACGGGCAGCGAGAAACTGACCATGACCTATGACACGCCCAGCGGCAGGGGAACGTATTCCACGACGTTCGAGGGCGTGATTCCGTCCTTGGAGCGCCGCTATGAGGAAACAGGCAGTGAGGCCATGAAAGCCGCCTATGAAGAATACATGGCGGAAGAACCCTGCCCGGTCTGCCACGGCAAGCGATTGAAGCCGGAAGCGCTGGCGGTCACAGTCGGCGGCAAGAATTTGTATGAGGTGTCCAGCCTGTCCATCACGGACGCGCGGGCGTTCTTTCAGTCGCTGACGCTGACGGAGAAGGAAAGCATGATTGCCGCGCAGATTTTGAAGGAAATCAACGCGCGCATGGGCTTTCTGGAGGACGTCGGGCTGGGGTACCTGACATTGGCGCGCGCGGCAGGGTCGCTGTCCGGCGGCGAGGCGCAGCGAATCCGGCTGGCGACGCAGATTGGCTCGGCGCTTATGGGCGTGCTGTATATTCTGGATGAGCCGTCGATTGGCCTGCATCAGCGCGACAACATGAAGCTCATTAACACCTTGAAAAAAATGCGCGACTTGGGCAACACGCTGATTGTCGTCGAGCACGACGAGGACACGATGTACGCGGCGGACTGGATTGTGGACGTCGGGCCGGGCGCGGGCATCCACGGCGGCAACATCGTCGCGGAAGGCACGGTGGAGGATATCAAGCGCAATCCGAACAGCATCACCGGGCAGTACCTGTCGGGCAAGAAGCGCATCGAGATTCCCGACGTGCGCCGTCAGCCGAAGGGCTTCCTGACCATCCGCGGCGCGAAGGAGCATAATCTCAAGAACATTGACGTGAAAGTGCCGCTTGGCTGCCTTTGCTGCGTGACGGGCGTGTCGGGGTCGGGCAAATCCAGCTTGGTGAACGAAATCCTCTACAAGCACTTGGCGAAGGTGCTGAACCGCGCGAAAACCCGTCCCGGCGCGTTTGGCAGCATGGAGGGCGTGGAGCAGCTGGACAAAATCATCTGCATTGACCAAAGCCCCATCGGGCGCACGCCACGGTCGAATCCGGCGACGTACACCGGGCTGTTTGACCAGATTCGCAAGATCTTTGCCGCCTCCCCCGAAGCGAAGGCGCGCGGCTACAAGGAAAACCGCTTCTCCTTCAACGTCAAGGGCGGGCGGTGCGAAAACTGCTGCGGCGACGGGATGCTGAAAATCGAAATGCACTTCCTGCCGGATATTTTCGTGCCGTGCGACGTGTGCAAGGGCAAGCGCTACAACCGCGAGACGCTGGAAGTGACCTACAAGGGCAAGAATATCTCCGACGTGCTGGACATGAACATCGAGGAAGCCATTACGTTCTTCGAGAATCACGAGAGCATCCGCCGCAAGCTGGAAACGCTCTACGACGTCGGCTTGGGGTACATGAAGCTGGGGCAGGCATCGACGACCCTTTCCGGCGGCGAAGCGCAGCGCGTGAAGCTGGCGACGGAGCTCAGCCGCCGCGCGACGGGCAAGACGCTCTATGTCTTGGACGAGCCGACGACCGGGCTGCACATGGCAGACGTGGACAAGCTCATCGGCGTTTTGCAGCGCCTGACCGAAACGGGCAACAGCGTGCTGGTGATCGAGCATAATCTGGATGTCATCAAGGTGGCGGACTACCTGATTGACCTCGGCCCGGAAGGCGGCGACAAAGGCGGCGAAATCGTCTGCGAAGGCACGCCGGAGGAAGTTGCCGCGTGCGAAAAGTCGTACACGGGGCAGTTCCTCAAGAAGATGCTGGGGAAACGCTGATTTCTGCCGCGCAATGCGGATGCCGTCAGCGCGAATCCGATTCCGAAGCGAATCACTATTTGAAAAATTGACGAGGCGGGTGTGCCTGCCATCAGCGGAGCGCACCCGCTTCCTGCTGCGCGAAAATGCAACATTCCCGGAAATATGTTGAAATTCATCGAAAAACGCGATATAATGGAACAAGCTAATCTGCCGGAAAGGGGTGAGCGGCTTGAAGAAACATGGAATCCGCGGCCTGCTGATACTGGCGCTGATTTGGGCGCTCATCGGCGCGGCATGGGCGGAGGAAATGCTGCCCGCCTCCATCCGCGAGGCGCAGTCCGCTGAAGAGGCAAACGCGCTGCTCATCCAGTCTGATACCGGCGAACGCTTGGATGTCGTGAGCGGGCAAGTCCGCCTGATTGTCCAGACGCGGCGCGACGACATGTTCTGCGCTGATTACTGGCGTTCGGGCGAGGAAAAAGGCGAATTTGACCTGACTGCGAAGGAAAACCGTTACGGCGCGCCTTATGCCTACTACATCGGCACCATGTGCACGCGTGCGGTGTACTCGATGGCGCTGTCCTACCTCGGCGTGGATATGACCCCGGTGGATATGAGCGTCCTTGCCCAGCGGCGCACGCTGAATGAGCCGTACGACGAAATCACGGCGCTGGTGGATGGTTTGGCGCGGCGTGGATTGACCGAAGCGACATTTGATGAAATGATGGCGCAGTATCTCAACGATGAGCGATATTCGCCGCTATATATATATATGAAGCGGACGAACGGTGTGGGCCATGCGCTGCTGATTGTGGGGTATAATGCGGAGCGGAAGCGGTTTGTGGCGGTTGATCCGTCGCCGCGCGGATTTCAGGGGGATACGGTGCGGACGTATGAATTGTCGTTTGCGCAGAATCGCCAGCGGGTGATGCGCTGCCCGTACGCGAAGGACTTGGAAGGCGCAAAGGTCTTGCAGGTGTATCAGTGGTATTGGATAGGGGAAGGAACAGAAAAAGAATAGGCGCGGCACAAAGGGGCTAAACACGCGGAAAAAGGATGGAGAAGAAGCCGTCTCCATCGCGCAGAGGGGTCAAAAGGGGAATTTCGCACGTCCGCAGACGCGCCCCCTAAGCCGCGCTATTACACCCTCGTTTGTCCTAAACACAGCCATGTAACCTTTTCTTCATGTTCCGCAATGTTCAAAGTAACCTCTTCCGCAAATTGTATTCAAATTGTACACACCTGTACTTCAACTGTTTTTTTTGCATTTTCCAGCCGAAAACAGCCTATTTTTTACATTCATCACTTTTCTTTTTCTCGTATCCGTGATACAATAGAAGTGTGAATACTTCTTATTGTGCAGTCGGACGTCAGGCAGTAGCAATTTGAAAGTTCCGTTTTTCCTTGTGTTTGTTTTGTCGAGTTTTTACTTCCATTTTTTTCTGTCGACTTTGAAGGAGGTCCT
>ENA-OYYJ01000562-OYYJ01000562.1-human-gut-metagenome-genome-assembly--contig:-NODE-562-length-13221-cov-6.076105_pt1 | contig 13221 bp, 9 predicted proteins | sample MGYA00243248_ERZ653447 | MGnify/ENA primary metagenome ERZ653447 (study PRJEB26926, sample SAMN06165030) | human gut metagenome | biome: ENVO:00009003; feature: ENVO:2100002; material: ENVO:00002003...
ATTCAATATAGTAAAAAGTCAAGTTGGGATAATATTTTGGTTTGGATAATTATTGTTATCCGAAATTTCGGATAACAATAGCCTGACTTTGAATAATGAAAGGACAGTCTTTATTTTTAGCTACATCAAAATAAGCCTCTCCCTTGAAATGAACGTAACGGTCTTCTTTTCCAAACTGCCTCGGATATTTCATATAAGAGCCTGCATTCAAGATCACTTTTGTCCCGTCAGGGAGCACCACTTTTTGTCTTTTACCATAAGGTACGTGTATTTCATATTGAGCAACCTTCATGTCTGCCGGATTAGCAAAATAAACTACGCTCAAAACGATGCAAAGCAATACAGCCGCAGCAATGCTCCCCCATTTTTTTACTAAATAGATAGATTGACTCCGACGCCTGTCCTCGTAATTGCTGATAATTTGAAGTGCCTGACGCTCATTGGAAATCCATTCCTCCCATGAGGATGAAGACTCTTCCTCACCAGTTTTCCATAAACAAGCAGAAGCTTCATCAAAGTCTTTTGACCGGTCTGTCTTTTTGTCTGCCAACAGCTCCTCAATATCCTTACAGGTATAAATACCGTCAACAAATCTTTTCCAAACCGAATAATGTATCTTTTGTTTTTCTTTCATTATGCATTTCTTTCGTTTCTCTATAAAGGATACGAATCAAAAGCAAAAGGTGGGGATAGGAATCTTATGGTTTAACGTATTTTAATATGATTAGGCTTACAAGTATTGGACAGGCACTTATGAAAGGGATCAGATAAGCACGAATTTTCTCTAATGCATTTTTTATATGATCTTGCACGGTATAAACAGACAAACCAAGTTGTTCAGCTATTTCTTTATGAGACAGTCCTCTATTCCGGCTCAATTCGAAAATCTCCCGTTGGCGCGGACTCAACTGCTCCAAAGCCTGTGCAATCAATTCCTGAATATTCTTTTCTTCCAGACTCTTCTCTACATCATCTACATAATCAATGGCCTGTTCCATCAGTTTTTCGTATAGCACAGATCGGGCAGACAGAGAACGAAATATATCGTAAATACGATTTCTTGCTATAGTATAAAGAAAAGCGGAAAAAGACTGCTCAATCCGAATATCTTCCTTCTTTTCCCAAACGGTCAAAAAAATATCTTGTGTTATATCCTCAGCTATCTCTTTATCCTTGACAAAATGGACACAATAATAAAGGACCTGGGACTTATAAAAAGAGAAAAGATGGCTGAAAGCAATCTTGTCTCCATTTATAAGTTTCCGAATTAATTCCCGCTCTATGTCAAGAGGCAGCTTCATACCTAGAATTCAGTAACGAACGGTTTCCCATCCAACCATGCAGCCATATTCAACACCAGTAAATTCCAGTTCTGAAAACCTTTATTCAATACCGGCTCACCATTATCAGGCAGATAATATTCATGTAATGCCCCGAAACGTTCATAGTCACGTCCCAAAAGCAAAATGGTCTTTTCCGCCAATTCCCGGGCCTCTTCCGTAAATCCATATTTCACCAATCCACGAAAGACCAGATAATTCACATTAATCCAAACCGGACCTTGCCAGGAAGACGGATTCCCACTGGCACGTACATTATACATTTTTTCCAAAGGAGACAAAGTACGGATTCCCGCCGGAGCGTTAAAGGAGCAAGTATCATGAAAATGAATCCGCACTATTTCCTTTGCTTGCTCCGGAGTGGCTATTTCAGCCCACATCGCCATAAATCCGCTCCACACACTAAGACGCTGAATCAAACAATCATAATCACGCGGCTGCCCTACGTGCAGAAACAATTGTCCCGGGTACAGCCCCTTTATATCCGGTTTCTCCACCGGAAGCAGATTCAAATCCACACTATAATAAAAACGGTCACGCGGGTCCCAACAATGTTCTTGTACCTTTCCTTTCAATACCGCCGCTTCTTTCTCAAAGGAAACTGCTATATCATCCAAATTCAGACAGCCGGCCAAGTATGCCATAGCCTGTAATTCGCGATACATCAACGCGTTCAAGAAGATGGATCCCGAACTGCCTTGAGGACGATAAAAAGTACTGGGATCATTATCAACTCCGATAGCCTCATCAGTTTCCCAATAGAATAACCCGGTCGCCTTGTGACGATGAAAATTCAAATATTTACAGACAAATGCCTGCAACGTATAAAAATCATCGCGCAACCACTCCGCATCCCCGTTCATATTGCGGACAATAAAGGCGGCATGTTGTGCCAATGTAGGTTTGTGCATATTGCTTTTCCAAGGGTTCCGTGTTTTCAACATCTCTTCGCGGCTAGGGGCATTCCGTTCTATCCAGATAGGAATCCAACCGTCCATACCTCCATAGTGCAAGGAATTGAGGATGCATCCCTGTTCGTACTTCAGGGCCTCCTGCTTATCCTTTTCCGTGCCGTTCTCTAATAAGATTTGACGCAGAGCGATGTTGCTCAACCAAGAATCCCAATCCCATAGCATATCCAAGTATTGATTACTTCCCGGAGCAAGGAATGGAAAGACTAAAGCTCCTCCGGCTTCACGATACATGCCTTTCATATCTTTATAAATATGAGCACGGCACAATTCTTTGTATTTTGCAATATTCTCGGGAGTACGTTCCGGCATTTGTGCATTTAGCATAAACGGGAAACAACAAATTGTTAAAAAGATCAGTAATTGTTTTTTCATAGGTATTATCTCATTTTGCTGACGGGACAAAAATACAAATTAAAACGAAAAGAAAAAGAGATTAAAACAAAAATTATTTCGAAACAAATCAAAATATAACCAGAAAGGGCTACCCACAGGCAGCCCTCTATAATAAAAATATATTTCCCTTATAAGGTCTTAGTCGCGACGTCCCATATAAATCATTATATAGTAAATCAGTGTAGCCAACGAACTAAGTGCCGCAACCACATAGGTATAAGCAGCCGAACGCAACGCATCCTCTGCCGCATGATGGTTATATGAATTGGTAATTCCGGCCTTGCTCAACCATACCAACGCACGCTGGCTGGCATTGATCTCAACAGGCAACGTAATAAAGCTGAAAAGAGTAGTCATGGCAAAAAGACAAATTCCTGCCAATAATAACTGCGGGAAAGTATTCACCATCAAAATACCTGCCAGTAACACCCAAGTCATAATAGAAGATGAGAACTGCACCACAGGTACCAAAGCCGAGCGCATCTTTAGCGGAGCGTATGCACGCGCATGTTGCACGGCGTGTCCGCATTCATGGGCGGCAACTGCCGCAGCAGCTACACTGTTACTTCCATATACCCCTTCACTAAGGTTCACCGTTTTGTTTGCCGGATTATAATGATCGGTCAGCATACCCGGAGTGCTGGTTACACGCACATCATAAATACCATTATCATGTAACATTTTTTCAGCCACATCCTTTCCTGTCATACCACTAGCCAAAGGCATCTTCGAGTATTTCTTAAACTTGCTTTGCAGACTATTCTGTACAATATAGCTGATTACCGCGATTCCAATAAATAAGATCCAATACATTGACATAGTTTTGTTCTTTATAATTTTGTTGTTAAATATACATGTTATTATGTACAAACAGTTTGCCAACCTCACCCTTTTAAATAGAATTAAGATTTTCTGCCATCAAGCTCTTCTGTATTCACATCCGTCAATTTCATTTAAAAAATAATATTATGAGAAAAAAAGAATGGATTATTGATTTTTGATTTATACATTTGGGGCAAAATTAAGAAATATGGAACATGAAATAGGAAATATATCCATAGCCCGTATCCGACAGATGAATCCCTGTTTAAAAGGGATTAACAATGATTTTGTAATGGATAGAAGCGAACATTACATCCCCGAGAATATGAACCCCATCTTTAAATACCCATTACGGCTGGATGGAATCATTATCTCTATCCGTGAAAAAGGCTCTGCCAAAGTCAATATCAATTTACGGGAATACGACATTGAGAAAAACGATCTGATTATTTGCGCTCCCGGCGATATTCTACAGTCCATGTTATCACCGGGCATTCATTTGTCACAAATGTTTTTAATATCATCTGATTTCTTAAAAGAGATGTATATCAACCTGAACAGTTTCATGCCATTTTTCATCTCATTGAAAGAGAATCCCAAATTCCATTTGACAGAAGAAGAAGTGCAGGAACTGAAATCCTTCTATCAACTCATAGAAGAAACAGTAAGCCGGAACGATAACTTCAAAACAGAAATCGTACGTAGGCTGATGGGAGCCTATTTATACAAGATAGGTTCTATTCTTCATAGAAGACAGCCGGAATTCCTTTCTGAAAATCCGAAATCACTGAAAAGAGAAGAAGTATTATTTAATCAATTCATTAATCTGCTGACTGAACATCACCGCAAAGAAAGACGCGTAGACTTTTACGCGGAGCAATTATTCCTGAGTCCCAAACATTTCTCCACCGTAGTAAAGAAAGTAAGCGGAAAAACTGCCGGAGAGTGGATTGACGAATATGTGATACTGGAAGCCAAAGCGCTGTTGAAATATTCCGTCATGTCTATTCAGGAAGTAGCCTATTTTATGAATTTCCCGAACCCTTCCTTTTTTGGCAAATACTTTAAGCACCATACCGGGTTATCTCCCAGCGAATACAAGATGCAATAATAAAAACAGAAGATAAGAAATAGTAATCCAACGGGGGCTGTCCGAAAAAAAACGGACAGCCCCCGAAAGTAAATTATATAAGTGTGACCACACTACCTCTCATCTTAAAATAATTTCGCAGGATATTCACCGGCATCCACCAATGCCTGGATCTTATCAACCACACTCTGACGGTCTTCAGGATAAGTTACTCCAAACCATTTGCTGGTAGTATCCAATACCTCAACGGTAGCAGTACCGTCATTAATCAGCTTGTCCACCATCAGCGGAATAAAGAATTCACTCTTCAAGTTTTCCATATTTTTAGGATCACTCAAGAATGCTTTAAAGAATTCCTTGCTGTAAGCAAAGTAATCAGGAGTAAAGCCCCAGAAGTTCATGCTCACCGGAGTTGTGTCAGGGGTAGCTGTCCATTCGCCATTGTCGTCAATATACTTCACTTCTCCGTCTATGCGCTGAATCTTGGTACGTTCTACCACGGAAGTCAACAAATGATCCGCATTGGTTCCGCAGATGCCGCGGGATACCGTTCCACTCTCGCTCAATGTATTTCCTACGCGGAAGCCCACCATAGCGTAAGTGTTTTTAGCACCTTCGGGCAATGCAGAAAGGAACTTGCCCATTACCTGGAATGAGTCACGGCCATAGAAGTCATCGCAATTGATCACTGCAAACGGTTCCTGTATCACATCAGCTCCCATCATGACAGCATGGTTAGTTCCCCAAGGTTTTGTACGCTCCGCAGGACAAGTAAAACCCTCCGGCAGATTGTCTAAAGCCTGGAATACCAGTTCGCAAGGAATATGACCTTCATATTTAGAAATAATCTTTTCACGAAAATCTTGTTCAAAATCTTTACGGATAACAAAGACCAGTTTTCCAAAACCAGCGTTGATAGCGTCATAAATAGAATAATCCATAATAGTTTCGCCGTTAGGACCCAGACCATCCAATTGCTTCAATCCTCCGTAACGGCTGCCCATACCAGCCGCCAATAAAAATAAAGTTGGTTTCATAGTTTATTTATTTAAAATTGAATATTTGATGGTACAAAGCTACAAAATAATACGGAGGAAAAAAGCTACATTCCATTCAAATTCGAGCATAAATCAATCATTTCCCTCCTTTTGACGCAAATCAAGCCCTATTTCTAGAAAGGATAGCCGATAGCAAAGTGCAATCCCAGTCCATCCTTAAACTTAGGAATATTATAATATCCTTTCTTGCCGGTGTCATACGGATCATGAAGAGCAATACCCAGATCCAGGCGGATCACCAGGAAAGTAAGGTCATAACGCAACCCCACCCCAGTACCCAAAGCTACACTTTTAGCAAAATTACGAAGAGTAAGCAAACCGCCGGGGCGTATATTCTCACCTTCCTCATTCTTTTGCTCACGCAGCAGCCACACATTTCCCGCGTCCAGAAAAGCTGCCCCGTACAAATCACCCAGGATAGGGAAACGGTATTCCACATTCGCTTCCAGCTTCACATCTCCGGTCTCATCCAGATAACCATACTGTTTATCTTCGGGACGATAAGAACCGGGGCCGATAGAGCGCACTGTAAACGCACGGATACTGTTAGCTCCCCCAATATAGAACTGCTCGCTGTAGGGCGCTACAGTCTGGTTCCCGTATGCATACAAAATCCCCCCCATCAAACGAGTGGCTATATGCTGTTTCTCTCCGACTTTAAACAAACAACGCACTTCGGATGTCATTTTCAGGAATTGCGCATAAGGACTGTTCAATAACTTCTTATCTGTTTCCTTGAATCCTTTCCCAAAAGCAGCATACACCAACGAAGTCAGATTACCAGCCGAAGTAAAGGACGTCTCCCACCATAAATTATTGCGTTTCTTCAACGGGGCGTTATCATACGTAAACGTATAACTCATAGCCGGAATAAACTGATTTCCCAAACTGATCTTCAAACTCCGGTTCTTGTCCACTATCGTATCAAAACGTGTAGTAGTATGCTGCAACGTATTAAATGCCAGTCTGAAAGGAGTCACCGTATGTTTCCATACCCGCGAAGGCTGGAAATCGTATGACACCGTTCCACCGAAAGAAAGCATTTTAAAGAAACGGGCACGGTTCAACTGACTGGCATACAACTTAAACGAGGTATGCTGCGGAAATCGTGAGCGCATCATTTTTTTACTCATCCACGGCAACACCAGGCGAGGATACTCCAATGAGAAAGAAGTTCCCAGCTCGTATGAATTCAATTTAGAACTGTTCCCATCCGCCGTAGAATTGGTCTGCCATTCGTATGACCCTTTCAACTGGAAAGAAAGCGTGGCGGCTGTACGCATGAAATTCTTCCGCGAGAGGCTGAAAATCGCTCCGGGACCAGTCTGATCCGTACTTTTGGTAGTCACATTGAATTCCAGTTCTCCGTCATACGGCAAATCGAATGTAGCATTCATCCGCACATTCAGCGTATCACACCCCGGCAATGTATCTTGCGGGGCATAGCGGAACTCGGCAAATTTGAAAATGCCCAGACGCGCCAAGGCTTCCTGCGTAAAATTCTGGCGGGCCTGAGAATAAAGCTGCCCTTTCTGGTAAAAGAAGCGCTTAGCCAATACTCCGGGGCGGATACCGGGTTTCTTACCGCTATAGTGTAAAGTCATTCCCGGAAAGACGATGGAATCAGTAGGTTCCTCCCCTTTATATCCGGTGAGATAAACAGAGGTATTCCCTATATAATAAGGTTTTTTCGCATCGGCAGGCACTCCGGCTTTCGGGACAACCTGCAAACTGACCATTCCCGGTTTGCGCAAGGTATCCGCACGGAAAGTAATGAATTCAGGACGGAAATAATAATAACCATTGTTACGGAAAAGGGTACTCAGCCGCTGGCGTTCCTCCTCCAGTTTCAATACACTGAAATTATCTCCTTTATGCAATACCCTCTGGTCATAAGCAGCCCTGATCAGACTATCGGCGCGAGGAGGATATTTCAGATACATGACAGAGTCCAGATAATAAGGGTTCGCCATATCAATCTTATAACTTAACTTGGCTTTCCGAGGATTCTTCAACGAGTCTACAGAATAAGTCACAGCACCATTGAAAAAGCCATAATCGTGCAACAGATTGGTCGCCACCTTCACACGGGTTTCCGGGTTCACTGTAGACAAATACACCGGAGCAGCCCCCAGCTTGTTGAAGATCCAATGCCCCACCCCCTTTTTATCCTGGTATTTCACAAAATCATTGTATATCCACAAACCGAAAGGAATGGGAAAACGCAAGGAGTTGCTTCCCAGAATGGCATTATTGGGAGGATAAGACAAAGCAGCCTCCACCTCTTCCAAGGTCTGGACACCGGCAGGGGTCTTGTCCTCATTCAGAATCTCCATATTTTTCACACCGACATATAGCGTTTCGTCTTCCGGCAAGTTCCTAGTAGTAGAGCAGGCAGCTGTCACCAGCAACAATACCGATAATAGAAGCAGGTTTATGTTATGTTTTCTCTCCATATCTCCAACGATCATTTTTTCTTCTTAGACTTGAAAATAAACAGTTCGCCCAGGTGGCTCATCTTCTTGCGAAGCACAATACCCACACCGGTCTCTATGATCTCACCTTCCAGCACACTCTCATAATTCTTGTCGTGGAAGAGCTTGACATACCGGGTACCGCTGTTGTCCAGGCGGTATTCTATGGATACATTATCAATAAAGGTTTCATCCTGCTGTACCGTACTTCCGGTAGACACTTTACCGCCTACCACTATACGGAATCGGTTATTCCAGAAACGTTTGGCGAACTGGAAGTTATAATCCGTGCGTTTCCCGCCGCTATCGGCATCATCCACCGTTTCCATGCCCACATTGATATCAAGTGCTTTTCCGGCAATATTCGAGATTTCGCTCTGCAAGAATGAGTTCAAGGCATTATTCACATTAAATCCTCCCGTAGAGTTTCCTTCAGCCATATACATTCCGGTCACCAGCATGGTGACAGCCAGTTTTCCCCGTTCCTCCACCGACATGGCATTCAGCTGGTCTTGCACAGACGCATCCTCGGGAGCCGAAAGGGTAAACGCCAGCCCCAGATTCTCCAGACTCTGGCTCAAAGCGATCCCTACATCAAACCCGACGATACGCGAAGTCTTTCCATCCTCGCCCACCGAAGCACGAACCCTTTCAGTCGCGGTAATGTTCAGTTGCGGATTCATGATATTTCCCGTCCACTCCACATAACTGCCATTTTGAATATTAAAAGTCTTCAGCGGAATAATCGGAATCTGGTATTTCATCTCCCCGCTCATCAAGGAATAACGCCCGGTCAGCAACATATCCCCCTGAGGAGTGTACTGGAATGACAAGTCTCCGCCCCCTTCCAGCAACATATAGTTGGAGCCGTCCGGCACCAGATCCACACGTGCCTGCACCGCCTGGTCTATATGCATGGTCATGGCCACATCCATCCCTCCCAAAGAGATTTGCTGGACAGAGGACTCTTCCACCGAGGTTGTGTCGTTAAAATTGACAAAAGTCACCATATCCCCCAAACGGTCGTTCACCGTCAAGGGAGAGTCTTTCAGGACATAGGTCACATTGGTTTTCCCCAATATGTTCATGTTCCCCCGCATCACCAGTTCCTCCACAGGACCGCGCAGCGTTGCGTTAAAGTCCACATACATCTTGCCGTAAACCATAGCCCGCTTGGTACGGGGAGCATTCAGCAACTCATAATTCTCGGCATGCATTTTAAGGTTCACCGCCGTCCGTTCCAAATCCGAGAAGTCCACCTCTCCATTAATCGTAAAAGGGGTCTTCCCTTTGGTGAATATATCAAAATCCTTGAACATCATCTTACTGTTCACCACCTGCACCGGTTCATTGTCAAAACGGAACATGGCAGACATCTCCGGCATGAAGAATGTCACAGAGTCCAATGCCAGTTCCCCATTCAGCAAGGGCTTGGCAGGATCCCCTTTCATGGATAAAGTTCCGTCAATATCCCCGTTCAGTTCCACCATACGGTCGGGAACAAACGGATTGACAACATTCAGCGGGAAATGCTCAAAAGCCATATCCGCACTCAGACTTCCTGTCCCTTCCGCAGCAGGTAGATAGATACCTCCCAAATGAGCTATTTCCTTGCCATCACAGCGTATGTAAGCGTCCAGATGATGATCTTTCTCCTCACCCGGCAGATACACCCCGCTGAATTCCCAATTTCCCAGCGCACTACCTTCGTACTTGAATTCGTCCACGCGCAAATCACTGCTCACCATCATATACGGACCGGAGTCTATATAGTGTGCTTCCGCCCCTATCCACCCTTCTATATCAGGCATGTAAGGGAGAATACGCCGGAATTCTTTCAAATTAATGCGTGAAAGTTCAAAAGTCATATCCTGTTTAGCAATAGTATCCTCACGATTCGTATAAAAACTGAGTCCGGAGCCTTGGTCGTCATGCAAATTCAGATTAGCATGAATCCGCCCGTTATCCGCCAGATAAATATAATTATCCCTGTTTACGGTAAAAGGACGGTATACCAGCGTGGGGTGTTCCGGAAAGACCTTCATGCGTATGCCGTGACGGCGCAAGTCGGCCGTCACGCCCATATATACCCCCTGTTCCTTACGGGCATTAAGATACTGCACCAACAACTGGGCATTATTATTTCCTATATTTCCTTCCAAAGTCACGTCAAACGCTTCCTGCCCCGGTTTAGGCCCATTTACCACTCCACTCAGCAGGTTTATTCCATTCATGTCTTGTTGCACGTCCAGATAGATCGTATCCAACACCAGACTGTCCGTACGCAATCCATATAAATAAGCCTCTCCGTTCAATCCCTCTGTCGGAGATGAATCCATATCCATAAACAAACGGCCGTATGACAACCCCATCATAGAAAGGTAATTGGCTATCGGATTATCGGGACCTGAAGATATCCTCAGGCAAAGCCCCGGAAGGAATTCCCGAAGTTCTTCCTGCTCAATATGTTTACTATTCCATTGTTCCGTCAGTTTCTTCATCAGCATCTCCGCCCTGCCGGAAATAGATTCAATGTGCCCTGCTCCTTCCAGGCTCAGATCAAGGTCACCTGCACGTAAATAAGCAGAAGTAGAATCTCTGGAAGTGCTGAATCCGACAAACAGGTCCTTGGAATGGGAAGTACGTTTGGCAGTGACAATCGTGGCATTTGTCATCTCGGCCTCTACGGCATACCTTTTTCTGAGATCACTGCTGAAGCGGACACCCAAGTGCTGGGAGGTCTGAAAACGGGTATCCATCAGATGAAGCGCCTGCCAATCCAAATGAGCCACATCCATTTTCAAGTTGCCCGAAACATCATGAGGTTTTAAGATACCATCCAGATGCGCCTTGATATCCATGGTCCAGTTTTTCACTGCCAGTGAAGCATGTACCTTCGATTTCTCCAGTCCGGCAGCCAGTGAGATTCCTGTCAAATGATAACTGCCATAATGGAAACGGTCTATACCGCCCTTTGCATTGAAATAAGTACGGGGGGAGAAAAAGTCAAAACCTTCCCCCTCCACTTTCAGACGGGTGGACAGGGTGTACAAAGAATCGGCTGGCATAAACTGGTGCAAGTCAAAATGATTGACAGCCAAGTCTGCCTCATACCTGTCACGCGACAAGTCGTATTTGGCAAACAGACGGGCCGCCCGTTCCATCTTGAAATCATCCGCCACGGAGATGCTGTCATTATAAACTGTTATAGGAATAGTGTCGGCCGCAGCCACCGCGTGCGCTTCAGGCTGCATCAGCAACAGGTCCGTGCCCATTTTAGGGCCCGCCATCGTAAATTTACCCTCCAAGCGCGTTCCGTATGGAATTTCTATTCCTTCGGCCAACGTGGAGATAAACTTCAAATCTTTGGTTTCAGCTTGCAGCGTGATATCTCCTCCACGCAGCAAGCTGTCCGTCAGGCTAGTCAGCTCACCTTTGGCGAACAGTTCCAATGCACCGGGAAGTTCTGCGGTAAGAGTGGTCAGTTTCAGTTTGTTCAAATCCCCGTCAATCCCTGTACGGATGCGCAGGGGTTCGGAAGGATATTTCCGGATAAACTTTTCATCCATACTTCCCATGAATCTCACCACATCCGGTTTTCCGATATCAGCCATCAGGCGTGCGGACACCAAGCCTTCCTTCTTGAAATCCAAGGCATCCCAATCCATCGCAGCATTCAGTTCCAGATAAGAATCCCGGGTTTCCAGTTTCAATGAAGGCACACGCAGCACCTTGTCATTGGATACCAGCCGCCCTTCGGTAGAAACGATCTCCACCCCCGAACGCTCTTTCAGCACAAACTGACTGATGACGGCTTTCATATTCCTGCCTTCGTAGTACAGGGAGTCCAGCTTCACACCGATATCCGTCAAGGCAATATGGGACGGATCCAGTCCGGCGGACAAGCTGTCGGCAGATGCGGTGGCACTCGGCCTCCCGCTGTCATAGCGCACGCGCCCGTTCTTTATCCGGAAAGTTTGCAGCGAATAGGCCGATTTATGCAAGTCTATCAGCCCGTCGCGCAGTGTGGCATTATCCAGCGAAGCCGCCAATGACAAGCTGTCCAAAGGCATATCCAGTGCAAAGGATACATTCTGCAAATCAATATCCTGCAATATTATTTTCCAATAGGTGGGGTCGCTTGCAGCCGTATCGGCCGCAGCGGTGTCATTCAGGCAGAGAGATAAATCCGTATCTTTCAACAAGACTTTGTTAACGATGGCAGTTTCGGGGTCCAGCGCCACTCCATGGCTGGAGATGAACAATTCCCCCAAAGTACCGTTCAACCTCATGCCATGTATCAAGTCATTAGAATTCACTGTGGCTCCTTGCAGGGATATGCCATCCACTTCCACCTGCTTTTTCAGCAGTGGCAGCAACTGCACATTCACTTGCAGGCGGCGCACACTGAGCAACGTATCCTTATGCGGGGAAGCGGCATCTACATCGGTCACCACCAAATTCAACGGAAAAGACAAAGAGATACGTCCCACGGAGATATTCATACCGGTAGCTTCCGAGGCATATACAGCAGCTTTGTCCACCAGAAAGTTCTGAATGGGTGGCAAATAAATCAATATACATAAAATGATGAACAGAATGAACGGAGATGCTATCGTCCACAATGTCCAACGAAGCTGTTTTTTCTTCATTGAGTGTCTGTACAAGTATTCCTGCAAATTTAAACAATTTTATCGGCATAATGGTTGAAAGAACGCAGCTTTTATCTTTTGTTTCCCATAATTTATTAAAAAAAGAACTTACGGCATACCTGTTGCTACCGGGAAAGATTTATAATCTTTCAGGTATAAGATCTATAATCTTACCGCCGCAAGATTTAAATCTTTCAGCTCTCCCGTCTGTTCCCATAACATGAACAATACAGACAAAAAACGGCAGATGCCCAAGAAGACGGAAGCTACTTCCAACGCAGACGCAGACGCGGCAGACGCAGGTCCTTTTTTCTCACACACGTGCGTGTACATTATAATGCGATATAAATCCGGCATCTCTCATCAAAGGCCTGTCTCTTATACACATCTCCGAGCCCACGAGACCGATCAGTATCTC
>ENA-OYYJ01000602-OYYJ01000602.1-human-gut-metagenome-genome-assembly--contig:-NODE-602-length-12551-cov-4.118598_pt1 | contig 12551 bp, 9 predicted proteins | sample MGYA00243248_ERZ653447 | MGnify/ENA primary metagenome ERZ653447 (study PRJEB26926, sample SAMN06165030) | human gut metagenome | biome: ENVO:00009003; feature: ENVO:2100002; material: ENVO:00002003...
GAGATACTGATCGGTCTCGTGGGCTCGGAGATGTGTATAAGAGACAGGATTTCTGATTGTAGTCCATATTACACCTCAAATCGTATAATATCATTTTTAGCATTAAAATGCAATTTCTTGCGGTATAATAATTGACTTTTGTCGAATGTATGTATTATACTTTTTCTCATTAAATCATTAAACAGGAAGATGTTATGAAACAAATCTTATCGTCAGCGTTCAACGCAAACGCCGCGGCGCTTTACGTCATAGCGGCGGTGGTAATTTTATACGTACTCGCGCAATCGATATTCTTCCTTGTCCGCGCTGTTAAACAATCGAAAAAAATCGGCATGGACAAAGGCGTTATCAGGCGCACTGCACGTCGTGCCGCGATATTTTCAATCGCACCTGCAATAAGCATTTTTATCGGTGTGGCGGCTCTCGCGCCGAAACTCGGGATTCCTTTGCCCTGGCTTCGTCTGTCGGTCATCGGAAGTCTTGTATATGAAACGTCGGCTGCCGAAATCGGCGCAAAGTCGATGAATCTTCCGTGGGACAGTTTTTCCGCGTCGACGATCACCGCAGAACAATTCGTAACAATCGCAATGATAATGAGTATCGGGTGTCTTCTTCCGCTCATACTCGTTGCGTTTTTCACGAAAAAGTATTCGTCGGGAATGCTTAAAATGGAAAAGAAAGACAAAAAATGGGGCGAGATCCTTTCAACCGCAATGTTTATGGGCGTCGTAAGCTGCTTTTTCGCGACGAACTTCACAAAAGTTACAAGCGGGCTCGAAGGCTGGATTCCCGTTTTCATTATCCTGATTTCCGCGGCGGTAATGCTCATTTTCGGCGCAGTTCAGAAACTCACGAAGTGGCGTTGGATCAACGACTACGCCCTGCCGGTTTCGATGATTGTGGGCATGGTTTGCTCCGTTCCCATCTACAACGCCATAGTTTAAGAGGTGCATTATGAAAAACATTTCAAGAAAAGATAAATCGTATTCCGAAAACACTCACTTTTATGGCAGAATTTGGAGCATAGTGTCCATTGTCATGATGATGGTATTCCCCATTGTCGCTGGGATAGTGTTTGACGCGTGGCCGACGGCTTCGGCAATCGGTATCGGCATTATGGGTATCCTTATTTACTGGGCTGCCGGCGCGGTGGAATTTATCAGTTACACCCCGCTTCTCGGCGCAACCAGCATTTATCTCGGTTTCGTTACGGGCAACCTTTCCAACCTGAAAGTGCCTTGCGCGCTGTCCTGCATCGACGCGGAAAACGCAAAATCCAACACGGACGAAGGCGACATCATCGCAACGGTTTCGACCGCGGTTTCGTCCATAGTAACGACTCTCGTAATCATTATCGGAGTTATCCTTATCGCGGCGACGCCCCTTGCCGACCTGCTTGCAAAACCCGCGGCGCAAAAAGCGGCGGATTACCTGTTGCCCGCACTCTTCGGCGCGCTTGCCGTCGTGTACGTTTCAAGAAATCCGAAAATTGCTTTCCCGCCCGTTATACTTATGGTTGCATTATGTATTGCAATTCCGAAAATTGAGAGTATAATAAGTATATTGGTGCCCTTCGTCGCGCTCTTTACAGTCGGCGTCGCAAGGATTATGTACAAAAAAGGCTGGCTCGGCAAGAACGAACCCGAAAAAACCGCGGTCGACGTCGAAACGAACAACGTCGCGCTTGACACCGAAGACACCGATAAATTTATCGACGAACTTGATAATAAATAATTTATACAGGTGATATATATGTCAGAAAAAGTATTTATCAACGCAAATTTGTGGGACGGATACGCCGATAGCGTTTTCAAAAAATGCGCTGTCTACGTTGACGGCGACAAAATCGCAAAAATATCTTACGACGAAAAACCCGACGTTTCGGGATACGAAGTCATCGACCTTAACGGCAAATACGTTACGCCGGGACTTGTCAACCCCCACGTCCACCTTTTCGGCACGGGTATGCCCAGCAAGGTCATTTCGGGCGGCGGCGCACAAAAACTCGTGATGAAAATCGTAAAAACGAAACTCGGCGACAAAATCCTTGACGCCCTTGTAAAAAGCGCGGCAAGACAACAGTTATTAAGCGGCGTTACGACTCTGCGAGCCGTCGGCGACTTCAAATATTCCGACGTTCGCCTTCGCGATAAAATCAATTCGGGCAAAGTGCAAGGTCCTCGCCTTCAAGTGTCGGGCCCCGCAATCACCGTTCCCGGCGGACACGGCGACGGCACGTTCTCAATGACTTCCGATACCCTTGACGGTCTGCGCGCGCTTGTCAGACAGAACAAGGAACGCGGCGTAGATTTCATTAAAATCTGCGTTACGGGCGGCGTAATCGACGCAAAAGTCAAAGGCGAGCCCGGCGAAGTCAAAATGAGCCTTGAACAAACCAAAGCGGTCGTTGACGAAGCGCATAAACTCGGTCTTCGCGTCGCGTCGCATACCGAAAGTTTCAAAGGCGTTGAAATCACGGCGGCGGCAGGCGTCGATACCGTTGAACACGGCGCGCCCTTAACCCCCGAAATGGCTGCCGAAATGAAGGCGACCAATTCCGCAATGGACGTTACTTACTCCCCCGCGCTCCCCTTAAAAATGCTCGATCCGTCAATTACGCTCCTTGATCCGATTTGCGTGTACAACACCGAAATCGTCGTAAACAATATGACGAAAGGCGCGAAAAACTGCATCGACGAAGGCATACTTCTCGGCATGGGCACGGACAGTTCCTGCCCGTTCGCAACGCAATACAATATGTGGCGCGAGGTCGTGATCTTCCAGAAATGCGTCGGCGTGTCGAACGCGTACGCTCTTTCCGTCGCAACGTTGAACAACGCAAAACTTATGGGACTTGATAACGTGTGCGGCACCGTCGAAGAAGGCAAAAGCGCGGATATGATAGTGATGAGCAAAAACCCGCTTGACGACCTTACGGCACTGCGCGATCTGGACAAAGTTATCGTCCGCGGCGAAGTCATCGACAAACCCTTGCCGAAGCGCAACGAAACCATCGAAAAGGAACTCGATGATATTACAAAAAAGATTTAATTTTTGATAAAACATAACAAAAATCCCGCAAAATTTGCGGGATTTCTTGTATGATTTGTTGTTTTTTATTTGAAGTTTGTAAGGACGTTTCTGTAAAAGTCAACGCCTTGCGCGAGGGAATCGACGCCGATACGCTCGTTGTAGCCGTGGCACGCGCCGAGTTCCTCAAGACTTACCAAAAACGGGGTGAAACGAAGCGCCGTGCTGCAAATGTCCTGCATATATCTGCAATCCGTGCCGCCAGCGATAAGGTAAGGCGCAAGGACGGTATCGCCGTACGTTTTGTTGATCATATCGACGGTGAATTTATAGCCTTCCGACTTCGTATCGGTGCAGGGACTTGCGTCGCGCGTGTTTAGCACCTCGATTTCGATATCGTATTTTTTGGCGACTTTTTCAAGTTTTTTCATGCATTTATCGTGCCCTTCCTGCGGCGAGAAACGAAGGTTTGCAAGCACCCATGCCGCGTCGGGGATATTGTTGCTTGCGTGGCTGCCTTCCGCCATCGTGAAAACCATCGTCGTGGACAAAAACGCCTTGACCTGCGACGAAAGACTGTCGGGCAACACTTTAAGAGCAAGCGGCAAAATATGATATGCGTTTTTTACAAGCGGACGAAGCGCGGGCTTTACCGCTTTTGAAATATCCTTAAAAAGTTCTTTCAGAATGGGCAATACTTTCACGTCGAAAATATTGTGTTTTTCATTGTAAAGAATAAATTTTGCAAGGCGCACGAACGGCGTGTTTTTGGGCGGCGCACTGCTGTGTCCGCCTTTGCTTCTGGCGATGAATTTGAAGTCGGCAAAGCCTTTTTCCTGAACGCCGATAACACCCGCATTCTTGACAAGGAATTTTTTGAACGGTTCTTTTGAGACCATACCGCCGCCCTCGTCGATGACAAGCACGGGTTTTACTCCCAACGTTTCGGAAAGATATTTTGCTTCCGCAATCGCGCCGCCACCCGAGTTTTCCTCGTCGTCGCCATAGCAGAAATATATATCCTGTTCGGGCACGAAGCCTTCGTTTATGAGTTCGTTTGCGGCGACCATACTGCCAAAGACCATGCACTTGCAGTCGACCGCGCCGCGCCCCCAGATTTTCCCTTCTTCGATTGCGCCGCTGTAAGGCGGATATTTCCAGCCTTTGGGATCTTCTTCGGGAACGACGTCCTGATGCGCCATAAGTACCAGCGGACGGTCGTGTTTTTTGCCCTCCCACTTGATAATCATTGCGTTGTTGCGGACGTTGAAACGCGGAAGCTTTGAAAATTCAGGCGCGATTTCCCACATTACTGCGTGCAAATCGTCAAAGTGTTTCTGATCGCAACCCGTTATGGTCGGACACTGCAACATACGCGAGAATTGTTTTGCATACAAATCTTTTTTTTCGTACGACATAAGTTTCTCCTTATAAATTTCTCCTTAAAACTTTTTATCTTTGAAGTAATAGATTTCGTCTTTTTCGGATATTTCGCGAAGGACGCGCGCCGGGTTTCCGACAGCGACGACGTTGGACGGAATATTTTTGGTGACGACCGCCCCCGCGCCTATGACCGAGTTGTCGCCAATGGTTACGCCGGGCAATACGTTCACGCCCGCGCCGATCCATACGTTATTGCCGATTTTCACGTCGGCGTTGTATTGAAGACCTTTCAATCGGCACTTCGGACTCACGGGGTGTCCCGCGGTGATTATCGAAACGTTGGGTCCGATCATTACGTTGTCGCCGATTTCGATTTTCCCGTCGTCGACGAGCGTAAGATTAAAATTACTGTAAAAGTAATCGCCGATGAAAACGTGCTTGCCACCCCAGTTCGCGAAAAACGGTTGCGTCACGACAGGTTGTTTTCCGATCGCGCCGAAGCATTTCCGAAGATACTCTTCTTCGCGCTTATCGCCGTACGGCAAAGCGTTGTAGGCTTTCATCGCGTTGAGATACTGAAACTGTTCGGAAACGATTTCTTCGTCGTTGGGGTCGTAAACCTGCCCCGCAAGCATTTTTTCCTTGTTTGTCATAGTCGTTAAAGCGAGCCTGTCGACCTTCCTTCTCTGAGGTTTTTATAAAGCGCGCCTGTCTCCTGGAAGTCAAGTTTTTTCTCGGAATCGGGACCGATCTGGTAATTGCCCTCCTTATAGCTGTACGTGTACAGCGGATAACGGACGAAAGGTTTCAGCATGGAGCCGAAAACTTTCCAGGCAGGAATGGTGTCAAGAACATTATCCGTAAGTTCGACGCGATGCCTTGAATAACCGGCGTTTTCAAAATTGCGTATAATGCCGTCTGAAACGGGCGCGGTCAGACCGAGAACAACGATGCCGAGATGCACGTATTCCTGATTATTGATCGTATGCCTTACGTCATTATATTGATCGTTTAACAGAACGTTTGCAATAATTTTCGAGCCTTCCTGCGATATCAGGGCATCAAGCGCTTCATTTAAGCCCGTGGGCGGTATCAATCCGTTTCCGGTTGTTGCAAATTCATCGATATTGATCCAGTTGTAAATATCAAGGAAGCCTTCAACGTTGATAAAGTGATCCTTGTATCCCGTTTTTTTCATATCTTCCCACGTCGAGCCTTCGGGATAGCCGACGACTTTGCCGCTTTCGTCTTTTCTGTTTTTATCCCTATCAAAATCCGTCTGCACGCAAATCGGCATAAGCGCGCTGTGCGTGAATACGGTGTTTTTCAGCGTAACGTTTGCAGGGAGTCTTCCGTACGTCGAGGTATTGCCCGCCATCGGGATAAATAACGAGTTCGCCGACGAGTTTCTGAAAATGCAGCCTTCGACATTGACGTCCGCGCCAGCGATTTCCATGACGGTTTTTGCGTTTTCGAAAATGCAGTACTTGAACGAGATGTTGTTTATCATTTCGTTATTTTTCGTTTCGTCGTCGTAATTATCGATTTCGTGCAGAATCCGCACGCATCTTCTGGATTTTTCCCATTGTTGAAGCCCGTTCTTTGCCTCGGGATCGTTGTATCCCATACGCAAAATCGCGTTTTCGACGTGAACGTTGCTTGTCTTGATTTTCAACAATTCATTGAAATAATCGTTTTTGCGGTCAATCATATCCTGTTCGTTGAAGCATACGATAAAGCCGTTGCCGTACATGCTCGTGCCTTCCTGCATGGTGATTTTGGACGCGTCCGTATTGTTGTCCGCACGAATTTCAAGTTTGCCGCCGGCAGTCGAATCCTTGACGTAAATCGCAACGCTTTCTTTTTTCTCGTGCAACGCCTTTTTCAGCTGCGTTTCGTTGCTGACGGTATAGCCGTCGATGACGTTCAGCACGTACGTTGCGACAACGGGCAAATTGTCGTACATCGGATATTTTGCCTTTATGGTAATTATTACCTTGTTTTTAAGCCCTTTCTTTTCGTCGGGCATTTTATCGTTCAGGACAAGTTTGTTGTAACTGCCTTTTTCGTCCGAGAATTTGGCAATGCTTTCGTCGGAAGTCGAAAACTCAAAGTTTTCATAGTCAACGTCCTTAGGATAGTTGAAGTCTATATTGAACGAATAAGGGGAAGTTTCGGTGCAATCGGCGTTGAAAATCTTGTTGCCGAACACCGTTTCGGCGGCGATACCGCGTTTTGCGTCGGTGGCGTTCAAAGCAAGGTTAATCGCGACGACAGGCGTGACGACTTTGAGTCCAACCGTGGTGCATGTTTTCTTTGTCGTTCTGTCTTTCGCCACAATTTTGACGTCGCCTTCCTTGTTAGGTTCGATCATAGCGACGTTGCCGACGTTGCTTTCTTTGCCGGTTTGGTCATATTGTTTGATATTGACGATGGGCGAGCCGGGAGCGATATCGTTTGACGAAAAATCCACCTCGGGTACGCCCGCCTTTTCGGGATTGCGATAAACGACTTCAAGGTAAATCGGCAGACCGCGTTTGACGATATATTCAACCTCGTCGCCGTTTTTGTTGTAAAGTTTTTGAAGAAGGATATCGTAGTTTTTGAAAACGATGTCGCTGAGCGCGTCAACCTTTATTGCCGAAAACGTTTTGCCGTTTACGGTAACCGTGGCAACCGTTGCCTTTTCGTCAAAATTAAGCGTTCCGTCCGATGAAATATTGCCGCCCGCGACTTTTACAGACGTGAAATCGCTCACGTTCATATATTTTTTGACGTTTACCGTGGTGTCCGCAGTATAGCAGTAACTTTCACCCTTGAAGACGCCGTTATTTACTTTCACTTTGACGGACGTTCCGATGCCGGAGTCGTTTGAAGAAACCGAAATCGTCGTTTCGCCCGCGCTTTTTGCCGAAAGAATACCGTTTTTGTCAACTTCGACAATTCTTTCGTCGGCGGACTTCCATGTTACCGTTTTGGCGCGTGCGCCGCCGGGCGTGAAAATGGGGTTGATAAGAAGTCTTTCGCCCTTATCCAAAGAAATCACGTCGTTTTCGGAAAGTTTGCTGCTGCTGCCGTATGGCATAAGTTCGATTTTCGTGACCTTGTCACCGACGACCTTTACGGAGCACGTTGCAAATTTATTGCCTTCTTCCGTTGTGACTTTCACGATGAACGAGCCGTAGCCGTAAACCGTAACGACGCCGTTGTTGTCGATCGTCGCGATGTCGATATGGTTTGTTTCGATATGTTCTTTCAGTTCTATATCGGACAAATCGGCACAGTCCTGACAAGGATCGTCTTTTGCGTAAACGAACGGAATGTCGCTGTGTTGTTCCTCGATTGTCCAGGTGAGATTGTGGTTTTTCGCAAGGCGCGGATAAACGGTCGCTTTCAACGTGTCGATCGTGTTGCCGTTGTCAAGCGAAAACTCGATATAATTTTCGTTAAGTTCAACCCTGTCGACGGGCAAATATGAATTTTTGGAAATAATGTTTGTGGTGAGAAGTACCGACGCAACGATAATAATCGGGATAAGAATCAGTACTCCGATAAGGACTTTTTTCATTAAGCCTCCGAGTTAATTTGTTTCTTTAATATCTTTGATATTATACCACTTACTTAAAATTAACTAAAGAAATATGCGATATTACTATTTTGCGCGCGAAAAAGATAAAACGTCGGAAAACACGACGTTTAATGCAATTTTGTTGCGAAATATTGAATATTTTTCAAAATAATCGGATAATTTCACCGTTTTTCCTTTTTTTTGTCAAAAAACAAGCGATGAAAACCAAAAACTATCTGCCCGTTTCAAAAAAGGATTTATGCTCAATATCGTCAAGCGGGAGCATTTTCGTGTCGAACGTGCCGTCGTCGTAAATTTCGATAATCGTGCCGCCGCGCTCAGTATGACGTTTGTCGATGCCCTTATACGCAAGATAATCAACGCTCATTCCGTACGTCAGTCGGATGCCCTTATAAGTCAAAGAAAGCGTGTTCAGATGGTCGTGTCCCATAAACATGCCTTTGCAACTTCCGAACTTTACCATTTCGTTGAAGAATTTGCCCTCGACGGTCTTCGGATATCCGAAATAATTGTCCTTTTCACTGACGAACCCGTGATGATAAATTACACTCTTGTCGCCGCGATAAAACTTCTCCCACGCTTCCCGAAACTCTTTTGGCGGTATATGGAAAAACGCAAGCGAATTTATTTCTTCGGGTTTTTTGCCGCACTCCGCGCCGATAATTTTAATCGTGTTTTTGTACCATTCGATCTGGTCGTCGTGGATAATATCGAAACCGCTGAAAAAGTTCCAGGTAAGATAAGCGTTGCTGTCGATAAACATAAGCACGGTGTTGAGCGTGCCGTCTTCGTTCAGCACGGGGATATGATAATTTCCGTCGCCCGTCACGTTTTCGTCGCCGTGGGAAAAATAACAATTCTTGCACGACGCATAAAAATCGCCGATCTTTTTCTTGTTTGCCGTCGCCCAGACTTCGCTGTCGTGATTGCCGAAAACCACCGTCCAGGGTTTTCCGAGTTTTTCCATGCACGCGGCGAATTTTTTGCTGGATTTAAGGTTGTTAAAACTGCCCTGCAAAAGCCAGGGCATGGGGTACACCATATCGCCCGTAACGATGACGAAATCGGCGCCCGAGGCGTTCACGATTTTTTCAACCGTTTGAAGCGCGAGCTTGTCTTTTTTTCTTGTCAAAAACGAGCCGCCGATGTGAATATCCGTGAGCTGCAAAATTTTAAGCGGCACACCTTTTTTCTTCGTAATATTGGTAATTCCGTTGATATTTTCGATTTTTGCGTTCATTTTCGTTCAATTTTTGTCATTTTCGGATTCGTCGATTTCAACGGTTCCGAACGCGCTTCCGAACTCTTCGTCTATCTTTTCGTCACTAACTTCGACCACGTTTCCTTCATCGTCCAGAACCTGCGGAACAACGACGTCTTTTTCGTCGACTTTGCCGTAAAGCTCGGCGATAAGCGCTTCCCTTTCCGCGGTTTCTTCGTCGGACAACTCGACGCCTTTCTTCCTTGCGTCGATAAAATATCTTATCCTTGCAAGTTTCTTGTTGTCGACCTTATACTTGAACGAGGCGTAAAGCGCGATGGCGATAAGCACGGCAACCGTGATACCCATAACGAGCCTTATTGCAAGCAACGCAGTGTCCGACTGCTCAATATATATCGTCGTGTCGCCCGTGTCGTTTTCCATATATCCGCACCAGCCGAGAATCCAGCCGACCAAGCCGACCGCAAGCGCGCCGCCGACCTTTCTTGCAAGCGTCATCATGCCGCTGTACGTGCCGGTTGAGCGGTCGCCCGTCGCCATTTCGCCGACGTCAACGGTGTCGGGGAATATAATCCACGGCATCATTTGCGCTCCGCCGAAGCCCAAGCCCATAATAAGCGCAACGATGGGGATAAGAATCGGAGGCGTCCAGGACGGCTCCATAATCGCAAACATTATGCCGCCGAAAATGTAAAACGGCAGCCCCATGCGGAATGCGAACTGTTTGCTCTTTTTGTCCATCATTTTGCGAGCCAGCGGGAACATTACGACAGCCGCAACCATAAGCGGCGCAATGATAAACATCGAGGAAATGTCCATTCCGAAAAGTTTCTCGCCGTGCCACACGTCGGTGGCGTAAAATACCGCAAGCGCGCTTATCATATCCATACAGGCAAACGCCGAAACGTACATCACGATATGCCAGCGATACGACCTGTTTTTATAAGGTTTTGCATAGCTTTTTACAAATTGTTTTGCATTGAATTTTTCAACCGCCGTCGTGGGTTTGATACGCTCTTTTACGAAAATCGAGCAAATTATAAGCCCACCGCCGAAAAGCGTGCCGAAAATAATCGAAATCGAAAGCCAGAATTCCGTCGTATTGATGTGCGGCATAAACAGCCAGCCGTCTGCGGAAATCAATGATTCGATAAACAAAAGCGGCAATACGTACGCAAGCCCCGAAGCCGCGGCGGTAAAGATAAGTTTCACCGTGTTGGCGTTGTTTCTTTCACGGAAGGACGGGGATATGTCGCTTGACATCGAACAGTACGGAACCTGCGACAACGTCGAACAAGTGTTCCATAATAAATACATTATCAGCATATACGCGATAAAACCGTTTGTCGAAACGCCCCAGTCTTTCACAGGCATAAACAGCAGGAATATCGACACGATAATCGAAATGCCGCCCGCAAACATATACGGCTTGCGTCTGCCCCATTTGCCGCGCGTGTTGTCGCTGATAAAGCCCATCATTGGGTCGGTTATTGCGTCCCACAACTTCGCAATCATAAATATCGTCGTCGCGATTTTCATCGGGATGCCCATCGTCGTCATGTATTTGACAAGAATACACGACATCAGCGCAACGCCACCGCCGTCCATAAGACCGCCTATGCCGTAACAAATTTTTTCTTTAAGCGGCACTCTGTCTTCGGGCACGATATAGTTCGCGTCGCCGGGGACAGCCACCTGTTTTTCCTTCTTCTTCACGTTGTACCTCATACAAAAAGATATATTAATAATATCATATCATTTGTTTTGACACAAGCAACAAAAACCTACTTGCCGATTTATCTTTTGTAAAATTTACGCAAAGTTTCAAAAACAAAACAAAAAACCGCCCTTTCGGACGGTATGTCAGACAAGAATAGCACGAACCATTGAAAACGCAAGCGATTGCAAGCAACCGCCGAACGCCAACCTTTGGTTGGGTTCACCGTCTTGGGTATTTCACAAAAAAAAGAACGCAAATTGATTGCGTTCTTATTTTTTTGGTGGAGATAACGAGATTCGAACTCGTGACCTATGCGTTGCGAACGCATCGCTCTACCAACTGAGCCATACCCCCACGGGCGATTTACAAATAGCATTATAATAAATACTCAAAAAAAATGCAAGCATAATTACATAAATCGTTTTACAAATTTTAATTGTTATGATAGAATATTTATCACTTGGAGGCATGGCTCAGCTGGTAGAGCATTCGCTTCACATGCGAGGGGTCACAGGTTCGAGTCCTGTTGTCTCCACCAACATTCGAAAACCCTACAAATTTGTAGGGTTTTTCTCTTGTTTGTTTCGACAACAGGCTCGAACTTGGGCGGTTTCACCGCCCCCGTGCAAATTTGCACGTCTGTGACCAAGGTCACACTGCACGCGATTGACCTTCGGTAACAATCGCTGTTGACGAGTCCTGTTGTCTCCACCAAAATAAAAGCCCATCAATCGTGATGGGCTTTTATTTTGGTAAAAACAACTTATGGGCGAGAACCCGAAAACTTGTTTTCGGCGTTCGGCGGTTGCTTGCAACCGCTTGCGTTATGCACCGTGTATATCATAGCAGTCACTTTGTGTCGCTGCGCTGTTTATTTTTATTCTTCACTATGCAGAGCAGCCCCTGTTGTCTTTTGTTTCAACAACAAAAAAAGTTATCTTAAAAAGCACCGCAACGCTTGAACTATAATCCTAAAAGTTCTTTTTTCTTGGCGTTGAATTCTTCTATGGTTATTATACCATCATCCAATAATTTCTTTAACTTTACAATTTCATCGGCAACTGAAATTGTCGACTGCGATTTTTGCATTTCCGATGAACTTGATACACGCTGATTCTTAATGTCTTGATTTTGAATTTTTGATGCTATATTTTGACATACTTCATCAGCATATTTACTATTAAAAATTGCTCCTGTCCAACCATTAATTTGAGTTTCGATCGAAATCTGGGATTTGCTCGGATTAAACGTTATCGTAGAATATGCTCTTCCTCTTTGCCAAGAATTCATTCCCATACCGACCTTGGGCGCAGATATTTCATTGCAAGTAACAACCTTTCCATCAAAACTAACCGAATAGTTAACACTTGTATTATGCAGAGTGTTTGATTTTTAAGGCACCCTGCGTCGCTTTGTTTATTTAATTTAGTAATAAACTATGCAGAGCAAATCTAGTTATCTCCACCAAAAAAAGAAACACAAAATATTTTGTGTTTCTTTTTTTGTAAAATACCTTGCTCAAATAAAATAACAATAAATATTGTCGTTAAAATAAGCGTTTTTGTAATGACTGTCTCTTATACACATCTGACGCTGCCGACGATAAG
>ENA-OYYJ01000604-OYYJ01000604.1-human-gut-metagenome-genome-assembly--contig:-NODE-604-length-12528-cov-5.862824_pt1 | contig 12528 bp, 10 predicted proteins | sample MGYA00243248_ERZ653447 | MGnify/ENA primary metagenome ERZ653447 (study PRJEB26926, sample SAMN06165030) | human gut metagenome | biome: ENVO:00009003; feature: ENVO:2100002; material: ENVO:00002003...
TCAAGGGGGCGACCGCAAAGCCCCCTTGTCGCCTCCGCAGAGGCGAAACCCCTGCGCAACACGCGAAAGCAGTATGAAAATGCGCGCAACTCAATCGCGCGAAAGGGAGGCCAGAGGGTCGAAGACCCTTTGGCGGAGTCCAGAGGCAGCGCCTCTGGCGAAACGAGGTGAATCAAAGAATGTTGATTGCTTGTGAAGATAAGAAAATGGAACTCGAACAGGGCATGACCGTTGAACAGTGCCTGATAAAGCTCGGCATCAGCCGCGAAGGCGTGCTGGCCGTCCAGCAGGGCGGACGTGTGCTGGAAATGAACGCACCCGTCACTCAACCGGGGCTGCTCTACCTGCTCACCATGCACACGGAGGAAGGTCGGCGCATCTATGAGCGCTCGGTGCGCTTCCTTCTGCTTGCGGCGACGAACCGCGTCCTGCCCGGTCAGCGCGTCCGCATTGAGTATAGCGTCAGCGGGGGCGTGCTGCTGCGAATGCCCGGTCACGCCATCACGGAGGAGGAGACGCGCGCCATCGCCCGGCAGATGCACGCTCTCGCGGCGCAGAATCTGCCATTTGAGAAGAAAGAATGGACGCTCGACGACGCCATTGCTTACTTCGACGCGCAGGGGCAGGCGGATAAAGTCACGCTGCTCTCCCGCCGAACAACGCCGTTCTTCCATATGTACGGGTTGGACGGTATGTGGGAATATTTCTACGGCGCAATGGCGACGCGCACGGGCATGACGCAGGTCTTTGAACTCACTTGGCTGCCCGACCGCGGCATCGTTCTGCGTCTGCCGGCAGCCAATCACCCAGAGAAAGCTGCGCCGTATGTGCATCGCGCGGGGCATCTGGCGGTGTTTGACCAATCGACGAGGTGGTGCGCGCTGCTGGGCGTCAACAACGCCGCCGACGTCGCGGAGATGATGGAGGGACACCGCTTCCGCCACTTCATCCGCCTGAATGAAGCGCTGCACGACAAGGCGATTGCCGACATTGCGGCGGATATTGCCATCCAGCACAAGAAAATCGTGCTGGTTGCCGGGCCGTCTTCGTCCGGCAAGACAACGTTCGCTCAGCGATTGGCACTCCACCTGAACGTTATCGGGCTTCAGCCGTTGGTGATTTCGCTGGATAACTACTATCTTGACCGCGACAGCATCCCGCTGCAAGAGGACGGAACGCTCGACCTCGAAGCCATCAGCACGCTGGATGTGCCGCTCTTCCGCCAGCATTTGGCGGAATTGCTGGATGGGCGCGAAGTTTTGCTGCCAACGTTCTCCTTCAAACTCGGCAAGCGCAATCCGGGCGGCACGCCAGTTCGCCTGCGGGAAGGGCAAGTGATGGTTATCGAGGGCATCCACGGGCTGAATCCGGCGCTGTCCGAGGGACTGCACACGGATGCCATCTACCGCGTGTTCGTCAGCGCCCTGACATGCTTGAACCTTGACGACCACAACCGCATCCGCACGACGGATGTCCGTCTGCTGCGCCGCATCGTGCGCGACATGCAGTTCCGCGCGACGCCGCCGAACAACACGCTTTCGATGTGGCCCAGTGTCCGCCACGGCGAAGAAACGTGGATTTTCCCCTATCAGGAGAACGCCGACCGCATGTTCAACACCGCCCTGCACTACGAGCTGCCCGTCCTGCGCCACTATGCCTACGACCTCTTGAAGGCGATTCCGCCGGAGAATGAGAACTATCTGGCTGCGCGCCGGCTGATTAAGACGCTGAACTACTTCCCGGATATTGACGAGGGCGTGCTGGCGGAAATCCCCCCGCTGAGCCTGCTGCGTGAGTTCATCGGCGGCTGCACGATTGAGGAAGCGTAAGCCATTTTGCTTGAAGCCTCAAAAGTGGCGATTCTCCCTGCAACGATAAAGTGTTACCGAATTGAAAAACAAGATTGCTTCGCTTGATGAAAGCGCAAAGCTGTGGTATAATAACGGCAGACGGAAGGAGGCTGATATTCCGTGTTCCAGATTGGAAACGAACGGGTTGCATTGGTGACGGATACGTCCTGCGATCTGTCGGATGAACAGCTCAGTCAATATGATATTCGCACCGTTGCGCTGCGTGTAGCGACCAGTCAGGGAGAGTTCCGCGACCGGCTCGAAATCACGCAGGAGCAGCTTTATGATTTGCTTCAGCGGGAAGTGCCGAAAACATCCCTGCCGCTGCCGGAGGATGTCAGCAACCTCTACCGCACCCTGCATGACGAGGGCGCAACGAGCATCCTGCACCTGTCCATCAGCGGCAGCCTGTCCGGAACGTTCAACATGGTCTCACTGCTTGCGGAGGACTTTGAGGACATGAAAATTCATGATTTCGACTCCAAAACGCTCTCCTGCGGTCTGGGGCTGCTGGTGCTGGAAGCGGCGGAATCGCTGCAAAACGGCATGTCGGTGGAGGATACCATCGCGCTGCTGGAGAAACGCCGCGAACATCAGCTGGGCGCGTTCGTCATCCGCACGCTCGAATTCCTGCGCAAGGGCGGGCGCATCGGGCGCGTTGAGGGCGCAATCGGCTCGCTGCTGCAAATCAAGCCGGTCATCTACGTGAACGACGAAGGCGTCTACAACACGCTGTGCAAGGCGCGCGGCTTCTCCAACGCGCTGACGGCGATGGTGGACGAGATCATCCGCCGCTATCAGGGTCACAAGGTGCGTCTGGCGGTGGTGCATGGCGCGGCATATGACGATGCCGTGAAACTCCGCGACCGCCTGATGGAGCGGCTCGACGTGGTATCGAGCTTCATCAGTCCGGTCAGTCCCGCACTGGCGATTCACACCGGGCCGGGGTTGCTTGGCGCGATTGTGCAGCTGGCGGAATGAGGGAAAAAACATAAATTGCATATCCCCGCGGCTCTGCTGATTTTCGGAAAGAAGAAAGTCGGCAGAGCCGCTTTGCTTTGGAAAATTTCCACCCGCTTCGTTTTCAATGGCAAACGAAGAAGGATTCTTCATGGCACATAAAGGGGAGCACAAATACAGATTGGCAACAGCTCACATGGCTTTGCTATGCGAGAACGGGCAAGGGAAAAAACTTGCGTGTGCAGCGGCGCAAGCGTTCCTTCCTGCCGTTCGTGTCTTTGCGCTATAATACGTCTGCACCCCACGGCGGAAGGAATGGAAATTCCGATGGGCGGGCGACAGAAGTGCGGAAACCCGAAGAAAAAGGTCGAGTTTTTGATGCGGCCGATTCCACCTGTAGTTCACCCAGCATGTAATACCCCCTTGCAATACACGATTGCCTATGTAGTGTTTTTGTAAATTCCAACTTTTTTTGTGTTTTCTCTGTATTTTTGCGCGAAATATGTCGAAAAATAACACATGCTACTTTTCTTTTCCTGCAAAATGTGCTAAAATAGGCATACGAGAACTTCCAGTGGTGCAGTTTAGGCGTCAGGATACAGCGCTGGAAGGCCGTTTTTCAATCATGGTATGCGTGAAGGGTATCGTGTATTGATTATAATAACCATTTTCTGACACTGACGCTTTGCTAAGGAGGTTTTTCCTGTGGATGATGCGAAATACCCTGCTTTTGATACCAAACCCTACCGAATCGTGAAGAGCCGCAGTGAGGCAAGCGTGCCCGTGAACGTCGCGCCGACGTACTACATCGTGGCTTCTGATTTACAGGGCTTTCCCCTACAGCAGGCGATTCCGCTCGTCCAGATGTCCACCAACGCTCAGCTTGCCCCTCGCCCGCCCGAAAATCAACTGCCGCCGCTGCCTGTGCCGAGACCGGGTACGCCGATGCGGTGGTATATCGCCAGCCTGCTGCGGTGTCTGGGTGTTCCGGCGCGGCTGTCGGGGTTCAACTATCTGGTGGAAACGCTGCTGCTGCTGGTGAATCGCCCGTTTGAGACGCGACTGGTGACGGGCGAGGTGTACCCGGTGGTCGCAAAGCAGTGCAACACCACGCCCATCGGGGTGGATCAGGCGATTCGCACGGCGGTCAACCAGACGTGGCAGGAACAGAACATACCTGTGTACTGCGCGTTGATGGGGCGGAGTCCCGCGCCGCACGAGCCGCGCCCGACGAGCTGCGAGTTTCTGGCGAATGTGCTGATGTATGTGAGGATTCAGATGGCGGAGTGCCATTACTGATAGGGAACTGATGGCGAATAGAAGGAAGACTGTCTGCGCGGAGCGGGCAGTCTTTTTGATCCTCCGCGGAAGGATTTGGGGACAAAGCGCGGCAGAGCGACGCGAACGGCAGAAAAATTGCGCTGCTACGAGATGTTTCATTCGTGTTAGCCAAAATGCAAAGTTCGCGGCGCATTGTGGCGCATTCTTATCTGGAAATAGTATAAGCGAGCAATTGCAAACGCCTGCTTCCTGACGATGCATGAGGGGGCAGGCGTTTTTGCGTGTCGCGGGCAGAACAAAAACCATTTTCGGAAACGCTGGATGATTTTCGTAAATTTACAAGCTGAAGCACTTGACATATATCAAGCGTTACGCTATACTACAAGTGAAATGATGCTTGCGGTCAATAAAATGCCATTGGCGCCATCAAAGTTATGCCTCTTACGAGGGGAGGATTGGGCGGCATAACGAAGGCAGCGTTTTCTCTACGACCGACATGAAGGTAACACCTCTGCCGCCCAATCCTCTGTTTCGTTTACTTGACAATTTGCGACACCAAAGGAGGTTTCCCCATGCGCCGATTGCTGACACTCCTGATTTGCTTGACGATGCTGATTCCCGCCCTTCCTGCTACGGCAGAAGCAGCTGAACAACGTTTAGTGATTGCAATTACTTCCGAAGAAAGCGCGCTGAATCTGCCCCTTGAAGAAGCCTTCTTCAAGGCAAATCCGGGCGTTACCATTGAATATCGTTTGTACAGCACCAATCAACTGAACAGCCTTCTGATGACCAATCAGACAGATTTTGATATGATTATCACAGGATATGCCGGGCTGATAGACATGGCGGAAAAGGACTATCTGCTGACGCTTGACCAGATTGGGCTGGAAGCGTACCCGGCGGAATTATTGGATATGTCCGAACTACTGATGTACAACGAAAAGCTGTTTGCATTGCCAATTAGTATTGGTCAGGAAGCGTGGTTTATTCACTACGAATTAAGTGAGCAAAACAATATTGAATATCCTGCCAAAGACGGCGCTTGGACGTGGGAGGAGTATCTTGAGTTTAGCAAGCGGTTTCCAATTTTATTTGGCAAAAACAGGGAAAAGAACTTGTACATGATGACAGGTGCTTCTTTGCTTGATTATCCAGCTCTGCAAAATGTGCAGGTGGACATGTTCTTGAATTATCTTGCATTGTATCCAAACGAAATTAATCGGTTCTTCACAGACTACTTTCCTACATTCCGCCAGGTGCTGAAATCGGATGCGCTGATGCCGAGGGAACTCGATGAATCGGGAATTTTGCGTGAAAATCGCACAAATGATGTACTGATGTTGATAACAAGTGCAGACAATCCCATTGGCATGATGCAGAGTTTCAAGGCGCGCGAAGGTTACTTAGACACGCTGGCGCTGATGCATGACCCGAATTTGACATTTTCAGGTGGGCCTACGGAAGAAGAAATCGTGAATGAAATTCTGCCGTCGCTGAACAGCTGGATGCTGCTGCCCGTGCCGGTGTTCGACAAGAACGATGTGCGTTATTTGGGCTACATGACTGCTTGCGGTATCATGAAAAACGCGGAACACAAAGAACTGGCGGCGAAATTCATCGAAGCAATGTACTCAGAAGAAGCACTGGACATGGGCGTCGTCATGGGGGAAACTGCGTTTATCGGACGCGAATGCCCCAGTCAGTTGATTCTTGACAAATACGCATATTACCCGGTTTTCATGGATGAAAACGGCACACAGGTCTACACAGTGGAGGCGGGGCGGTCGTTTGAGTATATTCCGTTTACGTCGATGTACGCGGAGCATATGTATTACGAGGCGCAGGAGTACCGTTCGCACCTTGCCGTCACCCGCTTCCATGCGCAGCGGGATTTCTACAATGCCGTTTGGAGCTACCTGCAGGAGTGGTATCTCGGTCACATCAGCGACGCGGAGCTTCAGGAGTCCGTGACGTACCTCGTGGAGATGGCATTGGAGGAGTGAGGACGCGAATGCATTCCTCGAAACACACAAAGCACTTTATCTACCCCCGGCGGGACGCATGGTTCCTCCTGCCGGGGTTCCTTGGGTTTGCGCTGTGGTATCTCGTGCCGTTTGGCATGTCGCTGGCGGCGTCGGTCATGGAGAACAGCGCAAACGCGCACTTTGCGGGGCTGGAAAATTACGCCGCCGTCATGCAGAGCAGCTACTTCCGCTTGGGCTTCGGCAATACCCTGCGTTTTTTTGCCGTGGCGGTGGCGCTGTCCCTCGTCATCGGCTTTCTGCTGGCGAACATGATTTTCTGGCATTCACGTCGGCGGATTTCGTGGCTGACGCTCGTGCTGCTCATCCCGATTTTCCTGCCGACGGCGGCGATTGTCCCCCTCTGGAAGGTGATGATGGGCGGCAGTTCATGGCTGATGCGCACGCTGAAACCCCGCGACGCGGATTGGAAATACATCACCCTACTCACGTTGTACCTGTGGAAGAACATCGGCGCGGTCAATCTGCTGTTCCTCATCGGCTTGCAGGGGATTGAACCGTCTGTTTTCGATGCCGCGAGCGTGGACGGAGCGTCGCACCGCACCATCGCCATCCGCATTGCCTTGCCGATGCTGTGCACCGTGACGCTGTTCGCCATTATCTATCTGGCGATGAACGGGATGCGCATCTTCCGCGAGTCGTATCTGCTCTACGGCATGTATCCGCCCAAACCACTCTACTTCATCCAGAACTATGTCAACAACCACTTCACAAAACTGGATTACGGCTTGCTTTCGGCGGGGTCGTCGCTCTTTGCGCTGGTGATGACGGGGCTGTTCCTGTGCATTTGGGGATTCCTTCAGCGAAAGGAGGATGCCTGATGAAGCATGTGCGCCGGATTTGCGCCGTTCTGCTGGCGGCGGTGGTGCTGCTGCCCCTTGTCCTGCTGTGCGTGCAGGCGTTCGTTCCGCCCTTCGACGCGCTGATGATTTCGACCGGCTCGGAGCCGCTGCGTCTGCTGCCCGTCCCGTTTTCCGCGGAGCAGTGGCAGATGCTCTCCGCACAATCCGCCTACTGGCAGGCGTTCTGGAACAGCCTGATTTGGACGGTGGGGGCGTGCGTCGTGCAGGTCATTGTCGCATTCTTAGGCGGCTATGTGCTGGCGAAGTACCCGGCGCGGTGGTGCGTGGCGATTGCGGGCTTGTATACGCTGATGATGCTCATGCCCCCGCAGATGACGCTGCTGCCCATCTACCGCGTCGCCTATGCGAACAAGATGCTCAATCACCCGATGCTGCTGTATGCGCCGATTGCGTTCGCGCCGTTCGGAACGTTCTTTATGCGGCAATGGCTGCTGCGCTGGCCGGACGAGTTGACGGAGTACCTGCGCTTGGAGGGCGGGTCGAGTGTCAAGCTGCTGTGGTACTGCCTTGCGCCGTACGCCCTGCCGGGGATGCTGGCGCTGTTCGCGCTGACGTTCACGGAGGGGTGGAATCAGGTGGAGCAGCCGCTGATGCTGGTGTCGGATTCGCTGCGGCAGCCGCTGTCCGCCTTGCTGAAAGACTTGTCAGCGGGAAACCCACAGATTGTGTTTGCCGCGTCCGTCGCGTCAATTTTGCCGATTGCGCTGGTGATGTTGGCAGTGCTGGTGCAGCAGGGAAGCAAGCGGAAAGCAGCCTGATTGCGTGCTGCGCAGAGAATTTTGCCTCTGCGGTGACTGATGCGTTCTGGCAGATGTGGTTACGCTGGTTTGGTAAATCCTGAACGATGCTTCAATGGAATGCGGACGATGGTCATCCCCAGAGCAAAATTCCCCCTTTGCTCTGGGGACTTATACTAATATTTAATTCCGATGATTTCGTGGCGGCTGACTTGCAAATCCGACAGAGTTGTGCTACTATTTTGTCAGATGTCCAGCCTCCCATTATCGTGCCGAAAAAGCTGCCCGTCACGGGCGGCAACCTCTGCGCAATCAATCTGTTAAGAGATTGATACTGTTTCCGGATTCACCCGCGCTGTTTCCCTTCTGGCGTGCGAGCGCAGCACTGCGTTTTATTCACGTTAGCCAGAATGAAAAACTCGCTTCGCATCTCAGCACATTCTTGTCTGGAAATAGTATGTAGAACCAGCAATGCTGCTCACAACAAAGAAGGAGTATCCTATGCGTGAATACACCCCCGAACGGCTGCGCCACCTGACTCTGCTGGCGGAAAAATATCCTACTGCCTTGTCCGCGTACAGCGAAATCATCCGCTTGGAGGCGCTGCTCCGTTTGCCCAAGGGCACAGAGCATTTTATGAGCGACCTGCACGGCGAGCATGAAGCCTTCATCCATATTCTCAACAGCGCGTCGGGGGTCATCCGGGAGAAAATCGACCGTCTGCTGGGCGATACGACCCCGCCGGAGGAGCGCGCGGATTTGGCAACCCTTATCTACTATCCGCGGGAGAAGCTGCCGGAATTGAAAGCGCATCAAAACGACCTCGACGGCTGGTATCAGCGGGTGCTGCTGCAGCTGATTGACCTCTGCCGGCTGGTGTCCAGTAAGCACACGCGGCGGCATGTGCGCGCCGTGATGCCCAAGGAGTGCGGCCACATCCTCGACGAGCTGCTCCACGCGCATTTCGAGGATCACGACAAGGAACAGTATTATGGCGAAATCATTGCGAGTATGCTGCGCTATGGGCTGGCGGATCAGTACATCATCGCCCTGTGCGAGGTGGTGAAGCGGCTGGCGGTTGACCGGCTGCACATCGTGGGCGACCTGTTCGACCGTGGCCCGCGTCCGGATATGATTCTCGAACGCCTGTACCAGTACCACGATGTGGACTTCCAGTGGGGAAATCACGATGTGGTGTGGATGGGCGCGGCGGCGGGCAGTCCGCTGTGCATCCTGACGGTGCTGAAAACGACGCTGGCGTACAACAACGTGGATACGCTGGAGCGCGGCTACGGCATTCCGCTGCGCTGTCTGGAGCATTACGCGGAGGAATACTACGCCCAGAGTGACCTGACCCGCTGGATGCCGCACGCTGACCCGAACGCGACCGACGTCCGCCCGGCGAACCTCGCGCGCGTCGCCCGGATGCATAAGGCGGTCACGGTGCTGATGCTGAAACTCGAAGCGGAGGTGATTGCCCGCAACCCCGATTTTGAAATGCAGGGGCGCGACTATCTGCGCCAAATCGACTATGACGCCGGAACGGTGCGCTGCGGGGGCAAGGTATATCCGCTGCTGGACTGCGATTTCCCGACCGTTGACCCGACTGCGCCGGAGCGCCTGCTGCCGCGCGAGGAGGACATTATCGCCCGGCTTGTGCGTGATTTTAAGGGCAGCGAAAAGCTGCAAAAGCACGTCGAATTTCTCTTTTCACAAGGCTCGGTGTACAGCTGCGTGAACGGCAATCTGCTCTACCACGGCGCTGTGCCGATGGATGAAGACGGGCAGTTCACCGCCGTGCGTTTCTGGGACGCGGAGTACAGCGGCAAGCGGTGGTTTGACTGCTGTGACCGCTGTGCGCGCATGGGGTACTTTGCGCCGGAGGGCAGCTGGCAGCGGCAGGTCGGGCAGGATTTCCTGTGGTATCTGTGGTGCGGCGCGGTGTCGCCCATCTACGGGCGGAGCGCCATGACGACTTTCGAGCGCCTGTATATTGCTGATCCGGCGACACATGCGGAAATCAAAAATCCGTATTATCGGCTGATTAACGACCCGGCGAATGTCGAGCGCATTCTGGCAGAATTTGGACTGACTGCGCCGAACAGTCACATCGTCAATGGGCATGTGCCGGTTCGGGCGATTGAAGGCGAGAAACCGGTCAAGGGCGGCGGCAAACTGATTGTCATCGACGGCGGATTTTGCAGCGCGTATCACCAGAAGACAGGCATTGCGGGCTACACGCTGGTCTACAACAGCCACGGCATGACGCTGCGGACGCATCAGCCGTTCGAGAGCATCGAGAAGGCGATTCACGAGGATGAGGACATTGAATCATCAAGCGAACGCATCTACACCGCGCCGCGCCGGATTCTGATTGGCGACACGGACGAGGGGCAGCGCAAGCGCACGGAAATCGACGATTTGGAGGCGCTGACGGAAGCGTATGGGAACGGTTTAATCCGCGAAAAAATGGAATAAACGCAAACGGCGCATCCTCCTGTTCGGAGCGGTGCGCCGCAATGCTTCCTATTTATAATGCCAATTCTTCGCCGTCTTCCGTCAGTTTTTCCAGCACGCCGTTGTGCATCAGCCATGCTTCGCCGCACAGCATCTCTTCGCCGTCCCGCGCAAGAATATAGCTGCCGTCGGGCAGAATATAGAACGTATGTCCAGTGCTGTCGGCAGCGGTGATGTCCTCAAAGAGCCGCAAGCCGTCCAGCACGTTGTCTTTCACCTGATTGTAGTGCGGCAGGATGTTCCGCGTCGTCAGCCCCAAGCCGGGGATGAAGCGCTGATAATCTGGGTCAACCGCTTCGCCGGGTTCTTCCGGCTGGGCATACACGGTGTCGGCGCAGTTCATACTGCCCGCGCTGATGCCGATGATAACGCCGTCGAAGTCTGCCAGCAGGTCACGCAAGTCCATCGACGCGAAAAAGGCGTTTTCGGTCGGTACATGCCCGCCGGAGAGCAGGATTACGCCGCTTTGCGCGACAAGCTCTGCCGCATCATCGGCGTTCCGGCTGTCCAGCACGCAGACATCCTCCAATTCGATTTCCGCCGCCGCGAAACAGCCCTCGAATGTCGCCGCCATTTCGTCATTGCCCGCGAAAGCATCCGGGTCGCTGGCGATAATGAGCAGCTGCGCACCCGGCTCAACGCTGGCGCGGAGGTTCTCGACAAAGCCGTTGCGCGCGTCGAAAATACAGGGAAGGTCAAGCCCTTCGGGAACGTTATTGTCGCAGGGACTGCTGGTCAAAAAGAGCGTCATGCGGGAAAATCCCCCTTCTATCAGTCGCTGAATTGCCGAAAGGATTCGACGCGGAAGACGGAAATTCCTGCTGAATCGCGCGGGCGGGGGCTATCGGCAGAAGAATTCTATTTGGCGGATGAAAAAATCCGCATTTCTTTCGCTTCGGGCGCAAAAAAGGCTTTTCATCCGCACAAATTTGTGATACAATGAAGATGGCTATGCACGCGCATGAGCCTACTTTGCCGTTTGCTGAAAATGGCAGGTGTGTTTTGACTGAATCCGTGCCGCGGATTTGGAAATAGAGAACCCACAGACACCGAAACAATTGGAGGAATTGATTCATGATTACTGCTGGCGATTTCAAAAAGGGCATTACCGTGGAATGGGACGGCGGCGTCTGGACCATCGTTGACTTCCAGCACGTCAAGCCCGGCAAGGGCGCGGCTTTTGTCCGCACCAAGATTAAGAACGTGATGACCGGCGCGGTGGTTGAGCGCTCCTTCAACCCCACCGACAAGATGCCCAAGGCCATCATCGAGACGAAGGAAATGCAGTACGTCTACAATGACGGCGAACTGTACTACTTCATGGACGTGGAAACCTACGACCAGATCCCGATGTCTTTGGACAAGGTGGAGGACGCCATCCCCTATGTCAAGGAAGGCACAAATGTGACCGTCCGCTTCTTCAAGGGTCAGCCCTTCTCCGTGGAAGCGCCGAACTTCGTTGTGCTGGAAGTGACCGACACCGAACCCGGCTTCAAGGGCGACACGGCTTCCAACACCTACAAGCCCGCGACGCTGGAAACCGGCTACTCCCTGCAGGTGCCGCTGTTCATCAACACGGGCGACAAGATCCGTATTGACACCCGCACCGGCGAGTACATGGAGCGCGCGTAATTATCTGACTATAAGTTCAAACCGGCTCGGTGGACAGACTTCCTCCGAGCCGATTGTGATACAAACAAAACCATCATTAGGAGGGTTGGACATGAGCAAACTGACGGACAAAGTGAGCTACCTGAAGGGCCTTGCGGCGGGCATGAAGCTCAACATGGAGAAGGACAGCAACAAGCTGCTGCTGGAAATCCTCGGCGCGATGGGCGACATGGCGGAGGAAATGCAGCGCATGGACGAGGCGCACAGGGAGCTGCAGGACTATGTTGAGTCCATCGACGATGATTTGTCCGACCTGACGGAAACGCTCTTCAGCGACGAGGAAGAGGACGACGAAGATGCCGATGACGCAGACGAATGCGACTGCGAGGACTGCGCGGACGACACAGACGATGAGGATGACGCCGACGAGGAGGAAAATCCCGACGACGACCTGATTGCCTACGCCTGCCCGAACTGCGGCGCTGAGCTGACTTTCCACGCCAACGACGTTGATTTTGACGAGAACACCCTCTGCCCGAACTGCCATCAGCCGATTTTCCCGGAAATCGACGAGGACAGCGAGGAAGAGACGGAAGAGTAATTTCCTAAATTAAGGCACCACCGCACAATTCGGCGGCGCGTCTGGCGATGTCTTTTCCGCCATCTG
>ENA-OYYJ01000607-OYYJ01000607.1-human-gut-metagenome-genome-assembly--contig:-NODE-607-length-12510-cov-6.231232_pt1 | contig 12510 bp, 7 predicted proteins | sample MGYA00243248_ERZ653447 | MGnify/ENA primary metagenome ERZ653447 (study PRJEB26926, sample SAMN06165030) | human gut metagenome | biome: ENVO:00009003; feature: ENVO:2100002; material: ENVO:00002003...
ACGAGATACTGATCGGTCTCGTGGGCTCGGAGATGTGTATAAGAGACAGGACTAAAAACAATTCTGCTAACTACAGTGGCTACAGGCACCTTGATGTGTGAACCTGTGATGGCGTATGCTGTAGATTCTACACCCGATTCTATGGGATGGTTCCGAAAGAAAAAGAAGAGTGAACCAAACGACAGTGTTAAATCCAAAAACGAGTACGAGAAACTGACCGGAGACGGTAGCATCATTCACCGTGGTATGTTCAATGTGTACCAGAAAAAGAACGACTATTATTTTGAGGTACCGGTGAACTTACTGGGCAGGGATATGTTGGTAGTGAACAAACTTCAACGCGTTCCTTCCGAACTGAACGAGGCCGGAGTGAACCGTGGTACGAATTATGAAAACCAAATGGTACGCTTCGAACAGGATAAGGCGACGAATAAGTTGCTTATCCGTCAAAGCCGCCCTCTCCCCCTCGCTCCTGCCGGAGACGCAATCAGCCAGTCAGTACGTGACAACTACATCTCGCCATTGATAGCCGGCTTCAAGATTGAGGCATTCAATAATGACTCTACGACGATGGTTATCAAGGTGAATGATATTTATGATGGAACGGAGACGAGTATCAACAACGTATTTACCAATATTAATCTGGGAACGTCTTCCATCAAAAACCTTTCACGTATTCTTTCCATCAAAGCATTCGAGAATAATGTAGTAGCCACGTCCGAACTGACAACGAAAGTGACCGAAGGAACGACTTCCGTCTACGTAACCGTTGAAGTTAGTTCTTCACTGATGCTACTGCCGGAAACACCTATGACCGGTAGACTGGATAATGCTCGTGTAGGGTATTTTACCAATCCTTTGCTCAGTTACAGCGACGGACAACAACGGGTCAGCAAGCAACAGTTCATTACCCGCTGGCGTCTGGAACCTAAACCGGAAGACCGCGAACGTTATCTGCGTGGCGAATTGGTGGAACCGGCTAAACCGATTGTATTTTATATAGAAAACTCTACTCCGTATCGTTGGCGTAAGTATATAAAACAAGGCATTGAAGACTGGCAGGTGGCATTTGAACGTGCCGGATTCAAGAATGCCATTATCGCCAAAGAAATCACCGACAGCATGACGGTAGATATGGATGATGTGAATTACTCCGTACTGACCTATGCAGCCTCCACCAAAGCAAACGCTATGGGACCGTCTATTCTGGACCCCCGATCAGGGGAAATCCTGGAAGCGGATATCATGTGGTGGCACAATGTACTGAATATGCTTCAGGAATGGATCACCGTACAAACAGGTACTGTACGTCCGGAAGCCCGTGGCATCAAGTTATCCGATGAACTGATGGGAGATGCCATGCGTTTTGTAGCCTGCCACGAAGTAGGTCACTCTTTAGGATTACGCCACAATATGATGGGATCATGGGCATTCCCCACCGATTCCCTGCGCTCCAAGTCATTCACCGACCGGATGAATTCGACCTCTTCTTCCATCATGGATTATGCCCGTTTCAACTACGTGGCACAACCCGGTGACGGAATAACCGCTCTTTCACCGCATATCGGTCCTTACGATATCTTCGCCATCGAATACGGTTACCGTTGGTATGGAAAAGAAAATCCGGAAGAAGAAAAGGATTTACTTTATGATTTCCTGAGCCGCCATACCGACCGTCTGTATAAATACAGCGAAGCGCAGGATGTGCGTGATGCCGTAGATCCCCGTGCACAGAACGAAGATCTGGGTGATGATGCTGTACGTTCTTCCCAATATGGTATTGCAAACCTGAAGCGGATCGTTCCCGAAATTATAAAATGGACGACGACCGGAGAAAAAGGACAGACTTATGAAGAAGCTTCCCGCTTATACTATGCCGTAATCAATCAATGGAATAATTATCTGTACCATGTACTCGCCAACATCGGTGGTATCTATATAGAAAATACAATTGTGGGTGACGGACAGAAGACTTATACTTTTGTAGAAAAAGAAAAGCAACAAGCTGCCCTGAAGTTCTTACTGGATGAGGTACTGACTTATCCGAAGTGGTTATTCGACACAGAAGTAGGTGAATATACCTATCTGCTTCGTAACACTCCGCTGGGTGTGGTAGAAAATGCACCGACGCAGATACTGAAGAATGCCCAGTCCTATATTCTGTGGGATCTTTTATCCAACAACCGCCTGGTACGTATGCTTGAAAACGAAGCGGTAAATGGCAAAAAGGCTTTTACTGCCGTAGAACTGATGGATGGTTTACATCGCAGCATTTTTGCCACAACAGAACGGGGAGCATTGCCTGACGTCATGACACGCACCTTGCAGAAAAACTTCCTGGATGCCTTGATTACGGCCGCTGCCGAAAGCGAAGGGGTAAAAATCAACAAGAAGCTTATGGACAATCATTTCCTGCTGGATAACCAGTTACCGCTTTGCAGTTGTGATGAACATGCTCATCGCTCGTTGGATGCAGACCGGATGGGTGCCCGTCGCGAATTGAACTTCTACGGCTCTCAACTGAACCGCATCTCAGATGCCATTTCCGTGAAGCGAGGTGAACTGTTGCGGATCAAGGATCTGCTTCAAAGTCGCCTGGGAACATCGGATGTGGCAACCAAATATCATTATAAAGACATGATTCTCCGTATTAACACGGCATTAGGAATTTAGCAATGCTTAAAAAATAAGTTGGTACGAATGAATTCAATAACAGCAGTAACTCAGCTCTCCTCCTCCCGGGAGGAGGAGGGGAACTGAGTTACTTTTATTTGTGACATATTTTGTACCAAGTTATTTTTTTATCGTCACTTAGCTAAAAAACAGTTTTCAATTTAAGTATTAATTTTATTATTTTAACGGATGAAAAGACGCTTATCTGTCGCATTCCTATTACTAATAGGAACGTTCACGTACGCCCTTGCCGCAAACCGGCAGGTAGAGGGTGTAGTCATCTCTTCTGAGGATAATTTGCCTCTCATCGGCGCTTCTGTCTATGTGACAGCCGATGATTTGAAGAAAGTTGGGAATAATCAGTCCACCATTGGTGTCATTACTAATATTGACGGTCAATTCTCCATCTCCATTCCGGAGGGAGTTACCCGTTTTTATTGTAGTTACGTCGGCTATGATGTGCTGGAAGTAAAGCTCATACCGGGCAAGAATAAATATGATATTACTCTCCAACCTTCCGCCCACATGCTCGATGCGGTAGTTGTGACGGGATATCAGACTGTGGAACGCCGTAAGTTGACGGCCGCCGTATCGAAGATCGATATCTCGGATCAGATGATGGGTGCAACCAAGAGTATAGACCAAGCATTGGCCGGACAGATTGCCGGACTTTCCGTAAGCAACATTTCCGGTACTCCGGGTGCTCCTGCCAAAATCCGTATTCGCGGTACATCCTCCCTGAATGGTACGCAAGACCCTTTGTGGGTGCTGGACGGTATTCCATTGGAAGGAACGAACATTCCCAATATGGAAGTATTGAAAGACATCGATAACATAGGTCAAACCGCTATTGCCGGTCTGAATCCTGCCGACATCGATAATATCACCGTTCTGAAAGACGCTGCCGCAACTGCCATTTACGGTGCCCGTGCTGCCAATGGTGTAATCGTGATTACTACCAAGAAAGGTAAAGTGGGCAAACCGGTTATTAACTTCTCCACTAAACTGACCTATTCTCCGAAGTTGAATATAGACCGTTTGAACCTGTTGAACTCAGAAGAGAAGGTAGGTCTGGAACTTGACTTACTGGCATCCGGTTATCCATACAGGGAAACCAAAGGCGAGGTATACCGCATTATCTCCGGGTTGGGAGAACTCAACAATTTCAAAGACGGAGGGTGGAACGCCTTGTCATCCAGCGCTCAAAGTGCAATAAATAAACTGAAGGCAACAAACACAGACTGGAGTGATATCCTTTTCCGCGACGCATTCACACAAGAGTATAACCTGTCTCTTTCCGGTGGTAGTGAAAAGGCAACTTACTATACTTCTTTCGGATATATGAAAGAGAATGGTAACGTTCCGAATGTATCTGCCGAACGTCTGAACTTAGTGATGAAGACCAGTTATAAAGTGAACAGCATTCTGAAAGTAGGTGCTTCTATGTTTGCCAACCGCCGTAAGAATTCAAGTTATCTGCCGGATTCGGATGGTTTAACCAATCCGATATTCTATTCTCGCCTGGCTAACCCTTACTTCACGCCATACAACGAACACGGTAATTACAACTACGACATTGACGTGGAGAATGATGTGGATATGGACTTTGGATTCAACCCTTTTGAAGAACTAAAAAACACTACCAACGAAACCACTATCAATGGTCTCTCATCTATTTTTGATGCAGAGTTACGTTTTGACGACCGGTTCAAGTTTACCACCCAGCTCGGTTTACAACTTGACAAAACATCCATCGAGAAGATTGCCGATGAAGAATCTTTTGCCATGCGTAAAGAAAAGAAGAACCATCGCAGCAATGGCGTAACTTACCTACCCGCCGGAGGATTTCACAAGGCCAATGAAAATTCATTGTCCCAACTCACTTGGAAAGCGATGGGAGAATATCGCGATACCTACAACGACATCCATGAGTTCGAAGCAATGGTAGGAACGGAAATCCGGAAGACATGGGAAGAAAAGCTATACAGTGCCGGTTATGGATTTGACCGGAAGACGCTGACAACAAAGCCGATCATCTTCCCGGAAGAAAGTCAGGCATTCAAATTGCATGAGAAGGCTCATGTGGAGAATGCATACGTGTCCGCTTTCTCAACCCTGTCCTATTCTTTACTGAACCGCTATACATTGGGAGGAAGTATCCGTTTCGATGGTTCCGACCTTTTCGGTGTAGACAAGAAGTACCGTTATCTGCCATTATATTCAGTCAGTGGTTTGTGGCGCATTTCCCAAGAACCTTTTATGGCAAGTGCCAAATGGATAGACAACCTGGTAGTCCGTGCATCATACGGTTTGCAGGGAAACATTGACAAGAACACCTCTCCTTTCCTTTTGGGAAATTACAGAATTGAAAATATCCTGCCGGGAGGTTCAGAAGATATGATTGACGTTTCCGGTGCACCGAACAAAAAGCTGCGCTGGGAGAAAACACATTCCGTAAATGCAGGATTTGATTTTGCTGTATTGAATCAGGCTATCAACCTGAGCGTGGACTACTACTACAGAAAAGGTGTAGATTTGATCGGAACCCAGATGTTACCGCTGGAAACAGGTTTCGAAATGTTGACCGTCAACTGGGCCAGCATGCGAAATCAAGGTGTCGAGGTCGCTCTCAGCACACGCAATGTCCACACCAAGAATTTTATGTGGACCACTAACTTCAACTTCGCATACAATAACAATAAGGTACTGAAAGAAGCACTGCGTGAAGATGCCTTGGAACCGGGCCGTGAAGGATATCCCGCGGGAGCCTTGTTTGCCCTGAAAACAGCCGGACTGGATGAAGAAGGTTATCCGATGTTCCAGGACAAAGACGGAAAAGCCGTATCGGCCATGGAATTCTTTAAACTTCAGGAATGGGGATTTGGAGCAACCGACCTGACAGCCCGCGAGCGTCGTGAACTTTACACGTATGTTGGTACTGCTGACTGCCCTTATACAGGCGGTTTCAATAATACTTTCACCTACAAAGCTTTTGAACTGGGTGTCAACTTCAGCTTCGACTTCGGTGGAAAGGTACGCAGTCAACCCACCTACTCTATCGTTGATTTCGACAAAGGACGTAACACGAACCGTGATATCCTGAATCGTTGGACTCCGGAAAATACGGAAACGATCTTCCCGGTTCTGCTGAGTCAGAACGAACGTCTGGACGAATATATGTGGTATTCAAATCAGAATGAAATATACCGTAACCTGGATATTTGGATCAGAGACCTGAACTATGTGAGACTACAAAATATCCGGTTGGGCTATACATTGCCTACTAACTTCAGCCGCACGTTGGGAATGACTTCCGCCACAGTTGCCATAGAGGGACGCAACTTATTGGTATTCGGCTCAAGCTACAAAAACTATCTCGATCCGGAAACCATGTCCAATGCTTATGCAACACCGGCTCCCAAGTCTGTGACCTTAAGCCTGAACTTGATTTTTTAATTTTATAGAGAGTAACAACAATGAGAAAAATATATATCATGTTATTGATGAGCAGTGTAGTATTGCTGACTGCTTGCGATATGTTGGATATCCAGCCTACGGGAAAAGTGATCCCCCAAACCTTAGCTGAGTACAGAGCGCTGATTGCCACAGCATATAAAAACGTTCCCGATGCCAGAGGACTCGCCTGCTTCCGTTCTGATGAACTGTATGTAAAAGATGATAGTTGGGAACAGGACCGTTATGGTAAAATAGAATGTTGGGATGACTTCAGTGCTCCGGGACAGACTACTTCCTTTGAATGGAAGAATTTCTATAGCATCATGTTCACCGCAAACTATACCATAGAAGAGCGAAACTCAATCAATGAAGGAAGCGAAGAGGACATCGACCAATTGATCGGTGAATGTTATCTGCTCCGTGCATACATGCATTTCCTGTTGGTAAATCTCTACGGACAGCCTTATACCCGTCCGGGAGCGTTAGAAACGAAAGCAGTGCCACTGAAGCTGAACAGCGATATCAACGAAATTCTGAAGAAAAATACCGTTGCACAGATTTACGAGGCGGTACTCTCAGATATCAATGAAGCTGAAAAACTGATTAATAAAGAATCCTGGGAACAGAAGTTTTCTTATCGTTTCACAACCCTATCTGTAAAAGCTCTGCGCGCCCGTGTATATTTGTATATGGGGCAATGGGAGAATGCGTATAAAGCCGCCGAAGCTGTTCTTACCGAAAAGAATACACTGGAAGATTTCAATGACGAAGCGTTCATTCTGCCAAACAACTACCAATCTGTAGAGAATATTACAGCCTTGGAACGCGGCATGAGCTCCAACTACACTCAGGCAGCGGTTCTGTCCGAAGCTTTAGCGTCTTCATACGGAGAAGGAGATTTGCGTCTGGATGCTTACTTCAAACCGGCTGACAAAAATGGCTATCGTTTCAGCCAGAAGAGTGGAAAAGATGATTTCCGTTGTTCTTTCCGTGTAGGTGAAATGTATCTGAATTCGGCAGAAGCAGCAGCACAATCGGACAAACTGCCCCAGGCACGTACCCGACTGCTGGAGCTAATGCAGAAACGCTATACCCCAGAAGCTTATGCAGCTAAAGCAACTGCGGTCAACGCAATGAATAAAGAAGCCTTGATACAAGAGATTCTGAATGAGCGTGCCCGTGAACTCGCTTTCGAAGGTCATCGTTGGTTCGACTTACGCCGTACTACCCGACCTCGTATTGAGAAAGTTCTCAAAGGAGGAACCTATGTGCTGGAACAGGATGACCAACGCTATACGATTCAGATTCCGAGAGAAGCGATAGCGGCTAATCCGGAGTTGTCTAATTAGCCAATCAGACATTCATAAAATATAAAACCTCCTTTCTCAATCCCCATGACAAGATTAGAAAGGAGGTTTTTTCTAAGATACACACAATTTACTCCACAGGAGTAATTTTCACAAAAGAAACTCCGTGATAGGGAACCTGTGTCCGGAACTCCCCATTGTATTCCCCTAAATCTTTTTGCCGCCACAGATCGCGAACAGACACTTTGCCTGTAATTCCCAGTTGCTTGAGAGCTAATTCAAAATCATACGTCTTCATTTGGATAGTTTCAGCCTCATCCTGATCCCACAGGATAAAATAAGGATCTATCTGGAAGAATCCTACTGCATACGAGCCATCATATAGTTTCTTGTACCATATCTGCCCATTGTCAGTCAGCAATTTTGTGGCCGGTGCTGCCAACGGGTCCTGATTCACAGCAATCACTTCATTATTTGTCAGTAAACTCAATGTAAAATCATCTATATCGGACATATCACAACCGATCAATAACGGAGCGGAGAGAATGCACCATAGAGAGATATGGTAATATTGTTCATCAGGAGTCAGAGCCGATTCATGAACCTTCTCTCTCCAAGCCTTACCCAGTTTTCCTACCACCAGCATATCGGGATCATTATAGTTCCCCGGTGCAGTAGCCTGAGCACAAACATCCTGAAAACAACCAATGGCTGTCACAACATTCCATTCATCGGTAATGTCACGGGTGGTGCGCCACAGTTCACCTCCTGCTTCCCTTGCCCAGTTCCAGACATTGGGAGCACCATATCCCACACAATAGACAATATCCCGATTCACTTTATCCAATGCATCACGCATAACAATATAGGGTTCCCGGATTGTTTTCTCTTCAGAATCCTTCTGAACCGCATGATAGCCGCAATGATCATATTTGAGATAATCTACTCCCCATCTGCCCCAAGTCCGTGCATCTATTTCCTCATGCTGATAACTGCCCAGATAATCACCACATGTTGTCGGTCCCGGTGAAGAATAAATACCGAATTTCAATCCCAGGGAATGAATATAATCAGCCAGGCCTTTAAAATCAGGGAATTTCTCATTAGAGAGCAGCTCTCCCTGCTTGGTGCGTTCGGCAGCTTCCCAGCCGTCATCAATGTTCACATACGTCCATCCGTATGCATGCAACTTTTCATTCATCATGCGGGCAGCCTCGCGCACTTTCTCATCATCTACAGAAAGTCCCCAGCAATTCCAACTGTTCCATCCCATCGGAGGAGTCAGAGCAATCCGGTCTCCTATTTTCAAGGTAATTTCTTTTTCGGCTACACCTTTTTCGTTCATGGCTTTCAGAAGCACTTTGAAATCTCCTCTAAGTTCGGTCTTTCCCGTAATAAAGCCGGTGGAAGTATCTAATTTCAGTCCGGCAGGGAGTCCTGACGCTTCAAAAGTCATTGGCCGGTTACCACTTGCCATAATCGTCATCAGGAACGGATTTCCCGGACGGGCACCATATACCAGAGGATTATTAATCCGTGGAGTTTCCGGAGCTTCCGGTGTCAGAATGTACTTCTCCTTAGCTACAGGCTTCGGCCAGGCAGGTATCGGGGTAATCTCTCCACGAGTCACAAACTTCACATTCAACCAGTCGGCATGGTCGTACATAATGCCATCGCCACATTCTTCCACCAATAGCAACACTTTATCAATGCCGGAGAGGTTGACATTGAACTCTTTTACGGGATCGCCCTTCTGCATCACACCGCTTTTCCAAAGTTCTTTTTTATCTCCGATTATCTTGAACTGCAATTTACCGGCATACAGGTTGTTATCATCGGCTCCAACCAAGCCACTCACTGAAACGGCTTTACCACCCAAATCATACAGCATACGGCTGATAGAATGAGCTCCGATCCCCCGTTCATACACAACACCATTTACCGTAAGCGGAGTCCATACCACAGACTGATTTATCTGCGGTATTCCCCAATCCTGCACAAAACAGGAATCCTTATAAACTTCATCCAACCAGAGTTCACGCTTCGGCTCGTTATTACAAGAGGAAACAAACCACAAGTTTGCCAAAAGAGCCAATGCGATAATTACTTTTGTTCCAAATTTCATAATACTTTGCTTTTTATTTCAGGACCGGATTAATAAACAACTCATCTATATATACCTGTTGTGGAGCTTCAAAAGCCACCTTTACATAGCGTACATTTTCATCCAGTTGGTTAAACAATATGCTTTCAATCCAGGCATCATGCTTGTTGTTCGGAAAATAAGGAGCGTCTTTTATGGAAGACAGATTATACTCTTTACCGTCTATTGAAGTATACAGATATGTCTTCACCGGCATACCTATCTTTTCCGGATTATAATTCAGCATACGCAACATAGCTTTCTGAACACGGGTTTTCTTTTGCAGATCCACTACAAATTCATGATAGCCGGCCTCAAACTTCACCCAGCGGGCATCCTTACTATCCTCTTCAGCAACCTTACCATCCAGTAACGGTTGCAAACCGGCCTTTCCAAGCATCATTTCCGGAGTCGCTCCATTGACTAATTTCTCCATAAAAGCCGCTTCCATCAGTTTCCAATATTCCTTTCCGTTCTTCCAGTCCATATAGTCAGTATACACTTTGTTCGACCAAACAGGTTGCCCCAGTTGGTACTTTGACTCAGGATCCTCAATGATACCGTAGAACATAAATGAAATGATCTTATCAACCCCCGCCGCAGATGCTGCAACCTGCTGGGACAGCAGCCTCGGATAGGCAGCCGGAATCAAGGCAGAAGTACGGTCATTGGTACCCTCTTCCCAAGTGAAAGTCTCACAATTTGCCCACATTTCAATATTCAGGCGGTTATGAATATCACGCAATCTCTGCCAGTTCTTCTTCAGACGGGGAAGTGTGAACTGATCGCGTACACACCCCACTTCATCCTGATAGGCAATGATATCCACTTTTAGTTTTTGCATTTGCTTCTCATATTCCGGATTATCAAATTCTGACAATCCGATTCCATAAGGAGAAATCAGGGTTTTCTTGCCCGGAGCCAATTTTTCAGCCTTCTCTGATAAAGTATTTACCGACTGCACCGCATGCTCCGCAAAAATAGGACACAGGCAATCTTCTACCGGTAAATACCAGCCATAAAAGGCCTTGTGGTTTTTATAAAGGGATGCCAACTCTTCCATAATCCGGAGTTGCCGTTCCTTAATTGCCGGATCAAGCAGATTATCATCCTGATCCTTTGCCCAACCACTACTCATGAAAATCTTCATATTATGTTTGGCCGCTTCATCCAGAATAGCATCCACAGGACTTTTCTTATCCTTATTATACCACCAAGGCATTATTTGCGAAGGATAATAAGATTTTCCTTCATTGGCAACCTCCATTAATACCAGATATTCGATACCCATAGCCGACAATTCACGTACTTTAGCCTCCCACAATTTCGGGTCCATATTATCAAAGCTCTGAGGATTCGTATATTTATTACGTACATCCTTGTATGCCAGATTGATCCAGCTACCTGTAACAGGTTTCACACCCAAAGCCGACTCGGTGGTTTTCTCTTTTTTCTGCTTACCGGAAGCGGCATTATCCGCACCCACCGTAACTATCGGCAGCGTAACCCATAAAACTGACAGAGCAAATCCTATCATTTGAAATTTCTTCTTCATAGTACACATATATAAATCTATAATTAAGTTATCAATTTCCTCCGGACACTATAATCAGTACCAAACCGGAGATAAAAAGAATAAGCATCAGCGTAAGCAACAGATTGGTAGACTTTGATGCCCCCTTAAACTCTTTCCAGATGAAGAGGCCCCATAAGGCGGCTACCATCGTTGCCCCTTGCCCTAGTGCATAGGAAATAGCCGCACCGGCTTTTCCGGCAGCGATATAGCTGCAAGCAGTTCCCAATGCCCAGATTATACCGCCCAACACACCCACCAGATGCGTATTGAAGTTTCCTTTGAAATACTGGCTGTAGGACACAGGTTCTCCCATAAAAGGTTTCTTCATCACCAGTGTATTGAACAGGAAATTACTGATAAAGATACCTATTGCAAACACGAACAAAGCAGAATAAGGAGTCATCATGCCTGCTGTGGGTGCTTCCAGATTTTCCAGGTCCATAGCTGCCGCCACAAAACGGTAAAAGAATGCCATCAGGATACCGGCGCATACAGCAACCAGGATACCTTTCTTACGGGTGCTCTGACCGGATGCTTTGGAAACTTTTCCGGACGCTATTCCATTAAAGATTATAGCCAGCACAATCAGGAAAACGCCCAGGAAAAGAATGACGGGATCTCCCTTCGGAACACTGAAATAATTGACAAATACACCCAGTACCAATGCCAGCCCCACCCCTACAGGAAAAGCAACCGACATCCCTGCCAATGACATAGAAGCCGATAGCAGAATATTAGAAGCATTGAATATCACACCACCCAGGAAAGCACTCCAGAAGTTCTCCGGATTCACTTGCAACAAGTCCTGTATAAATCCTCGCCCGGCCTCTCCCGTGCTGCCTAAAGTCAATCCCCAGATCAGAGAGAAAAGAACGATGCCAATCACGTAATCCCAATAGAACAACTCATAGCGCCAGGTCTTGGCCGCCAACTTCTGAGTATTTCCCCACGATCCCCAGCAAAGCATCGTAACCCAGCACAACGCCACTGCCAATCCGTAACTTTCAACTATAAACATAATCGGTATTTTTAGAGGTTAATTTATTCATTCAGGTCCAGTTCTTTACGATGAGGAATAGAAGACTGCGCTCCCATTCTTGTCACGGCAACAGATGAAGCTTTAGAAGCCATTACAGCAGCTTGCCTCAAGTTCATGCCTTCTGCCAGTCCCACACATAAAGCACCATTGAAAGTATCGCCGGCAGCCGTTGTATCAACAGGTTCCACTTTAAAAGCATCCACACAATATGAAGTATCGCCTTCTCTCACCAAGCATCCCTTCGAACCCAAGGTTACAATTAATCTCTGGAAAAGACGAATAAAAAGGGACAAATGTCTTCGTAATGCCTGTCAAT
>ENA-OYYJ01000628-OYYJ01000628.1-human-gut-metagenome-genome-assembly--contig:-NODE-628-length-12231-cov-5.921813_pt1 | contig 12231 bp, 9 predicted proteins | sample MGYA00243248_ERZ653447 | MGnify/ENA primary metagenome ERZ653447 (study PRJEB26926, sample SAMN06165030) | human gut metagenome | biome: ENVO:00009003; feature: ENVO:2100002; material: ENVO:00002003...
CGGTCTCGTGGGCTCGGAGATGTGTATAAGAGACAGGTATATAATGTGGGAGGTATGAAAATCCCTCTGGGGCTCTTTAGGGGAGTACGTTCTTCAAGATATGAAGGGGACTTCATGGGGCTGGGAGTATCATACGGCTACCACTTTATTCTCGCCCCCCGGTGGAATATCGAGACAAGCGTCGGCGTAGGATTTCTGCATACCGGATACGAACGCTACCGTTGTTTGCATTGCGGTGAACAGACCGGTGGCGAACATAAAAATTTCATTGCGCCAACCCGGGTTGCGGTATCGCTGGTATATCTGATAAATTGAGAGTTGTTTATAATTTAGTAATTTGTAATTAAACATAGAGCATGAAAAACTTAATCCGTATTCCTTTGACATTGACACTCCTGTTCGCTACGTGCTGTCTCTGTCTCGGGCAGGAGTTTTACCGGGGAGAACTATTTGTTACCGGACAACATTTTTCGCTGACGAATGGGCACCTGAATGTGGAATTGTCCGTTGACTTCGAAGGTTTGAGGATGCCTTCGGATGAGTCGCTGACCGTAACCCCCGTACTTAAAAACGGTGAATACGAGCAGGAGCTTCCTGCTGTACTCATCAACGGGGCGGAGAAACAAAAAGTATATCAGCGGACACAGGCTTTGGCGGCTGGTAAACGCAATAGTGCTAAGGCACGCACTTCGCCAATTCCGGCAGTGGTGATACGCAACGATCATGCGGTTTCCCGCGCGTTTACCTATAAAGTGTCGGTGCCCTACGAGCAGTGGATGGAGCGGGCTATACTCCTGTTACGTTCACAGGAATGTGCCTGCCATGGTAAGAAAGGGGATGTTTATGAAGATAAGATAGCGGATGGAATCCGTCTGCCGAAGATGAGGGTATCCCGGTTGGATGCGGATATCGATGCCGAGTTTCTTTCATTGGTGAACTTTATTCAGCCTGCACCGGATAAGGACACGTTGCATTGCATAACGGGATCTATCCCATATTTCAAACGGAAGGAAGGACAGAAAGACGGGAAGCAACTTGGCGAACTCTCCGAGGAAAAGCAGAACTTCGAGATCTACTGCCGTCTTCGCGACGCACTGCATGATGTACGTCAGGAGATGGGTACAGAATTGGCGAAAATCAGTGTAACCGGTTACGGCGTCCCTGTGGGAAACCTGAAGAAAAACGAGACAAATGCCCTGATACGTGCTCTTAAGCTAAAGGAGTATTTACGTGAAAACCGCCTGGCGGGAAGAACCTTACTGGATGTGAGTTGGATTTCCGAAGATTGGGACTCCATCACCAGTCTGGTGAAAAAAAGTGATATGCTTCTGAAAGAGGCTACCCTCGACCTTATTAATAATATAGAGATTGTTAAAGGTCGCGAACGTATGTTGATGTCGTTTGCAGACGGCAAGCCTTACAAGTATCTTATGGAGAAGATATTTCCTGAAGTAATGCGTGTGGACTATCGGATAGAATACACCCGCAAGCCTCTGGGCGCTGCTGAAAGTCTTCAGTTGCTACGCAGTGGAAAACAGCGCGCTCTTCATCTGAATGAATTCTTTGCTGTGGCAGGTAGCTATCCGGTAGGTTCTACTGAATATAATGATATACTGGACCTTGCTGCAAGGCTTTTCCCGGAGAGTCCGGAAGCCAACATCAATGCGGCGGCAGTGGCTTTGAGCAAAAAGGAACTGTCTAAGGCACGTGGGTATCTGGAACCTTTTGCCACCCTTCCGATAGCCTATAATAACATGGGGATTCTTTGTTTGCTTGAAGGTAACCGGGATAAGGCGGAGGTGTATCTTACGATGGCGGCCGCCACTGGAGTGGAACAGGCGATTAAGGCGTTGGAACAATTGAAAATTAAAGATTAAGCAATGAATAATAACCATAAACGGTATAATATATGAAAACGAGTAATTATTTGTGGGCTGTGCTGGCAACAGCAACCCTTTCGCTGTCTGCATGCGGCAGTGATGAAAACGAGAATGTGATGCAGCCGAAAGAAAAGACTGCAAAGCTTGAACTTACATTAGTGGGAGCACCAGCGGACAGTCGTGCTACGGGGACTCTGCCCACCACCGATGAATCCCAGATCAACCGCCTGACAGTAGCTGTATTCACCGGAGCGACGGGTAACCCTGTCAATGCCTTGCGGGAATTCACAGGCAAGGATATCAAAGACGCAGAGACTGGTAGTGGAAAGATGATTTCGATACTTTGTGAACCCGGCGACGAGCAAACAATCTATGTGGTAGCCAATGCTTCTCCGGCGCTTTTTGCGGGAGTAACCAACCTTGCCGGGTTCAAAGCCAAGCTGATGCTTCTTTCGGAAACAACCAAGGCTGCGGGAGCAGGTGAGGTAACGGATGCACAAAAGGCCAATAACCTTCCGATGTTGGGAATAGTAAACAAACAGAATCTCACGGCGGGCGCAGAAGCCACGGCTACCGCGGAGCTAACCCGTCTTGTTGCGAGGGTATCCATAAGCAGCATTAAGACCGCTTTCGACAAAGCGGGGCAATTTAAAGATGCCACATTCAACGTGACCGGTATCTATCTGAAGAATGCGAATAGTTCCGTCAATGTTGAAAAGACTGGCAGTGTTCCTATCAGTGGGAGTGACAAGGCCAATAAATACCTGTATGAAGCGGTGTCCTCCCATACAGCCAATACGGAACTCACTACTCCGTACTACTTCTATGCATTTCCGAATGCTTCGGCTACACCGACCAAACTTATAATTAAAGGAACATTTGATGCAGATGGAACCGGTTCAACCAGTGCTCCCGTGACCCGGTATTATCCCATCACTATTAATAAGAAACAGGCGAACACCACTATTACAGGAGGAGAGGGCACAGACAAAGGCAGCATAGCAGTTAATACCCGATACGTGCTTACCGCCGTTATCAAGGGAGAGGGGGTGGATGATGATAGTAAGGAAATAGACCCTGCTACTTTGAAACTGACAGTTACTGTTGCTGATTGGGCGCTTACCATCAATCAGAATGTGACTTTTGAGTGATATTTTCTATGAGACAGATATGACATTATAAACCAATCCGTACCAGCCTATGCGAGTTTTCGGAACATTCCCTATCTTTTTGCTAATTCTTTTTCTTCTCTGTTTCGTTTCGTGCGTGCGTGAGGATATGGAAGGTTGTGCCCGGTATGAACTGCATGTTCGTGCGGTGGATGCGGACGGGAACGACCTTACCGGAAATGGAGTTTTGCAGAAATCGGATATCTATCTTTTTAATGAACAAGGTTTCGTCAGAATGATTCCCTCTGAGGGCTTCTCGGACTTTTCATTTGGAGAGGACAAGGACGAACGGCTCACGCTCGTAGCTTGGGGTAATCTGAAAGAAGATACTCTGATTACTACGGAGATAGCACCGGGAACATCCCTGAAAGATGCGAAACTCCAGCTTCGGCAATATACCCACGGTACGCACATTCCGCTAACAGACCTGTTCTATTGTCGCAGAGAAATAGGGGAGATAAGCACGCGGGGTGTGGAAGGAACGGATATTACACTCGTAATGGAACGTATGGTGGCGGGCCTCAGTATACGCACGCGTTATCTTGCCGAACGTTATCCTTATAACGGTGAAGCATACCGTTTCATCGTACACTGCATCGGTACGGAAATGGATTTTATGGGTGAGGCTTCGGGGGACGGGGCCGGATACGAACCGGCTTCCGTTACCGATGCCAAGGGGGATGTCTATGCACCGCTTTTTCATATATTCCCTACCGGGGAGGGAAAGCCGTTGGAAATAGACGTCTACCGGAAAGATGAGAAATTATTTACTATCACTAAAGATAATGAACTTCGTCCTTTGTATGCCCCTGTGGGGCAACAGACCAACATTGATATAGACTTTCGTTATGCGGAGGTTAAGGTTTTTGTGAGTGTGGTTCCCTGGGGAACGGTCGGTCAGGATGTAGAAATGTAAGTAAGAAATGTATGAATAGGTTATTTGAATACAGGGTATACCCGAAAACGGAAGGACCCATACCGTTTTGTTGGAAGGTACTTTTCGTGCTGTTCATGCTGGGCACACTGTTAGCAATGGCGGCTGTATGCAGTTCTTGCCAACCGGAAGAAGAGGGTATGGAGGCTGTGGGCATGGAGGAAGGTCTGCCCGCTACCATTCGGGTGGAAGTACAGGGTGAAGAACAGGTGAATTTCGTTACCCGGACAGTCAATGAGAGTGTGATCAGTGACCTGCACATTTTGGTCTACAACAGTGCGGGTGAGCTGATCGGACAGAAATACCAGACGGGTAGTTCTACGATTACCATTAATACGCGCAGTGCTACCGGATGTACCATATATGCCGTTGCCAATACGGGTAAAGCTGACTTGTTCAAGGGATATGTCATACATAAAGAATCTTATCTGAAAAGTATGGTATATAGCCTGACCAATTGGGATGACTTGAATAAAGGTATCAACCTGCCAATGACGGGAAGTATGAAAAGTGTGAATATCAAGGTGGGGGCAAACACATTGTCGGGAACACTGGTGTTAACTCGTATGGTCGCAAAAGTTGAGTTAAAGATTAAAGTGAAAGAAAATAGTGGGATTAACATTACTAATTTGAAAATTTATAATCTTCCTAAAAGCTCCTACTATGTATCCGGTACAGCAGATGCGACAAATACCACTTGGTTGAACTGTGGCGGTATAAGTCCAAGTAGTACAACCACTGCCGGTACAATATTCTATATGTTTGAAAACCGTAGAGGAACCAAAACGATTCCTGCCCAAAAGGATAAAACGACTGCAAATGCGCCTGCACATGCTACATATGTAGAAATTAACGGCACAATAGGCACTGTTACTGCAAAGTGGACAGTGTATCTTGGAGAAAATAATACGAGTGATTTCAATATCAAGCGGAATGGCAATTATACGTATAACATTACTCTGAATGACGTTGCGGTAACAGATACGAGGGTTGTTGTAGATTTTACAGGAACAGAAGATTTGAGTAGTGCAGGTACGGCAAATTGTTATCTTGCCAAGAAGGTAAATACATGGTATAAGTTTAAAGCTACAGTGAGAGGAAATGGGGCTTCCACTGCTGCATTGATTTCTCCGACCGGAAGTGCTTTGGCTGCTAACGCTACTATCAGTCCTGCAAGTGCAGAACTCGTTTGGGAAACCAATGGTCATGAGCAAATAATACAAGGTATGATTCTGAAAGATGGATATGTTTATTTCAAAACTGGCCCGGCAGCTGAAGGGAATGCAGTGGTTGCGGTAAAAGACGGAAGTGGTAATATACTGTGGAGTTGGCATATTTGGAAAACCCATTTTAATTTGGCAGAGATACCTACGCAAACATATCAAACGAATCCAAGAGGTGGAATGAATGGCACCATTTATGCAGATGTTTTGCCGGCAAAACGTACACTGGTTATGATGAATTGTAATTTAGGTGCAGCTAGTAATATTGCTACCAATAATGCTGAGGTTGTGAAGACGTTTGGATTGTATTATCAATTTGGGCGTAAAGACCCTTTCCCAGCAGCAAAGAACAGAGAAAGAAGAATTGATAATAATTCTGAAATAGTAGATGTTTTTGATCGAAATGGAAACAAACTTAATGCAGCTACATTGAGAGGGGAGAACTATCAAATCATAAATAGTCTGATTTCATCATCTGTACAGTCAATTATTAGCTATTCAATAAAGCGACCGTTGGTTTTTATTGTATGTGGTGAGGATAATTCTTACAATTGGATTTATAGAGCCACAAGTCAGTCAGAAGCATGGAAAGCTTCCAACCGGTTGTGGGGTGGAGAACTTAATAATGAAGCAACCAGTAAACGTCTTGATACAAAGTTTACAGGTAAAACAATCTATGATCCTTGTCCTTTGGGGTGGTGTATGCCTCCTCAAGATACATGGATTAATTTTACCACCAGTCTTTTGAATGGAGATAAAAATAGTAACTACAATATAAATATTGCAAGTTTATATAATACTCCAATTGAAGATAAGAAAAATTATGTAGATGGTAATAATTCTGGATTTGTAAGTTCCACCGGAGTTTTTGGCCGTCGTTATTATATTAATGGCAATACAGGTGATCAAGCTTTTTATCCTGCGTCTGGTTATAGAAACGGTATTAATGGACAGATCTGTGATGTTGGTGCCAGTTCATGTGCATGGTCATCATCCCCCGTCAGTGCTGATTTGCCACAAGGGGCTTGCTTGAATACAAATATTGCATGGGTGTATCCTGTTAGTAGCCATAGTCGGGCAAATGGATTTCCTGTGCGCTGTGTTAAAGAAACATCTTTATAGATGGAAGATAATCCTGTGGTTGCTTTAACTGACATTACAACATAATAGGCGGGGGCATGTCAAATCTACTGCCTGCTATTGTATGTTGGTAATGGCTGGCAGTAGAACAAACTTTCGTTAAACCAATACGTTCATTCTTTATTACCAAGAATTTAGGCTACCTTTGTATTTTATTAACTTATTTACCAAGCATTATGGGACTACTCAAACCGAATCAAGTTCTGAACAAAGCATATAGGCAGGTTGCGATTGAAACAGCAGATTTTGACCTGTTCAAAAATGCCCTTCGTACATTGAGGGACAATGTAGTGGATGGGCAAAGAGAAGAAACGCAGAAAGAACATTTACGTAATTTCCTCAGTGAAACGTTCTACAAGACGTATTACATGGCTCCCGAAGAGGATATTGATTTGGCTATCCGATTGGATAAAACTACCAAGTCCAATATAGGATTATTGGTTGAGGTAAAGAGCACCACTAACAAAGGTGAGATGATTTCTAATGACAATCTCAATCGTAAGGCTTTGCAGGAATTATTGCTATACTATCTCAAAGAACGTGTTAGTAAGAAGAACAATGATATTAAATATCTAATCGCTACCAATATTCATGAATTCTTTATTTTTGATGCCCATGAGTTTGAACGTAAATTCTATCAGAACAAACAACTACGTCGTGAGTTTCAAGATTTTGTGGATGGACGCAAGACCAGTAGCAAAACCGACTTCTTCTATACTGAAATTGCAACGACCTATATTGAGGAAGTGAAAGACAGCCTTGAATACACTTACTTCAACTTACAGGACTATCAACATCTGCTTGATAAAACAGATGGCAGCACTTCACGTAAGCTTATCGAACTTTATAAGATATTCAGCGACACACACCTCTTGAAGCTATCGTTCCAAAACGACAGCAACTCACTCAACCGTGGATTCTACACTGAGCTGCTACACATTATTGGCATTGAGGAGCGCAAAGAGAACAACAAAACCGTGATTGTACGCAAAGTTGTGGAACGGCGTGACGAGGCTTCATTGTTGGAGAATACCATTAACCAACTGGATGCAGAGGACTGTTTGCGCCACGTAAATGGTAGTCTATATGGGAACGATTATGAGGAACGGTTATTCAATGTTGCAATGGAACTGTGTATCACTTGGATGAATCGCATCCTTTTCCTGAAATTGTTGGAGGCTCAGATGTTGAAATATCACAATGGAGATGTTGCCTATAAATTTCTTTCAACAGCCAAGATTCATGACTATGATGACCTCAACACACTCTTTTTCCAAGTGCTTGCACGTGACATGAGTCGCCGCACACAGTCTGTTATGCATGATTTTGCTTACGTTCCCTATCTCAACAGCTCTCTTTTCGAGGTGACAGATTTGGAAAGTAAAACTATTAAGATAAACAGCCTTTCACAACGTACGGAACTTCCTGTCTTAACGAGTAGCGTATTGCGGAGTAAAAAACGCAATCTACAAGTCAACGTATTGCCTACCCTCCAATACTTGTTCGCTTTTCTCGATGCTTATAACTTTGCGAGCGAAGGTAGTGAAGAAGTGCAAGAAGAGGCTAAAACACTCATCAATGCCTCTGTTTTAGGCCTTATATTCGAGAAAATAAACGGTCACAAAGACGGTTCGGTATTTACACCGGGCTTTATCACTATGTTTATGTGCCGCGAAGCAATCACCAAGACCGTACTGCAAAAGTTTAACGATTACTATGGCTGGAATTGTGCCACCCGAACAGACCTATACAACCGTATCGACAATATAGCCGAAGCCAATGAACTGATTAACAATTTACACATATGTGACCCCGCTGTTGGTTCGGGACACTTCCTTGTTTCTGCTCTCAATGAACTGATACTCTTGAAATACGAATTGGGTATTTTGGTGGATGCTACTGGTAAACGTATTCGCAAAGCTGACTATCAGTTTGCCATTGAAAATGATGAACTGATTGTGACCGATGCCGAAGGCAACTTATTTGCTTACAACACACTCAGTGCGGAAAGTCGCCGTATGCAGGAAACTCTTTTCAAGGAGAAGCGTCGAATCATTGAGAATTGTTTGTTTGGCGTTGATATTAATCCCAACTCTGTGAAAATTTGCCGTCTACGACTGTGGATTGAACTGTTGAAAAATGCTTACTATACGGTTGAAAGTAACTATACTTATTTGGAAACCCTACCAAATATCGATATTAATATTAAGTGTGGTAACTCCTTGCTTCACCGTTTCGCTTTGACTGACAGTATTCAAACTGTACTGCGAGAATCAGGTATCAGCATCAACCAATACAAGGAGGCTGTAGCCAAATACAAAAATGCCCAAGGAAAAGGGGAAAAGCAGGATTTGGAAACGCTTATCACTGAAATCAAGTCGAAACTGAGAACAGAGATTAGCCGCAGGGATGTACGATTGGTTAGGTTGAACAAACGTCGTTCTGAGTTGGCAAACCTACAAGCACCTCAACTGTTTGAACCGACAAAAAAGGAAAAGAAAGCGTCGGACAAGCGCATTGCTGACTTAAAAAAAGAAATTGCGGCTTTAGAAAATATATTTGAGGAAATACGCTCCAACAAAATTTATCTTGGTGCATTCGAATGGCGTATAGAGTTTCCAGAAGTACTCGATGCCGAAGGCAACTTCTTGGGATTTGACTGTATTATTGGCAATCCACCTTACATTCAGTTACAATCTATGGGTAAGAGTGCCGATGTATTGGAACGTATGGGTTACGTAACTTATGCACGTACTGGTGATATTTACTGTCTCTTCTATGAATTGGGTATGAATCTACTTAGTCCTAATGGTTATCTTTGCTATATCACGTCTAATAAATGGATGCGTGCAGGATATGGTGAATCCTTACGAGGTTACTTTGCAAGCCAAACGAATCCTATTATGTTGGTAGATTTTGCAGGTGTCAAGATATTCGATGCAATAACGGTGGAAGCAAATATTCTTTTATCTCAAAAAGCAGCAAATATTTTTAACACACAAGCTTGTTTGGTACAAGATTCGAATGGCTTGAATAATTTGAGCGATTTCGTGCAGCAACAAGGCGTGAAGTGTAACTTTGCAGATTCTATCCCATGGGTGATATTGTCTCCCATTGAACAGAGCATCAAGCAGAAGATTGAGTCTGTGGGAATACCCTTGAAGGATTGGAACATCCAAATCAACTATGGGATAAAAACTGGTTTCAATGATGCTTTTATCATTTCTACCGAAAAGCGTGATGAGATACTAGCGAATTGTCAAACAGAAGATGAACGTGTTCGGACGGCTGAACTTATACGACCCAATACTTGGCCCCCCAACGTTGCATAGCATACCACTCATATCGAATTCCTGTCTCTGCTTTGTTTCGTTTAGAAAGTGGTTCTTTATATTCCAACATATGGTTATATACAGCAGGATATTGTTCTTTAAACGCTTTTTCTGCCTTTTCAGAAGCACCAGTTATAGATTCATCAAATTGGTATGGGAAATGCCAAGGGATATATATTAGCCATTGCCCTGCCCAGTCATATCCATACCTCTTTATATCTCTGCCACGAAGAATCGGAGGATTTTTCTAAGCCAAAAATTGTATGGAAAATAATCGGAAACCAAATGGCTTTTGCATATGATACCAACAATTATGTAATGAACAATGCGTGTTATATTATGACAGGCAATCATTTGGATTATCTGTTGGCTGTATTGAATTCACAAGCTATAACATGGTATAGCTATGTGACTAATATGAATAAAACTGGCGTTGGAGATGTTCAAGTTGGAGGTCAAAATATAGCGACTTTCCCTATGCCTCCTTATGATGCAAACAAAATAGAACTTGTTGAATTAGCTGAACTTGCAAACAGTATAACAAATAAAAATATCAATCTACCATTCATTGACTCTAAAATAGAGAGTTTGGTTTCAATGGTATATGGGTTTACGAGTGAAGAAACTAATTTTCTACATTCATTTGTTTCTTCACTCCGAAAGTCTATTTAGACTGTTTGCTGGTTTTCAATATATTGGATTTCATCTGAGGTAAGCTTATAAATATCATACATCAACTTATTGCTAAAACATTCAAAATCCGTAATACTCATCTTGCCTACTTTCAAATCATTGAAAGCAGCAAGATGAGTATTTAGTTGTTCAGTAGATAGCTTGGCAACAATAAGCTGTTCTATGGTATACTTTTTCCATCTAATTGTCCCCACTCCTGTAGTTGTCCCTACTTTAGAAAACAACCATTCAGATACAGACGAATTTAAAGCAGACAAAAGGTATTCAATGTATTCGCCTTTCATATAAAAAGAAGTTGCTTCTGGTATATATTCCCCTAAAAAGTCGAAAGCAAATTTTGATTTATCAGATATTTCTCCCCACACAATTTTTGGCTTAGAAAAATCCTCCCAATAACTGATGCTATCTTGTGTTTCAAACCATTCGTTACAGGTTTTCTTTCGGGCTTTTATTTTTTTGCCATTAACAATATGAGTTTCTCCTGTTTGTTCCAAACGCTCTATGCCAATTGAAAGAAGATAATTTTTCACCGCAGGATAACTTTCTATATCATAATGTCGCGAAGGAAATGTGGCAATAATCCACAAGTCCGCCCACTCATATTCATATCTCTTGATATCCCTGCCACGAAGAATCGGTCGTATAAGTTCAGCCGTTCTGATACGTTCTTCCTCTGTTTGGCAGTTCGCTAATATCTCATCACGCTTTTCTGTGTTGATGATAAATGCATCATTGAATCCAGTCTTAATGCCGTAGTTGATTTGAATATCCCAATCTTTTAACGGAGTTCCAACAGCTTCAATTTTTCGTTTAATACTTTGTTCAATAGGCGAAAGTATCACCCATGAATCAGAGGAAACAAAATTGCACTCCACACTCTGTTGCTGCACAAAATCGCTCCTTATGTTTCTACCATAAAAGTCTTGATAAATCGAGCGAGCGTATTTCTATCCACTTTACAAATTTTAGAGATTTTGCGCTGTGATACTTCAGCTTTTAATAGTTCTTGTATGAGAATTTTCTTACCATGAAGTTTGTACTTCTCTGGAGCACTCTTTTTCCCTTTAGGACGTCCCAATACCACCCCCTCTGTTTTTTTTCGTGCCAAGGCTTCTTTGGTTCGTTGGCTAATAAGGTTGCGCTCAATCTCAGCTGACAGTCCAAAAGCAAAAGCCAATACTTTACTTTGAATGTCCTCCCCCAACCGATAGTTGTCCTTGATAGTCCAAACCCTACATTCTTTGCCCATGCAAATATTCAGAATCTCCATTATCATAAAGAGATTACGACCCAATCTTGACAATTCAGCGCAGATAATCAAATCATCTTTCTGTACCTTATTGAGCAATTTTCCAAGCTCACGTTTACTGTAGGCTTTTGTTCCGCTAATAGTTTCTTCAATCCAACCATCAATTTTCATTTTCTGGTCGTTACAGAAGTTATTGATTTCAAAACGTTGATTTTCCACAGTCTGCTTATCACTGCTTACTCTAATATATCCGTATATCATATCCCTAAATTTAAATGTTTATATATATATATAATGGATAGTTTTAACAGATAAACCTAAAAAGAGCGTTGATATTATTTCTAATCCTTATTATTTCATCTTTGGTTAATCTTCAATTTCCATTTTTGTATAGAGTAATTTGATTTTTTCTTCTTCTATTTATGCATAGAACGAATTACTTGAAAGCATTGCACAGCAGAGCGCAGCAATAGGCACGGTTGCCAACTCGTTACCTCAAAATCGGGCACTTCTTCCAAAGCCTTTATAATAAGGCGATAAGAAATTTATTCCAGACTTACAGAAAAATATTGTAACCTGTCTCTTATACACATCTGACGCTGCCGACGATA
>ENA-OYYJ01000638-OYYJ01000638.1-human-gut-metagenome-genome-assembly--contig:-NODE-638-length-12078-cov-4.017217_pt1 | contig 12078 bp, 9 predicted proteins | sample MGYA00243248_ERZ653447 | MGnify/ENA primary metagenome ERZ653447 (study PRJEB26926, sample SAMN06165030) | human gut metagenome | biome: ENVO:00009003; feature: ENVO:2100002; material: ENVO:00002003...
GTGTATAAGAGACAGGTGCGGGCGGCGCGGCAGCGTTTCCCCGCTGCAGCGCCCCGCACTGCACGCCGTGCTGATGCAGAACCCTTAAGCCGGGCGGCCCCGCCGCCCATCCGATGATGATTCTTTTTAAGAGAAGAGGTACTGAAATGAAAAAAGCAAAACGTTTTCTCACAGGCCTGTTGAGCGCCGCCCTGGCCCTCAGCCTGTGCGCCATGCCAGCAATGGCAGATGAGGGCGAAGGCAATGCCCAAACATCTACAATCAAAACCAGCGTAAGTACGATTGATGAATCGAAAACTGGTTCTATCACCATCCACAAATATTTGCAGAAAGATGCAAAAGAAAATAATGATGGTACTGGTGAAGATAGTCAAACTGCTCCGGCTGATGCAGAGGCAGCTGAGGGCGTAGGCTTTACTGTCTATCAGGTTATGAGCAAAGAGGACCTGCTGAAATACTACAACGGGGAAGGCGCTACCGTTACAATCGACACTTATGCCGACGTTAATAAAAATGAGCTGAAAAGTAGTGTGAAGGCCATCAAACAGTATGGCGAAACGAAAACCAACGCAGAGGGCGTTGTAAAATTTGACAATTTGGAAATCGGTCTTTACGTTGTGATGGAAACCTACAAGCCGGCTTCCGTTACACAGGCTGTAAAACCTTTCCTTGTCTCAATCCCAATGACCCGTAAGGGAGATGTCAACAAGGGTGAAGAATGGCTGTATGATGTTGTTGTTTATCCGAAAAACAGCACAACGACCGGCAACTTCAACCTGGTAAAGTACGGTGTAATTGGCAACGATAAAGAAAATGCAACATTGCTGGCAGGTGTTAAGTTTAAGTTGGAACACCTGAAAGATGGCGTTGAATACGGCAGTGAAGCAGCAAACAATGATGAAAACTGGGAACTGATTAGACCGAAAGCCATCGAAGGTCAGAAACCTAAAGATTACTTTGTGACCGATGAAAAGGGCCAAATCGATGTTAACGATTTGAAGCCTGGTACTTATCGCTTTACCGAAATTGGTTACGAAGAAAATGGAGATAATAAGTACATCATCAACGAAAACGATCAGTATGTTTTTGTTGTAGATGCAACTGGTAACGCTGCTACAATCCCGGCAAATGCAGAACATACGGATGACTATACTGTCAATGGCAACACGGTTTCTGTTTACAACTATGTACCTGATGTAGACAAGAAGGTCGAAAAGAATGGTACCTGGCAGGAAGCTGCTGATTATAGCGTTGGCGATTCCATCAACTATAAGATTGATGTTACCATTCCTGAAAACATTGAGCGCCTGAAAACCTTTACCGTAACCGATACCCCGACTGGTCTGACAGATAATGTTGACACTGTTGTGGTTAAGGATGGCGATACCGCGATTGCAAATGAAGTTTACAAAGTGGAAAAGAATGGCAATGGCTTTATCGTTAAGTTTGTTCCGAGCGCAATGGCTGCATATAAGGGCAAAACTTTGACGATTACCTATACTGCTGTTCTGAACAAAGACGCAGTGACCACGATCATGGGCAACTGCAACACGGTAAAGCTTGATTATTCCAAGAATGTTAAGCAGAATGGTGATGAGAAGCCGGATACCGATGAGGATAAGAAGACCGTTCAGGACGAGGCAGTTGTTTATACCTTCAAGATCCACATTGACAAAATTGCTGATGATGCAAAGAAGACTCCCCTGGAAGGCGTAGAATTTGACCTGTACAAGCAGGTTGAACATGGTGCCGCCGGTGCGATTACTGACGCCGAAGCAAAGGCACTGGGCCTTGATGAGACCAAGGGCTGGGTACGAGTCAATAATGATGTGGATGCAGCCGGAAAACATGTAGCACTGAAAACTGATGCGAACGGCGTACTTGAAGTTAAGGGCCTGGAAAATGGTACTTATAAGCTGGTAGAAACGAAGGCAAAAGATGGTTACAACCTGCTGAAGGCACCTGTTGATGTTTCGCTGGATATTGCTTACAAGACTACTTGGACCGAGACAAATTATTACGAGAACGGCGTTTGGGTTAAGCGTGATGTAACCAAGAAGCACGAAGCATTCAAATCTGATGAGGCAGCTCCTGGTGAAAAAATGAATGGCGGTAAGCAGGAGGGTAGCGAGACTGGTGACGGTGTCACCTCCACGACCATCATCAACCGCAAGGGCTTCAACCTGCCCACCACCGGTGGTTTCGGCACCCTGCTGTTCAGCGGCATTGGTGTGCTGCTGGTTGTGGCCGGTGTTGGCGTGCTGCTGAGCCTGAAAAAGAAGAACCGCGCCTGATGCGCCCGCCGCAAGGCAAAACAATTTTACAATTCACCAATAGGGTATAGAGGGATAATCCATCATACACAGGGGGAGGGCCGGGTTTGGCCCTCCCCCTATGGTGGGTTATTGGGAAATAAATTTTTTTGGGTGTACATGGCCGTTGTTCGGCTGATTTTTAGGTTCTGCGTGGGGAACCACCCCATGGGCGTTAAGTTTGCGGCGAGGAACCACCCCTCAGGCCGCTCCGCGTCCAGCTCCCCTCAAAGGGGAGCCACCGCAATCTAAAAGAAAGAGATTGGCTCCCCTTTGAGGGGAGCTGTCACCACAGGTGACTGAGGGGTGGTTCCACACGCAGAGCCTAACAAATAATGGAATATACGGCAAGGCCCGGCAGCGGGATGAGGGCATCCCGCCCTACAGGGATAAAATACCATTTGGCGTGTATACGAAAAAAGCAGAGCTTTTGACAGCTCTGCTTTTGCATTTTATGGGGATTTCTTATTTTATGTCTTGCTCTTGTTCTTTTCCACGCACAGCCCCCACACCACGGTGATGAACATGGTGATGAGCATATCCGGCAGGGTATTGCCCAGCACAAAGTCAATGTTCATCAAGATGCGGTAGATCACAAAGCCCACCAGCCAGATGATCATGCGGGAAGCGGAAAGCTCCTTGGCGGAAGCATCCGAATGCAGGATAAAAGCATCGGCAATCTGCACGGCGATCATCGGGGCAAACACAGAGCCGATGAGGTACAGGAAATCGGTGATATCATCCATGGGGAAAACAATCGCGCCCACGGTGCCAATGACAGTCACGATCAAAGCGACCTGCTTGCCCTTGAACTTGGGGGCGATGGTCTCGGCAGAGATACCGGCGCTCCAAGCATCCAGGAAGGTGGTGGTGACGGTAGAGAACACCACGATCAGCAGGCCGACCACTCCAAGGCCAGCCTGCAGCAGGATCTGGGCGATATCGCTCTGGCCGGTATAGATGGCAGCGCCCATGCCAATGAGGTACATCCAGCAGGAAACAACGCCGTAAGTAACAGTGCTGGCCAGGGTAGCGGCAAAGGGCTTTTCGGCTTCGCGGGTGTAATCGCTGATGAGCGGCAGCCAGGACAGCGGCATGGCAACGGCCAGCTCCACGGCAGCGCCAAAGCTGAGAGAATCATCCTGCGCGGTCATGATACCGTTGCCGCCAAAGAAGATGACCTTGCACATGACAAGGGTCAGCACGAACAGCAGCACCATAACCACCTGGTTGATGCGGCCCAAGTCGGTCAGGCCGATCAGAATCCAGACCAGGATCAATGCGCCGATAACAAGGCACCACAGCCAGGCACCCACACCGGCAATGCCGTTTGCCGCCAGCGCGCCGTCATAAATCATGATGGCTGTCCAGCCGACCAGCTGCAGTACGTTGAGGGCGGCAAACCACAGGCTGCCCTTTTTGCCAAAGCTGAGCTTGGAGGTTTCCATGGCGGAAAGCCCGGTGCGCCCGCCGATGAGACCGGCAAAGAACATCATGGTGCAGCCGATCAGATGGCCCAGCAGGATTGCGGCAAAGCCCTTGGCCATGCCGAGGGGGGCAAAGTAAGTGCCGGTCAGGATCTCAGCAATGGAAACACCAGCGCCGAACCAGATCAAACTGTTTTGGAATACAGAAGTCTTTTTCATGCTTCGGCCTCCTTGCTCCACTCGTTATCCAATGCAAAGGCGTGGTTCATGGGGCCGGAGCCATGGCCCAGGTCCAGCATGGCGGCCAATGCGCCGGAAATATACGCCTTGGCGCGGCGCACAGCGGTTTCCAGATCATAGCCCTTTGCCAGGTTGGAGGCAATGGCGCTGGACAGGGTGCAGCCGGTGCCGTGGGTGTTGGGGTTATCAATGCGCTGGCCGTTGAACCAGGCGGCGCTGCCATCGGTCAGCACCAGCAGGTCGTTGGCATCGTTCAGGTTATGCCCGCCCTTGCACAGCACATTGCAGCCAAATTTCTGGCTGATCTCTTTAGCGGCGTTTTCCATATCGGCAGCCGTCTTAATGCTGTGGCCGCACAGGATCTCCGCTTCGGGGATGTTGGGGGTAATGACTTCCGCCAGGGGCAAAAGCTCAGTTTCCAGCGCGGTAACGGCGTCCGGTTCCAGCAGGGCTGCGCCGGAGGTTGCCACCATCACGGGGTCCACCACGATATGCTTTGCGCCGTACTGCCGCAGCTTTTGGGCGATCACGCGGATCAGCTCCTGAGAGCTGACCATACCGATCTTGACAGCATCCGGGTAGATATCCGTAAACACGGCATCCAGCTGCTGCGCTAAAAATTCCGGCGTTGAATTCAGGATGCCGGTTACCCCAGTGGTGTTCTGGGCGGTCAGGGCGGTGATGGCGCTCATGGCAAACACGCCGTTCATCGTCATGGTTTTGATGTCGGACTGAATTCCGGCGCCGCCGCTGGAGTCACTGCCAGCGATTGTCAATGCTGTTCTCATGTTTTTCCTCCTGTTGCCCGTATCGGGCGTGGTTCAGCATCAGGTAAAAATATCCGCCGTGCAAGGTGGTGCCCCCAATGCACAGCGCACCAACAGCGATAGGATGTATTGAACACCCCAAAGCTGCAAGGTCATAAAATTATAACTGCCCGGCCAGGCGGTACAGTTCCCGGCTGGCAGCGCAGGGGTCGGCCTGGGCAAAAATGGCGCTGACAACGGCCACACCGGCCAGCCCCCTGCCCTGCAGCTGCAGCAGGTTGGCGGCGTCAATGCCGCCGATGGCTACAACGGGGATGTTGACCGCCGCCGTTACCGCGCGCATGGTTTCAGCAGTAACAGGGTGGGCGTCCAGCTTGGTGCCGGTCACAAAGGCCGCGCCGCAGCCAAGGTAGTCCGCGCCGTCGGCCTGGGCAGCCAGCGCTTCGGCAGCGTTATGGGCCGATACGCCCAAAATCTTATCCGGCCCCAGCAGGGCGCGGGCGCGCTTAGCGGCCATATCGCTCTGGCCCACATGCACGCCGTCCGCCCCGGCTGCCAAAGCAACCTCGACATTATCATCGATCACAAACGGCACATGGCGGAAGTGGCACAGGGCGGACAGTTCTTCGGCTTCGGCCAGCAGGTCGTGTTCGTCCAGGCATTTTTCCCGCAGCTGCACAAAGGTTGCCCCGCCGTCAATGGCCTGGGCCACTACATCGGCAAGGCGGCGGCCGTTCAGCCAGGTGCGGTCGGTCACAGCGTACAGGCGCAGCTGCTGCGGCAGAACTTTCATAAACAAAACCTCCAAAAAAGGCAAAACAAAAAACGGGCGCGCCGGAAAAAGGCGCACCCGTTTTGTACACGAATGTTGCATTCTCCCTACGTTGGCATTACCCACATCAGGTTCATCGGGTCGGAACCGATTGTTCCCTCTCAGCCATAGTGGCTCCCCATAACAGGTACTATCATACCCCTTTTTGCAGATAAAAACAAGACCTTGACAAAATTCCCGTAAGTGTTTATGATGGGTAACGAAATCAGGGGAGCCTTTTTGGCTGAGAGGAAGCGCTGCTTCGACCCTTAATACCTGATGTGGACCATGCCACCGTAGGAAGACTTTCAACTGTTTTGTTCTGTCTTTTTTGCAGGGGCTCCGCGTTGGGCCCCTGCTTTTTTGTATCATATCAGGGCCGGCCCGTTGGGCCGCCTTAGGGGAAAGGAAGGAAAACAGGCATTGTGCCCGAAGCTGCGGGGGAGCGCCCGGAGCTTTGTGATTCAGCGATGGGAAGCCGTGTTCCGGCGTGAGAGGAAGCCAGCAAGCTTCGACCGAACAGCGGGGAGAAGTGTTTGCCCGCTGCGCCCGTACAAGGCGGCTGACGGCAGATGCCTGCGGCAGCCTTCCGCTTTTTTGTTATATTGAAAAAGGAGTACTCGATATGAAAAAGTCCAATACCAAAAAGCTGGCTCTGGCCGGTGTTCTGTGTGCCGTTGCTGTTGTTGGCAGCATGTTTTCTTTCCCTGTTTTTGGCAGCAAGTGCGCGCCGGTGCAGCACATGGTCAACATCCTGTGCGCGGTGCTGCTGGGGCCCTACTGGGGCCTCGGCGTGGCCTTTGTGGCCTCGCTGCTGCGCAACCTGCTGGGTCTGGGCAGCCTGATGGCCTTCCCCGGCAGCATGTTCGGCGCGCTGCTGTGCGGCGTCGTCTACCACAAGACCCAAAAGCTGCTGCCCACGCTGGTGGGTGAGGTGTTCGGCACCTCCATCCTCGGCGGCCTGTGCGCCTACCCCGTCGCCATCCTGCTGATGGGCAAGAGCGCGGGCGACATCGCGTTCTACGCCTACATCGTGCCCTTCCTCGTCTCCACGGCGGGCGGCGCGGTCATCGCGGGCGTGCTGCTGGCGGCGCTGCAGCGCTCCGGCGCTCTGCACTCGATGCAGACCAGCCTGAGCTGAGGAGGCCTTTGTGGAAACTGCGTTTGGAAAGCGGCTGGACCGGGTGCGGCAAGCCTCCCCTCTCGTCCACTGCATCTCGAACCTCGTCACGGCCAACGACTGTGCCAACATCGTGCTGGCGGCAGGGGCCTCGCCCATCATGGCGGATGCCCCGGAGGAGGTCCGGGAGATCACGGCCCTGAGCCGGGCGCTCTGCCTGAGCCTTGGCACCCCGAACCCCCGCAAGGCCGACGCCATGTTCTTGGCGGGGCGCAAGGCCGCTGAGCTGGGCCTGCCCGTGGTCTTTGACCCTGTGGGCGTGGGCGCGTCCGCGTACCGGCAGGAGATCGCCCAAAAGCTTTTGCGGGACGTTCCCCTGACGGTGCTGCGCTGCAACGCTTCGGAATTGCAGACCCTGAGCGGCCAGAGCCTCGTCTCCCGCGGGGTGGATGCGGGCAAGGCCCCGGAGCTGGAAACGCTGCTGCCGCTGGCGGGGCGCTTCGCCGCCGCCCACCACTGCATCGTGGCGGTGACGGGGGCCGAGGACATCGTAACGGACGGCACCACGGCCTACGGCATCCGCAGCGGCACCCCGCTGCTGCGCCAAGTCACCGGCACCGGCTGTATGCTGTCAGTGCTGGCGGCGGCCTTCGTTGGGGCAAACCCCGAAGCACCGCTGGAAGCCGCCGCTGCCGCCGTCTGCATGATGGGTCTGTGCGGGGAGCGGGCCGCCGCCTCCCTGACCGGGGGCGAGGGCACCGGCACGCTGCGCATTCGCCTGATGGACGCCGTTTCCAACATGACCGGCGAAGAGCTGGACCAAGGAGCAAACTATGAACTGTACTGCTGAGATGCTGCGGCTTTACGCCGTCACCGACCGCGCATGGGTCGGGAAACTCACCCTGCCCCAGCAGGTCGAAGCGGCCCTCAAGGGCGGCGCGACCTGTGTGCAGCTGCGGGAGAAAAACCTCGCCGATTCGTCTGTTCTGGCGGAAGCGCGGGAGATCTCCGCCCTGTGCAAACAGTACCGCGTGCCCTTTATCCTGAACGATAATGTGGCGCTGGCGGCCCAGTGCGGCGCGGACGGGGTGCATCTGGGGCAGGAGGATATGGACCCCGCAGAGGCGCGGCGCATCCTCGGCCCCGACGCCATCATCGGCGTGTCGGCCCATAACGTTGCCGAAGCCAAGGCCGCGGTGGCGGCCGGGGCGGATTACCTCGGCTGCGGCGCGATGTTCGCCACCACCACGAAAACGAACGTCACCGCCCTGCCCAAGGAGACGCTGCGGGCCATCTGCGCCGCCGTCCCCGTGCCGGTCGTGGCCATCGGCGGCATCAGCAAACAGAACCTGCTCTCCCTCGCCCACTGCGGCGAAGCGGGCGTTGCGTTGGTCAGCGCCATCTTCGCGGCGGAGGATATTGAAGAGGAGTGCAGGGAATTGAGAAGGTTAGCGGAGATGCTATAACTCCTTCCGTCATCGCTGCGCGATGCCACCTCCCTCTGGGAGGGAGGCTGAAAGGCCCCCTCTTTGAGGGGGCTGTCTGCGAAGCAGACTGAGGGAGTCGCGGCCGACCGGGGGCACCACCTTCGGCCGCGTTAGAAAACTCATGCAAGGAGATTTTCATGAAGACCGCAATGTTGTTTTGCGGAGGCGCCGGAATCCAGTATTATCTGAAATATCCGGCCCCTCTGTATATAAATGGTAGAGAGTATTTTAGACCAAACTGGAGGAACTGACTATGCAAACCTATACCACCCAGATGGACGCCGCCCGCAAGGGCATCGTCACCAAGGAGATGGAGATCGTCGCCAAGAAGGAGTACCGCACCACCGAAGAGATCCGGCAGCTCGTCTCCGAGGGCAAGGTCGCCATCCCCGCCAACAAGCACCACAGCTGCCTGAACCCGGAGGGCATCGGCAGCATGCTGCGCACCAAGATCAACGTCAACCTCGGCGTCTCCCGCGACTGCAAGGATTACAACATCGAGATGCAGAAGGTCATGAGCGCCGTGAACATGGGCGCTGAGGCCATCATGGACCTGTCCAGCCACGGCAACACCCAGCCCTTCCGCCAGAAGCTGACCCACGAGTGCCCGGTGATGATCGGCACCGTGCCGGTGTATGACTCGGTCATCCACTACCAGCGCGACCTCGCCACCCTGACCGCACAGGACTTCATCGACGTGGTCCGCCTCCACGCGGAGGACGGTGTGGATTTCGTCACCCTCCACTGCGGCATCACCCGCAAGACCATCGACCAGATCCGCAAGCACAAGCGGAAGATGAACATCGTCAGCCGCGGCGGCTCGCTGGTCTTCGCATGGATGTGCATGACCGGCAACGAGAATCCGTTCTATGAGCACTTCGATGAAATTCTGGACATCTGCGAAGAGCACGATGTGACCATCTCGCTGGGCGACGCCTGCCGCCCCGGCTGCTTGGCCGACGCCACCGATGTCTGCCAGATCGAGGAGCTGGTCCGTCTGGGCGAGCTGACCAAGCGGGCTTGGGCCCACAACGTGCAGGTCATGGTGGAAGGCCCCGGCCATGTGCCCCTGAATCAGGTCGCCGCCAACATGGAGGTGCAGAAGAGCATCTGCATGGGCGCCCCGTTCTACGTGCTGGGACCCCTCGTCACCGACATCGCCCCCGGCTATGACCACATCACCGCCGCCATCGGCGGTGCCGTGGCTGCCGCCAGCGGTGCCGCCTTCCTGTGCTATGTCACCCCGGCGGAGCATCTGGCTCTGCCCAACGTGGACGACGTTAAGCAGGGCATCGTGGCCTCGAAGATCGCGGCCCACGCCGCCGACATCGCCAAGGGCATCCCCCACGCCCGCGACATCGACGACAAGATGGGCGACGCCCGCCGCGTGCTGGACTGGGACGCACAGTTCGCCTGTGCCATCGACCCGGAGACCGCCAAGGCCATCCGCGACGCCCGTCTGCCCGAAGACGACCACAGCGACACCTGCTCCATGTGCGGCAAGTTCTGCGCCGTCCGCAGCATGAATAAGGCGCTGGCCGGCGAGTACATCGACATCCTGTAATTTCTTCCCCCGGAGAAAGTATAGAAAGAAAGCCCCCTGCACGCGGTATGTGCAGGGGGCTTTCGGCGTTTTGGGGAAGAAATCTTATTTCGCGATCTGCGGCACGGAAGAGGGCGTCTGCACCAGATTCGTCATGCTCTTGAGGCTGATGCCGAGGGTGGAGAGATTGTGCAGCATGGCCGAAGCGGCGGGCTGCAGGATGCCCAGCGCACCCAAAAGGATGAGGGTGGAGTTGAAGCTCAGCACAAAACGGTAGTTTGCGCTGACCCGGTGCTGCAGGGCGTTGGCTACCGTCTTGAGGAAGACCAGTTCTTCAAGGCTGTCGGCCTTGATGGTCACATCCGCGATCTCGCGGGCGATGGCAGCACCGGAGTTGATGGCGATGCCGATGTCGGCGGCGGAGAGGGCGGGGGAGTCGTTGATGCCGTCGCCGATCATGACGACGGTGTGGCCCGCAGCCTTTTCCTTCTGGACGAAGTTGGCTTTGTCCTCCGGCAAAACCTCGGCGTAGAACTGGTCCACGCCCACCTGCTTGGCAATGGCCTCGGCGGTGCGGTAGCTGTCACCGGTCATCATCACGGTGTTCCGGATGCCCAGCTTGTGCAGCTGGTGCAGGACGGAAGCGGCTTCCGGGCGCAGGGGGTCGGCGATGCAGATGACGCCGACCAGCTGGCCGGAGACAGCCATGTACAGGTGAGAATACTCCGGGGCGAGGGAGTCGAACTTCTCCTGCTCGTCGGCGGGGATGATGCAGTGCTCGTCCTCAAAGACGAAGTGGTAGCTGCCGATGACCACCCGCTCGCCGCTGACCCGGCTGGCAATGCCGTGGGCCACGATGTACTCCACCTCGGAGTGCACCTCCTCGTGGGCGAGGTTCCGCTCCTTGGCGGCGCGGACGACGGCGTTGGCCATCGAGTGCGGGAAGTGCTCCTCAAGGCAGGCGGCAAGGCGCAGCACGTCGTCCTTCTCGCTCTGGCTGAAGGGGATGACGTCCACCACCTGCGGGGTGGCGCGGGTCAGGGTGCCGGTCTTGTCGAACACGATGGTGTCGGCCTTGGCCAGCGCTTCCAGATACTTGCCGCCCTTGACGGTGATGTGGGCCGTGCCGCACTCGCGCATGGCGGAGAGGACGGCCAGCGGCATCGAGAGCTTGAGCGCACAGGAGAAGTCCACCATCAGGATGGAGATGGCGCGGGTGACGTTCCGGGTCAGCGCGTAGGTGACCACGGTGCCCGCGAGGCACCACGGCACCAGCTTGTCGGCCAGTTCCAGCGCACGGTTCTCGGTGCTGGACTTCAGCTTCTCGGATTCCTCGATCATGGCCACGATCTTGTCGTAGCGGTTGGAGCCGCCCGCAGCCTTGGCCAAGAAGACGCACTCGCCCTCCTCCACGACGGTGCCCGCGTAGACGGTGGCACCCTCGATCTTCCGCACCGGCATGGATTCGCCGGTCAGCGCGGCCTGATTGATCATAGCTTCGCCTTCGATCACGGTGCCGTCCAGCGGGACCATGTTGCCGGAGCGCACCACGATCTCGTCGCCGGGCTGGACCTTCGTCAGCGGCAGCAGCACTTCGGTGCCTTGGCTGCGCACCCAGACCTTGTCCACATTCAGCGCCATGCTGCGGGCCAGATCATCGAGGCTCTTCTTGCGGGTCCACTCTTCCAGCAGGGAGCCGAGGTTCAGCAGGAACATGACGGAGCCGGCGGTGTTGAAATCGCCCCGCAGCACCGAGACGCCGATGCTCAGCGCATCCAGCACCTCGACTTCCAGCTTGCGCTGGAACAGACATTTGACGCCCTTCCACACAAAGGCGATGGAGCGCCAGATGGTGTAGGCCGCGCGGATGGGGGCGGGCAGGAACAACTTGCGGAAGCAGTGGCCTACCACAAGGCCGTACATCTTTTCCTGATATTCCTGATTGAGTTTCCGACTGTCGGCGGAGGTCACAAGGGCGTCCAGCTCCGGCCGGTCGAACTTGTAGGTGCTCAGCGCCCGGACGGCGTCGGCACGCTTGCCATTATAATAAAGTACCACGTCGCCGGTCCGCTCGTAGACGGTGGCCTTTTCGATGGCGTCGTGGTGGTTGAGATAAGCTTCCAGCACATCGGCGCGGTGGAGCGTCATCCGCACGTTGCAGACGTGGACGCGCATCCGGCCCCGGCCTTCATGCAAAATGGTGCATTTCATACTCGTTCCCTTTCTGACCATGAAAAAGAGCCGCCCGCAGGCGGCTCCCATAGGGCCTTGGATTATTCGGCAGCCTCGGTGGAGGCAGTCTCCTCAGCAGCGTCCTCGATGACAGCAGCCTCAGCCTTGGCAGCTGTCTCTTATACACATCTCCGAGCCC
>ENA-OYYJ01000641-OYYJ01000641.1-human-gut-metagenome-genome-assembly--contig:-NODE-641-length-12049-cov-6.802818_pt1 | contig 12049 bp, 9 predicted proteins | sample MGYA00243248_ERZ653447 | MGnify/ENA primary metagenome ERZ653447 (study PRJEB26926, sample SAMN06165030) | human gut metagenome | biome: ENVO:00009003; feature: ENVO:2100002; material: ENVO:00002003...
GAGATACTGATCGGTCTCGTGGGCTCGGAGATGTGTATAAGAGACAGATATAATTTAGTGTCTATATTACTTGGTGAACTTGAGTTTTAATCCAAATCACCATCAGATGATTAGCTAATTAGGGGTTCCTAAATAGTAATACTTTAGAATCTATCATTATGTACATTTACTAAAGAATATAAGCAATACAAATAATATAACCAGAGTTTCAGTCAGCCAAACGATCTTTGCCGTTACACACATTACCAAAAAGCGATCTAATAAAAGTACAATAAGCATTATCGCAATAAATCCTATTATAACATAAAAGCTAAATGCAGTCCATGCACAAATATATATTCTCCATAAAGTATGTAACGTTATTATAAACGGAAATAGGACTAATATAGGAGACCATTTTATATTTTTCATACAGCCATCTTTTTTATTCTATATATCATATTCCCTTGTGAATTATGTTTCATTATTGATTTGAAAGAAGAACTAGAGATAACAGGACGTGGGTACATGGTTTCAAAATAACCAGTGTTTTTTCCATCATAATAGTCGGGTCTTTTTAAAGTTATATATAAAGGTAACCTTTTCAATAATTCTTCCAAAAATACTATTTTTCTTGAGAATAGCACTCTGTTGGAGTCTTTTTATGTAAATTATTGGATAACGAATACAAATGTAAACATATAAACGAGTAAGGACAAATAAACTATTTAGTTGAGATTTTCCAACAAAGGACAATAAATAAGCCCTGCCTCTAAAATCATTTCGCTTTCAGAGACAGGGAAAATTAGATAACGGATTAAAAATCCTTATGTTCAGAATCAAACGGAGGAATGAAGGATACAAATTGTATCATTTGCATTTTCTTTTTTAAAAGAAATGAATCTAATAAAATCTCGAAATCCTTCAAATATGGTTTACTTGCTATTTCAGAACCCTGAGGGCATAAAAAAGCATATTTAGAAATTCTATCATATCTAATCAAATAAGGTTTCAATATTTCACCCTGCCCATTGTCAACAGACTGATATTTCTGTTTTACCTTTTTCCTCATAGCAATGAAATCTTCCTCATCATTATCTATCCTTTTATAATTCCCTAATGAATCAAAGAAGGAAAAGAAATTCCATCTATTATAAGACTCGTTGATTAAATCACAATAATTCAAATGGACTGTCTGCAAAAGCTTCGACTGCCATAGGATTACTAATATTTGACCTTCCTTTTGAAAAAGGATATTATCATGATTTTCTTTCAAAAAAGAAAGAAGATATTCCGCACCTGTCCCATTTATATTAAGTCTTTCTTCGTTTTGATATTCACAATATGTCCTAAAACGATATTCATTGGCACTATTCACAATATCCCAACAAAAATCACAAAGTTCATTTACAGTTGGATATTTCAAATATATACAATAATAATCCTTTATATACCGAGATAAATCATATTGCAAATCATGGATAGCCACATCCTTTTCCGGGCGAGAACTAACGCAACCTAAAAGTAAAAAAAAGAAAACGAGATATATAACATTCTTCTTCATTCTATCTTGAAAATAATTTATTATATTTTTGCAATAACGCATTAGCATTCTTAGCAGAGAATTGTAAATGAACAATATCATATCCTCCTTTATTCATAAAACGAATATGGTACATTCGGGATCCACTTTGCCAACCTCCAATATGTTTGGGCATATCACTATCTCCAATCCAATCTCTCATCGACGCTTTCATTAAGCCCTCACCGTTAACAACCCGGTACACTCCCTTCGCACTATTTTCATAACTAATATTGTACTCATTTCGATGAGAGTCAATACCAAGATATTTACTATCTGAAGCGGTTATCTCTTCTATTGAGAAGTCTACCTTAGGCTTAGGAATATCTTCCCCTCCCCAAGAAACTTGTTCCTCTTGGTTATATTCTGCCGTAGCAATTATGCCTTTATCTACAAGTTGATAAATACTACCTTCTAAAGTTTCTGCATTTACCTTGCTACCAAATAAACTATAGTAAGTTTTATTTTCATCTATATAAGTTTTACCTAAATAAGTTGCATCATTTTTTAATTTATCAAGTTCAGACTGAGAATGAATATCTGAATCCCAAACATACTCCCACTTTTCCTCACTACTTTTAACTCGATACCAGTCTGCACCGATCGGATCTATACGATTAACAGGATTATTGCCACAATACGCATAAGGACTGGTAGAATAATAACTCTCTGAAGAAGGGTCCATCGTCGTAAATCTTCCCAGCACCGCATCATACTCTCTCGCCCCATAATCATACCAGTTCAGTCCCTTCTTTGTATCCAGTTCCTTCCCGTTATACTTATAAGCCTGAACATCATTCCCGTTACTTAAGAAGACACCGCCGAAAGGATAATAGTAGTTGGCTTCCTCCATCCCACCGGCCTGATCAGTTACCACCCGATTATTTCCCTGATGATCTTTCAGGTAATAGTGATATTTCTTATCAGACAGAGAGACATATCCTTCTTCGGTCAGCAATTGTTTAGCCGTACCATTTTCATAGATCACATTGTCGCAGTAATCGGTAGTGGTAGTAACACCTCCTATTTTATGCACCGTGCGAAGCTTTACTCCATCCGCACCATAAGTATAAGTGATGGTACTTCCATCCGAGAACTTGACCTGACTTGGCAAATTTAATAAATTATATTGAATTTCGATTCCCTTATTCAAATCTTTTATTAAGCTGCCATTGGTATCATACGTATATTCAATAGCAAGTTTGACACCCGTAGCGTTTCAGTCCAAAGATATTGCCGTTGTAGCATCTCATGCCGTTCAGACCGTCCGTATTGTAGGACAGGGAGGAGAATAAATATTCCCTGCCTCTACCCATATTTCGGAGTTAAGAGACAGGGAATATCATACCAACAAAACCATCATTGAATCCTATAAATGAAATCAATTTGCATCCCATTCTTCATAACTACCGTATAAATCCTTCAAGCTCTGCTTTATCCCTCTTCTATAAACCTCATCTACATATTTATAAGAACAATTATCGTGTATACTAAAAAGCCAATAATAGTCACTATACGGAACGGAGTGCCTGACATGCGTGCCTTTTTCAGCACAAAAATAAAAAGTCGAGTCGCGAAGCAAATCGTATAATTTATCCCAAGGTTCTTTTGTTAGCGATCTAAAGAAAGCAGCATTATTCGCACTCTCAAAGAAAAGATGCTGTGTTATCGTATCTACAATATTTAGTTTAAGTGTATCTTTCCCATTTAATACTGCAAAAAAGTCCTTACGTATACTATCTTTATTTTCTTTAAAATACTCATCTAAAACATTGGAATAATATATTTTTCCATCAATGCGTTGGATATGATTATACAATATCCCTTTGGGTATGTATGAACTATCCACAACTAAAGAATATGAAGACAATATAAAGCGTGGTAAATGGGTCGAATCATAATCTTTGAATGCATATTCCAAGAGTTGAGGAAAAGAATAATAATAATAAGTGAGGTAAGACTTATATATTGTAGAGACCAAGGTATGTTTCTTCCCATTTTTAGACACCCCTATATACCATATTTCATCATATACAGGACCTGTTGTTGTATCATTCGGATAATCCGTTATCTCAATCAATTTATTTTTGGGCATATCAGTTGATTCCATAGGATTCATTAAGCAGATATACCTATCCTTGTACTTTATCACTTTCTCCGGTCTTTCCAAACTCCCTTCCACCAATGGAGAGTTAGCCGGTGTTATCATATAGATAGAACCGATGTCATTCGATGGTTCCTCATACATAATGATATACTTCGCAGGAAAAGAATCTTGATCAATCATACGCTTAACTTCCCGTAAAGCAGTAGAACGAGCAGGGGATTCTTTGCCGGGTTGACAACCCGGCAAAGAAATAAGTAATAATATTAATAATACATTTCTCATACAATCTATTTTTTTAGTCTGTCTTGTATATACTTCTGCAAATCTTCGATCGTATTTATATGAATAGTTGTTATATTGCTTTTCTTTGAATTATAATCATGCAACGTTCGGTCCCTCTTTAAATAAACTGCATTATTTCTGCTATTAATATATTTCATATCAGAAGCAGAAGCTCCCTGGCTTTCATCGCCAGGATGAGAATGAATATCTATTTTTTTGCGACCATTCACAGCCGTCCTTCTTTTTGCATTATTTCCACTTTCCACAGAGCCTTCTTTATGGTCTGTAATAATAATAGCTGTCGGCCCATCATTTTCATTCTCATATACGTCCAATTTCCATTCAACAACACTATTATCCGCTGCAAACTTAAAGAGATTTGCAGCATCATGAATGTTGCTGGTTTGTCCATAAGTCGTAATTCGTCCTTCTTTACCTTGACTTTCAACCATACCAGGCATTAATTTATTATCCATTATAGTTATCGGTTTTCCACTTACCTGCTTCGGTTTATGTTCTCCATCAAAATAATAAACTCGATCTCCCTTATCTTCATATTTTGTATTTTTCCAAAAAAACACATAACCATTCTTATTCACTACATAGTCATCTTTCCCATCAATATCGATCCTGAGAATTGGATTATTCTTACAATACGTGTAAGGGCTCACTCCATAATATTTTTCACTAGAAGGATCCATCACATGCCATCTTCCCAGCACCGCATCATACTCTCTCGCCCCATAATCATACCAGTTCAGTCCCTTCTTTGTATCCAGTTCCTTCCCGTTATACTTATAAGCCTGAACATCATTCCCGTTACTTAAGAAGACACCGCCGAAAGGATAATAGTAGTTGGCTTCCTCCATCCCACCGGCCTGATCAGTTACCACCCGATTATTTCCCTGATGATCTTTCAGGTAATAGTGATATTTCTTATCAGACAGAGAGACATATCCTTCTTCGGTCAGCAATTGTTTAGCCGTACCATTTTCATAGATCACATTGTCGCAGTAATCGGTAGTGGTAGTAACACCTCCTATTTTATGCACCGTGCGAAGCTTTACTCCATCCGCACCATAAGTATAAGTGATGGTACTTCCATCCGAGAACTTGACCTGACTTGGCAAATTTAATAAATTATATTGAATTTCGATCCCCTTATTCAAATCTTTTATTAAGCTGCCATTGGCATCATACATATATTCTGTAGCAAGCTTGGCACCATCCTTGAATTCGAAGCCGTTAGAAGCCGTAGCCGTAGCGTCATCATTGACGGATTTAAGCTGGTTACCATTTAATGTAAAAGACAAATTATCAATGATTCCAGTGCCGGATAATCCGGTTTGTCCGCCACGCCGCAAATGCAATAAATTCCCATTCTTATCATAACTATAGTTGGTCGCGTAGCCCAGAGTTATTATGCCACCAATCAGACTTTGTGCCGAGGTGAGGCGTGACAAATTATCATAAGCGAAGTTATATCCATAAGTTTTGTTATCCCCCGGACATCGGCACACCATACGGGATACATTTCCATTATAGCCATAATACAATGATATATTGAATAATCCACCTGATGATATCGATTCTATCCAGTTACGTATATTATATGCATACGCCAACTTATTACTTGCCGAACCATGCAATGACTTGCCCGACAATCGCCCCAGTTCATCATAAGTATTGGCAGCAAGCGTAACCTTCACTCCATTCAACGAATGCTCAACCTTCGTCAGTCGTTCCGCATGGTCATAAGTATAGGTATATATCTCCATCTGCGTAGTCTTCCCGGCCGCCATGTGTACATGCTTCACGCTTGCAGGTTTACCGGTAAAAGTATATATCGTAGTTGTTGTTTCATAGCCACTCAACAGATTGCTTGAAACAGTCTTTGTTACCCGCCCTTTCTTATCATAATAGTTGACTGAATATAACTTCGTATCACTTCCTAAAACAGTAATGACACTCCCCGACAAATAACCTTTAGCACTCAAAGTATTGGCTGGAAAAAAGCTGTTATTAAAACCCGGCAATGTACGGAAATCATAATTATCATAATAGTTCACCAAATACACAACCGGAGCAGTTAAAGCAAAATCGGATGAATATCCGCTGTTTCCTAAACCCGTAGCCGTATTGACGCGAGTACAGGCAACAGAACGAGCGGACGCTGTAGAAGTATTCGTATTAGCACATTCACCTTGCACAACTAGGCGGCTTAAGTCATCATACAAATAGAACATCCATTTTCCCCGACTTTTCTGATTTCCGTCCTGGGAAAAAACAAGACGATCATTCAAATCATAAACGTATGACACAGCATCCGCACCGGGCAACTTCTTCCAAACACAACGATTGCGCCTGTCATATTTATACTGGTAGGCATAAAGATTTAGACTGGCCGTAGAAATATTACCATCCATTGCAGGTGGCAGCACATAGCAAAGATTGTCATAGTCATCGTACACATAATAGGTATCATGACGTACAGTTCCATTCAACTGACTAACCAATACGGTATGTCCTTGCTTATCCGTAAATTGAGAGGCCGTGTTGCCGTCTTCATCCTGTGTACGGACAACATACAATTCACCGGTGGCATAACTTCCCCCATTCACTAAGGTGCTACCATTTACCGAATAGTGCACACAGCTTAATACCTCAGAGGAGCCATTCAGCATATAATCAGTGGTCATCGGTTTGTCACTCCACTTCGCTCCCGGGCCATATTGCGCCACAAGCCGATCGGACGGAGAAGCCTCGTACACCGACTGATTGAAAGGACGGGCCGTTGAGCCATAATTACCAGAAGCAGTCGAGGAAAAAGCAGACGCAGACAAATAAGCAGAGGATGAATATACGGGCAGCCAGTCTTTAACGTCCCGCCCCGATTCATCATACTCCGAAAGATCCAGCAGATTATTTTTCTGTGGAGTCACCTGATTATGCACGGTTTGGCACAAACGTCCCAAACCATCATAATATTTCACTACATCTAAGTAAGAACTACTGCTTTCATTCAGCATAGTACGCGTAACCACATAATTCTGGTTACTATTTTGCGCTGTAGCTGCACCTATCAGGCAAAGAAATGAAATCAAAATATATAATCGTTTCATAATACTATTTTTATATGATCATACTGCATTTATGGCCGGAAATGATATTGATATTCCTCCATTGTCTTTCCTTCCGTATCCTTTATGCGAATCAACTGACTATCGCTGTTATATTCGAAAGTCGTTTTGGCTTTATTGGGAGAAATTATGCCACTTGCCCCAATCAAGGGATGGTAAGTATAGGAGGTAATCAGGGCAGAAGGCAAAGCTTTATACAAATTATCTATCATATCCAGATACAGAGGTATAGAAGGAAGTATGCACGACGACATGGAAGCTGGATCCACCATTAGCGCTTTTTTAACTTCTTCGTAAGTTGCCCCCTTGATTTCAGCCAGCAGGTATTGCCCCTTGTATCCCCACAAATATACAACCTTCTCAGCACCATCCTTATTGATATATACAGGGTTACCATAAATATCATATTTATTATAACTGATTCGTTTTTCGTACTTATCCGTACCTTTACAGTAATACTGATCTTCCACCACCATCCCGGAAGACAAGCTACTGCTATATCCTCTCAATACACTGTATAGCCGTTTATCCTTTTTCTCCATAGTCTGCTGTACAGGCGTGGTCAGATAATTTCGCGAAGTCAATAGCTGAATGGCACTTCGCTGGGATGTTGTCAGAGATTCTTTATCCGGTATAGTGTTATTACTGTAATAGGTTCTCTCCACCTGCTCTGCACCTCCGCTACACAAAGATGATTTACTTATTATATTGTACGGACGCTCCGTATCATAGGCAAAAACAGACTTCTCAACAATACTGTCACTCGATTGATAAGTGGTTTTACAAGTGGACTTCAAGCGATGATAGCCTGTGTTTAAAGTATACAAATAAGATTTGACCGGAGAACCGTATATATCACAAAAGTTATGGTAAGAACACCCTAATATCTCTTCGATAAATTGACAACTGGAATAACCACTTAATACAAATTGATAAGGAAATACTATCGCTCCCTTCAATTCTCTCTCTGATTTTTCATATGTATTAACCAACGCTTCTATTCTTTGATAAGTATTTCCCTCTCTTTTATAGATATCCTCCGACAACAACCAAGGAGCCGGATAAAGCATCCTATTCATTCTGGAAATTAAATACTCATGATTCAAAGAAAAATCCGGATGCAAATTATCTGAATGGGCCGTTTTATATTCATCTGACAGAAAACCATATTGATAAACTCTTTGCCAATCTGTAGCATCTTCTATTATTTTACCGTACCAAACTGGATTAGTATTTCCGCGTATATTAGGAAAATTGGAAAACACAGAAAGTGTACGCTGGCGTACTCTACAACTACCATTGTCAAGAGGACAAATATATCTGGTAGTCACTAAACTCTTTTCATCTGGATAATCATTACCCATAAAATGCGCATCTTCATATGCATATCTTTTCACAATTGTCCTAGCAGATATAGGATCATATAATTCTGTGGACTTCACACGCAATCCTCCACCTATCAAATTTTTCCCCTTCACAGTAAACAGATGTGGCTCATAACTTATTTTCAGTTTACCTTTCGTAGGACTAGTTACTTCTATTAAAGAATATGTATCCATATATGTAGCATTAGGTATCCGATTAGCATTTTTACCAATAGATTGGTTTATGGGAATATTCATTGAATGAACACTCTTTATTATCTCCAAATTTATATTAGGAAGATTAGCCCATACACGAGGCGCACCGTTATAAAAACCCCACCAATCAAAACCTAAAGATGAATCATTTAAGGAATTCTCATTTTTATATGTAAACTTATAATCATCCTCACCAGATATATGAACATTCTTCAATAAATTACCTGTAAATGTGTCATATATCAATTGTATCTTTTTCACTAATGTACTGGCCTGCTTCACACTGAAAGATATCAATTTATTCCCTGCATATTCAAAATCAATCCATCCATTTGACATTACAATACTATCAGGCACTAATGATGTATTTACATAAGAATAAGGAGGGCCATTCCCTTCTATTTTCTGATATCCATCTTTTCCAAGTATCCGCCAGAATGGACTATCAGACCCTGTAGCAGTATTTATCATATCATCATGATAGCAGCCTGCTATCCCCACGGACTCTCCTTTATCCAACACCGAAATGGTATTGTTGAAAGTAGGAACATCTTCTCTCACCGATTGGTACGTGAACGAGATTTTTTCATTACCGGGGAAAATGATCTCCCGAAGCATCCAACCACAAAAACAAGAGCCATAGGACTGAAGTTCTACAAATTTTTGCGGATGAGGAAATCCATGTACAGGGTTCTCTTCACCAAAGATATACCGTATACCTTTGTCATCCAAAACTTCGAAACCATAGAGTCGTGTACTGATAAAGTTGGCAGAATTATCCAACTTAGGAGTTATCTTTAAAGGAGTATCCGATATCTGTTTCACTACATCCACCCCGTTTACACGTTGTAATATGAACGAAGCATTCATACCAGGCATGTTTATTTGAAATATATCATACTGACCATCCATGCGCGGATAAATACGCCCGAGTTTATTCCAACAATCACAATCAGTAGAGTAAGACGAAGACATATAGATATAATCATTATCCGATAGATTTCCGCTGACATCTGCCACCGGATACACCTCATCCGGTTTGCCCATAATCGTCCGTGATATCTTAAATCCCGGAAACAAAGCCCAGTTACGTCCCACCACACCGACAGGATCCTGCACTCTTACTCCCGAAGAATGATACTTCAAAGTCAAGGGGAGAGACAGACCGTAAGCTTCCACAGTATATAGAGGGATACTAATGTCAATGGTTCCCGTCGCATGAGAAATGGGATAGCCCAGAAACTTCTGAAATACTCGGGAAGTAGGTGAAGGCGGTGTCACATCAGGCATCGCAGCATAATAATTGCCTTGTGCACATACCGGCAATACACCGGTGCATAGTATAATAATAAGTATAATTCGATATATATTTTTCATATCCATTATTGTTTGTAGTTTAATATCGTTTTCTGCAAACCAGCATCCGGATTGCCGGTTTACAGAAAATTAGAAGTCATTATCAGAGCGCATTACAAGGTCATCGCATTTACGCCCAGCACACCCGCTATCGCCGTTACCACCGCGACAGCTACTTTCAAGATCATACTCCATACGGATTTCTTGATTGCCATAATTCCACACCTCCTTTCCACGCAATTTAAAAAAATGATTGTCACAGAGTGGAAATCACAGTTCCCTGCTCACTTCGAAGCACGGACACTCCTTAATCCATTCTTCCGGCTCTATCACTCCGTCACCGTTCAGGTCCGGACTAAGGTCACGATGCCCGCAGATACGGACATTGTTCCGAAAGCGTTTCAGGAGTTGATGCACAAGCAGCCGGAGCGCAGAGCGTTGTTCAGGCGTACGGGTATCTTTGGCACGCCCCCGGACATCAAGACCGCCCTCATAGCAGATGCCTATCGAGTGAGAATTATGGCCCTTGGCATGCGCCCCGACAAGTTCCAAAGCACGGGTATTGATTACCGTGCCATCCTTACGGATGTAGTAGTGATAGCCGATACCGCGGAAGCCACGGCAACGGTGATTTTCCTCCAGTTCGGCCACAGTCAGCGAACGGTCTTCGCGTGTGGCGGAACAGTGAATAACGATGTGATCGATTGTTCTCATGTAACTTAATGATAAGTGTTTAATTTTTAATTTCCGAAGACTACGGTTTCAGAGCCTATCCCAGCGGATTCTCGTCCAATCCTCCGTCACCGCCTTCGTTGCCGCCACCTTCGCCACTGCCCGAACCACTGCCGGCAGCCTTCAACTGCGACTCCAGATCCACGAAGTCCATACGGTCTTCGGCACGTGTGGCAGCCACCTGCGGACGAATACTGCTGGAAGCACGGAAGTTGATACGGACGGATCTGATCTTGGTAGATTGACAGTCGTCCTTCTTCTCCGAACCTTCGGTAGTAGCCGAAAGGCTGAATACACCGAAGTTGTCGATGTTTACCGAACGGCCATTGAAAAGCTCACGACGCATAGCACCAACGAAGTTGGTTATCACACTCTGTATATCACCCAGAGTGAGCGAACTGGATTCTTTCATCTGAACAGCAATACTTTCCAGTGTCGCCGATTTTCCCCAAACGATTAATTGAGGGTAGTATTTACCCGTACCATCTTTATGGAAAGGGTCTTTACGTAATACTTTCTTAAATGTTACTGACATAATTTTTTTGAGTTTAAAAAAGAAGAAAATAGTTTCGAACGGAAACTGATACAAGGCGACGTCTTACCCGAAACCTTCCGTAGGATCCCCACTTTGAGGACACAACAAAGGTACTTCAGAGACCAAAAACGAAAGGACGAAACGGGATGTACCGGGACGTACCGGGGCGAACTTATCCGTACTTTACCTTATTTATTTTTACTTTTACCCCGGATTATTCCCCAACCTGCATAAATCTATTTACCTTTGCAGAATCAAATATTTTAAATACACATAACCATGAGTTTAAAAAGAACAGCCAGCTAACTACTGACACACAGGAAGACATCCTTTACAAACACTGCGAGACAACCGGTAAAGCCGAACTGCAAGCCATCAGACAAATAAAAAAATACCTGGAAAAATTGAACAGGGAACACGAACTAAGCGACCAGGCATGCAGGGAACTGAAGCAACTCAGCAAAGAAATAGACAAGTTCGTCGCTGATTGCAAAAAAGAAAAAAGCAGGAAAAGAATTGGGTAACGCTTAAAAACAAGTTGGTACATAAATGATAATTTAGGGGACAAGGGAACAAGTTGACAAGGGGACAAGGGGCTGCGCAGTGTTAGGCTGCGCGGTGAAATGATAATTATTGTTACGCGAAGTATCTTAAATTCTCCTCCTCTCGGGAATTGCTCTCCCCCGATAACGGGGGAGTCAGAGGGGGTGGAGTACCCGTAGGGGGAGGTGGTAGGTAAAACAATAAAATACCTAT
>ENA-OYYJ01000671-OYYJ01000671.1-human-gut-metagenome-genome-assembly--contig:-NODE-671-length-11621-cov-4.175428_pt1 | contig 11621 bp, 8 predicted proteins | sample MGYA00243248_ERZ653447 | MGnify/ENA primary metagenome ERZ653447 (study PRJEB26926, sample SAMN06165030) | human gut metagenome | biome: ENVO:00009003; feature: ENVO:2100002; material: ENVO:00002003...
TACGAGATACTGATCGGTCTCGTGGGCTCGGAGATGTGTATAAGAGACAGCCGTCGAACCATTCGCCAGCTCGACCGGCTCAATGCCGACGACCTTGCCGGAGACGGACGAATGCACCGGTGCGGACACAAAGCCGCCCGCTTCGCCAATCTTCTGACCCGCCAGCACCAAATCACCCTTCTGCACGATGGGCTTGCAGGGCGCACCGATATGCTGCGAGAGCGGAATCACCACGCGCGCAGGCGCGGGCAGCTCACGAATGGCGTTGCCGCTGTTGACGGCCTTGCCGTTTACGCCCTCATGCGGATGCGTTCCGCCGGGAAACATGTGTTTGACAAACACAGAGAAAACCCCTTTCCAAATCCTTTTGCATCCCCTGCCGTGACAGCAGAAAACACATATTCAGACGGAATCCGTCTGAACAGGACACAATCACACGAAATCTATTATATCATAGAACAAGGCATTTGGTACAGTGAAAAGTTTGACAAATGTCAGCCAAAGTTTTTTAGTCAATCTCACCATTAGCTATGGCTAATATCTTCTTCCGGCAGATTTCCCGCCACATAGAGCATGTGCGCTGCGTGACTCATGGCACTGCCCTCGCTGCCGTCCGCGCCGCCGAGCATCCGCGCGACTTCGCTGATTCGTTCCTTGGGTGAAAGCAGGCGAACACTCGTATTCGTCCGCTCCCCTTCCACACGCTTCTCCACAAGAAACTGGTGCGCCGCCATCGCTGCAATCTGCGGCAGGTGCGTCACGCAGATAACCTGCCGCTTGCGCGCGATCAGCGCCATCTTCTCCGCGACGACCTGCGCCATCCGTCCGCTGATGCCCGTGTCGATTTCGTCGAACACCATCGTGCCGACGCCGCCTTTTTCAGCTTCGAGGCTCTTAATCGCCAGCATCAGGCGCGACAATTCGCCGCCAGACGCGATTTTTGACAGCGGCTTCAGCGGCTCGCCGGGGTTCGGGGAAATCATAAACTCAATCACGTCGTCGCCGACCGACTGCGGCATGAAAATCTTCCCTTCCGGGCGAATCGCGAACGACACTTGGAAGATGGTGTTGCCCATGCCGAGGTCTTTCAGCTGCGCCATCATGTTCTTCTCAAACTCATTCGCCAGCCCGTGCCGCGCCTCCGTCAGCTGGCGGGCCAACTGCCGATACTGCGCCAAGAGCCGCTTATGCTCCGCGCCGGTTTTGGCAACCTGCTCATCCAGCGAGACGTAATTGTCGTATTCCTCCTGCATCTTCTGCTGCTGTGAAAGGACTTCCGCCACCGTTTCGCCGTACTTGCGTTCCATGCGCCGAATCAAATCCAGCCGCGTCTCAACCTTCTCCGCCCGAACGGGGTCGAACTCCCCTTTTTCGGTCAAATCCGCCAGTTCGTAACCGATTTCCTCCAGCTCATAGTACGCTGAATCGCACCGCTGCGCCAGACTGACATAGTTTTCGCCGAACGCCGCCAGCGACCGAAGCGCATCCGCCGCTTCCTTCACGCGCGAAAGCACCGTCTCGCTGTCATCGTTCGCTGAAATCGCCCGATGCGCCGCCGCAACAGCTGTCGCAATCTTCTCCGAATGCCGGAAGCGCTCTTTTTCCGCTACCAGCGTTTCCTCCTCGCCCAGCTTCAGCCGTGCTTTTTCCAATTCCTCCAGCGACTTTTTCAGCGATTCCATGCGGTACTGCTTCTTCTCATTCTCCTTGACCAAGCGCGCGTACTGCCGATGGTTGGTGATGAACGCCTGATACGCCGCGTCCACGCGGCTGAGCAGTGCCTGATAATCGTCGCCGCCCGCAGCATCCAGAAACAGCAGGTGATACTGCGAGTTCATCAGGAACTGCGCCTCGTGCTGCCCATGCACGTCCATCAGCAGTACGGCAATGTCTTTGAGCGCGGACAGCGGCATCACCACCCCGCAGACGCGGCAGAGGTTGCGCCCGGAGCGCGTGATTTCGCGGTAGAGCGTTACCGTACCGTCAAAATCATCAAGTGCTTGCGCCTGCGCCCATTTTGCGACTTCCTCATTGCCGCTGGCATCGAACACCGCCTCGACCCACGCCTTGTCCGTTCCCGTGCGGATGAGTTCCCGCGCGGCGCGTCCGCCCAGCACCAGATTGACTGCGTCCACGACGATGGATTTGCCCGCGCCGGTTTCGCCGGTCATAACGTGCAGCCCTTCGCCGAATTCCAGACTCAGTTCCTCAATCAGCGCGATATTCCGCATTCGCATGGATAGAATCATGATGGATACTCCTTTTCCGTGCCGGGGATAACCATTGCCGTTATTTCATCATTTCCCGGATGCGGCTGGTGACGGTGATCGTCTCCTCGTTCGAGCGGATAATCAGCAGCACCGTGTTGTCGCCTGCCAGCGTCCCCAGCACCTCCGGCCAGTGCATACTGTCCAGCGCTTCCGCCGCGACGTTCGCCGAACCCGACAGTGTTTTCACCACAATCAGGTTGTTCGCCGACGAGACAGACAGCAGCGATTCCGCCAGCATCCGAATGAAACGGTCGGTCAGATTGTTATCCGCCTGATCGCCCGTTGCGTATTTGTACTTGCCGGAGGGGGTCAGCACTTTCAGCAGCCGCAATTCCTTAATGTCGCGGGATACGGTCGCCTGCGTCACGCGGATGCCCCGTGCATTCAGGGCGCTGGCGAGTTCCTCCTGCGTTTCAATTTCCTGTTTTTCGATGATATCGAGGATTGCCACTTGTCGAACGGTTTTCATATTTCCGCAGCACCTGCCTTTACATTTTGTGTTATCGGGTCCATTCCGTCAGCTTTTCGCGGACAAGGTTGAAGAACGGCTGGTCACTCGTGCGGATGAGCTGCAGCGTTCGATCGGCGCGACTGATTTCGACCACCGCACCGTCATCCAGCTGCGCGTACGTCTGCCCATCGACTTGCAGGCAGGCGCTCTGCGGCGCATCCGACCCCAACAGAAGGCGAATCTGTGCGCTGCCCTGCACAACGGTCGGACGATGCTGCAAACTGTGGGCACAAATCGGCGTGAGCACCATGCAATCCACTTTCGGGGAAATAATCGGGCCGCCAGCGGAGAGCGAATAGCCGGTTGACCCCGTCGGCGTGGCGACAACAAGCCCATCGGCAATGTAATGCCCGGCGAGTGCGCCATCCACCAGCGCCGTAACCGTAATCAGCCGCGCATAGCCGCCGCGGCTCATCACCACGTCGTTGATGGCGTACCAGCTTTGCCCATTCATCTGCACGGACAGCACTGCGCGGCGCTCTGTCTCGTAGTCGCCGCGGATGACCTTGTCCAACAGCCTCGGCAGGGCATCTGCCTCGCCTTCCGCCAAAAATCCGACGCGCCCCAGGTTCACGCCGAGCAGCGCCGCATCCCACGAAAGCGCATACTGTGCGCCGCGAAGCAGCGTGCCGTCGCCGCCCAGCGACAGAATCACATCCGCCCGCGCATCCGGCGCATTCAGCGAAGTCACGCTGCCCGACGCAAACGCTGCCAGCACCTCATCTTCCACCAGCACCTGCGCACCGCAGGACGCAAGCTGTGCCACTGCATGATGCGCCGCTGCCATTGCATCCGGCCGATGACCATGAATGACGATGCCAAGTCGCACGCCGTTCCCTCCATCCTGATTCAGTCTGCCGTTTTTTTCACAAACAGCACCCGAAGTATCCCCATTATAACACAAGATGAATATTCATGCAAGCATATACAGAAATTTTGATACCATTTCCAAATGAGAATGCGCACGCAGGTGGCGCAGGTGAATGCAGGAAATCGTATTACTTGTGTGAAGAACCCTTTAGCTCCTGATGCGCCTTTTTCACCAGCTCGTGGATGATTTCCGGCGTCATCGGCTCAGCTTCCTGCGTCCGGACGGTGATTTTGCCCAAGAACTCAATGTTGCCCTCCGGTCCCTTAATCGGCGAATAATCAAGCTGCTGCACCTGCCAGCCGATGCTCGGCGCGAATTCCACAATCTCCCGCAGCACGTCCTCGTGCACCTTCGGGTCGTGGATGACGCCTTTCTTGCCGATGCGGTCACGTCCCGCCTCGAACTGCGGCTTAATCAGCGTATAGAACACGCCCTCCTCGCCCATCAGCTGCGCCGCAACGGGCAAAATCAGGCGAATGCTGATGAAGGACACATCCATCACCGTAACAGTCGGGTGCAGCGGCAGCATGTCCGGCGTCAGCAGGCGCGCATTCGTCCGCTCATAGAGCGTTACGCGCGGGTCGTTGCGCAGTTTCCAAGAGAACTGCCCGTAGCCCACGTCAATCGCATAGACATGCGCCGCGCCGTTTTGGAGGCAGACGTCCGTGAAGCCGCCGGTCGCCGCGCCGATGTCCATGCACACCTTGCCGCGCAGATCCGCCTGAAAGGACGTAATCGCCTTTTCCAGCTTCAATCCGCCGCGGCTGGCGTAGGGGTTCGACTTGCCGCGGATCTCCAGCTCGTCCTCCGGCTTAATCAGCTCCGACGCCTTGTCGATGCGGCGCGTGCCGACGTACACCTCGCCCGCCATGATGCTGACCTGCGCCTTCGTGCGGCTTTCGCAAAGCCCGCGTTCCACCAGCGCTACATCAGCCCGTTGCTTTTCGCTCATTGATGCTTTTCTCCATTCTTCAGCGCGATGACGATGCGCTGGGTCATCAGTTCCGGCGTCAATCCCAAGTATTTCAGCAGCTGATCACGCCGCCCATGCTGCACGAAGGTATCCGGGATGCCGAAGGACAGCATCGGCGCGGGCAGCCCTTCGCCGGACAGGAACGCGCAGACCACGCTGCCGAAGCCGCCCGTCAGCACATGCTCCTCCATCGTGACGATTGGGCGATTCGCCAGCTGATGCAGCATTTTCTCGTCCATCGGCTTCACACTCCGGCAGTTCACCAGCGCCGCGTGAATGCCGCGCTTTTCCAGCAGGTCGCGAACTTCAATCGCTTCTGCCACCATCGAGCCGACAGCCAGCAGCGCCACATCCTCCCCCTGCTCCATCAGCTCCCATTCGCCGATGCGGAACGGCTTATCCTGCGCCGGGTAGCGCGCCGACAAATCGACGGATTCACGCCCATAGCGAATGGCGCAGGGGGATTCGTTCTCCTGCGTCCAGCGCATCATGGTGCGCAGCTCATTCAGGTCGCGCGGTGCCAGAATCACCATGTTCGGCACGGGCAGCATTGACGCTAAATCCCACACGCCGTGGTGCGTCGCGCCATCCTCGCCGACCAGCCCCGCACGGTCAAGCAGCAGTGTCACGTTCAGCTTCGGCATACAAACGTCATGTATCATCTGATCAAACGACCGTTGGAAGAACGACGCGTAGACCGCGAAGTATGGCTTCATGCCGCCCGCCGCCAGCCCTGCTGCCATCGTAACGGCATGTTCCTCCGCAATACCGACGTCCATCATGCGGCGCGGAAAACGCTCCGCAAAGTACGACAAGCCCGTACCCGACGGCATAGCGGCGGTAATCGCGACGATTTTTTCATCCGTTTTCGCCATTTCGGACAGCGTTTCCGCCATCACCTGCCCATAAGACGGCAGTGTTCCCTTCTTGCGCGCCGTACCGGTTTCCACATAGAACGGCGGCGTGCCGTGGAAGCGCTCCGGCTTGTCCTCCGCCGCGCTGTATCCATAGCCTTTTTTTGTGAGCACATGCACGACAACCGGCTCATCCAACTGTTTGACAGCCTCCAATGTGTGCTCCAGTGCCTTGAGGTCATGCCCGTTAATTGGGCCGAAATAATGGAAGCCAAGGCTATTGAAGAATCCCTCTTGATTTTCGCGCACGAACATGGACTTGACGCTCTTTTTTGCCCACGATAAAAAGTGCTGAAGCGGTTTTCCGACTACGGGCAGGCAGGACAAGCCTTTGCGGATGACCCGCTTCGTGCTTGTCCACCCGCTGGAGACGCGCAGATCCGTCAGGTGCTGCGAAAGCGCCCCCACGTTCGGCGCAATCGACATTTCGTTGTCATTCAGAATGACAATCATACGCGTATGACTGTCACCCGCGTCGTTGAGCGCCTCATAGCACATGCCGCCGGTCATTGCGCCATCGCCCACCAGCGCCAGCACATGGTGATGCTGTCCCTGCAAATCGCGGGCGCGCGCCAGCCCCAGCGCTGCGGACAGCGCGGTAGAGGCATGACCCGTCTCGAACACATCATATTCGCTTTCGGAGCGCTTCGGAAAGCCGGACATGCCGCCGAAGGAGCGCAGGGTGCAGAACGTGCGGTAGCGCCCCGTCAACAGCTTATGGACGTAGCTCTGATGCCCCACATCGAAGACGATTTTGTCCTCCGGCATGTTGAACACGCGGTGAATCGCCATCGTTAATTCTACCACGCCCAGATTGCTCGCCAAATGCCCGCCGCGCTTGGAAATGGTCGTGACCAGTTCTGTGCGAATCTGCGCGGCAAGATCGTTCATCTCCGCATAGGACAAACCTTTAATGTCCTGCGGCGACTTGATATCCTCCAATCGCAAGCATTTTCCCTCCTTCATGGATTTTGCATTTGTGTTGATTGATGCTATTTCTCAGATAAGAATGCGCAAGCAGATGGTGCAGGTGAATGCAGGAAATAGTATTAGAATTTGCTGCCCTTGCTCCCCTTTGCGCCCTTCGTGCCGCCGAGCGAAACGCCCTTCAAAATGTCGGAGGAATAAGCATAATTGCGCATGTTGCGGTCTTCGTTCGCCTTGCGCGCGCAGTCCACCATGCGGTCAATCAGCTGCGAATACTTCACACCCTTGTTCTCCCACAGGTAGAATGCCAGCGAGCCGGGAATCGTGTTGATTTCGGTGATGTACACCTGCTCGGACGCGCGGTCGAACATGTAGTCGATGCGCACAACGCCCTTGCAGTCCAGCATCCGGAAAATATCGCAGGACATTGCCTGAATCTTATCGCGCAGGCTGTTCTCAATCGGCGCGGGCAGCACACGGTGCAGGCTCGCCATGCCCTTCGAGCCGCCATTGGCAAGATACTTCTCCTTGAAATCGAGGAACTGCTGACCCGACAGCGGCATCTCAATCGGGCTGGCTTCCACGTCGCCATCGTAGCCCAGTACGGAGCAGTTCAGCTCAATCGGGTGATCCAGCCCCTTCTCAACCAGCACGCGGCGGTCATACTCAAACGCCAGTTCAAGGCTGTCCGTCAGCCCTTCGCGGTCATCCGCACGGCTGACACCGATGGACGAGCCAAGGTTCGCGGGCTTGACGAACACAGGATAGCCCAGTTCCTTCTCCACCTTGTCCAGCACGGCGTTTTTGTCATGCTGATACATGGCGCGTGTGAACCAGCAGTCCGGCAGACACGGCAGCGTCCCCGCGCCGCGGAAGAACTGCTTCATCATGATTTTGTCCATGCCGATGGCGCTGCCTGCCACGCCCGTGGACGTGTACGGCAGATTCGCCAGCTCCAGCATTCCCTGCAGCGTGCCGTCCTCGCCGTTCAGCCCATGCATGACGATAACGCAAACTTCCAGCCGCGCTACCATGACCTGCGTTGGATGAGAGAACAGCCCCTTGCCGGGACGGTTCGCCAGCAGCGCGCCCGAACCCGCCGTCACATCCAGCGCAACGGCTTCGATGCCCGCTTTGTTCGGGTCAAAGGGCGTGTACGTCTCGATGCGGCGGAGCGCATTTCCCGTATACCAGACGCCGTTTTCGCCGATATACACTGGGATGACGTCGTACTTCTCGCTGTCCACATGGTTCATCAGCTGCACCGCGCTGATGATGGACACCTCGCGCTCACAGCTGCGGGAACCGAAAATCACACCAAGCTGAACCTTTGCCATAACAAAAATCTCCTTGCCTTTACGGAATCTCTGATTGATTCGGCAGAGCTTCCTTACGTTTCAGAATAGTGATCCGGAAGATCGTTTTCAAACATTGCAATGTCGCCGGGACGCCCAATCTGCCGCAGGAGCGCCGTCGCTTCGTCGAGGCTGGCGACGACGTGCAGATTTCCCTGCGGGAAGCCCGCCGCGAGCAGCCCTTCGGCAATCGGCTGCGTGTGTTTCTTGCCCACGAGAATGGCGATATCCGCGTTGCCGCAGATTTTCCGCCCAAATTCGCGGTTGAACGCCGCTTCCTGTCCGCCCAATTCGACCATACCGGGGGTAATGATGATGCGCCGCGCTTGGAACGCCCCCAGTACCTTCACTGCCGCTTCCGCGCCCTTCGGGTTGGAATTGAACGCATCGTCAATGATGGTGATGCCTGGCGACGGAATCAGCTGCAAACGGTGCTCCACCGGCTGCAGTTTGCTGATGCCGCGCGCCACCTGCCGCATGGTCAGCCCCAGATGGAGCGCCACCGTCGCGGCAAGCAAGATGTTCTGGATGTTGTGTTCCCCCAGCAGGCGCGTTTCGCACGCAATTTCCTCCGCCGACGTATGCAGGACGAATCGGCTGCCCATCGAGGACACCGTCACATCCGTTGCCCACACGTCCGCGTCCGGGCTGTAATGCAGGCAGCAGAGGCGCTTTTCTTTCTCCGTGCGGTCATAGAGTTCACGGCAGATTGCACCGTCATCCGGGAAAAAGCAGCAGCCATCCGCCGGAACAGCGTCCATCAATTCATATTTCGTATTTTTGATGCGCTCCAAGGTGTGGAAGGTGTCCAAATGCTGCGGGCCGACGCTCGTCAGCACGCCGTAACGCGGATGCACCAGTCGACACAGTTCCTTGATATCCCCGACGTGCCGTGCGCCCATTTCCGCCACAAACACCTGCGTCGCAGGCGTCAGGCGCTCACGGATGATTTTCGTCACGCCCATTGGCGTATTGAAGCTGCTCGGGGTAATCAGCGTCTGATACTTCTCCTGCAGAATCGTGCCGAGAATGAACTTGACGCTCGTCTTGCCGTAGCTGCCGGTAATGCCGATTTTGATGATGTCCGGGCGCGCCGCCAGCTTCTTCTGCGCGTCGCGGAAATACATTTCGCTCACGAGCTTCTCAATCGGCCACGCCAGCAATCCACCCAGCGCCACCCAGAGCGGCAGCAGCAGCGGCAGCAGCCCGCAGAAGTACACCTTCGTCAGCAGCGCAATCGGCGTGCAGAGCAACGTGTAGACAACGCCCATGACAATGTACGTCCGCTTGACGCGCATCGTGACGACAAACGGCTTTTTCGCCTTCTTCTGCTGGAAAATCGACCGGCACCACCAGCCGCCCGCGACCGCCAGCGCAGCATTCACCAGCGCCAGCAGGATTTTGCCGACGCTCATATCCAGCATCCGGTCAACGCTCCGGTACGCCAAATACAGCAGCGTCAAGTACGCCGCCAGCGTGACGCCGGGCAGCAGCGCGCGCTTCCAATTGCGCCGCAGCGTCCGGAAATAGCCGGGAAATTGGTAGCTTTCCAGCTGGAAATCATGCATCAGGCTCCGTTGTGCCAGCAGCATCGCCAAGGCGGTTGCCAGCGCCGGAAGCCATTTCAGAAAGTTTATCACCTGATTCACTCCTGCCCCATCCAAATCAGTTCAGCAGAAACTGACGCACAATCGTCTGAAAGCGCGTCGCCTGCTCCAGATATGCGAAATGCGTGCCGCCTTCCAGCACCACCAGACCGCTGTCGGCAATTTCCTTTTCCATCTGCTGCCCCATCCACAGCGGCGTTTCCGTGTCGCGGTCGCCCCAGATGAGCAGCGTCGGGTTCTTGATATGCGAAAGCAGCGCGCTCTGGTCATAACCCACGACCTTGACGAACGTCTTGCGCATTTCCGGCGACAGGGCGGCATAATCCCGCGAGCCGTACTTCTGCACGAGATTCTCCTGCCACTTGTCCGGCAGGCTGCCGAAGAGATGCGTCTTTTTCGCTACACCGACGAGCTTTTTCAGCCGCTGATACCGCTGTGACTTTTTGCTCTTTTCGCTGGATAGCTTCGGACGGATGCCCGCCGCGCCTGTCAGAATCAGCTTTTCAAAACGCTCCGGATGGTCGGCGGCGAGCTCAATCGCCACGCGTCCGCCGAAGGAATGCGCAATCACGCTGCACGGCAGGAAGTCGAGCTTCGTCAGCAGTTCCAGCAGATTCGCAGCGAAATCCGGCACACCCCACGGCTGCGGCGGAAATCCGCTTTCGCCATGCGCCGGAAAATCCACCCGAAGCACGGTCATGTCCGGCGTGAGCGCATCGCTAATCCCCGCCATCAGCTTTTCCGAGCAGCCCCAGCCATGCAGCAGCACCACTTTTCTTTCGCCGTGGCCGCCGATTTCATAATGGACGCGGACGCCCTGAAGCGTCATTTCCACAAAACGCATCTCCTTTTCAGCCATCAATTCGCCAGATGTATCGGCACTTGACGGCGCTGATTTCCCAGCGGTCGCGAATTTCCTGCGGCACAGCCACGGTTCTTTCCAGCGTGCAGCCCAGCCCCAGGCACGTCTTGCGGCTCGCCCAGTTGTCCGGGTCGGTCGTGATGACGACACTGCTCTTGCCGTGCAGGGCAATCAGCGGACGCAAGAGCGCACAGGCGCGGCGCGCGTAGTGATTGCCGCGATACGGCGGGTCAACATGATAGCCAATATGCCCGAAATAGTACACACAGGGGCTTTCCCCCATCCGCAGGGAGATGCGTCCAACTTCCCGGTGCGTCCCGTGCGGCACAATCATATAGTCATACACGCGGCCGAATCCCATTTCCTTTTCCGGCGGATAGAGCCGCAAGGGCAGCAAGTCAATCACGCCATCGGAAAATTCAGCACGCACTCTGCGAAACAGCATCCTTACACATCCTGTATCTGCACCTGCGGAAGCAGGGCAGCAAAATCATCGGGGCGAATCAGCTGCGTCCCCTCGGTCATTACCGACGCACAGCCCGCCGCCGCGCCATACGCCAGCGCACGGCGAACGTCCCCTGTTTTCTCCAAGCCAGTCATCACACCGCCGACCATTGCGTCGCCCGCGCCAACGGTGGACTGCACCCGAACCGGAATCGCCGGGGTAAACATGGCGCCGCTTTCCGACACCCACAACGCACCCTCTCCGCCGAGGCTCACGAGCACATTCTGCGCGCCCATTTCAAGCAGCTCCAGCGCCGCCTGATGCACATCCGCCATCGTCGGCAGCGGACGGTTCATAGCGGCTTGCAGTTCACTTCGGTTCGGCTTGACAAGGAACGGACGCGCCGCCAGCCCCGCCATCAGCGCCGCGCCGCTCACATCCAGCACAAACAAGCGCTCCGGCAGGGAGAGCATCAGGTCGCGGTAATACTCCGGCGGACATTCCGGCGGCAGCGACCCTGTCAGGACGACATACTGCCCCGCAACTGTCTTTTCCGCCAGCAAGTCCGAAAACGCCCGCTGATTCGCCGCGTTGACCGGCGCGCCGGGTTCGTTCAGCTCCGTCACGCCCGTGCCGTCCTGCGGGACAATCTTCATGTTCGTGCGCACGTCGCCGTTCACGGGCAGGAAAACATGCGCCACCTGCTCGCCGTCCAGCTTGCGGCGAACCGCGTCAATGCCGTTTTTGCCCGCACAGCCGAGGACGCAGGACGCAATGCCCAGCCGACGCGCAGTAATGGCGACATTGATACCCTTGCCGCCCACATCCTGCCGCGCGGACAGGACACGGTCTGTCTCTTATACACATCTGACGCTGCCGACGATAA
>ENA-OYYJ01000676-OYYJ01000676.1-human-gut-metagenome-genome-assembly--contig:-NODE-676-length-11539-cov-5.052160_pt1 | contig 11539 bp, 8 predicted proteins | sample MGYA00243248_ERZ653447 | MGnify/ENA primary metagenome ERZ653447 (study PRJEB26926, sample SAMN06165030) | human gut metagenome | biome: ENVO:00009003; feature: ENVO:2100002; material: ENVO:00002003...
GCCTTATCGTCGGCAGCGTCAGATGTGTATAAGAGACAGTGTGGTAACTGTCCCCCAAGATCTCTGCCAGCATCATGCGGTTCATTGCGGAGTCATCCACAAGTAAGATCTGCGACTTATTCTGTAAAAGTTTTTCCAGCGCTGCAAGACTATGCCCCGGAACCTCCACCATGACAGCATTCTTGTGGCCCTTTGCCTGATACATCAGCCGGTCTGCCCGGCGAACCGCATTCTCCATCGGGTCGGTGATGGCCTGCATCGTTCCGCCGATGCTCAGTGAGAGGCGAAAATGCGAATAACCGGGTACAGTAGCCTGCTGCACGGCGGCTCTGATCTGCTCCAGCTTGGCTTGCAGGATGTCGCTCGGAATGCCGGGCAGCACCAGCAGAAATTCATCCCCGCCGTAGCGGATGAGCAGGTCGGCGTTTCGGATGCAGGAGCGGATGGCATTTGCCGCTGTTTCCAGTGCCATATCTCCGGCGTGATGTCCATAGGTGTCGTTGCAGATTTTGAAATCGTCCACATCTATCAGCGCGATGCCTGCGGGGCCGACCATACGGGATGCGATATCCTCATAGTAGCGGCGGTTGTATGTGCCAGTCAAGACATCTTGGTAAAGTTTTGCACGGTAGCTCTCTGTTGTTTCTTGAAGCTTTTCCTCGGCTTCGGCCTGCACCTTTTCCATGCTGGAGCGCTCGAACTGCCATTGCAGGCGACCGATCAGCAGAATGTTCGCAGCGATACCAAGGCCGATCACGATGAGCTTTTGAAGGTTCAAAGAGGTGTAAAGAAAAAAGCTGTGGTCGGTAGAAAAGAAAAACGCGGAGTATAGGAATGCAATGAGGCCGCTTACGATTCCTGCTGCATAGCCGCATTTCACGAGCACAGCAGAAAGAACAACAAAAAGCAGGATATTTGGATTTGAAATATGAAAATTCCAGACGATCAGGCAGGCGCTCAATTGGGCAAGTGCCGATAGCAACATAGGCCGGATTTTATTGGGCTGTTGTTCCATACGCAATACCATCCAATACTTTGATTCATCATGATTGCTCTCTCACAAAAAAAAGCTGGGCCGCAAATGGGCGGCCCTGCTAGGTCGTGGGTGTCGGTCATCTGTGAAACCGTGCGATTCCCAGCCGTGTTCCCGCAGCAGGGTTTTATTATAGGTGATGCCGTAGCGATTCTTACACACCCCACAGGAACTCCGACGCTCGCAATCTGTCCGCATGGGCTTTTCGCTGATTTTCCTATAAAAGTAGCGTTATTATTTTATCATTATGTTAAAAATGTTTCAAGCTGATTTCGACCTTCCTGCAATAATTTAAAAGAATTTGAGCTGTTTGGAGACGTGTCCATTCAGGTGCAGCACCCGCCGTTCCGTCGCTTAAAAGCCCCAACGGGCTTTTATTGCTTCGCAAACGCTGATTTTTCGAAGAAAACAAATAATCCGAACCCATCTCCTATCGGAAACAAGTTCGGATCATTTTGTTTGGTCAAATACGACAGAAGTCATTGATTTTCTTTGTTTATCTGTGATACCATTCGTTACGAGACCAACGGCGTTGCTCTCTTCGCTTATGGTTGAGACTCCGGCACTCAAAGAAACTTTCCGAAAAACACAACGAGGTGACCATTTTTGAAACGTCGAACTTTTCTTGTCTGCATCGCTGCACTTTTTTGCGGTGCGCTTCTGGCAGGAGGCTGCACTCAAAAAACTTCTCAGCCCGTCCTTCAGCAAATTGAATACTCCAATTTGGCAGATTCGGATACACAAGCTCTTCTTTCCAAGCTTTTGCAGGATGCCGGCGTATCCGACCTGCGGATACAGACCTTCTTTGATCATGTGCAAAAGTTCAACAATGCTGTGGACCCGGCATGGCTCACCACAGGGTTTGAAAATGCCAAGCCTTCGGATCTGAAATACGATCCTTACTCCATGCAGGACGCATGGACAGAAAAATACGATACCTTCCCCGGCTGGAACTGTCGGATCACTGCCTGTGGGCTGTTCGGTGATTTTATCACTGTCACGGGCAAGGCAGACCTTGACTCAGCCGAGGACACCCTGTTTATGGACTATGAAACGCTGGATTCCGACCCGGAATCCCTTTGCGGCGACGAACGGCAAAAGTTTGATGCGCTGTTCGCCCCGGTTAAAACCACCAATACGACCGATATTCTTACCCATTTGAAAACGATTCAGCAGGAATGGAAGAAACGCGGTCTCTCCTTCGTGGACGATGATAAGATCCGTCTCGTCTCCGTGGTTCTGCACGATCAGTTCTCTGAAACGGACAATTCTCTTATGATCGGTCATGTCGGCGTTATGCTTCCCACATCAGATGCAGTATATTTCGTCGAAAAGGTCGCTTTTCAGGATCCGTATCGCTTGTTGAAGTTCAAAAATCGAACCGAGTTGAGCGATTATCTGATGCTGAAATACGACAACTCGTGGGGACAGGATACCGCCCACACCTTTATTATGGAAAATTCAGACCTGATGGACGGCTGGCGCATTCTTGACGAACAGGAAGACGCAAGCTAAAAGCATCCAATTCGTTGGGAGCCGTTTAGTCTGACAGACCATTCGCCCTCTGATGCCAAAAAGACGCTGCAACCTCTTACCCAGAGGCGGCAGCGTCCTTTTTATATCGGAATATTTTGTTCGCAGGGGAACTCCGGGCTTATGACAGAGTATGTATAATGTGCAGAGCCATATCAGCATTTTCTTTGTCCACAAACACCTCTGTGACATACCTCGGTTTTATGCCGAGAGTTCCAATTCTCGCTTGGTCAAATGTGTTATGCCGATTGACATCTTTGGATTTGCAATAGAATTTAATTCCAGCTGCCGCCAACGCATCCGTGATACGATTGCATTGGTAAGGGTCAGAAACTGTTGCAACTAGAGATTTGAAAAAATGCTCTAACATAAAGAGACCTCCTCGTATGATAGACCAGCCGCTTGTAGGTATTATAAGCGTCTATAAATTGTTCTTCGCCGCTTTTATCTTCAAGGACAGTTAAGTACACAGAAAACGATAGCACAAATGATGGTAAAAAAGCGGCGTTCTGATTTTGCAAAAGCGAAAATGAGAACGCTGCTGTCTATCGTTCCGTATTCGATTTTCGATGTGTCGTTATTTTAGAGATGTCTCTTATAGGGATACGGAGTGTGCCAAAGTTCAAACCGATGAACGCATCCATAAAATCAAAATCACTTCACAGCCTGTTTCAGCCGCTCCAGATCATCTGCATCCGGGTGAGAAAGAGCCTTGTCGAAATTCTCGATCATTGCGTCCAGATTGGGCAGATGAAGCGGCTGTTTTTTCATGTTCTCATATCGCTGGCGTACCGACATCGGCATCTTTCCCTGACACATGAAGCTGCCAATCACCGTATTGCTGCTGTGCAGCTCTTTTTTCACGGCTTTCAGGATCTTGTTAAAATATTCTTCGCTGCCGCCAAAACCAGCGGTACCAAACAAAAACACCTGCTTTCCCCGCAGTTGCTTCAAAAAGTCCGAAGAACTTTCATCCGCTTTTCCCTTGTCCGTCCAGAAGCCCACATAAAGGGTGTCCGCTTCCATGGCGGCAGGGTTCGGGCTGCCAAAATAACAGCAATCTGCCTGCGGCAGGTAATTGTGCAGTGTGTCTGCCAGTAATTCCGTGTTGCCTGTTTTGCTGCTGAATACGATTGCGTAACTCATAACTTTTCCTTTGGAGCTGTTAGCTCTCTTTGGTTACAACGTTTCCCAGTTGATTTTTCGATCCCGATAGAAATACTCTTTGTCGTGTTCGCTGATGGGGCGCAGCACATGGCATGGATTTCCTACCGCCACTACGTTAGCAGGAATGTCCTTTGTCACAACGCTTCCCGCACCGATCACCGTATTATCCCCAATGGTAACACCCGGCACCACGATCACGCCAGCACCCAGCCAGCAGTTGCGTCCAATGCGGATGGGCAGATTGTACTGGTATGCTTTCTCACGCAGTTCCGGCAGGATCGGGTGGTTTGCGGTTGCAAGGACACAGTTCAGGCCGATCATGGTGTGTTCTCCGATGTAGATATGGGTATCATCCACGCAGGTCAACCCGAAGTTGGCATAGACATAATCGCCCATGTGAACGTGCTTTCCACCCCAGTTGGCGTGAAACGGCGGCTCAATCCAGCAGCCTGCGCCGCACTCTGCAAGCATTTCTTTCAAAAGCTGCGTCCGTTTTGTGTGTTCAGAAGGGCGGGTATGGTTGTAATCATATAACCGTTCCATGCAAAGTTCCTGCTCTGCCATGATGGATTCATCCGTTGGGTCGTAGACTTGTTGGCTGTGGATCGCATTTTTTATCGGCATGGTTCTACTCTCCTTATTATAAGGAATCTTTCTCATTTTTCAATAGATTCTTCCAGATTCTTTCGGTACTGTGCCGGACTGACACCATACTCTTTCTTGAATACCCGGCTAAAATAGAGTGGGTTATCATACCCTACGATCTCTGCAATTTCTCCAATATTGTATTCGGTGTTCTCCAATAAGCTTTGTGCATTTACCATCCGAAGGGACAGGATGTATTGTGCAGGGCTTATTTTCATGTACAGCTTAAAATTACGGATAAACCAGTTCGTACTGATATGCAGCGATTCTGCGTAATCGTCCACACTGACCTTTGTATTATAATTCTCGTTAAAGTAGGCAGCGGCGGCTTCGATTTCTTCGGGGATGCTTGTAGTTGTTTTCTCGCTTTCCTGCTGTTGCCTGCTTACTAAAAGCAGAATGATGTTGAAGAGAGAAGCAATATAGTCTTCATAGCCATATTCACATTGTTGCAGTTCCCGGATGATCTTTCGGAACAGCATTTTGTAATCCGGCAGTGTGCCGCTGTAAAAAACGTGCTTGTCCAATGGTATTCCGTGATAGTTCAGGATGTTTTTGACATCATATCCTGTAAAGTGAATCCAGAACACCTCTGGATGATCTTCTACATAGTAGACATACTTCTGGATTTCTTGCGGCTGATAAAGCACCATGTGTCCAGAAGTCACCACTTCCTCAACACCATCGAACCAGAAGTGTGCTTTCCCAGATGCCACATAGAGGATTTGATAGTCTCTGCGACCCTTTGCCCAAAAAGTAGGTAGCTTAGGGCGTTTTTTCAAGCGATAAGTGCCGCAGCTGCCTACGACCAGCGGCTTTGAGTAGTCTTTGAAATCCAAACGGGAGTTGTTCAAATATCCTGAGTTGAAATACATCCCTGCGTCCTCCTCATCTTCAGAGATTTTACAGTGATTTGGGAAATGTTCTATCAAAAAATTACAAACTCTTTGATTTTGTGCATATTTTGTTCCATCTTGTCTATATCTTTTCGTTCCATTAGATTCTATAATATTTTCAGACGAAACGCAAGGGATTTGGGCAACTTGCGTGATGAGGATTCCAGTCTGAAGTGCGCAGCAGATTGGTCGCGCCCACACAAAACAAGCAAGATGGGAGAAAGCACAATGACTGAGAAGCGTTATCTAAAGTGGTATAATAAAGTCGGCTATGGTTCAGGCGATATTGCAGGCAACGTGGTGTATGCATTCCTGTCCTCCTTCGTCATGATCTATCTGACCAACACCGTTGGCCTGAACCCCGGTATTGTCGGCACTCTGATTGCAGTTTCCAAACTGCTGGACGGTGTGACGGACATTTTCTTTGGCTCTCTGATTGACAAAACGCATTCTAAGATGGGCAAAGCCCGTCCTTGGATGCTGTACGGCTACATTGGCTGTGCCATTACGCTGGTGGCAATTTTCGCCATCCCAACCAATCTGGGACAGTTTGCACAGTACGCATGGTTCCTGATCGCATATACTCTGCTGAACGCTGTATTCTACACTGCCAACAACATTGCTTACTCTGCACTGACTGCTCTCGTCACGAAGAACAGTGCCGAACAGGTCGAGATGGGTTCTTGGCGTTTCATGTTCGCCTTTGCCACCAGCCTGCTCATCCAGTCCATCACGCTGGGTGCTGTTACGGCATTGGGCGGTGGTGCTGCCGGTTGGCGCACTGTTGCAATCATCTACGCCATCATCGGTCTGCTTGTCAACACCCTCTCCGTTTTCTCCGTGAAGGAACTGCCGGAAGGCGAATTGGTGGATACCACCGACAAAAAGGAAATCGAGCAGGACGAAAAGTATAATCTGGTTCAGGCTGCAAAGCTGCTAGCTGGTAACAAATATTATATGATGATTTGCGTCACCTACATTTTGCAGCAGATCTACGGTGCCATGATCAGCATGGGCACCTACTATGCAACCTACATTCTCGGCAACCAGAATCTGTTTGGCGTGTTCTCTTGGGCAGTCAACATTCCTCTGATCATCGCTCTGGTATTCACCCCGACGCTGGTTGCTAAGTGGAGCGGAATGTATAAGCTGAATGTAATGAGCTATACTCTGGCAACCGTTGCCCGTGCACTGGTCGCTGTGGCAGGTTATATGGGCAGCGGCAATGTGACCTTGATGCTGCTCTTTACTGCAATCGCAGCTCTTGGTCAGGGTCCTTGGCAGGGCGACATGAACGCCGTGATCGCAGCCTGCTCCGAGTACACTTGGCTGACGAAGCACAAGCGCGTGGACGGAACGATGTACTCCTGCACTTCTCTCGGTGTGAAGCTGGGCGGCGGTCTGGGTACTGCCATCACCGGCTGGCTGCTGGCTGCAAGCCATTTCGATAGTGCGCTGGCTGTCCAGCCCGAATCCTGCATCTCCATGCTGAAGATCATGTATCTGGTGATTCCGTTTGCTCTGGATGCCATCATCACCTTCATTCTGTCTCGTATGAAGGTCGAAGAAGCAAATGAAAAACTGCGTGCAGCAGTCTGATAACAAGCCATTATCATTTCTCCTTCATCTGCTGTTCCCCGGAGGAATCCAGCGATTCCTCCGGGGAGGCTGGAGAAATATTATAAAATTATAAAAGGTAAATGAGGAAATACTATGGCTGCATTTGATTTTGCAAAAGTAAAAGACCCCACCTTTTTCAAGGAAAACGTGCTGAATGCTCATGCAAGTTTCCGTACTTACGCTTCCCGCGAAGAATATCGGACAGGCTCCTCTTCTTTGGCGCTGAAGCTGGACGGTATCTGGAAATTCGCCTACGCAAAGAACTACACCAGTGCCATCCCCGGCTTTGAAAAGACGGATTACGATTGCAGCGGCTGGGATGACATTCATGTTCCGGCACACATCCAGATGGAGGGCTACGACATTCCCCAGTATGCGAATGTTCAGTATCCGTGGGATGGCCGTGAAGAAGTACAGCCGGGCGAGATCCCGCAGCGGTTCAATCCGGTGGCAAGCTATGTAAAATACTTCGAGCTGCCGGAATCCATGCAGGGCAAGCCCATCCACATCGAGTTCGAGGGTGTGGAAAGCGGCATGGCTCTTTGGCTGAACGGGTCTTATGTGGGTTACACCGAGGACAGCTTCTCCGCACACGCATTCGATCTGACTCCCTATCTCCAGCCGGGCGTGAACAAACTTGCTGTGCAGGTGTTCAAGTGGACTTCCTCCAGCTGGTGCGAAGATCAGGACTTCTTCCGCTTCTCCGGCATCTTCCGCAGCGTGTGGCTGTACGCCATCCCCACCGTGCATCTGGAAGATATATCCGTCAAAACGCTGTTTGCCGGGGATGATTTTACTCATTCCACGCTGGAAGTTGCACTGCAGGTGGAGGGAAAGGGCGCAGCCCGTCTGACCCTGCGCCGCAGTGAGCTGGAAGTGTTCTCCGAAAAAATCCCGCTGAACGGCGGCTCTGCTCTGTTCAGCCATGCGGTGGAGAACCCCCACCTGTGGAGTGCAGAGGACCCAGCTCTGTATGAACTGGAAATCGAGCTGCTGGACGATGCAGGCCATCTGGTAGAGGTGACCGGGCAGAAAGTCGGTTTCCGCAAGTTCGAGTTGAAGAACAATCGGATGCTGCTCAACGGCAAGCGCATCGTGTTCAAGGGTGCCAACCGTCATGAGTTCAGCTCCATTACGGGTCGTGCTGTGGGCGTACACACCCATGAGGAACTGCTTCGGGACATCATCACCATGAAGCAGAACAACATCAATGCCATCCGTACCAGCCATTACCAGAATCAGGATGCACTGTACGACCTGTGCGACGAGTATGGTCTGTATCTGATCGCAGAGAACAATCTGGAATCCCATGGCACATGGGATATTCATCAGGCTGGCATTCGCGGCATCGAGGGCGTTTTGCCCAATGATAAGCCGGAGTGGAAAGCTGTCTTGTTTGACCGCATGAATTCCACTTACCAGCGTGACAAAAACCATCCTGCTGTTCTGATCTGGTCTCTGGGCAACGAATCGTTTGGCGGTGAGACCCTGCTCCAGATGGCCGAGATGGTCCGCCGCTTTGATGACACCCGTCTGGTGCATTACGAAGGTGTGGTCAATGATCCCCGCTTCCTCGAAACCACCGACATCGAGAGCCATATGTACAGCACGGTCAAGGACATTAAAGAGTATCTGGCACAGGGCGATATGCGGCCTTATATCGAGTGCGAATACTCTCATGCTATGGGCAACTCCAACGGTGCTTTGCACAAGTACACGGAACTTGCCGACCAGAAGGACTGCGGCTATCAGGGCGGCTTTATCTGGGATTACATCGACCAGTCCATCTGGAAAAAAGACCGCTACGGCAAGTGGTTCCAAGCCTACGGCGGCGACTTCGGTGAGCGTCCTACCGACTATAATTTCAGCGGGAACGGCATTGCCTACGGTGGTGATCGTGCTCCTTCTCCCAAGATGCAGGAGGTCAAGTTCTGCTATCAGAACATCGCCGTTTCTATCGACAACTCTGGCTTCGAAGTCTGGAATAAGAACCTGTTCACCTCTACGGATGCTTTCGACTGCGTTGCACTGCTGCATCGTGATGGAAAGTTGTATCAGCAACAGGAACTGACCAATATTGAGGTTGCTCCCGAAGAGCGTTTCAGCTTCCCGCTGCCGTTTATGGTTCCTGCGCTCCCCGGTGAATATGCAGTGACCATCAGCTTCCGTTTGAAGGAGGACACCAGCTGGGCAAAGAAAGGTCATGAAGTCGCCTTTGGACAGGGTGTGATCGCTGTGGTCCGTTCCATTCCCAGCAAGAAGGTCACGCCGTTTACCGTTACGCACGGTACACACAACATCGGTGTCCGGGGTGAGAATTTCGATGTTTTGTTCTCCGATCTGAACGGCGGTCTGACTTCCTACCGCTATGCCGGCAAGGAGATGATTCAGGAGATTCCCCGTCCCAACTTCTGGCGCGCTCCCACCGACAACGACTGCGGCAACAACATGGGCGGCGTTCGCGGTCAGTGGAAGCTGGCAAGCCTGTACGCTACCGCCAAGGGCATCGGCAAGGAGATTCCGTCTGTTCACGGCGGCACCATCCTCCAGAACCCCACCTGCGAGGTGGAAGCCGACAGCGTGGTCGTGACCTATCTCTATAACCTCCAGACCAGCCCCGCAGCAGAGTGCAGCCTGCAGTACCGTGTGTTCGGTGATGGCCGCATCCAGACCACCCTGCACTATGACCCGGTGGAAGGACTTGCAGCAATGCCGGAGTTCGGCGTACTGTTCAAGATCGACGCTGACTACGACACGGTGGAGTGGTACGGAAACGGCCCTGCGGAGACCTACTGGGATCGTCAGCATGGTGCGAAGCTGGGCATTTACCAGAACAAGGTCGCAGACAACATGGCACAGTACCTTGTGCCGCAGGAGTGCGGTGCAAAGACCGCTGTGCGCTGGGCAAAGGTAGTGGACCGCAAGGGTCGCGGGCTGCTGTTTACCGCAGATGCCGCAAAGCCCATGTTCTTCTCTGCGCTGCCCTACACTCCTCATGAAATGGAGAGTGCCAAGCATCCCTACGAGCTGCCCCCGATCCATTACACGGTGATTCGTGCCATCGGCGAGCAGATGGGCGTCGGCGGCGATGACAGCTGGGGTGCCAATGTCCACCCGGAGTATATTCCTGATGTGACCAAGCCTGTGGAGTTCACCTTTACGTTCCGTGGCATCTGATGATTGCCCACAAAAAGCGCAACGGTTGATATGAATACTGCCGCATTGCAGTATTTCTCTCAGATTACCTGTGATCTTTCCCCAGAACAATTTCATCGGCTGCATTGCACCCTGAATATGGACTGTTCGCACCGAGCAACGGGCCGTCACCTCCGGGTGATATATGAAACGTAGCACCAAATAGCCGGGCAACAGCCTGATTGAGTGATTTTCGCTTGAGAATCTCTCAGTCGGCTGTTGTCCGGCTATTTTTTATAGCTTCAGGAAGCCTGCTCCCGAAAAGGAGCAGGTTTTATGTTTGCCATCTTTTCATGGCTGCGCCAAGCGGCGAAATATCCGTAGTGTCTCCAGATTTTCGACATTTCACGTTTTATCGAAAATTTGGAGGTTACACATGGACTCTCGCATTCTTCACTACGAGTTTGTCACTGGTGAAAGTGTCAATATTACTGTTTATGCCCCACTCGCAGGGAGCCGAGGACGAATATGCGAGACCTTAACTTATTAAATCAGGCGTGGCCGAATGCTGTTTTCGGTCTTCGTCCACGCCTGTTCTTTTTACTTATTCCATATATCCACATTTTCGTCCTACATAGGAGGTTTTATGAACGAGAACGACCGTACCATCTTAGAGCAAGCGATCTGCGAGGAAATGGAACTGACCCCGGAGATGATCCGGTCCATCCGCACGCTCTGCGGTGTCTGCCTTTGTAGTTTTGTAGAATCCACCGACCAGTTCATCTGGGAAAGCCCAAAGACCGGCTTGCCCTGCAATCCCACCCATTTTCGAGATGTGTTCCGCAAATCTCTGGAAGAAGCGGGCGATGTCCGCTTGCTCACGCCGCACAGCTGCCGCCACACCTATGTGTCGCAGATGCAGGCGTTGGGCGTGGATATTCAGACCATCCAGAGCATCGTAGGCCATGCCGATACCGAAATGACTGAGCATTATCTCCATGTTCAGGAATCCATTCGGCAGAGTGCGATCCAGTTGTTCAGCGAGGCGTTTTCGGCCTGAAAATTGGACGGAACGGCACTAATTAGACCAGATAAAATCTTTGGCATTGTGGTCAAAATTGTGGTCAAAACCAAATGAGGCCAGCCTGTAAACAAAAAAATCCAACGATTTCATGTTGGAAATCGTTGGATTTAAATGGTCCAGCAGAGCTGGACAAATCCGAACTTGTCGGGGCACAGGCCCTCCATCTTGCTTGCGCAAGACCGTTCTGTTGCTCAAAAGCCCCACTGGGGCTTTCGTTGCTTCGCAAACGCAAACTTTTTTCTCCGCAGTCAGCGGTCAAGGTGTCCTCAAACCGGACGGTTTGGGTGCCCTCCTTGTAGTTGAACGTGATCAGAATCCGGTCATCGTACAGGAAAATGGCATTTACAAAAATTTCAATCAGCGCTTTCCGCTGCTTTTTCTGCGAAATATCGAACTTTCTAAATTTCATCAGCCAGAATCGGATGA
>ENA-OYYJ01000677-OYYJ01000677.1-human-gut-metagenome-genome-assembly--contig:-NODE-677-length-11536-cov-7.229597_pt1 | contig 11536 bp, 9 predicted proteins | sample MGYA00243248_ERZ653447 | MGnify/ENA primary metagenome ERZ653447 (study PRJEB26926, sample SAMN06165030) | human gut metagenome | biome: ENVO:00009003; feature: ENVO:2100002; material: ENVO:00002003...
GTCAGGCGATGCCTTCCTGATTAAAATTAAGATTTTAATCAGGAAATAGTATCAATGCCTGCCTCAAATAATTCGCTATTTTTCATGCCGGGGGTGAATCACCGTCTGATTCTTCTTTTTGCTGTTCGGAAAATGAGTTCCAGAATCAGCGCACAAATCGCCCCGATCAGGATACTCCCCGCTACGACGAACACCACCGCGCTCACGTCCCCCGTCTTCGGAAGGGTTTCTTCCCGGTTGACAAGGTTCATCGTGTTGTCAACGGTCATGCCGCGGGCGTCCTGCCAGCCGTCCTGCGCCGTTAAATGGCTGGACGCGCTGACGGTGACGGCGGCGGGCTGGCTGAGCTTGTCCTTCCCATCCGGCGCTTTCGTCTGCACCAGATAGTAGCGGCCATATGCCACGCCCCAGAGGAATGCCTTGCCATCCTCGCCGGTCGTTACCTCGGAAACCGGCTTCCCGCTGCTGCCTGTGAGGAAATTTACGAACGCGGCATTTGTCTCCGTTCCATTCTTCAGGGCTGTGTTTTCGTCCTCCGCTCTGACCAGCCGGAACGCCGCGCCGCTGAGTGGCTGCCCCGCTTCGTCGGAGACGAAAAGATGGATTCCGCCCGTATGCACTTCCCCGGCTTCGGACTGCGCTTCATAGAATACGCCCGCGGAATTCAGGTAGCTGACCGACGCGCTGCACGGGATGGGGGCGTCAAGTCCGGCGCTTTCCCTGATCGATGCCTGAAAGCGTACCCGGATTTCCGGTGTACACTCCCCTTCCCCCTGATTGGCCGACCCATAGGCCATGCCGGCAGGAGTTAGAGAAACGCTTATTTTCCCGTTTCCTTCGCTGTGTGATATAACATAGTGGTCGCTTTCGGTGAGATCAATTTCCGCTCCTGCTCTGGTCAGCAGGGTGACGGACGGCGCTGAGTCTTCCAGTGTCAGATGCTCATCAAAATTGCCTGTGATGGTGTACTTTTGCGCCGCCCGGATGCCTGCCGGGACGCTGGCCCGCAGAATCCATGTATGTAACTGCCCCACGTCAAAGCTGCCGCTGGTGCAGCCGATTTCGGCTACATTCACTTCGGCGACCGGCGTGGTTTCCAATGTGCCGGTCGGCCTGACATTCAGGGTGTAAGCGTTCCCGCCATCGCCGCCGACTCCGGGAACAACTAAGAAAAAGGGCGCGGAAACCACCGATGCTTCGCTTTCCGTGCGCTGGACGACCAGATACACGCCCTCCGGCTGATCGTTCGCCGTAAAATTATAGGATGCAAGGCCGTGAATGTCCGTGGTCAGGATCGTCACAAGATTTCCGGGCGTCCGATAATCCTTCATGGCCGCTTCGTCAGATATGGAACTGAGGGAAAAATCCCCGTTTTCCAGCTGCTCCCGGGTCGCTGCGCGGTACAGGTCAAAGCGGATATTGGCAAGCGGCAGGCCGCTGGTTTCCGCGCATTCGGTAATATTCAGAATGCAGTCCGGTTTCACCAGCAGCTTGCCATGAACCGGCAATATGCTGTCGTCGAACCCCAGCAGCCTGTGGTTTTCTCCCTCAAACAGATAAACGTCGCCGCCGTGCTGGGTCCCGGTGATCTCCAGCGACACCTCCGGCCTGTCCGTAAGGCCGGAAAAGGAAACCGTGCAGCTTCCGGCCTCGGTCACGGTCTGCTCCTTGACCTGACCGCCGCAGTCGGCGCTGAGGGTCAATGCGTCCAGCGACCCAACCGTCGTCTGAACGTCCACACTTACCGTGACGGTATAGCTGCCGTCCGGCTCCTTAACCGCCGTGTAAACCGGGTTTTGCAGCGTCGCATCCGACACCGTTTCGCACCCCGGAGCGGCCGGTTTCAGGCTGCACAGATACCGGTACAGCCCCGCAACATTCGATGCCGAATCCTCTGTCAGTAGCTCGCGGGAAACGTCGGCGTTCGTAACCTTTCTCAGATAGTTCCGCCATCCAGGCGTGGTCATGTCCTCCCAGCCGGAGAGGTATTCGTTGACGGTGAACTTTCCCTGATTCGTCAGCTCCCAGATGGCAAGCTGCGCCGCGAGGACTGCTTCACCGCTTTGCAGATGTCGTATTTCAGGAAGCCCGTGACTTTGCAGCCATGGATTGGCTGCCGCCTGAATGGCGGACACACCCTTGTGGGGGTACGACCACTGCACAATCGCCCGGAGCTTTCCCGCCGTTTCGGCGGAAAAGCAGCCGCTGTCCTCCAATCCCACCCGTCGGTAGCCTGCCTTTTCCGGAGCTTCCGCGTCAATATTGACGGAATAAGCAGCGATGGACACGTCCTGCTCCCCCGCCCCGTCGGCAGTCAGATGGTAGACCTCCACAAAATCCTCGCCGGAGAAAACCGTCTGCCCGTCCTCCCCGGTAAGCGTATAGTCCGCCACGAAGGGGGACGCGCAGACGTAAGCATCCTTGTTGATGTGCAGCACATAGCCGTCCTCCGCCGCCCGGGCGCTCAGCAGCAGCGCCCCCGAAGCCGCGGCAGCCAGCGCCGCCAAGCCAGCCGCCGACCGTTTGAACGAGACCTTCATATCCCCCATTTCCTCCCCATGACGGCAGGTTTCTGCCGCGTTTGCCATCAGTTTACCATGAAGGCCATGTCGAAATTGGGGGAAATCCAGCGGTAAAGCAAAATTAGCCGTATTGCGGGAATCCCCATTTTGTGGTATGCTTTTGGAAAAGGAAGTGATGGAATGAAGCGGCTGAGAAAAATCTATCTGGAAATCTCCAACGTCTGCAATCTGCACTGTGCGTTCTGCCCCGGCACCCGGCGGGAGAAGCGGTTCATGACGGTGGATGAGTTCGCCACCCTGCTGCCGAAGCTGCGCCCGTGGACGGATTATCTTTACTTTCACCTGATGGGCGAGCCGCTGTGCCATCCCGAGCTTGCGGAATTTCTTCGTCTTGCGGGAAAAGCGGGCTTCAGGGTCATTCTCACCACCAACGGCACCCTGCTGGAAGAAAAGCGGGAAATTCTGCTGAACGCCCCTGCGCTTCACAAGGTAAATATTTCTCTCCACGCCTTCGAAGCAAACGACCTTTCCGTCCCCTTTGAAACGTACCTCTCCCGGTGCTTTTCCTTTGGGCAGGCGGCGGAGGGGAAATTTCTGGTCGTTTACCGCCTGTGGAACGGCGGCGGTGCGGAACAGCGAAACCCGGAAATTCTCAGCGCCATGGAACGGGCGTTCCCCGCTCCATGGGACGTGCAGCCCCGGGGCACGCAGATCGCCCAACGTGTCTATCTGGAATACGGCGACAAATTCGACTGGCCTGACCTCTCCGCCCCCGACGGCGGGGAACGCGCCTTTTGCCACGGGCTGCGGGATCAGGTTGGCGTACTGTGCGACGGCACCGTTGTCCCCTGCTGTCTTGACCATGAGGGCGACATCGCTCTGGGAAATCTGTTTGAGACGACGCTGGAGGAAATCTGGGAAACGCCCCGCGCCAGGGCGATTTATCAGGGCTTTGCCCGAAAAAAAGCGGCAGAGGAACTCTGCCGCAAGTGCGGGTACGCCCGCCGCTTTTTGTAATGGTCTATTTCAAATCGAACAGGACTTTTTCGTAGTCCTTCACATAGCAGCGTATGTTTTTGCGTCCCTTTTGAATAACGGTGTGTCCCTCCGCTTCCAGCTTTTGCCTCTGCGCTTCGATACCGCCGGGATATTTTTCATTGAGTTCCCCATTGGCTTTCAGCGTTCTCCAATAGGGCGTTTCATCCGCTGAGCGCTGATAGCTCGCCCACGCGGCAATGGACACAAAAATCCCCGCCGTGATGGGTTCCGTAAAGTCCGCGCCGCTCAATTTTGCGAAATAGTCCCGTATCTCCCCGACCGTGGTCACTTTTCCATACGGGACTTCTCGCATTACCCGGTCGTAATCGATGGGCGGTGCAAAGTACATTCTGTTTCCGCCGTATTTTTCAATGCTTTTCTCGTCCGTGATGGTCTGGAATTTGGGCATGTCCTTGCTGTCGTGCAGCATGGCGTTGAAATCTTTCTTTTCTTCATTTGCCATATATACCGCCTCCTGCGTTCAGTATAATCCATTACGGCGTCCGATGCAATGAGACGGTTTGAAAATACTCTTGAGAAGCGAAAAAAAGTGTGCTATAATCCAGAAAACACAGAAAGGGTCTCAATATGGAACAAAAAGTCATTCTTTTCGACCTGGACGGTACTTTGACGGATTCCGGCGAGGGTATTATCAACTGCGTCGTCTTTGCGCTGGAGCATTACGGCCTGCCCGTCCCTTCAAAAGCGGAGCTGCGCAGCGTCGTAGGGCCTCCCCTCCATGATTCTCTGGCGCGGTACGGCGTTCCAAAGGAGAAACTGGACGAGGCCGTGACCGTTTTCCGCAGCCGCTACAACCCCATCGGCATTTATGAAAACGTCCCTTACCCCGGCATCCGGGAAGCGCTGGAAGAGCTGAAGCGTGAAGGGTACAAGCTCTGTGTCGCCACCTCTAAGCCGGAGGAAATGGCGAACCGGGTCCTGCGGCATTTTGACCTTGCCGGCTACTTTGACACGGTCTGCGGCGGCACTCTGGACGAGTCCCGGTCTTCCAAAAGCGAGGTCATCGCCTATCTTCTGGAGCAGAACGGCCGGGCGGACAATATGCTCATGGTTGGCGATACCAAATTTGACGTGATCGGCGCGGCTGCCCACGGCATTCCCACCATCGGCGTCGCTTGGGGCTACGGCGAGACGGCGGACATGGAAGCCGCCGGGGCAAAGGCCATTGCCCAGACCCCTGAACATCTTGTGGAGCTGCTCAGGGAAATGTGATTGGAGGAATTTCTATGGAATTGCGTGCTTGCGTTGATGCGTTAAAGCCCCAGCTTCTTTCCACGCTGCGGCAGAATATTCAAATCCCCAGTGTTCAGGGCGAAGCGGAGGACGGCGCACCCTACGGTGCTTCCGTCCGGGAAAGCCTTGTCCATGTGCTGGACACCGCTCGGGAGTTGGGCTTCCGCACGGAAAATATGGACGGTCATCTGGGCTGGTGCGAATACGGCGAGGGCGACGAAATGGTCGCCGTCCTGGGGCATCTGGACGTGGTCCCCGCCGGGGACGGCTGGAGCTGTGACCCCTTCGGCGGAGAACTGCGGGACGGGAAAATCTGTGGCAGAGGCACCACGGATGACAAAGGCCCCGCCATCGCTTCCCTGTTCGCTCTGGCCGCTCTGCGGGATTCCGGACTCTCCATCCGCCGCCGTATCCGTATCCTGTTCGGCTGCAACGAGGAAGCCGGTTCCGACGATATCAAATACTACCTTGCAAACGGCGGCGAGATACCCGTCATGGGCTTCACCCCGGACGGCGAATACCCGGTCATCAACGGCGAAAAGGGCATTATTAACGTGACCTTTTCCCACGCCAATGTTCAGACCGGCGACGTCCGTCTCCTGTCCATTCACGGCGGAACTGCCCCCAACGTCGTTCCGGCGCACGCCTGTGCCAAGCTGGCTTGTCCCCGGGAGCTGGCGCAGCGTCTTGCGAATCTCAGCGCCCCGCAGGTGCGGTTCACTGCCACGGATTATGGTCTTTTTGTGGAGGCCGAAGGCGAAAGTGCCCACGGCAGCACCCCGGAGCTGGGGAAAAACGCCATTGGCCGTCTGCTGCTGGCGCTGGACACCCTGCCACTGAGCGGGGAGGTCGCCAACGCGGTACATTTTCTGGCGGCGACCCTCGGCATGGAAACCGACGGCGCTTCCGCCGGGATTGCCCTCCATGACGCAGTTTCTGGCGGTCTGACGCTGAATCTCGGTGTGATCAACGGCGACAAGCACCGCCTGTCCCTGAAAATCAACTACCGCTATCCGGTCACAAAAGGCTACGCCGACTGCGCCCCCATTCTGAACGGAAAATTTGCAAGCGCCGGGTTTACTCTGGACTCCGAAGTCCACAAGGCCAAGCTATATGTCCCTGAGGACAGTCCCCTTGTCTCCACCCTGCTGCGGGTCTACCGGGAGCAGACCGGGCTGGAAGATCAGCCAAAATCCATCGGCGGCGGCACCTATGCCAAGGCGCTGCCCAACATCGTGGCCTTCGGCCCCATTTTCCCCGGTGAGGAAGTCCGGGAGCATAAGCCGGACGAGTACATCTCGGTGGACAGCCTGATGCGCAACGCGCAGATCATTGCCGCCGCCATGTACGAAATGGCAAAATGACGAATTTCTAAATCAAAAACTATAGAAGGTGACCAATATGAAAATCACAAGTGTCCGTTTGGGGCGCATCAGCGTTCCTCTGCGCACCCCCTTCAAAACCGCTCTGCGCAGTGTCAGCAGCGTGGAAGATGTCATCGTAGAAATCCACACCGACTGCGGCGCAGTGGGCTACGGCGAAGCCCCTCCCACGGGTGCCATTACCGGCGACACCACCGGCGCGATCATCGGCGCCATTCAGGATCACATCGCCAAGACCATTATCGGACGGGACGTGGACGAGCTGGAGCCGCTGCTCCAGTCGGTGCAAAAGTGTATCGTTGGCAATTCCAGCGCCAAGGCTGCCGTTGACATGGCACTGTGGGATCTGTACGGGCAGCTGTACAATATCCCTGTTTACAAGCTTCTGGGCGGTGGGCGGAAGCAGATCGTCACCGATATCACCATCTCCGTCAACGACCCGGACACCATGGTCAGCGATTCCCTGAAAGCCGTTGCCCGGGGCTATGACTGCCTGAAAATGAAGGTCGGCGTAAACCCGGAGCTGGACGTCGCCCGGCTCAGCGCCGTGCGCAATGCCGTTGGCAAGGACATCGTTATCCGCATCGACGCCAATCAGGCATGGACGCCCAAGCAGGCCGTGAAGATTCTGAACAAGATGCAGGAGCTTGGCCTGGACATTGAGCTTGTGGAACAGCCTGTAAGCGCCCACGACTTTGCCGGACTGAAATACGTCACCGACCGGAGCTATGTGCCGGTGCTGGCGGACGAGGCCGTATTCTCCCCGGAAAACGCCATGGCCATTTTGCAGATGGGCGCGGCTGACCTCATCAACATCAAGCTGATGAAGTGCGGCGGCATTTACAACGCCCTGAAAATCGCGTCCGCGGCGGAAGTGTTCGGCGTGGAGTGCATGATCGGCTGTATGCTGGAAGCAAAGATTTCCGTCAATGCCGCCGTGCATCTGGCCTGCGCCAAAAACATCATCACCAAGGTTGACTTGGACGGCCCTGTGCTGTGCAGCGAAGACCCGATTCTCGGCGGGGTTGCTTTCGACGAGAAGATCATCACCGTCGCCGATGCGCCGGGACTGGGCATTCAGGGAATCGACCCGAAATACCTGACCTATGTGAACTGAATTTTAGGCTGCAAAAAGAGGACGCTCAGGCGTCCTCTTTCAGTTTTTTGTGGATATAATCCCGTGCCTGCCCCGGCTCCAGATGCAGAACGATGGAAATTTCACCGATCAGAAGCTTCTCCGCGTCGTGGAGAAAATTTTCGTCGCACAGGTGAATCTTTTTCCCAGAGGCGCTCTGGTCGGCCTTGTGGCGGTAAAGTGTATGTACCATGCGCATGATTTTTTTGCGGTCGCCGCGGCCGATCAGCTCCCTGTAAGTCTGCTTCCGCTGGTTTTCCTCCCGAATCCACTCGCCGGTTTTCACATCTTCTGACGTGATCATCGCTTCCAGTTCCTCTTTGGAAAGAATGGGCTGAAGCTTCGCCATAGCGGCGGCGTTCTGCGTTGGCAGCAGAAACCGGGAATTCCCGTTGGACAGCGGTTCCAACGCCAGATAATTCAGCCGCTTTTTATCGACCAGCCGTTCCTCTTCACTCACCACGCGGCAAACACCGTGCATACCATAAACGACCAATTCCCCTACCTGATACATTTTCCCCATCCTTCCAAAACCGCCGCATTTTTTCACCCATAATAATATTATAGCACAAAAATGCCCCAATTTCACATAGGGAAAAATCCCAAAATTTTCACCGTTTTTTTCGGTCAACATGCGAAAAAATGCCGCCGCAGCGTGAACTGCGGCGGTATTTCTACGGTCAGATCGTCTCGATTTTGATGGTGTTGGTATTGCCGTGCTGGCCGTTGATAGGGCCGCCGGTGAGAAGGATATTGTCGCCCGGTTTCAGATGCAGGACATCCACGGCGGCCTTCTGGGCGTAGTAGAACATCACGTCCATAGTGGGGAATTCATCCGCCATTACCGGGGTCACGCCCCAGCTCATGGACAGCCTGCGCCAGATCTTCCGGTCGGTGGTCATGCCGATAATGTCCACCGGGGTGCGGAACCGGCTGACCAGCATAGCGGTCTTACCGGACACAGAGCAGACCACAATGGCCTTGGCGTTGACGTCGATGGCCATGGAGCACACCGCGTGGGACAGACAGTCCAGATTGTTCTGGCCGTTGTACTCTGTCTTGAGAAACAGGGACTTATAGCCGGTGTGCTGCTCGGTGTATTCAGCGATCTCCGCCATGGCCTTGACCGCCTCCACGGGGTATTTGCCGGCGGCGGATTCTCCGGAAAGCATGACGCAGGAGGTGCCGTCATAAACGGCGTTGGCCACGTCCGTGATCTCCGCACGGGTGGGACGGGGATTCTGGATCATGGATTCCAGCATTTCCGTAGCGGTGATGACCCGCTTGCCCAGCATCCGGCACATCCGGGTCAGCTTCTTCTGCACGGAGGGTACTTCCACGTAGGGAATCTCCACACCCAAGTCGCCCCGGGCAATCATGATGCCGCCGCAGACGGAGCAGATTTCCTCCACATTGTCCACACCGGAGCGGTTTTCGATCTTCGCCACGATCTCAATGTCGCTGCCGCCGTTTTCGTCCAGCAGCTTGCGGATATCCAGAACATCCTGCTTCGTGGAGACAAAGGACGCGGCCACATAGTCCACGCCGTGGGCAATGCCGAACAGAATATCCGATCTGTCCTGCTGGGAAATGTAGGGGCCGGACATGACCTTGTTGGGAAAGGACATGCTCTTGCGGTCGCTGAGCGTGCCGCCTGCCAGACATTTGCAATGGATTTCGGTGCCCTCAATGCTTTCCACTTCAAACTGGACGATGCCGTTGTTCACCGTTACGGTGTTGCCGGGCTTCAGGTCCTTGTGGAGATTCTTATAATTGACGCTGACCTTCGTCTCGTCCCCTGCCACGTCCTGCGTGGTAAAGGTAAAGCTGTCCCCCGTTTTCACTTCCACCTTACCGGAAGCAAATGTTCCGATGCGGTACTCCGGGCCTTTGGTGTCCAGCATGATGGCGATGGGCAGCCCCAGCTTCTGACGTACCCGCTTGACCAGCTCGATTTTTCGCTCGTGTTCGGCATGGGTGCCGTGGGAAAAGTTCAACCGCGCGACGTTCATGCCGGCAAGGCACATTTGGGTCAGCGTTTCCTCGTTTTCACTGGCGGGGCCGATGGTACAGATGATTTTTGTTTTGCGCATAAACAGTCCTCCTGTTATGGGGGCGCAACGACTTCTTTTGGTACGCCCTGATATCTACTTCTGCTTCCGCCATATTCTACCACACCCCTTCTCTGCCGTCAACGTAAAATCCGGTAAAGGAGATTTATGTGGATGGTTCAGAAAACCAGCTCCACAGAATAATGCCGCAGCCAGAAGTCGATCTGGCACAGATAGGCAATGGTCTGGGGGCGGCGCATCAGCTGACCGTACCACGGCCACTGCGTCTCCAGGTGGAGCAGCTTCTTCACTTCCTCCGCCGAGACCAGCTGCCAGAGTGGCGCGGCGGGGTCGTCCAGAATGGCTTGCAGGCGGGTTTCCATAAGCTGCTCGTACCGGGGGTCAAAGGTCTTTGGATAGGGGCTTTTCTTTCTGTGCAGCACCGGCTCCGGCAGAAGTCCCTCCACTGCGCGGCGCAGGAGCCCCTTTTCCTGCCCCTGATAGTCCTTAAATTCCCATGGGACGCCGTACAGGTATTCCGCAATCCGATAGTCGCAGAAGGGCACGCGGACTTCCAGGGAGTGGTACATGCTCATCCGGTCTTTCCTGTCCAGCAGGGTCTGCATGAACCAACGGAAATTCAGGTTCACCATCTGCTTCATCCGCCGCTCCTGATCGGAGGTGCCGGGGAGAATATCGCTTTCCCGGCAGGTCTGGTTGTAGACGTCCATCACAAATTCCGCCGGGTCGAGGGTGATCGCGGGCGTCAGGATCGCCGCCCGATCCATCGTATTCTGCGCCCATGGGAATCCCTCTCTGGCACGGACCTCCGGGTCGCGATACCATGGATAGCCGCCGAAAATCTCGTCGGCGCATTCCCCGGACAGGGCGACCTTCACCTTCTGCCGGATCTCCCGGCAAAAAGCCAGCAGGGAAAAATCCACGTCCGCCATTCCCGGCAAATCCCGGGCAATGGTGGCTTCCTCCAGGGTTGCAGCCAGCTCGTCGACGCCGAGGATCGTCCAGTGGTGGTCGGTCTGCAAGGCGTCCGTCATCAGATGAATGTAGCTGCTGTCGGAATTGGGCTGGAACTTGTTCGCCTGAAAATATTTGTCGTTGTTCTGGTAATCCACGGAGAAGGTTTTCAGCCGCTCCCCTCTTTTTTCCATTTCCCCGGCGCAGACGGCAGTGATGATGCTGGAATCCAGCCCCCCGGAGAGAAACGTCCCGATGGGAACGTCGGACACCATCTGCCGCCGGATGGCGTCCGTCACAAGAAAGCGCACCTTCTCCACCGTTTCGTCGAAGGAATCCCGGTGTTCCCTGTCCATCAGTTTCCAGTACCGGCACAGGCGCAGCTCGCCGTCGGCAAAATACCCGCAGCACCCCGGTTCCAGCTCGGAAATTCCCCGGAATACGCCGCTTCCCGGCAGCCGCCCCGGCCCCAGAAGAATCAGCTGGGCAGCGCCGTTTTCGTCCAGTTCCGCCCGGACGGTTTGGTATGTCAGAATCGTCTTGATCTCCGAGGCAAACAGCAGACCGCCGTCGTGCTTCTTATAAAACAGGGGCTTTACCCCGATCCGGTCGCGGGCAAGAAACAGCCGCCCCCGTCGCTTTTCCCATACGGCGAAGGCAAAAATCCCGTTCAGCTTTTCCACACACTCCGCCCCAAACTGGGCATAGGCATGGAGCAGCACCTCCGTGTCGGAATGCCCCAGAAAGCTGTGTCCAAGGACGGACAGTTCCCCGCGCAGCTGCTCCGTATTATACAGCTCCCCGTTGTATACCAGCGTGTACTCCTCCCCTGCCCACGCAAGGGTCATGGGCTGACGGCCGCCCTCCGGGTCAATAATGGCAAGCCGCCCGTGGAGCAGCGTACACCCCTTTTCCCGATACACGCCCCGGTCGTCCGGCCCCCGGCGGTGCATCGTTTCCAGCATTTGGCGAACGGTTTTCTCCGATGCCGGAAGGTTTATCATTCCGCTGATGGCGCACATATTCACCACATCCTTTTCCTAAGATATCTGCTCTATCCAGGGAAGCTCTGAATAAACCGTCGAGAGCTGACAGCGAGAGATTTTTCACCAGATGAAGGTATTAAAAGTGGAGGAATACTTTGTGTCTGTCTCTTATACACATCTCCGAGCCCACGAG
>ENA-OYYJ01000699-OYYJ01000699.1-human-gut-metagenome-genome-assembly--contig:-NODE-699-length-11240-cov-13.942781_pt1 | contig 11240 bp, 9 predicted proteins | sample MGYA00243248_ERZ653447 | MGnify/ENA primary metagenome ERZ653447 (study PRJEB26926, sample SAMN06165030) | human gut metagenome | biome: ENVO:00009003; feature: ENVO:2100002; material: ENVO:00002003...
AAGGTCGAAGATGACAGCTTTTATCTTCTCACTCTTGCAGCAGTTGCTAAGGAACTTAAAAGAAGAGGTCTTGCAGAGGCAAAGGTATTCCTTGCTGTAGGACTTCCACTTACAAGGTTTGGAGCTGAGAAGAATGATTTTATCAAGTACCTGACAAAGAATAAGCGGGTGAGCTTCAAATATGAGAATGAGCCGTATCATATCGAGATTGATGATGTGGCAGTATTCCCACAGTGCTATGCGGCAGTAGTGGACAAGATTCCTACAATGGCAAAGAAAACGCTGATAGTAGATATCGGTAGCTGGACAATCGACATTATGCCGGTAATCAACAAGTCACCGGATGAATCAAAGTGTGTGACGATTCCAAAAGGTCTTATTACCTGTATGCGTTCTATCAATGAGCAGTGTGTAAGACAGCTTAACGGAGAGGTAGACGAGTCAGAGATACAGAACATCATGCGATATGGCAGGTCAGATATTGATGATGAATACTTTGCCATTATCAAGGCAGAGATAGAGGATTTTGTTGATAAGGTATATAACTCAATCCGTGAGTTTGGGTATAACTTAAAGACTACACCGATTGTATTTGTCGGAGGCGGGGCGGTTGTGATGAAGAATTTTGGTAGTCACGATGCCAGGAACATTTCCTATAACCTTGATGTAAAGGCAAATGCAAGAGGATATGAGCAGCTTGCCACGATGGGACTTAAAAGCACTAAGCGATTATCATAAGGAGGCAGATGATGGGAAGAAGACTTGAATATGAAGTAAAAACTTCTGTCCGCCTCAACATGAGCAATCCTCAGCATGTGAAAATCAATGATGTGATTCAGAACCTTGATCCGAAGATTTTCAAATCTAAGAATCAGTTCATCATAGATGCGATTCAGTTTTATATTGATAATTATGGAAAAGAAACCTTTGTTATCAAGAAGAAGGAAAAAGAGAGGGCTGAATATATCCGGTCAGAAGATATTGATGACATTAAGGAAGAAGTCATTGAAGCAGCAACCAATGAGGCTAGGAAAGAGGTCATAAGGCTGTTAGGCGGAGTGATATCCGGGATGAATGTTGGTCAGCCGGTAATAATGCAGGCAGCCAATAGTGAAGCACAAGAACCTACAGAAGATGTTATGGACGATGCAGATGTTGCAGGACTTGCAATGGGATGGATGTCGAAAGGAGACTGATTATTATGAGAAGAGTTATGGGAGCCGTAGGAACAGTAATTTTAGAGATACTCAAGTGGATATTAAGGATAATTCTTGGAGCGTTGAAGCTGGTCTTAGGACTTGCCAGAATAATTCTTCTTCTATTCGCTATGGTGGCAAGGATATTTCTTTCATTCGTAAGAATGGGCACATTCTGAGAGGAGGTGAGCTTATGCAGGTAAAGGGTTTATTCTTAAATTATAAGAAAAACAGAAGACTTATGCAGTATTTCTTTAAAATAAGAGAGCTGGTATAATGAAAGGAGTTTAAGATGCACAGAATACGGGACAGTCCTATGTGTCCCGTGCATTACAGATAAATAGTTCACTGCAAGGGTGGATGGCACGGAACACAAAGCCCGTCCCTCTTGCGGAGAAGGGATGGGTGATTACTATGAAGAAGATAAGTATTATCTTATTATCCGCAGTACTGGTCTTTTCAATGGCTGCCTGTAATGGTGGTAAGGAAAAGGCTGATAATCAGACAGAGAAACAGACGGAAAGCGTAAAGCCAACTGAAGAAGCAATGGCAACGGAAGCTGTCACAGAGGTCACAACCGAAGCTGGAAGCGAAGAGACAGACAAAGATATTGCCGAGGTTAAAGATTCAGAAGAGAAGGCGGATAAGGAAGATAACCGGTCCGCTGATAATGAAACTGCTTCAAGGCAGAAAGAAAAGTCAGAGCAGAATGACGAGCCGGAACAGAAATCTTCAGTAAATGATAATGAGGAAGCTGGAGGAAATCAGAGTAATGCAGGTAATGGTGGTCAGACTACAGACAGTCCGAAAGACAATGTGAGCAATCCACAGCCTGCATCCGTGGCATACAGTCCACAGAATGTTGTGTCACTTGCAACAGCAAAGTGTCAGGCAGGAGGGATGATTACCACACAGCAGAATTTACAGAATCATTTGAATGACGGTAGTATCACGCAGGAAGAGTACAATGAGTATTATCCTTACGATGGTATGGAAGGCTCTTATTATAGTGTGTTTGTAGAGACAGACCTCAACAAAGCAAGTACCATTGATGGACAGCGGTTATCATCTGAGGATGCAATCGCAGAATATATTGCAAGTATGTTACTTTTGGAAACAGATCCGGTATTCTACATCAGTTATGATGGAGTTTACACGACAGGCGGCACAGACTATTACGAGTTTCGATGTCACAGATAAATAAAAACGAATAGAAGCAGAAGGAAGAAAGATGTAAGCCATAAACTTATGTCTTTCTTTTTTTATGCGTAAATTAAGGAGGAAAGAGCACATGAAACAGAAACTAAAGCGTTTTATGGCAGGATTTATGGCTATGCTCACACTGGTTGGAACACTCTTTGCGAATGGAACAACAGCATTTGCAGCCAGTCCGCAGGCAAATATTGCGTTCTGGAATGCGTCAGTCAAAAATTCCGGAGAAGTAAGTGAGCTGAAGCCCGGATATAATCATGGCAAGATTCTGTATTCAATTCTTGACGGAAATTCTGCATATTGTATGAATTTCGGATTAAGAGCAGATGGCGGTCAGCTTATGAACAGCTACGATGATGCGAGCACATCAATGTCAGCACAGCAGAGAAAGCTTTTAAGTTACTGCCTTTATTATGGGTTTAACAGTACACAAAAGGCGGCACCAAGCAACAGTCAGTGCGATGAGTATATCGCAACTCAGGCAATGGTATGGGTTATTGTAGCAGATATCTTTGGAACCGGAAGTGGTGATTCGGCAGCAAGAAAGCTCTGTAACACAGCACCAAGTCCTGATTCTTCATACAGCTATTATGAGAGGCTCAGGGACAATATCAGCAGCTCCTACAATGCAACACTTCCAAGTTTTGTATCACGCAGAACCAGTGAGGCACCAACTTATGAATTAAAGTGGAATGAGGGAAGTCAGAGATTTGAAACAACATTATCTGACAGCAATGGTGTTTTATCGGATTTTGATTTTGGCATCAGCGGATATTCTGTTGATAAGAATGGCAACAGTATTACAATCTCTTCAACGAGCGTGAATACTACAGCTACAACAGGAACATTCACATCCAATGCTGGCAAGGTTGAGACAACATCAAGCTGTGTATTCTGGCTTACAGGAAAGAGCGGATATCAGGAGTTTATTTCTGAAAGACCGACAGCAGATCCTATCAAAGCCTATATCAAGGTCAAGACAGAGAACATCGGATATGGTGAGCTTACAAAGACAGATGAGTCAAGCGGAGTGAAGCTTTCCGGTGCAGTTTATGGAATCTATTCTGACAGCGGATGCACAAACAGAGTACAGACCATGACAACAGATGGAAACGGATATGCAAAGTCAGCTGCACTTGTCGCAGGCACTTATTATGTAAAAGAGATTACCGCACCAAAGGGATATGTCCTTTCCGGTAAAGTTCATACACTTACTGTAAAAGCAGGACAGACAACGGGAATCTCTGCAACAGATAAAGAGCAGCTTGGAGCAATCACAATCTATAAAGAGGGTGAGGTGCTTAGCTCATGGAATGGAAGCAATTTCACTTATGAGAAAAAGAAGCTTTCCGGAGCAACCTTTAAGGTAACTGCCGGGGCAGATATCTACAAGGCAGATGGTACAAAGGTGTATAGTGCTGGCGATGTAGTGGCAGAAAGCCTTACAACAGGAACTGACGGACAGGTGGTATTATCTGACCTTCATCTTGGAACTTATGTGGTTACTGAGATTAAGAGCATTGACGGATATACAATCAATACCACACCTCAGACAGTAGCAGTTGAGTATAAGGACCAGACTGTGACAGTACAGTATGAATCAACTACGATTGAGAATACAAGACAGAAAGCGGATGTATCTGTCGTAAAGAAGGACTCTGACACAGAGAACCCTCTTGATGGCGGCAAGTACACACTTTATGCCGGAAATGACATCAAAAACTATGCCGGACAGGTTATTGTCACAAAGGGTACAGCTCTTGAGACAGTAACTACAGGTGAGGACGGAAAGGCAAGCTACAGCGTGGATCTGCCAATCTCTAACGGATATTATATCCAAGAGACACAGGCACCATATGCGTATATCAGAAACAGTAAAGATGTTTACAGCTTCAATTTCAATGTATTACCTGAAACACAGGCAAAGGCATCATTCAGTCACACATTTGTGAATGACAGAACTACAGCAAAGATTCATATCTACAAGGTAGACAAGGAATCAGGCAAGGCAGTAGCCCAGGGAGATGCAAGCCTTGAAGGTGCAGTTTATGGTCTTTATGCGAGAAACGATATCGTGCATCCGGACGGAGCAACAGGAGTCGTATTCAAGGCAGGAGACCTTGTAGCAACACTTACAACAGATAAGAATGGCGAAGCAGAGGTCAATAACCTTTACCTTGGAAACTATTATGTGAAAGAAATCACTCCATCAGAGGGGTATCTCTTAGACGAAGAGGAGCACGATGTAGTATGCGACTATGAGGGAGACCTTGTAGCAGAGGTATCAAGAAGCACAACCTCAGCAGAGCAGGTCATCAAGCAGCCATTCCAGCTTATCAAGGTATCTGACAATGGCGATGATACTGAAGCAGGCTTGTTGGCAGGTGCAGAGTTCACAGCATACTTAAAATCTTCTTTATCCGTAAAGGCAGATGGAAGTTATGACTTTGATAAGGCAACTCCGGTAGTAATCGGGGAAAACGGAGCAACAACAATCACATCAGATGATAAGGGACATGCAGTTTCCATTGCAATTCCTTATGGAACTTATGTTGTAGTAGAGTCAAAGACTCCGCATAACATGAAGACAATCAAGCCATTTGAGGTAAAGATAAAGGAGAATCATCCAACAGAGCCTCAGACATGGAGAGTTTTCTTGGACAGAGAGTTTACAGCAAAGCTTCGTGTAATCAAGAAGGATTCCGATACAAAGCAGACAGTACTTGTACCAAATGCAGAGTTTAAGATCTTCAATATTGATAAGAACGAATATGTGAAGCAGTACACAACTTATCCGTCAAAGGTAGAGCATACTTCATTCTTTACTGACGATGATGGAGATTTAATCTTACCTGAAGCACTTAAAATCGGTAACTACCGTATTGAGGAAGTATCTGCACCATACGGATATGTTGTAAATGATAAGTATGTCAGCATCTCTGTTGATACTGATACAGCATTTGAAACAGATGGTGATACAAATGATGCAATCATTACTGTGGAATATTCCGATGCCCCTGCAGTAGGAGAGCTGACTGTAGAAAAGAAGGGAGAGGTACTTGATGGATTCAAGGGAGGACTTCTTGCAAGCTCATATGAGAAAGAGTTTGTTTATAAGGAAGGCTCACTTGCCGGAGCAAAATTCAAAGTTTATGCTGCCGAGGATATTTACACAGCAGACAACCAGAAGGATGCAGACGGAAACCGCATTAAGTATTACAGCGAGGGAGACCTTGTGACAACTCTTACAACTGGTAAGGATGGAAAGGCAACAGCTAAAAATCTTCCTCTTGGACAGTACAGAGTTGTGGAAGTGGAAGCTCCATACGGATATGTATTAAATCCGAATGAGCAGAAAGTGACATTCACATATGTGGATGATAAGACACCTGTTATCAAGGAAAGTCTTACTTTCTCTGATGACAGACAGAAGCTTGATATGTCAGTGACTAAGCTTGATGCAGAAGATAACACACCGATTGCAGGTGCAGTATTTGGTCTTTATGCAGATGAGGATATCAAGAATGCTGATGGCAGGGTTATTATCGAGAAAGGTACACTTCTTGAGAAGGCAACATCTGATGAGAATGGAAAGATTGCTTTTGTTAAGGATTATCCATTTGCAAAATATGTTGCAAGGGAGCTTGTAAAGCCTGCCGGATATGTGACAAATGAGGAAGCAGTAAACTTTGATACAAAATATCAGGGACAGGATGTTAAGACTGCTGTATATAACAGCGAGTATAAGAACACTCCTACAACCTTTGAGTTTACAAAGACAGATATCACAAGCGGTGCAGAGCTTACAGGTGCAACACTTACTGTACTTGATAAGGATGGAAATGTGGTAGACACATGGACATCTGATGCTAAGGAAGCACATGTGATCAAGAGACTTGTAGTTGGAGAGACTTACACTCTTCGTGAGGAATTTGCTCCTTACGGATACCTCAAGGCAACTGATATCCAGTTTACAGTTGAGGACACAGGCAAAGTGCAGCATGTAGAGATGAAGGATGAAGTTCCTACAGGTTCCATCGTTATCAATAAGGACGGCGAATTTGTAACAGACACTACTCTTATGAAGGGTTACTGGTACGACTTTATCTTCAATTTCTTCAAGGACAGCCTTGCAGGAGTAACTTTTGATGTATATGCAAAAGAGGATATCGTAAGTGCTGACGGACTTGATACTGTATATCATAAGGCAGGAGACAAGGTGGCAACCATCGTGACAAATGATAAGGGTATCGCAAGAATTGATGACCTTCCACTTGGCAAGTATTATCTTGTTGAGACAAAGACCATTGATGGATTTGTATTAGATGATACACCGATTGAGGCAGATCTTTCCTATATCGACCAGAATACAAAGGTTGTTTTTGCAGGAATGGATGTGACAAATGAGCGTCAGAAAGTGCAGATTACTGTAACCAAGACTGATTCAGAGACTAAGGAAGCACTTGAAGGAGCAGTATTCGGTTTATTTGCGAAAGAAGATATCGTGAACAAAGATGGCAAGGTAATCGTAAAAGCTGATACACAGATTGAGAGAACAGTAACAGGTAAGGATGGAAAGGCTGCATTTACCTCTGACCTTCCGCTTGGACAGTATTATGTCAAAGAGATTGAGGCACCAAAGGGATATGTGAAGTCTGATAAGATTTTTGATGTTGATGCTTCATATCAGGGAGATAAGGTAAAGGTTATCGAGTTTGACGCAGCATTTGAAAACGCACCGATCAAGGTAGAGATTTCAAAGACTGATATCACAGGCGAGAAAGAATTACCTGGAGCAAAGCTTTCAGTTATTGATGCTGATGGAAAGCTTGTTGAGAGCTGGACATCAGAGGCAGGAAAGACTCATATGATTGAGAGACTTCCTGTCGGAAAGTACACACTCAGAGAGGAATCTGCACCATATGGATATAAGGTGGCAAGTGATGTAACCTTTGAAGTAAAGGAGACAGCAGAAATCCAGAAGGTATCCATGAAGGATGAGCAGGCAGTCGGTAAGATTGTCATTGAGAAAACTGACATAGTAACCGGAAAGCCAATCGAGGGTGTTGTATTTGAAGTAAGGGATAAGGACGGAAAGGTGCTTGACACACTCACTACTGACAAGAATGGTCATGCAGAGAGCAAGGAGCTTCCTATCTGTACTTACAACGAGGATGGAACTTTTAAGGAAGATATCCATTATACAGTAGTTGAGACAAAAGCAGCTGACGGATATATCCTTGATGAAACAGCTCATGATGTAACTCTTCGATATGATGACAATGCACCGGATGTTGTTGTAGCAACTCTTAAGCTTGTCAATGTACCGACAGAGCCTAAGCTTCCACAGACAGGCGACAATGCAAATCCGCTTCTTTATCTTGGAATTGGTGCACTTGCACTTATTACAGGTGTTGGAGTAGGACTTCGTGGAAGAAAGAAAAAGAATAAACAGTAACAATTAATCTTGCGGGGAATGTAAGCCAGTGACTTATGTTCCCTGCTTTTTTTGATTTGGAGGACAAACAGTGGTAGGAGAAAGAATCAGATATTACAGAAAACGACAAAAAATGACACTCAGGGAACTGGGCGAGAAAAGTGGTTTTGAAAATAGAGGTGATGTAAGAATTGCCCAATACGAAAATGGTTCAAGAGTTCCAAGGACGGGAACGTTGAACAGGATTGCAAAGGCACTTGGCATTCCGCCGGAAGAATTATTCTGTGAGGACTGTAGAAAGTGCATGTTTCTCAAGAATTATTACAGAAAGAAAAGAAAATCTCATACCACTTTTGATATGGGAATCGAAGAAGACAACAGTTACAGAGAACACAAAAATCCCGAGGATGAAGGGATTTTGTATGACAATTTAGATTAAGGAGGAACCGTAATATGATGAATTACGAGATTTTTAAGGAAGTAGTAAAAGAAAAGTTTATGGATTATATGCCTGAGAAATTCAAAGGAATGGAGCTTGTGGCAGAGCCAGTGGAAAAGGTAAATGTGACTCTTGATGGCATCATCTTAAGAGAAGAAGGCAGGAACATTTCACCTACGATTTATATCAATGACATGTATAAGAAGTATCAGGACTGTGGCGATCTTGAGGAAACACTTATGGCTGCATGTGACTTCATGGAAAGGGCATATGAGCAGACTCCGGTTGTTGATGTGGACAGCATTATGAGGGATGCTAACGAGAAGATTGTATTCCAGCTCATCAATACAGAGCAGAATAAAACATTTTTGGAACAGGTGCCGCACAGAGAGTTCCAGGATCTTTCTATTGTGTATAAGGTAATAATCAGTGCAGATAAGGATGCGGTGCAGAGTTCAAAAATTACAAATGAATTTGCGAAAAGACTTGGAATGAGCGAGGAACAGCTCTTTAAGTGTGCAGCGGAAAACACAAGAAGACTCTTCCCACCTGTAGTACGAAGCATGAATGACATTATGAAAGAAATGTTCGCAAGGGATGGGATGCCACAGGATATCGCAGAGATGATGATAGCTGAGATTCCACCGGAGCAGACGATGTGGGTGATTTCCAATGAAAAGGGTATCAATGGCGCAGCATCCATGCTTTATGAGAATGAGCTTCATGAGCTGGCAGAGAGTTTAGAGTGTGACCTTTATATTCTCCCTTCGAGCGTGCATGAGGTTATTGCAGTATCTTCAGATATGGGAAGCCCTGAGATGCTAGCACAGATGGTAGTCGAGGTAAATATGCAGGAGGTGTCTTTGGATGAGAGACTTTCCAATCAGGTATATCACTATGATAAGGATTTAAGAAAACTCACCCTTGCAACTGATACACCAAACAAGAGACTTGATGGCATCGTTGCAGAACCTCCCCTTGTATATGACGCGAAGGAAAAGTCCAGATAGGAGGCAGCTATGGAGCAGGAACTTACAATGGAAGAACTCATTGCTCTCATAAATAGCCAGAAAGGTGACTTTGTTATCCGTGTCGAGTTTGGAGAGGAGGCGGTGTCTGATGCCAAAGAAGAATGACTTCAAGCTTGATGTGGTTTCGGTAAGACTTGTAAAGGATGCTCCGATTTATTCGGAGCACACCTTTAATAATCCGGCGGATATAGCTGCTGTCATGGGAGACTGTATGTGCCAGTTTGACAGGGAAGTAGTGTGTGTGGTCAATCTAAGGTCAGATTTAAAACCTATCAATGTGCATTTTGCAAGTGTTGGTTCTTTAAATGAGGCAATGGCACATCCGAGAGAGCTGTTTAAATCAAGTATCTTAAGCAATGCTGCAAGCATGATGTTAATCCATTGTCATCCATCCGGGAACGTATTCCCAAGCAAGGCAGACACGATGATGACGGACCGCATGAACAAGCTGTGTGAGCTGATGGGAATACCTCTCATTGACCATATCATAGTCGGTGGAGACAATCGTGAATTTTTCAGTTTCAGGGAAAAAGGCATGATTGATAATCCTAAGATTACCCTGAGTACAGATTACCGGACACTTGATATCAAGTCACCGCTTGTAGCAGAGCAGGGAAAGGCAAGGTGAAAGCATGGATGGAAGATTTACGGATGAAGAGCTTGCCATAGCAAAGAGTGTTGACCTGTGTGCAGTTGCAGAAAGCCTTGGGTATACAGTAAAGAGGATTGGCAAATACCACACTTTAAAGGAGATGGATTCCATCCGTATCTATAACAGAAGCCATTGGTACAGATGGTCAAGGCAGTTTGACAAAGGCAACAATGGCGGCTCACAGATAGATTTCTTACGGGTATTTTGTGGAATGAGTGTAAAAGAGGCTGTGTTCTGGCTTTTAGATTTTGTAGGATACAGAAGAATCGAGAATCCTGTAAAGCAGCCACTTGTTCATCAGGTATCGCAGAAGCAGGCAGAGGAGAGAAAGCCATTTGTCCTACCGGAACCGGCGGGAGATAATTCCTATCTTATTTCATATCTGAATCAGGAGAGAGAAATCAGCAGGACTGTCATAGATCTGTTTTTAAAAGATGGACTGATTTATGAGAGCAGGCATTACCACAATGTTGTTTTCAAAGGAAATGATAAAAATGGAGTGACAAGATTTGCAAGTATGCGTGGAGTGTTTGATAAGCAGGGCAAGCCATTCAAGTGTGATGTCACAGGCAATGATAAGAACTATGGATTTAATGTGGTAAATGTTAACAGTACAGAGCTTGTAGTATTTGAGGCTGCAATCGACCTTATGAGTTATGTGGATATCTTCACGGATTATGAATCAAATAAGCTGGCACTTGGGATGCTTGCAGATGCACCACTTGAAACATTTCTTCGGGAACATCCGCAGATAACTTCCATCCGGTTCTGCCTTGATGGAGATGAGCCGGGGAGAAAAGCAGCAGCTGAACTTATGAGAAAGTATTATGAGCTTGGATATGAGGTAGAAGACTGTCCGCCTCCAGCCGGATATAAGGATTACAACGAGTGGCTTGTGGCTGCAAAGCTTAATCTGAACCAGATGAATCAGAGAGCAGATGAACCAGTCAGGGCATGAGAAACCGGATTTTGATGTGTGGGGGCAGAAAGCGCCCCCAAAACAGCAAAGTGGGGGCAGAAAGCGCCCCCAAAATGTCAAAGTGGGGGCGAAAAGCGCCCCCGCAATTCGGACACGACAAAATCCGGATGAAAGTCAGTATAAAAGTGGGGGCAGAAAGCGCCCCCAAAATAACAAAATGGGGGCAGAAAGCGCCCCCAAAGTAGCAAAGTGGGGGCAAAAAGCGCCCCCACTTCCATAAACAGAGGGTTTTAGGGAGATTTTCTCCCTAACTAGATGGCATTAGGACAGAGATGTCTCTAATGCGTATCTAGC
>ENA-OYYJ01000701-OYYJ01000701.1-human-gut-metagenome-genome-assembly--contig:-NODE-701-length-11227-cov-6.658969_pt1 | contig 11227 bp, 9 predicted proteins | sample MGYA00243248_ERZ653447 | MGnify/ENA primary metagenome ERZ653447 (study PRJEB26926, sample SAMN06165030) | human gut metagenome | biome: ENVO:00009003; feature: ENVO:2100002; material: ENVO:00002003...
CGCTACGCTAAGTGGAATGAACGGACGCCAGAATGGAAAAGGCGCAAGCAGATGGCGCAGGTGAATCTGGAAATCGTATAATCAGAGAAAAAGCGGCTGGCAGCCCTCGACATTGCGTCAGGCTGTCAGCCGTTGTTTTCATGTAGATACGCCGCTTTCTCCTCTCGGATAAACACGCGGACACTGTATGCAAGTGCGCTCAACCCAATCGCGCGAAAGGGTCAAGGGAGGAACTCCCTTGTGGGGTCAAGGGGCAAAGCCCCTTGCGGAGTCCAGAGGCAGAGCCTCTGGTGCCTCCCCTACCTTCGCACATTCTTTACCCCCTTCTGCCGCGCCTTGTCCGCGTACATGGCTTCGTCCGCGCGCTGCATGATGTCACGGATAGATAGTTCGCTCTGACTTGTGGCGTAAGCGCTGCCCAGCGCGGCATGAACCGCCCACCCGCAATCAAGGTGCCGGCTGCGCAGGTTGTCGCGCGCCGCCTGCATCTCCGCAATCATCACATCCTCATGCTGATTGACATAAATCGCGGTGAACTCGTCGCCGCCCGTGCGGTAGACCCCGTAGGCGCTCACCAGCTCCGCGCGCAGGACGCGCCCAATTAGCGCAATTGCTTCATCACCCGCCTGATGTCCGTGCGTGTCATTGATGCGCTTCAGGTCATTCAAGTCGCACGCCACCACGCCAATTGATCCGTTGCTGGAAAGCTGCCAGTTGTTCGCCAGATTCACCGCATCCTCCTGAAGCGCATTGTGGTTGCGCAGCCCGGTCGGCAGGTCAATCATGGCACGATCGTGGTATGTGCCAACGGGATTCTCGACGATGAAGTACATCATCAGCGTAATCACCGTCAGCTTCACCGCGGACAGCATCAGCTCCGGGAACGCCATCTGCAGGCACGTCATTGCCGCCATCAGCACCAATGTCATCAGCACGCAGACCAGCCGATCCAGCTGAAACCGCGCGCGGAAAAGCAGCACTGCGCTTACCAGACACAGGGCGATGCCGATAAAGAAATACAGGTGCATGAACGCGCCGTCGGGGTAATTGATAACAAGCCCCTGTGTGAAGTGCATCGGAAACAGCGGCGCAGCAAACAGAAACAAGAACGGAATCAGGATTGTCACGATACGAACCACCTGCAGCGAGCGCCCCTGCAGCGGAGTGATGCTGGCAATGTACCAGCACATTTCGCAAAGGAAAGCGATCGCGGTTGCGCAGCAGAGCAGATGCAGCAGACGGTTCACCAGCAGCGGCGTGGTATCCAGCAGATTGGCAGTAACTTCCGTAAGGATAGTCAGCACGACGTGACACAGCGCGTAAATGCACATCCTGCGGAAACGCCGGGACGCGCTGCTGTGGTTATACAGATGGCTGAACACCAGCAGCAGCGCAATGGTAATCAAGCACACAATCCCGTAACGCTGCCGAAGATAAATCTCCATAAGCACACATCCTTCGGGGGAATATGGGAAAATACGCAACCATTATACACGATTTTTCACCAAAAGAGAACCACCCTCAGGTTGATTTTTTGCAAAAAAAGCCAAATGGAATGAAAAAAACATCAGCAGAACAAAAAATCATACTATTGGGAGGATGAAAATTCGCAGGCGGCGCAGTTGAATCCGGAAATAGCATCAATAGCGGATTTTCGCTTGAACCTTTCCCCCGGATGTGCTATGATAAGCGCGGGAGTGTGAACAACATGGAACAGTTTTCCCGGACGATTTCGCTCGTCGGGCAGAGTGCCTTTGACCGCGTGCATCAGGCGCGCGTGGCGGTGTTCGGCGTGGGCGGTGTCGGCGGATATGTGTGCGAAGCGCTGGTGCGCAGCGGCATTGCGGAAATCGACCTGTTCGACCGCGACGACGTGAGCATCAGCAATCTGAATCGGCAGATTATCGCCCTGCATTCGACCATCGGGCAAGATAAGGTGGACGCGATGGCGGCGCGCCTGAAGGACATCAACCCTGATGTGCGCGTGAATTGCCGCAAGATGTTCTATCTGCCGACAAATGCGGACGAAATTGATTTGTCTGTGTACGACTTTGTGGTAGATGCAGTGGATACCATTGCGGCCAAGCTGGAACTCGCGCGCCGCTGCGAGCAGGGCGGCATCCGCTTCATCAGCGCGATGGGCGCGGGCAACAAGTTCGACCCGTCCTGCCTGCGCATTGCCGACATTACGAAGACGAGTGTCTGCCCCTTGGCGCGGGCGATGCGCGTTTCGTGCAAGAAAAAAGGCATCCGGCACATGACCGTTGCCTATTCGCTCGAACCAATGCATCCGCCTGTCCAGCCGATTGCGGAAGAGAGCGGTCGCCGCAAGGATATTCCCGGCAGCACCGCGTTTGTGCCGGGAGCAATGGGGCTGCTGATTGCCTCCCACGTCGTGCGGACGCTTATGGCAGGGGATGAGCCAGCACGTCCTGAAGGGTAATCCCCTCAAGATAGCTCTGAATCACGCGGTCAAGCCCCTCCCAGACGAATAGCGTCTGACATTCGTTGCAGCGCTCGCACTCATTCGGGTGACGATCCAGACACGCCACCGGCGCAAGCGACCCCTCCATCACGCGGATAATTTCCGCCACGGACAGCTTTTCCGGCGCAATTGCCAGCCGATAGCCGCCTTGATGCCCGCGCGCGCCGCGGAGGATACCCGCCTGCGACAGCACGAGCGCAATCTGCTCCAGATACTTCTTGGAAATGCCCTGACGCTCCGCAATTTCCTTGAGCGTCACCGTTCCGCTGCTCTGATGCTGCGCCACATCGACCAGCATCCGCAGGGCATAGCGTCCCTTTGTCGAAATTTTCAACAGGAACACCTCCTCTGATAGCGCTATAATACCATAGATTTTGTATGATTACAAGCCCATTTTTCGGCGGCGCGGGAATTTGCATTCCTTCGCCGCCGTTTTTATCGGTTCTTCACGGAATCTTGGGGGAAAGAGCAGCTCGGGGGCGCTCCTGCGGGAGCGCAGAGTTACTGGCAGGGACGCTTCGCTGCCTGCACCTTTGTTGAGCGCGTTTGGCATACTGGTCGCCCGTGGAACTGTTGGGGCGTTGCCCCAAACCCCACAAGGGACGCTGTCCCTTGACCCTGCAAGGGGCAATTGCCCCTTGACCCCTTTTCGCGATTGAGTTGGTCGCGCTTTCATGCTCCTTCCGCGTGCAGCTTTTTGGTGCTTCGCCTAAGCCCTTGTTTGCTCCCCCCAACTTTCCGTGCAGAACCTTTTATCTCATTTCGCATTGCTCATTCCTAATTGCGCATTGATTACAAGATTGCCGTCAGAAACAGCATCACCGCCAGAAACAGCACATTCACCCCTGTAAACACCGCGAAGTACCTGCCCTTCTGCGCGTCCTCGCCCGCCCCGTACAGCCGGAACGAAATCAGGCTCGCCAGCGACGCAATCAGCGTCCCCAGTCCGCCCAGATCAACCCCCAGCGCCAGCGCTTTTGCGTCCTGCGTAAACGGCGACAGCAGCAGGCACGCCGGCACGTTGCTGATGACCTGACTCGTCAGCAGTGCCACCGCCATCGGGCTGCGCGCCATCATCGCTTCCAGCCACGCGCGCACCGGCACGCACGCCTTCACCGATGCCACAAAGACAAAGAAGCACACGAACGTCGCCAGCAGCGTGTAATCCACCTGCCGGATTGTCCCCCTGTCCAGCGCCAGGGTACCAAGGAACACCGCCGCCGCCAGCGCCCACGCGGGCAGCACCTTCGCAATCGCCAGCAGCGCCAGTGCGCTCAATGCCCCATACAGCGTAAGCATCTTCCTCGCCAGCGGCGCGCGCGCGGACGTATCCACCGCAACGCGCTCCTTCGGCAGCAGCAGGCACAGTGCCAGCAGCAGCGCAAGCGCGACGGCGGCATACGGCGCGAGCAGGGTCAGGAAATCCAGCGCCGTCAGCCGCCCGGACGTGTACAGGTACAGATTCTGCGGATTGCCAATCGGCGTGACCATGCTGCCCAAATTCGCCGCGACCGTCTCCAGCACGACTGTCCAGATGGTGCTTTTCTGCCCGCCAGCGCGGAAGAGCAGCAGCGTCAGCGGCACAAGCGTCAGCAGGGCAACGTCATTCGTCACCAGCATTGAGAGTACGAAGCACAGCGCCACCATCACCGCCGAAAGTCCGCGGAGCGTCGTCACACGCCGGGTGAGTTTCCGGCTGACGGCATCCAGTGCGCCCATGCGCCGGAATCCCGCAACAATCGTCATCAGCGAGAAGAGCATCAGCAGCGTCGTCGTGTCAATGCCCTGCAAGTGTATGACCGACGGCGGGGTCAGCAGGAAAGACAGCAGCGCGCAGATGAGTGCCGCGCTCAGCACCGTTTCCCGGCGGAAATACTGCAAAATTCGTTTCACCATGTGGTTTTGCTCCTTGTGGAAGATGCAAAAAGCCAGCGGCATTGCACCGCCGGTTCATTAGGGTAACACCTCATTTGTGCGGTGTTGCATAGAATACTTTTTAACTGAAGCGTTCCGCCGTCATCGACGCAAGATACCGAATCCTGCTCTGCGAATCCTCCAAGCATTCAATCAGCAGCGGATTGAACGCGCCGCATTCGCCATTGCGAATCATCTGCATTGCCTGTTCATGCGAAAAGCCTTCCTTATAGACGCGCGGCGAAATCAGCGCATCATATGCATCGGCAATGGAAACGACCTGCGCGGCAATCGGGATTTCCTCGCCCTTTAAGCCGTCGGGGTAGCCGCCGCCATCGTAGCGCTCGTGATGCCAGCGGCAAATCTGGTACGCCGTGCGCGCCAATTCCTCGTCTCGGTAGTGGTCCAAGCGCGCGAGCATGGATGCGCCAATCAGCGTATGCGACTTCATGACAATGTACTCTTCTTCGGTCAGCTGGCCGCTTTTGTTGAGGATTTTCTCGTCGATGCCCATTTTGCCGATATCGTGGAACGCCGATGCGGTCACGATGACCTTGCGTTCATGCGGCGTGAGGGTATAGCGCTTCGTTTTGCTGACGAGGGTATCCAGCAGCACCTCTGTCAAAAGGCAGAGGTGGCGCATGTGCGCGCCGCTTTCGCCGTTGCGGGCGCTGACGACTTCGCTGATAATCTCCAGCATCAGGCGGTTGCTGCGCTCCTTCTCGTGAATCTGGTCGCGCACCTGATTGCTCAGGCCCCGCTGGCGGGCATAGAGCTTGATGGTATTGCTGATCCGCTGGCTGACGACATCGGCGTCGAACGGGCGGGTGATGTAGTCGCTCACGCCTAAATCGTAGGCGCGGTGGATGGTGTCCGCGTCGTTCTCGCTGGAAATCATGACGACGGGAATTTCCTCCAGCCACTGATTCGCCGCCATCAGCGAAAGCATATCAAATCCGCTGAGCGTCGGCATAAGCAAATCCAGCAGCACAAGAGCGATTTCCGTGCCGTAGCGCCGGAGCATGTCCAAGCCCTCCAGCCCATCGGCGGCTTCCAATACGTCGTAGCGGTCGGGTATCAACCCATTGAGGATGGCGCGGTTCGTCCGGGAGTCATCGACAATGAGGATTTTCATGCGCGGTCGGGTATCCTTGCGCGGCGCAATATCTTCCGCGGCGATTTCGGAATCCGTAACAACAGCATTGCGGCTCTTTTTTGCCTGCATCATCAGCTGATTGGCGCGTTCAACCGCACAGTCAATCGGCTCGCCGCGGTTAATCAACCCGCCGATGCTGACGGACAGGCGGATGTCCTCCAGCCCCGGCAGCCGGGTTTCGCTGATTTGGCAGCAGATATCCTGCAATTTCTGCTGAAAAGTAGCTTCCTCGATATGCGGCAGGAGCAGCAGAAACTCATCCCCGCCATAGCGGATGATGGTGTCCGAGCGGCGAACACAGTGGCGCATCACGCCAACGGCGGCTTCCAGCATCTTATCGCCCGCCTGATGCCCATACGTTTCGTTGCATGCCTTGAAGCCGTCCATGTCCAGGACGGCAACGCCAGCTTCCATGCCGCGATTTTTTAGGGCATCCTCATAATAGCGGCGATTATACAGCCCCGTCAGCGCGTCGCGGTAGAGCTTTTCGCCCATGCTGCCGGTCTGGGTGAGCATCTGTCGGCGCTGCACCACGGCTTCGGGGGTATCCTGCTGCAAGTCCTGTACGAGCTCCAGCACGCAGGGTTCGCCGTCCACCTCGACATAGCGGGCGAATATTTGCTCTGCCCGCTGCGGGGTAACGTCGAGTGTAGTGAGCTGTCGCTTTTCGTGCAGCACGCGGCATTCAAGTTCGGTGCGCTTGGAATGCGCCTGCGGTGCGTGCAGAACGGCCTTTTCGTTCAGCAGGCGCACACTGGAGAACGTCTGCCGGAAGCACGCCATTTGGACTTCCGCTTCTTTGCGCGTCATTTTGATTTGTGCTGTCATGGTTCTCCTTCTCCCGGTTATTCCTTCCGTCCTTCCATCCTACAAGGGGACAATAAATGAAATTGCCCCGTAAGCACCTTCGGCGCGTTCCCTGCGGTCATTTCCCTGTTGCGCAAGGAAAATAGAATACTTCAGCCCTTCCAGTACTTCCCGTCGAGTTCGCGGTACTGGATTGCCTCCGCAACGTGGGTCGTGCCGATGGTGTCCGCGCCGTCCATGTCGGCAATCGTCCGAGCGACCTTCACCACGCGGCCGTATGCGCGCATACTCATGCCCATGCGCTCCACTGCCATGTGCAGAAGCGCCGTTGCTTCCGGGGTCATTGGGCAGTATTTTTTGCTTAAGCCCGCGTCAAGCTGCGCATTGCAGTGGATGCCGTCCTGCGCATAGCGGGCTTGCTGCAATTCACGCACCTTCCGCACGCGCGCGCCAACTTCCGCCGAGGATTCCGCCGCGCCGCCCTCGCTGATTTCCTTCACGGGCACAGCGTCTACCTCCACCTGAATGTCAATGCGGTCAAGCAGCGGGCCGGAGATGCGGTCGAGGTAGCGGCGGATATCCTTCGCGGAGCAGCGGCATTTCTTCGTCTTGCTGCCATAAAATCCGCAAGGGCACGGGTTCATGCTGGCAACCATCATGAAGCTGGACTGGTACTGCGCCTGATTGTGGATGCGCGTCACGCTGACGACGCCGTCCTCCAGCGGCTGGCGCAGCGCTTCCAGCGTGTTGCGGCTGAACTCCGGCAGTTCATCCAAGAACAGCACGCCGTTGTGCGCCAGCGATACTTCACCCGGTTTTGCATTTGAGCCGCCGCCAATCATGCTCGCGACGGATGCGCTATGGTGCGGCGCGCAGAACGGGCGCTCCGCCATCAGCCCCGTACCCGGCGCAAGGCGGCCGGCGATGGAGTGAATGCGCGTCGTCTCCAGCGATTCGGAGAAGGTCAGCGGCGGCAGAATGCCCGGCAGGCAGCGCGCCAGCATCGTCTTGCCCGAACCGGGCGTGCCGACCATCAGCAGGTTATGTCCGCCGCTGGCCGCCACTTCCAGCGCCCGGCGCGCGCCAACCTGCCCCTGCACCTGTGCCATATCCACCGCGCACTTGACCGCCGATACCACGTCACTGTACTGCCGCTGCTGCTGCACGGGGATGGGTTCGCGCCCCTTCAGGTGATTCACCACCTGCCGCAGGCTGCTCGCCGGATAGACCCGCAGTCCTTGAATGCACGCCACTTCCTCGGCGTTCCCTTCCGGCAGAATAATGTCCACAATCCCCTGCTCGCTCGCGCTGATGACCATCGGCAGCGCGCCGCGCACGGGGTGCAGCGAACCATCCAGCGACAATTCGCCCAGCATCAGTGTCTGCGTCAAGTCCATGCCTTCCAATTGCCCCGACGCCATCAGGATGCTGATGGCAATCGGCAAATCGAACGCGGGGCCTTCCTTTCGCTGGTCGGCGGGCGCAAGATTCACCGTCAGGCGCGAAATAGACATGGTAAATCCGCTGTTGACGATGGCGGCGCTCACGCGGTCGCGGCTCTCCTTGACCGACGCATCCGGCAGCCCGATAATCTCCAGCGCCGGCATCCCCGTCGCCGCGTAGACCTCCACCTTCACTGCGAATCCGCTGACGCCGCTCAGGCCGTATCCCAGCGTTCGTGCAAGCATGAACGTTCAACCCCTTCACCATGGTATTCTGCTTCGATTGTACACCACATTGCGCACAATTACAAGAGAGCGCATTCTTTTTGGCGCGATTTTGTGTATAGCAGGGCGGAAAGGATGCAGCACCCGCGTGAATTGCGATTTGCGACGATGCGCCGCAGGATGCCGCCCATGCAGAAGCGCTGGCGATAGGGCGTATGATGCACTCAATCGCACGAAAGGGAGGAACGCCCCCCTCGTTCTCCCTCTTTTGAAAATTATTCCATTATAAAATTTGCCCTTCCGGCGCATCCTGCTTGCGAATGGGAGGGCATCGGCATGAAGAAACATCCTTCACCCCTGCGCCGCGCGGTCGGGCTTGTCCTGACGCTTCTGCTGACGCTGGGGTATTTTTCGCCCACGCAGCAGGCGCTCCGGGCGCTTCCCGCGTCCCTGCGGCTGACGCAGGATGAGCCGATTTCGCTGCTGACGGGGATGCTGCGCGCGTCGGGCGAGGGCTTAGAGGTCAGCGCGTCGCAGGACGAGACGCTCAGCCAGTACGTCAGCGTAACCGGGCAGAAAAGCGGCACGTCGGAACTGCTGCTGAGCATCCTCGGCATCCCGCTTCGCCGCGTGGAGGTGGAAGTCAGCCCAGAGAAGCGGCTGATTCCCGGCGGGCAGGCGCTCGGCGTTGCCATGCGGACAGACGGCGTACTGATTGTCGGCTTGTCGGACGTAAAGAAGGGTGTCTGCCCCGCGCGGGACTGCGGACTGCAACCCGGCGACGTCCTCCTGCGCATCGGCGGACACGCCATCGAGCGCGTTGCCGACGTCAGCGAAATTGCCCAGCAGAACGGCACGTCGCCCCTGCTCATCGAATACATGCGCGACGGTACGACCGCCCACGCAACCCTCACCCCCGTGCAGGATGACGCCACCGGGGTTGTCCGCCTCGGCGCGTGGGTGCGCGACAGCACCGCGGGCATTGGCACACTCTCCTTCTACGACCCGGATTCCGGGCAGTATGCCGCGCTCGGTCACGCGATTACCGACGGCGACACGGGCAGCATCTTGACCGTCCGGGAAGGGCGCGTGCTGAAGGCGAGCATCGTCGCGGTACAGAAGGGGCAGCGCGGCGTTCCGGGCGAACTGAAAGGCTCATTCCTGCAAAACGCCGCCGTGCTGGGCGACATTGCGCAGAACACGGCCCTCGGCATCAGCGGCACACTCACCACCGCCGTGACAAACCCGCTCTATCCCGACGGCTTGCCCATCGGCACGCGCTCGTCCGTCCATACGGGCGCGGCGACCATCCTCAGCACCATCGGCACTGGCGGCGTACAGGAATATACTGTCGAAGTCACCCACGTCAGCCAGCAGAACGCTCCCGCCGCCAAAAGCATGGTGCTGCGCGTGACCGATACGCGCCTGCTGGACGCGACCGGCGGCATCGTGCAGGGCATGAGCGGCAGCCCCATCATCCAGGACGGCAAGCTGATCGGCGCGGTGACGCACGTTTTCGTCAGCGACCCAACGCAGGGGTACGGGCTGTATGTGGACTGGATGCTCAGCACTCTTATTGGCAATTAGTTAAAACGGCAGGGAGTAAATCCCTGCCGTTCCTTTGAAATCCACTTTTGAAATTCACTTTAGGGCTGCTTAGAAACATTCATTCTTATAAGGCATCTTCTAATTCATCTTCCGTATATCCAAACATATAGTCCTCGTCTTTTCCATGCGACAACCATATCAATGCAGCGTCGTGCACACTCAAGCCACCATGTTCATCATACGCATCATATTCGTCATCTATTTCTTCACGGAGTTTTTCTGCTGCACAATCAGCACAGAGAATGCCGTGCTCATACATGTCAGCATCTGTAACTCTATTTGATACCAAAGATTCAAACTTGATTTTCTCATCTTCAGGAAAAAACTTTTTGTGGCAACATTCGCACTCTTCAGAGTAATTACCTCTTTCATACTCTTCGATGGCGCAGTTTCCACACAAGCAACGATTCAATCTGTAATAGTCAACAGAAAATGAAGCAACATCATTATCATCAAATATGCATTCTGCTTCATTTTCATCAAATTCGACACCACATTTTTCACAAATTGGCATATTGCATACCTCCTCAATTAACCCATTGGATTTAAGTCTCTAAGCAACTTTATGTAGTATATATGGAAAATTGCGATTTGTCAAGTACTTTTTATAGTTTCCTTGTTTTCCCTCAAAAACGTGATCGCTGTTTTATTACCGTTTGCAATGCGCTTCTGCATCAGAGTTTCCATGCCGCAGATGCAGGGGAATTGACAATCGACAAAGGCTCCTATTTTTCCGGCAGGAATCCCCGCCTGAAATGCAGAAAACCTCCACCGACATTTTCGTCAATGGAGGTTCTTTTCATGCAGCCGCGCTGTTTTCTGCTTCTGGCGGATAATCCGCTGACGCTTGCCCAGCTTCGGGCGGAAATTGAGGATTTGGGCGAGGAAACCCGCTGCCAAACCGCCCTGACCGCCGAGGAAGCGCTTTTCCGCCTGTCGCAGGAGTCGGTGGATGCGGTGCTGCTCCTCCCCTGCCCGGCGGCGGACTGCCTGACACAATCACTGCTTCGCCATCCGCCGCTTGCGCCGCCGTTCCTCTTGGGTGGTCTGGACAGCGAGCTGCCGGAAATTTCGCAGCTGCCGGCGTGGTTCTCCGTGCTTCGTCTGCCCGCGCTGGCGGCGGCGCACCTGCCGGAATGCACCGAACTGGCACGTCAGCTGCTGACGGCGCTGGGGATGCCGCGGACGCTCCGGGCATGGGCATTCCTGCCGGAAATGGCGGCGCTGACAGTCGTGCATCCGCCGCTGCTGACAGACGTGACGCACGGCCTATACCCGCTGATGGCGCACCGCGCGCAGCTGACCCCATGCGCCGTCGAGCGGCGGCTGCGCCTTGCCATCGAATCAACATGGAATCGCGGCGACTACGATGCGATTGCGCGTTTCTTCGGCCAGTCGGTCGACCCCGAACGCGGCAAGCCCACGAATCGGGAGTTTTTGTGTCAATTGCAGGAGCGATTGACGCTCAGCGCGAGGAGGATGGAGAGGAGGGTGGGGTGAGGGCTTCCGCCCTTTCTTCGCGTGCTTCCTCCATCGTCAGCGCTGCCGAGAGACAGCCGTACAGTTCCTGAACCGTTTGAATGCGTTTCA
>ENA-OYYJ01000710-OYYJ01000710.1-human-gut-metagenome-genome-assembly--contig:-NODE-710-length-11101-cov-4.669473_pt1 | contig 11101 bp, 9 predicted proteins | sample MGYA00243248_ERZ653447 | MGnify/ENA primary metagenome ERZ653447 (study PRJEB26926, sample SAMN06165030) | human gut metagenome | biome: ENVO:00009003; feature: ENVO:2100002; material: ENVO:00002003...
GTCGGCAGCGTCAGATGTGTATAAGAGACAGCTTTGCGGGTCTTTTCCTCGCTGAGCTGTTCCTCGCTCTTATTGAAGCCAAGCCCACCGGTGCTCTGGTCGCTGCTGCCGGCGTTGGAGGTCATGCAGATGACCGTGTTGGAAAAATCCACCGTGCGGCCCTGCGCATCGTTGATCTTGCCCTCGTCCAGAATTTGCAGCAGAATGTTCATGACATCCGGGTGCGCCTTTTCGATCTCATCGAACAGCACCACGCTGTAGGGGCGGCGGCGCACCTTCTCGGTGAGCTGGCCGGCTTCTTCGTAGCCCACATAGCCCGGAGGCGAACCGATCATGCGGGACACCGCGTATTTTTCCATATACTCGCTCATGTCCAGACGGATGAGCGGGTCCGGGCCGTCGAACAGCTGATTTGCCAGCTGCTTGACCAGCTCGGTCTTGCCCACGCCGGTGGGGCCCACAAAGATGAAGCTTGCGGGACGGCGGCGGCCGGAAAGGTCGGCGCGGCTGCGCTTGATGGCCTGCGCCACCAGATGCACGGCCTCGTCCTGCCCGATGATCTTCTTTTTCAGCTCGCCCTCAAGGTTTGCCAGCTTTGCGAACTCGGTCTCCCGAATTTTGACCGCCGGAATGCCAGTCCACAGCTCGATGACCTTGGCCACATCGTCCATGGTCACCTTGATCTCGCTGGCAGCGGCCTGTTTGGCGGGCAGCTCGCTTTCAAGCTGGGCCATCCGGGTCTTCCGCTCGGCCACCTGCTCATAGTCGATGGGCTCGTTGACGTCGGCGCTCTCCATCTCGGCCTCTTCCTGCTTCAGAGCGTCCAGCTCCTTCTGCATGGTCAGGTACTCCGAGATGGCCGGGTGGGCCAGATTGCAGCACGCACAGGCCTCGTCCAGCAGGTCGATGGCCTTATCGGGCAGGTAGCGGTCGGTGATATACCGTTCACTCAGGGTGACGGCGGCGCTGAGCACATCGGCGGGCACCTGCACATGGTGGTGCTCCTCGTAGTAGTGCTTGATGCCGTTCATCACGGCCAGCGTATCGGAGACACTGGGCTCCTCGACCCGGACGGGCTGGAAGCGGCGTTCCAGCGCCTGATCCTTCTCGATATACTTGCGGTACTCGTTGAAGGTGGTGGCACCGATGACCTGAATTTCACCACGGGAGAGGGCGGGCTTCAGGATATTGCCCGCGTTCATGGCACCCTCGCTCTCACCGGCAGAGGTGATGGTGTGGATCTCGTCGATGAACAGGATCACATTGCCTGCGGCCTTCACCTCGCTCAGCAGGCCCTTGACCCGCTGCTCGAACTGGCCGCGGAACTGGGTGCCTGCCACAAGGCTGGTGAGGTCCAGCAGATAGATCTCCTTATCCTTCAGGCCGATGGGCACATTCCCCTTGGCAATGCGCTCCGCAATGCCCTCGGCAATGGCGGTCTTGCCCACACCGGCTTCGCCGATGAGGCAGGGGTTGTTCTTCTGGCGGCGGCTCAAAATCTGGATGGTGCGGTAAATTTCGCGGTCGCGGCCAATGATATCGTCCAGTTTGCCTTCCCGGGCCTTGCGGGTCAGATTCTCGCAATAGGTATCCAAAAATTTGCGCTTAGGCGGCTTTTTGCCGTTTTTGCGGTCGGCCTTTTTGTCGCCATCCTTCTTCTCGCTGCTGGTAAAGCCCAGCGGGAAGGTGGCATTGCTGCCGGGGATCAGATCTTCGTCCATGCTGTCCGGGTCAGCATCCTCGCCGCCGTTCGCCATGTTCATCATCATGGAGAGCGGGTTTGCATCGCCCATCTCCTCCATCATGCTTTCCATGCGGTTCTCCATGTTATCAAGATCCTGATCCGACATGCCGAACTGCTTCATCAGATCGTCCACCGGCTTGATGTGCAGCTCACGGGCGCAGTGCAGGCAGTAGCCCTCCTGCTTCATCTGACCATTGTCCATCCGCTGGATGAAGATGATCGCCGGACGTTTCTGGCATCGAATACAGACCATAGTTCCTCCTTTATGCAAAACCCTTTACAGGAAAGGGTTGAAGAGATTGAAGATTTTGTAGTAAAGACTGCTGCTCATCACCGTATCGTTGAGCACATTCAGGTTGCCGCCTGTGATGACGATGATGCCCCACAGGATGCACAGCACCAAATAGATATCCAGCAGCGCCGTGGCACCGCCCACAAGCCAGCCAAGGCCGCGGTTTACCGTGCCAATGACCGGCAGCTTGTTCACAAGGCCCAGCACCGTGACCAGCATACTGACCAGCAGGCGCAAAAGCGCGTAGAACAAGAAGAACAGCACCAGCGTGATCACCGGTGTGAGCAGCGGCTGCAGCACGTTTTCCACAATGGAATCGGCCAGCACCACCGCGTTATCGGCCAGTACAGCGCCAATGGAGCGCTCGCAGGCTGCCACGATGGACGCGCGGAAAGAAGCAGGCAGGAAGCCCGCATACTTTTCCGCAATGCCGGAAAGGTCTACCGCACCGCCCGCAGCAATGTTTGCTGCGATCTGGGTGCGGAAGCCGCCTGCCAGCATGTGCTCGAACACCCAGCCGGCGCAGGCAGCGGAAAGCTCCTTGGCCCCCAGCAGACTGAACAGGTTGCCCACCAGCTGCACAATGGACGAAAGAAAGCCCTTGCGCGCATAGCGCACCACCAGAATGATCCATGCTGCCGTGCATATGATATCAAAAAGAAATGACGGATTCTTGAACATACCTTGTTTTCCCTGTTATTTTTATCACTTTCCCCGCAAGAGTGCTATTTACGCATGATCTTCTCACCCAAAACTCACTGTCCGCTGGAAGCTGTCTGCTCCGGCGGTGTGACCACCTGCACCGTGTTGCCGGTGAACACAAGGATCTGCCTGCCCTCGATCAGTGCCTGCGGCCGGGCCGAAAGCGGCTGGCTCCACTGGAACTCGCCCACACCGTTGAAGCGCTCCACCGTGCTGTCGGTGAGCAGGTAGAAGCCGTCGTTCTTTGCCCGGATGATCTGGCTGGCCGAGAGCACGCTGCCGCTGTAACCCACGGTCAGCTCCCCGTCCAGCAGCACCGCCGTGCTGGTCTGGCCATTGCTCAGCAGCAGGGCCGCACCGTTACTGGTGTTGGACACGCTGACGAGGGTGCCGCCGCCAAAATCGTAGCTGGCGCGTTCGCCTGCGCTGCCGCCGCTCGTGTTGTACAGCACGGCGCGGTTCTCATAAAGCACCAGCAAAAAGCCGTTGGACATCCAGCCCATCCACTGGGGCACACTGTTCTCGGAGCCAAGGCATACCGGGTCGCCCTGCGAGAGGGGCAGTACATAAAGGTTCGTGGTCAGCTGGCCGCCCACCGCCGATACAGCGGCCACGGCAAGGCGGCGGCTGTCCGGCGCAAAGGCCATGCGCAGCGGGGTGCCCTGCTCACTGGTCAGGTTCCACACCAGCTGCTGCTGCATACTGGAATTGTAAACGGTCAGCTTTGCCACGCTGTCGGTGCTGTCGGTCACAACAGCCACCTGTCCGGCATCTGCCACGGCGCACAGCGAGATGGTGCTGTCCATGGTTTTTGTATAAAGGTTCTGGGTGCGGCTTTCCACCCGAAGCTCATTGCCGGAGCGGTTGTACAGCACAAAGCGGGTCTTGCCCGCAGCCAGCGCCGGGCGGGCGTAGCCGCTCTGGATGCTATTCAGCTTTTTGCCGCTGCGGGAGTAGACGACACAGCCCTCCTTGCCCAGCTCGACGAAGCTGCCAGTCAGCGATTCCACCTGCGTCACTTCCGAGACACCGGTCTGCTGCGGCCAGCCCGCGCCGGGCAAAAGGGCGATGCGGGCCGTGTCGATGAAATCTTTCGCCATCGCCACCGAGCTGCCCACAAGGCCGGTGGCGAACAGCACGATGCCCGTCAGCAGCACGAGCAGCACCGCCGTGCGGCGGATGCGCTTATTGCGCGCCCTCTGCCGTGCCTGTTCGAGGTATTCGACGCGCCCCGCCGAAAGCGGTTCGTCGTTTTCTGCACGACTGCGAGTAAATTTTCCCATCAGTTTCGCCTCTCAGTTATAATTCACGCACTTCAAAAACAGCCCCTGTGCGGGCAGAGTAGGCCCCGCCTTACTGCGGTCGCGGCTGGCGAGGATGGCGGGCACCGCTTCGGGGTCCAGCCGCCCGGCCCCGGCCTCGCACAAGGTCCCGGCAAGGATACGCACCATATTGTAAAGGTAGCCGTCCGCCGTCACAGTGATCTCCAATTCGTCACCTTTCCGCACAACATTACAATCTGTAATGGTGCGGACGGTGTCACCGTGGGCCGCAGCCGAGCTGCCCGCCGCGCAGAGGGCCAGAAAATCGTGCTTCCCGACGAAGAGCCGGGCCGCTTGCTGCATCTTTGCCTCATCCAGCCGCCGGGGCACGCGGGTGTAGTACTTCGCGTCGAAGGGCGAATCGATGGGGCTGTTGTGGATGCGGTAGAGGTAGGTCTTGGTGTGGGCCGCGTACCGGGCGTGAAAATCCTCCGGCACGATGCGGGCCGACAGCACCCGGATATCCGGCGGCAGATGCTGGTTGAGGGCCAGCGGCAGCTTTTCCGGCGGGATGCGGGTGTCGGCATGGAAGTTCAGCGCGAACCCCAGCGCGTGCACCCCGGCGTCGGTGCGGCTGCAGCCCTTGATGTCGGGCCGGGTGCCCAGCACGGCTTCCAGCCCATCCTGAAAGGTCTGGGCTACGCTCCGCCCGTTGGGCTGGACCTGAAAACCGCAGTAATTGGTGCCGTCGTAGGATAGAATGAGTAGGTAGTTCATGGATACTCCTTCCGTCATCGCTGCGCGATGCCACCTCCCTCTAGGAGGGAGGCTTCACAGCTTTCCGGTACGCTAAGGCTCCCTCGCCGAGGGAGCTGTCTGCGAAGCAGACTGAGGGAGTTCTTAAAAATTCGGGAACACCAGCCGGGAGGACAGGATCACCACGAAGCAGACGATGCAGACGGCAAGGTCGATGTAATCCTGCTTGGTGCAGCGCAGCACCTTCAGGCGGGTGCGGCCGTCGCCGCCGCGGTAGCAGCGGCACTCCATGGCCATGGCCAGCTCGTCGGCGCGGCGGAAAGCCGAGATGAACAGCGGGATCAGCACCGGGACCAGCGCCTTGACCCGCTCGGTCATGGTGCCGCTGTCTAGCATGGCGCCGCGGGCCTTCTGGGCGTTCATGATCTTGTCGGTCTCCTCGATCAGGGTCGGGATGAACCGCAGGGCGATGCTCATCATCATGGCCAGCTCATGCACCGGGAAGTGGAGCTTGCCCAAGGGCTTGAGCAACTGCTCGATGGCATCGGTCAGCACAATGGGGCTGGTGGTGTAGGTCAGCAGACTGGTGCCCGCAATCAGTGCCATGACGCGCACCGCCATCAGCACGGCGTAGCGCACGCCCTCGGCGTAGATGTTCAGGACCCAGAAATGCACCAGCGGCTCCCCTTCGCCGGAGACGAAGAAGAGGTTGAGCACCGCTGTAAAAATGATGATAGGCAGAATGGGCTTCAGGCTCTTCAGGATCATCTTGAAGGGGATCTTCGCCACGGCGTACATCGCCGCGAGGAAGAGGATGGACAGCGTCAGGCCCAAGGGGTTGGACGCCGCGAAGAGCAGGATGATATAAACGATGGTCAAAACCAGCTTGAGCCGAGGGTCAAACCGGTGCACAAGGCTGCTGCCCGGAAAGTGCTGGCCGATGGTGATATCTCTCAGCATTCGGACACGCCCCCTTTCATGCCCTCTTCACGGGGCAGGATGAGGCTCTCGCCCGCGTCCCGCCGCTTCTTGGCCTCCAAGATCATCTTGACGGCGTAGGGCACGGTGTACACGTCCGCCGGGACGTCCACGCCCATCTCCCGCAGCTTGAGGAAAATTTTCGTCACCTGCGGCACGCTCAGGCCCAGCTCCAGCAGCTCCGGAGCACGGGCAAAGACGTTCTCCACGGTGTCGTACATCGCGATCTTTTTATTGGACATGACCAGCACCCGGTTGGCGTACTTGGCAATGTCCTCCATGCTGTGCGAGACCAGCAGCACGGTGGTGCCAGTCTTTTTGTGGTAGTCCTTCACTTCGGACAAAATTTCATCCCGGCCTTCGGGGTCGAGGCCGGCAGCGGGCTCGTCCAGCACAAGGATGCGGGGCTTCATCGCCATGACGCCCGCCACGGCGACGCGGCGCTTCTGGCCGCCGGACAGCTCAAAGGGGCTGCGCTCCAGCAGCGCTTCGTCCAAGCCGACGAACTCCGCCGCCTCATGCACGCGGCGGTCGATCTCGGCGTCATCCAGCCCCATGTTCTTAGGGCCGAAGGCGATATCTTTATAACAGGTCTCCTCAAAGAGCTGGTATTCCGGATACTGGAACACCAGCCCCGTCAGGAAACGGAAATCGCGGATCTTTTCCGGCTCGGCCCACAGGTCGCGGCCATCAATGAAAATTTTGCCGCTGGTGGGCTTGTTCAGGCCGTTCATGTGGGTGATGAGGGTGCTCTTGCCGGAGCCGGTGGCCCCGATGATGCCCACGAAATCGCCCTCTTCCACCTCGAAGCTCACATCGTCCAGTGCAGTGACGGCGTTGGGCATACCGGGGTTATAGACATAGCTCAGGTGCTCTACTTTGATGATGCTTCCCATTTCGTCCGCCCTCCTCACTGCAGCAGCTCATACAGAGCCTGTGCGCATTCGCCGGTGTCGATGATGCCTTCGGGCATGGGGATGCCGGCCTTGACCAGCTCATCCCGCAGCTCAGCCGCTTGGGGCACATCCAGCCGCAGGGCGCGGACCTTCTCGGTCTGGCTGAACACCTCTTTCGGGGTGCCCTCCATGACCACATTGCCCTTGCTCATCACCAACACCCGGTCGGCCTGTGCGGCCTCTTCCATGTAGTGCGTGATGGTGACCACCGTGATGCCCATATCCTGATTCAGGTGGTGGATGGTCTGCATTACCTGCTCACGGCCCCGCGGGTCCAGCATGGCGGTGGCCTCGTCCAAGATCAGGCAGTCGGGCCGCATGGCGACCACGCCCGCAATGGCGACGCGCTGCTTTTGGCCGCCGGAGAGGTTGTGAGGAGCACGCTCCCGGTACTCGTAGATGCCCGCCATCTTCATGGCGTCGTCCACGCGGCGGCGCATCTCTTCGGGCGGGACGCCGAGGTTTTCCAGCGCAAAGGCCACATCTTCCTCCACCACGGTGGCGACAATCTGGTTGTCCGGGCTCTGGAACACCATGCCGACCTTCTGGCGGATATCGTAAATTTTGTCCTCGTCCTTGGTGTCCATCCCCTCCACCATCACGGTGCCGCTTTCGGGCAGAAGGATGGCGTTGAAGTGCTTGGCCAAGGTAGATTTGCCGCAGCCGTTCGCGCCCAGAACGGCCACGAACTCGCCGCGCCGGACCCCCACCGATACGCCGTTCAGGGCGTAGACCGGCTTTTCCGGGTCGTAGCGAAACTTCAAATCATTCGCTGTCAGGATCGTTTCTTTCATTTGTGTTTTCTCTTTCCGGTGGTGCGCCTTCCCAAAAGGCTGTACCCCATTCTCAGAACTCCCTCCGTCTGCTTCGCAGCCAGCCCCCTCGGCGAGGGGGCCTTTTTGCCTCCCTCCCAGAGGGAGGTGGCATCGCAAAGCGATGCCGGAAGGAGTTAGTTTTCTTCCCAGATCGCGGTCGCGCCGCAGGGCACGACGCCGCCTGTGGCGGAGACGGGCAGACCGATCTCGTCGCAGCTGGTCTTGCCGCCGAAGCGGGGCACCAGCGTCGTTTTGAGCATATACTCCATGACGGCGGGCGACAGGCCGGTGGTGTAGCTGTTGACCGCGAAGAAGAGGGGCGTGTCGCTCAGCACCTCTTCGCACTGGCTGATGAGGTCGTAGATGCAGTCCTCCAGCTTCCAGATCTCACCGCCGGGGCCGCGCCCGTAGCTGGGCGGGTCCATGATGATGCCGTCGTAGGTGTTGCCGCGGCGTTTTTCGCGGGCAACGAACTTGGCACAGTCGTCCACCAGCCAGCGGATCGGCCGGTCTGCAAGGCCGCTGGCGGCGGCGTTGTCCTTGCCCCACGCCACGATGCCCTTGGAGGCGTCCACATGGCAGACGGTGGCCCCCGCTGCGGCACAGGCCAGCGTTGCGCCGCCGGTGTAGCCGAAGAGGTTCAGCACCTTGACGGGACGGCCCGCCGCGCGGATCTTCTGAGCGTACCACGCCCAGTTGACGGCCTGTTCCGGGAACACGCCGGTATGCTTGAAGCCGGTGGGGCTGACGATGAGGGTCAGCTTGTCCTCCCCTTCACCGCAGGAAATTTTCCATTTTTCGGGCAGACGGCGGCGGTACTCCCACTCGCCGCCGCCCTGATTGGAGCGGTGGTAGATGGCGTCTGCCTTGGCCCAGAGCGGGCTCTGCTGGGGCGTCTTCCAGACCACCTGTGGGTCGGGCCGGACCAGCAGCGTCTCGCCCCAGCGCTCCAAACGGTTGCCGCCGGTGGCATCCAGCAGTTCATAATCCTTCCATGTATCTGCGGGGCGCATAAGCGTCCTCCTTTCTCGTCAAAACAGGCTCTGCTGGCCGTTGTCCTCCGGCGAGGCGGACTCCGGAGCCTTCAGGCCAAGGTGTTCGTAAGCAAGCCGGGTGGCGCAGCGGCCCCGCGGCGTGCGGGTCAAAAAGCCCATCTGCATCAGGTAAGGCTCGCAAAGGTCTTCCAGCGTGACGGCTTCCTCGCCGAGGGCCGCCGCCAGCGTTTCCAGACCCACCGGGCCGCCGTTGTACATCTCGATGATGGCGCGGAGAAGGCTGCGGTCCAGCTCGTCCAGACCCAGCGCGTCCACGTCCATCCGCTTCAGGCTCATCAGGGAAACGTCCCGGTCGATGACGCCGTCGCCCAGCACGGTGGCAAAATCGCGCACCCGCTTGAGGAAGCGGTTCGCCACGCGGGGGGTGCCGCGGCTGCACTTGGCCAGCTCGTAAGCGCCCTCCGGGGTAATGGGCTGATCGAGGATGCCCGCCGACCGCTGGATGATGCGGGACAGCTCATCGGGGCTGTAGAGTTCCAGCTTGAGCAGCACACCGAAGCGGTCGCGCAGGGGGCCGGTGATCTGGCCCGCGCGGGTGGTGGCACCCACGAGGGTGAAGCGCGGCAGGTTGATGCGGATGCTCTGGGCGCTGGGGCCCTTGCCGATCATGATGTCCAGCGCGTAGTCTTCCAGCGCCGGGTAGAGCACCTCTTCCACCTGCCGGGACAGGCGGTGGATCTCGTCGATGAAGAGCACATCGCCCTCCTGCAGATTGGTCAGCAGGGCGGCAAGGTCGCCGGGCTTCTCGATGGCGGGGCCGCTGGTGATGCGAATCTGGACTCCCATCTCGTTGGCGATGATGCCCGCCAGCGTCGTTTTGCCAAGGCCCGGCGGGCCGTAGAGCAGGATGTGGTCCATGGGCTCGCCGCGGCGCTTGGCCGCTTCCAAGTAGATCTTCAGGTTCTGCTTGACCTTTTCCTGCCCGATGTAGTCTTCCAAATGCTGCGGGCGGAGGCTGTTTTCCTCATTGTCGGCCGTTGTCAGGCCCGGCTGCATCATTTTTGCGCCATAGAGCGCGGTTTCGTCCTGCATGGATTACCTCCTGCCCGCCATGCCCCGCAGGGCCAGCTTGATGATCTCTTCCACCGGAAGGGTGTTGTCGATTTTCGAAACGGCCAGCGCGGCCTCGCTCTGGCTGTAGCCCAGCGAGACGAGGGCTGCAATGGCCTGTCCGGCCCCCTGCGCGGCGGGGGCATCCGATGCGGCACCGGCCACATCCTCCAAGTTGATGCCCTCCACAAAGCCCTTGGCGACCTTGTCCTTCAGCTCCAGTACGATGCGCTGGGCCAGTTTCGGCCCCACGCCGGAGGCCGCCTTGAACGCCTTGTGATCCCCCGCCGAGATGGCCAGCGCCACCCGGTCCGGCTCCATGACGCTCAGGATTGCAAGGCCAACCTTCGGCCCCACGCCCGAAACTGCCGTCAGCATCTCAAAGCACGCTTGCTGCTCTTCCGTCGCAAAACCGTACAGGCTGACGTCGTTTTCGGTCACGCTCATCACGGTGTAGAGGGTCGTTTCCTTCCCCACGCCGGGCAGCGCACCGGCCACGCTGGCCGGGCACTGGGCGTAATAGCCCACCCCGCCGCAGCTGAGCACCACGGCGTTCAGGGTCTTTTTGATGATTTTTCCAGTTAAACAGTAGATCATAGAAACCTCTCAGTCTCGCCTTCGGCTCGCCAGTCGTCCACCCTTTGTCGCTTACGCGACATCTCTTTGGCCGGAGGGAGTCTTTCCCAAAGGGGGAGCTTATTTAGATCGGCCCCACAACCTGACGGCGGAAGCGGTTGAGCTGGTTGCCGTTGGTGTGGCAGAACGTGATGGCCATGGCCAGCGCGTCGGCGGTGTCGTCGGGTTTAGGGACGGCGGGCAGATGCAGCAGGATGCGGGTCATCTCCTGCACCTGCTTCTTCACGGCCTTGCCGTAGCCGGTCACGGCCTGTTTCACCTGCATGGGGGTGTATTCGTAGATGGGCAGCCCCGCCTGTGCCGCCGCCAGCAAAATGACGCCGCGCGCCTCGGCCACGCCGATGACGGTGGTCTGGTTGTGCTGGTAGAACAGTTTCTCGATGGCCAGCACCTCCGGCTTGGTCCGCTGGATAACTTCCTTGACGCCGGTGTACACCTCGTCGAGCCGCCGCTCGAACGGCACCCCCGCGTCGGTGCAGACCGCGCCGAAATCCACCGGTGTGAACCGGTTTCCCGCATAGTCCAAAACGCCCCATCCCACGATGGCATAACCGGGATCGATGCCCAAAACTCTCATTCTGCGATACCTTTCCTATTATAATCAATGTATTATACCACAATCTGTCCCCCAGAGCAACGGAGAACCCCGCCCGCAGTTGACAAAATCCCGCGCCCTGCGGCCAAAATCCGCTCTTCTCCCCGCTGCCGCCAAAAAAGTTTTCAAAAAATTTCAAAAAATGCTTGCTTTTTGCCGCAGAGTGTGGTAACATAATCAAGCCGATTGCGGCACAAACAGAATATGGACGGTTAGCTCAGCTGGTAGAGCATCTGCTTGACGTGCAGGAGGTCACAGGT
>ENA-OYYJ01000712-OYYJ01000712.1-human-gut-metagenome-genome-assembly--contig:-NODE-712-length-11085-cov-5.958296_pt1 | contig 11085 bp, 7 predicted proteins | sample MGYA00243248_ERZ653447 | MGnify/ENA primary metagenome ERZ653447 (study PRJEB26926, sample SAMN06165030) | human gut metagenome | biome: ENVO:00009003; feature: ENVO:2100002; material: ENVO:00002003...
CGAGATACTGATCGGTCTCGTGGGCTCGGAGATGTGTATAAGAGACAGGTCAAGGGCAGCGCCCTTGCGCCTCTCCCCCCAATAAACATGAACCATATAGAAGGAGGTTTCCCTATGGATTTGACGCATGTGATTGCCGAGCGGGAGAATAAGAAGATTTACCGCGACGGCGCCAAGGCCATCAAGGTGTTTGCCGAAGGGTACAGCAAGGCGGACATTCTGAACGAAGCGCTGAACACGGCGCGCGTGGAAGAGACGGGCCTGCCGATTCCGAAGCTCCTTGCTGTTGACACGGTGAACGGTCAATGGGCGATTACGACGGAGTTCGTTGAAGGCGACACGCTGGCGGCGCTGATGGCGGCGCATCCGGAAAAGGAAGACGAGTACCTGAACCTGTTTGTGGACATTCAGATGAAGGTTCACGCCTGCACCTGCCCGATGCTCAACAGCCTGACGGAGAAGATGCAGCGCAAGATTTCCGCCACCGACCTCGACGCGACCACCCGCTACGAGCTGCACACCCGCTTGGCGAGTATGCACGTCCACAAGAAGGTCTGCCACGGCGACTTCAACCCGTCCAACATTATCTTGAAGCCCGACGGACAGTGGTACATCCTCGACTGGTCGCATGCCACGCAGGGCAACGCGTCCGCTGATGTTGCCCGCACCTACCTGCTCTTCGTCCTGGAAGGCAAGGAAGCGCTGGCGGAGAAGTACCTCTCCCTCTTCTGCAAGAAGAGCGACACCGCCAAGCAGTACGTCCAGCAGTGGATTCCAATCGTCGCCGCGAGCCAGTCCCTCAAGGGCAAGCCCGAAGAGCGCGACCTGCTCATCCGCTGGGCAAGCGTTTGCGAATACGAATAATCATCAAAGGGACTGACTTCGGTCAGTCCCTTTTCTTGTGGGGAGATGGGAGCCTGCCATGTAACCATTTCCCCGCATTTGTTGAAATCTGCCACATTTGCAATTTGCCCTATGTAACCCACTTTTCATCCTCTTTTTTTCGTGGTATCATTATTATAAGAAGGGGGAATTTGCCCTTTTCAAACTTATCTGCCGCGATTGCTTGTCAACCGCCTCCACAATCAGCATGAATGAATTATACACGGCAAATATTGCTCTCAGCGTCTTCGCCATGGCGATTATGCTCTTCTCCCTGCGCGGCGACATCAGCCAATCCAAGATCCGAAACCTGCTCTGCGGCGGCCTGTACGCCACCATCGCCATTTGCGCGCTGTGTGAGTGGTCGGGCGTGCAGATGGATGGCACGCCGCCCGCGCTGATTCCGCTGCATATCGCCGTCAAGACCATCGAACTTTCGCTTGCGCCGCTAATCGGGCTGTTCGCGGGCTGCGTTATCCATCCCTGCCCGCGGAAAGTGGTACACAGGCTGCTGTGCCTTGCGGGCTTCCACGCGCTGCTGGTGCTGCTCTCGGCGTTCACAGGGCTGATATTCTATGTCGATGGGCAGAATTTCTATCACCACGGGTTGCTCTACGTGCTCTACATGCTCGCCTACGGGGGCAGCATGGTGTTCTTCCTCGTGCAGATTTGGTTCGCCTGCCGCGCCTATCAGTACACCGGCGGCACACAGCTGATGCTCGCGACGCTGTTCGTGCTGTTAGGGCTGATGGTGCAGCTGTTCCTGCCGACGGTCAAAATCGACTGGATTACCATCAGCTGCGGTGCGCTGATGATGTCGAAATTCTCCAGCGACATGGTACTGCAAACCGACGGGCTGACGCAGCTGGTCAACCGTTTGGGCTACGAGCATTATCTGGCGCGCCTGCACATTCCTGCCATCATCCTGATGTTCGACGTTGACCGCTTCAAGGACGTCAACGACTGCCATGGGCACTTGATGGGTGACGCCTGCCTGCGGACGATTGCCGGCTGCATCCGCCGCGCGTACGGGAATTACGGGACGTGCTTCCGCATCGGCGGCGACGAGTTCTGCGTGATCCTGACGCGGCGGAACGCACAATACAACACCATGACGGAGATTTTCCAGCACCTGATGGATGCGGCGCGGGTGGAGAATCCGGTTCTGCCGATGGTATCGGTGGGCTGTTCGCATTTTAATCCGTCGACGGATGATTTGGCGGAGTCCTTGGCGCGGGCGGACGCGCGGATGTATCAGAATAAGGAAGCGCATAGATAAACACAGCCGCGACGAGTGAATATGCTCGTCGCGGCTGATTTTTATTCACCTGTATCCACCGCAGTGCTGGCAGTAGCGCGCTTCCTTCGGGTTGTCTAAGCCGCAATACTTGCATGTCCAGTAGTCCATACTATCTGAAAGCGGTGCTAACGGCGTCATTTTCGAAAGCGATTTGATTGTGCTGTTACTGTTACTGCTATTGCTATTTCTATTGCTATCGCTACTGCTACTTCGCGGCAGATAGTTGTCGTTTTTATCTTTTGCAAGTTTTTTCTCTATATTTTCCAATGTTGCACGCAGTTCCAAATCAGGCAGGGCAGCAATGAGGATGTAGCCGATGATGCCGAAGATAATGCACACGGCAATCCAGTTCCCTTTGCTGTACCCTTTCTGCTCAGCAATGCCGCCCGCATACATTGCAAATGCAACGTTGATTGCAATTGCAACCAAAGCAATCAGAAAATACGCAAAATCCATGTTTCTCAACCTCCTTGTGTGTATCATATCCGTTTTTTTCTATTTGTCAAGCATTTTCCTCAATTTTCACATATTTTTTCTGCAATGAAAAATCCGAATACAAAAACACGCATTCCACATTCGGAGTGCGTGCTTTTGTTGATATTACCGATTCACATACGCGTCGATTTCATTCCGGCTGGAGATTTGCAGCTTCTCAAAAATGCTTTCCATGTACGACTTCACCGTGTTGACGGAAACGCCCATCAGCGCGGCGATTTCCTTGTTGCTGCGACCCTTCGCGGCAAGCATGGCAATCGAAAACTCGTAGGGTGTGAGCGCGTCGGTCACCTGCAGCGTCGACACGGGGTTGTGAATTTTCATCCACCCGCGGCTGAAGCGGTAGACCGACTGCACAATCTTGTTGTACGTTTCCGGCTCCTGCTTGCGCAGCGCGCGCTCCACCTGCCCCTGCAAAATGCCGTGATGCTCCACAAACGGGTGGATGTACCCCTCGCGGCTGGCGATGCTCCACGCGGCATCGAACTTCTGCTCCGCGCGTTCATCCTGCTTCAGGCTCATGCAAATCATGCACAGGACGATGTTGAGGTAGATGCTGTCAATGGGGTAGCGCGTGCCCGCCATCAGCAGGGCGGATTCGGCAATGCCCATCGCATGTTCGTATTCGCGCCGGATGTAGAGCGCGTGGGCGATGGCGTACATGGCGAAATACTGCATTCCGGGCGGAAGAATACCGATAGCGGGGCGGATAGGGGTCAAGTCGAGCTTCTCGGAGTGGAAGAACACGCTGATGAGCGCGTCGGTAATGCTGCTGTACAGCCGCCACGAATCATCGTTTGCGCGCTGCCCGTCCCGCTGAATCATTTCGAGATTCCGGCGGCACTTGGCGGTGTCCCCCGTCTGCAGCATCGCCATCGTGTTGGTAATCAGCGCGGACAGGCGGATTTCGGGGCACTTGCTCGTCAGGTACTTCTCGCTGATTTCGCGAGCTTCCTCGTGTTCATCGCGGAAATAGTGGTGCAGGGCGCGGGCGATGTCGCGTTCCTCCTCGTCGTTCATGGTCAGCAGGAGATTCTGGAAGCCGTTGTCGCACGGGCGGGAAATCAGCGGCATATAGCACTTGGCCATCCGCGGGGGGATTTTTTCCTGCCCGCGCTGCCCGCTCTTGCGCAAATCCGCCGGATGCGGCGTATTCGCCGGAATCAGCCACCCGCCCGATTTCCGGATTGCCCCCTGAATCCGCCCGGTATTCAGGTAGTAATTCACCATGCGGATGGAAACGCCCCACAGCTCCGCTATTTCCTTTACGCTGAGGTAGTCCAATGCGCAGCCCCTCCTTGTTCTCCTTGTTTACGCTTACGGAATTGGCTCCCAAAGCATGGTCGCCGTTCGATTGCCATACGAGCCCTTGGGCAGCATGTAGGAGCGCGGCGTTCCTTCCACGCCGTCGATTTTCCAGCCTACAAAGGTATAGCCCGGGAGGTAGTAGGACGGGTCTTCTTCCGGTGTCCCGAAATAAACTTGGTTGTTGATGGTGTATTGAACCCAATTATATGCTTTGCCGTGGCTCACGTAGGTAATGGTGTACGTCGCCACACGCCACTCCGCCTTGTAAAGGCGGTCGCCGGTTGAGCCTGCGGGGATAATCATCGGCGTTGAAGGGAACTGACCGCTGCCATCGAGGACCCAGCCGGAAAATTCGTAGCCCGGACGGTCGGGAGGGATGGGCAGGGTGACGGAATCCTCCACGGTGTAGCGTATCGAAGCTATGACTGCGCCGCCGTTCGTGACCAGTGTGATGGTGTATCTGATCACCTTCCAGTTTGCGGTATACGCCTTGTTCCCCGTCGAACCCTTCGGAATTTTGACGCTTGTCTGCGGCGTCGTGATGCGCTCGCCCGTCCAGCCGACAAACTCGTAGCCGTTGCGGGTCGGGGTTGGCAGCTCGAACTCCTCATCCGTTATGGTGTAAACCACCTTTTCTTGACCGCTGCCGCCGTCCAAATCCATGGTGATGGTGTACTCCGCCAAACGCCACTCCGCCTTGTAATGGAGGTCACCGGTTGTGCCAGGGTAAATAATGAGCGGCGTGAAAGGGAGCATACCGCTGCCATCGAGGGTCCAGCCGGCAAATTCGTAGCCCGGACGGAGAATGTAAGGCATGGTGAAGGTATCCTCCACGGTGTATTTTATCGGAGACACGACTGGGCCGCCGTTCGTGTCCAGTGTGATGGTGTATTCAATCACCTTCCAGTTTGCGGTATACGCCTTGTTTCCCGTCGAACCCGTCGGGATGATGACCTGCGTCTGCGGTGTCGTGATGCCCTCGCCCGTCCAGCCGACAAACTCGTAGCCGTTGCGGGTCGGGGTCGGCAGCTCGAAATCCTCATCCGTCATGGTGTAAACCACCTTTTCTTGACCGCTGCCGCCGTTCAAATCCATGGCGATGTTGTATTCTGTCAGTTCCCAGTTCTCGATATACGTCTTGTCGCCCGTCGAACCCTTCGGGATGGTCACGTTCGGCTGCGGCGTCGTGATGCCCTCGCCTGTCCAGCCAAGGAACGTGTAGCCCGTGCGGGTCGGGGTCGGCAGCGTTACGGTTTGCTCCACCGTGTAGAAATACACTTGCGACGAGCCCGCATTGCCCCCTTCCAGCAGCGTAATGATGGTGTATTCAATCACCTGCCAGTTCGCGGTGTAAGTGCGGTCGCCCGTGCTTCCCTGCGGGATTTCAATGGTTTTCTGCGGTTCGGTGATGCCCTCGCCCGTCCAGCCGAGGAAGATGTAGCCCGTGCGAACCGGGGTCGGCAGCTGGAACGCTTCCGATTCCACCGTGTACTGGATGGGGCGGATCGGATCGCCGCCTGCCGTGTCCATCGTGACGGTGTAAAGCTGGTCGCTATAAAGCGTCAGCGTCACCGGCGCATAGGGCATGATGAAGGAAAGCGCATCTTTCGCCGCGCTGATGCTCAGGGAAACAGACGGGTCGCTCAGGGAGGCGTGGATGCCGCGATAGCCCGCTGCGGGCTGCATCGTGACCGACACCTGCTCGCCGGCGCAGCACAGCAGGTCGTTGCCTTCGGCAGCGCGGTCGCTGTCCCAGACAACGTTCTGCGCGTCGATGGTCGTGCGCTGTGTGTCCGCCGTCCACGTCAGCGTAACGATGCGCCTTTCTTCGCGGCCTGTTACGGTCAGGAATGCGTTGGTTTTTTCGCCGCGCAGTCCCGTCAGGTGAATGAGGTCGCGCTCGTCCGCGCCGAAGTCGCTGCGCTTGAGCTGCGTCACCCACTCGCCGCGCTCCTCATCGAAGGTGAAGCTCGCCACGGCGCCGCTGCGCAGGGTCAGACTCGGCGTGAAGTAATCCGGGCGCGCGCCGCTGATGCGAACGCGGTAGGTGATGCGCCCGTCCTGCTCGCCATAGCGGTAGACGTACACCGGGAATTCCGCTACCAGCGTGCTGTCATCCGTCAGCGGGAAGACAACATCGCCCTCGCGGGAAAGATAGACATAATTTTCCGCCACGGCAAAGCAGGATTCGCCGCCATTCAGGCGGTAGACCTTGCTCCACGGGTCTGCGCTGCGCATTTCCGGCAGCAGCACATACTGCTCCTGCAAATCCGGATACTTCTCCGCAAACGCCGCCTCGATGCTGTCCATCATGTTGACCGCGCCCATCGGGCAGCTGTCGCCCGTGTACTGCACCGTCGTTTCGGTCAGCAGCGCGCCGTCCCAATCCGCCGTTTCCAGCTGCATGTCCTTGGCGCTCTGGTCAACAAGGCGGAAGCGCACGGTCAGGCTGATTTTCTTCTCCACCTTCAGCTCGCTGCCCATATGCAGCTGCTGCCCCGGCACAAGCGCGTTCTTGCCCGGATTCAGCACAATATCGCCCGTCGGCAGCGGGTCATCCGTCAGGTTCACGAGGTTCGTCGCAATCCCGATATTGAGATTCATCGGCTTGTCCACCACGATGGTGGAGCGGACATTGCCCTCGCCGTTCAGCGACACATTCCCCGACGCGCCCAGAATCAGCTCCTGAACATCTGCCGCCGCGCCGATGTTCAGCCGCACGTCCTCGTCCGACAGCACATACAGGCGGTCGATTTTGCCGGACGGCAGATTGGCGTTCAGCCCGCCGAGAATCAGCAGATTGCCGTTCATTTCCGGCGCATTGAACTCCGTGTCGCCCAGATGGTCAAAAATCGCGTCGCCGATGAAGGCTTCCGGCGGCTGCGTGTCCTTATTCAACACGGTGATGCCAAGCTGCTTGATGTTCTGCTGAAACGCCGGGTCATCCCAATCCGTATTGTCCCACATGCCAGCGCCGATTTCTTGCGCCAGCCGCATCAGCGCTGAGTCCTTGCCCTGTGGTGTCTGGTTGTTGTTGATGGTGTTCAGCGTGTTCAGCGCGCTCATGTTGTTGTTCACAATCATGGCCGCCGATGCTGTACCCGCCCAAATGATGCTGCATAAGAGCAGGAAAATGGTGCTCCATCGTGCGATTCGCTTCATGCTGCTTCCTCCTTGATGATAGCTTCCGCGGGCTTTTTCCCATTGAAAACGCCCCTTCTGGTTTCAGTATACCATCGGCAAGCGCTGTTCGCCACCGCCATTCAATGGATTAATTGGACGTTTCCCTGCCCTTTTCCTGCTGAAAATTCCTGCATTCACGCATGTTTCACGTCAATTCGCGCATGTTTCCCGCCGGATGCACCTTTCCAAGGCAGGAAATATCAATTGCCAAGGATGGCAAAGTGCATCTTTCCAACATACGAAAAAAGGCGAACCGGTTTTGAAGCCGATTCGCCCGTGGATTTGTCCAAACCGAGATGGAATTACTTGGCGATGGTGCAGTGCATGAAGTACTTGTAGCCCAGCGGGTTGGAGAAGAAGCCCTGCACGGAGTCGTCGATCATGTAGATGTCGGTGTAGTAGTACAGCGGCACGATGCAGCCGGTATCCATCAGCATATCTTCCGCGATGTGCATCATGGCATAACGGTTCGCGCTGTCGGTGCAGCTCTTGATAGCAGAAATCAGCACGTCATAGGTTTCCGCCCAAGTGCCGTTCTCCACCTTCACGTCGTAGCCGTAGGGGGTCAGGTCGAGGTTGTAGATCTTCAGATCCGCATTCGCGCCCTTGCCGAACTGCACGTCGTTGTTGCCGGAGCCGGTCACCCACATGTCGAGGAAGCAGATCGGGTCGTTGTAGTCGGCAATCCAGCCATTGCGGGCAATGGAGTAGTCGCCGGACTTACGGGTGTTCAGGAAGGTGTTCCATTCCTGGTTGGTCAGGTTCATGGTGATGCCGACCGCAGAAACCGCGCTCTGGAGGTATTCGCCAATCGCCTTGTGGGCTTCGGAGGTGTTGTAGAGGTAGGTCAGGGACGGGAAGTTGGTGAAGACGCCGTTCTCCTCGTCGTAGGTGTAGTACTTCTTCAGGGTCTCAACCGCCTTGTCGAAGTTCGCCATGTAGACGTCTTCGTCGTCGGTCACGTCGTAGTAGCCGGTGATGCCTTCCACATGGCCCGCGTTCTTGTAGAACTCAGAGCCGTCCGCATCGGTCATGCCCATAGGAACGAAGCTGGACGCAGGCACCTGACCCGCCTGACCGATTTCTTCAACGATGTAGTTGCGGTCGAACAGCAGACCAATCGCCTGACGGATTTCTGCGCGCGCCGCTTCCGCTTCTTCGGGGGTCATGTTCGCGAGCACGTCAGCGGGCAGGATTTCTTCGTTGATGTTCCAGCAGACATAGTAGGTACCAATCTGACCGGCAATAACGAATTCCGTCGGATACTGTTCCTTCAGGGAAGCGATTTCAGAGGTGGGAACGTCGTCGATCAGCTGCCAGTCGCCCTTCTGGAAGTTCGCCAGCATGTTGTTCGCGTCGTCGGAGAGGTAGAAGTCCAGCTCGTCCATCGTGACCTTGTCCACCGCATGATAGTAGGGGTTCTTGGTCAGGGTGATCTTGCTGTTGTGTTCCCACGCGGTCATGGTGTACGGGCCATTGCCGATGTAGGTGGAAGGATCGGTCGCCCACGCTTCGTTGGCGACGACGTCCTCACGGACGGGCATGTACGCCGGGAAGGCGAGCAGCTCGTTCCAGTAGGCAACGGGGTTGTTCAGGGTAACGGTCAGGGTCTTGTTGTCCACGGCGGTCACAGCGAGGTTTTCCGCCTTGGGGTCGGAGCCGTCCGTAGTGTAGCCCTTGATGACTTCAAACATGTAGCCATAGTCCGCGCCCAGCTCGGAGGAAGCAGCGCGCTTCCACGCGAACTCGAAGTCCTTGGCGGTCAGATCCTTGCCGTCAGACCACTTCAGGCCGTCAACGAGCGTGTAGGTGTACGTCACCGTGCCGTCGTCATTGACCACCGGATCCGGCAGTTCCACCGCGCAGTCCGGCAGGATTTCCAGCTTGCCGTCGTCGGTCTGCGCCCAAGTGGACAGGCCTGCGAACAGGTGAGCGACCATCGTCGCGCCGTCCACAGCGGAGTTCAGCGCCGGGTCAAGCGTATCAGGCTCGGACGCGATGCAGACAGCCATGTACGTCTTGCCGTCTTCGGCGACAGCGCACAGGGTGCAGGTCACCATCATTGCGATGGCGAGCAGGAGAGCAGTCAGCTTCTTCATGAAAAAACCTCCCTTAATATTCTGTGACAGCCTTACTTTGCGTAGACTGTCTATATCAAAAATGCGTAAAGCGCATCCTTGAAGCATGGATTTCGCGCCTGCGGGCGCGACCAAAGGGCTTTGCGGTCGCCCTTTGGAAACCTTCGCAGCGCACACGCCTGTTTATTGAGCTGTTCCGCAGCTTTTTCGCGGATAAACACGCGGGCACACTATGCCAGTGTCACCAACTCAATCGCGAAAAGGGTGTCGAGAGGGTCGAAGACCCTTCGCGGGTGCAGGGCAGAGCCCTGCCGGAGTCCAGAGGCAGAGCCTCTGGCGCTTCCCCTCACCCTAACTCCTTCACCCGGTGGCAGGCGACGAAGTGCCCCTTCTCGACTTCGTTGAAGGGCGGCATCGACTGCGCGCAGGCTTCGGTGGCGTGGGGGCAGCGCGTGCGGAACGGACAGCCCGACGGCGCGTTCAGGGGGCTTGGAATGTCGCCGGAGAGGACAATGCGCTTGTTCGCGCGCGCCGCCTTCGGGTCAGGCAGCGGAACGGCGGACAAAAGCGACTTGGAGTACGGGTGCAGCGGGTGATTGTAGATTTCCTCCGCCGACGCCAGCTCCACCATCTTGCCCAGATACATCACGGCGATTCTGTCCGAAATGTGCCGCACAACCAGCAGGTCATGCGCAATGAACAGGTACGTCAGCCCCAGCCGATCCTGCAAATCATCAAACATGTTGATGACCTGCGCCTGAATCGACACGTCCAGCGCCGACACCGGCTCGTCGCAGACGATGAATTCGGGATTCACCGCCAGCGCGCGGGCAATGCCGATGCGCTGCCGCTGACCGCCGGAAAACTCGTGCGCGTAACGCGAGGCATGTTCGCTGTTCAGTCCGACATAGCCCAGCAGCTGCAAAATGCGCTCCTCCCGCTCCTTCTTGGAGGAATACAGGTGGTGCACATCCAGCGGTTCGCCCACGATGTCCGACACGGTCATGCGCGGGTTCAGCGAGGAGTACGGATCTTGGAACACCATCGTCGCCTTCGTGCGGAATTTCTGCAAATCCGCTTTCGTCTTGACGGGCTTGCCATCGTAAATGATTTCGCCCGCCGTCGGCTTGTACAATTGGAGGATGGTGCGCCCAACGGTCGTCTTGCCGCAGCCGGATTCGCCCACCAGACCGAGCGTTTCGCCCTTGTTGATGGTGAAGGACACATCATCGACCGCCTTCAGCGGCTTGGTGCGGAAGAAGCCCATGTTGATGTCAAAGTATTCTTTCAGTCCCTTGACTTCCAGCAATGGCTGGTGCATCTGCGCTTCAGACACAGGGCACTCCTCCTTCCTCCGTGATGCTGCCGTCCTCCACGCCCTTCTTGACGTTCATCCAGCAGGTTGCCATATGGTCGTCATTGATGAGCATCCGAACCGGCTTCTCTTTCAGGCAAATCTTCATCGCCGCCTCGCAGCGGGGCGCGAACGGGCAGCCTTTGGGCATGTTCAGCAGGTCAATCGGCGTACCGGTAATCGGCTCCAGGCGCTGTCCGTTGTTCTCCGCCGTCGGGATGGAGCGCATCAGACCCTTTGTGTACTCGTGGCGCGGGTTGTAGAAGATTTCATCCGCCGTCCCCTGTTCGCAGATAGACCCGGCGTACATGACGATGACCTCGTCGCACATCTGGGCGACAACGCCCAAGTCGTGCGTAATCATGATAATCGCCATGCCCATCTTCTTCTGCAGGTCGCGCATCAAATCAAGAATCTGCGCCTGAATCGTCACGTCCAGCGCGGTCGTCGGCTCGTCGGCAATCAGGATGTCCGGCTCGCACGCC
>ENA-OYYJ01000717-OYYJ01000717.1-human-gut-metagenome-genome-assembly--contig:-NODE-717-length-11013-cov-8.649389_pt1 | contig 11013 bp, 6 predicted proteins | sample MGYA00243248_ERZ653447 | MGnify/ENA primary metagenome ERZ653447 (study PRJEB26926, sample SAMN06165030) | human gut metagenome | biome: ENVO:00009003; feature: ENVO:2100002; material: ENVO:00002003...
TCAGGCGATGCCTTCCTGATTAAAATTAAGATTTTAATCAGGAAATAGTATCAGGTTTCCGGAAACAGCGCTTTCTGTTATCCTTGCCATTCGCTCTGCGGGTAACAGTCCGGAAGCAGCACATCTACGGTATGACCTGCCCACAGGCGCTTGACAGCGATATCAGCCGCAGGCTACTTCCTGATTCAATGGCAGTTCCAGCAGTTCAGGGTGTGTGAGCAGATGCTGTATGATCTTGAGCGAACGGGCAAAGTAGAAGCCGTCCGCAATGCGTTCGTCCAGTGTGAAACCGATATCCACCACATCCCGCACCTCGCGGCTGCCGTCCCCGGCGATCTTCTCACTCTTGCGGATGGTGCCGATGGCCGCCATAATGGAGCTTGAGCCGTAATTGTTGAGATGATGGTAGACGCTCGGGCATTTGATGCTGCCAAGATTGGTGAGGAAGACGGTGGCAAAGTTCGGGTCATCCTGCCGCAGGAAGTCGGGCACCTTGCCAAAGAAGTCCAGTGTCTTGATGATCCAGATGACAAATGCCAGAACCGGACGCGGCAGCTTTTTGAGCACGTCCATCGCGCCATTCACACCGTCGTTCTTTTCCGTGCGGGCCTTGTGAACCTTGCCGACGACCCGGTGCGTCACCTCGGTGAGCGTCCAGTCTTCCGGCGCGGAGATGACCACGAGGGACTCCTCGCTGTGATCCTCGAAGCGTTTCTTGGCTACGAAGCCAAGGGTAATTTCGTCGCGCTGGTAAAAACGTCGGCCGGAGATGAAGCTGTTGAGCTGCGGGCGAAGATATATCGTTTTTGCGACAGCCATAAGAATGCAGTGAAAAAGCGTGGCGCGGTATTCTTCCTCGCCCTCGTTCTTCCGTGCGATGTAGCGAAGCGCCTCTGTCACGTCGAATTCCATGTTGACGTAGACCTCGGCATCCGTGCGGTGGTTCATCAGATGCGGCAAAATGACATGGAGCGAATCCATATCGCGGATCCAGCGGGCGTCTTTCCGGTCGCCCCAGCGTTTCTTTGTCGTGTTGCTCATAGTGTGTCCTCTTTTCTTTCTTTTTTCGGGCCGAAGCCCCTGAAGATACCCTGCGCACCCTCATACGCAGAAATTTTCGGATAACCTATGCAATCATTACTTCCTTAGGGCCTATCTGAAAACCGGAAATATGCCCAACAGCGAGGGATTTTTCGCCTGATGAAGCCATTTTTCCGCGGGAATACTTTGTGTATTGCAAGGGAAAATGGTGCACAGCAGGCGGAAAAGACCCGCTGTTTGGGCGTGTTGACGGTTTTCAGATAGACCCTAAGTAATGGAAAGCCCTATGCCGGTTTTGCGGGTCAGTTCCCGGCTTTCGGGCGGTGTGCTTTTTCAACCTCTTCCTTCAGCGCGGCAGCAGATTTTGTTCCATAATTCCCCTTCCCTGAAAAGTTCCGAAATCGTAATCCATGATACTACGATTTTGGAAAGGATGCAAGAGGTTTCCCCATGTATTCCGGAAAATGGAAAACGCGGTATATTGAGAGCAGGTGCCGATAAAAACACATGGCCTTTCCTTTTCTCGAAAAAATGGTATCATATTCCTACGTCCGCCGCTGGTACTTCAACCCGAAGACCAATCGGGACATTTATCTGGAATATGAAAGCTATGTTACGGACTGCACCGATATGGAAGATGTGCTTCAAATGCTTATCGGCACCGGAGGAAACCCGGTAACCGTCCACGGCTGCACGGGAGCGGCATTACAGAATGGCGAAAGCGCCGCAGTAGTATGGCTGATCGGTACCCCTGAGAAAGGAATCTCGTTCCGGTTGTCCAGCAGCAGTTTCACCGCAGAGGCGCTTCTGCCGATTGCGGAAAGTGTGCAGCTGCAATAGCGATTCCCCAAACCGCATTCACCGGGGCTTAAGACATAGTCTCAGCATCCCCCATCCATTCCGCGGGAAGCGGAATGGATGGGGCTGTTTGTCTACGTGAGACTGCTTTTTTTCACAGCATATGCGCCGGAAAAAGTCGATGTCGGCGTTTTTTGGACCTCGTTTCTGGAAAAATTTTTCCGATTCGACGAGAAAAACAGTTGCGCTTATCCCAGCTGTATGTTATACTGGTGGCGCATATACCATCCCGGAATGGCGCTGACCACTCGTTCCCGCGGAGTACGGGAAACGCACAGAACTGAAAGGAACGGAACAGCTATGAAGAAACGACTGCTCAGCATCCTGCTCGTGTTTGTCATGGTGCTCTCCACGCTGCCCATCCCGGCCTTTGCCGAGGACGGCGGGGAAGCAGCCCCCACATGCATCTGCGAAACGGCCTGCAGGTCGGAAGACATGAACGAAGACTGCCCAGTGTGCGGCGCGGAAGGTGCGCACCTGCATGACTGCGCCAAGTACGTCGAGGGCGCGGAGAATCCGGCGGAGACCACCACTCCCACCGCCGAACCGGTGAATGTCGGGGAAAGCGAAGCCACCACTGCGCCCGTCGTTCCCGAGACTGAAAAGGACGAGACTCAGCCGGAGAGCGAAAATGATGCCGAAAGCATTGAGGGCGGCGAAGAGACTCTTCCCGAAGATGCGCCGGATACGCTCGCGTTGGACGCGGAAAATCTCATCAGCGTGCAAAGCGGCGAAACCATGTCGGACGAATTGTATGATTCGCTGTCCTATGCCACATTCACGCTGTCCGCAAGCGAGTACCAGTGCGGCGAGGCGGGGCATACCGGCTCCATAACGGATATATGCCTGAACAGCGTTGACCTGTCGGACTGGGATGCAAACCGGAAAATCAAGGTGAATTTTGATATTTCCTTCCAATGTGATACGCCGGGCTGCCCGCGCGGGAAGGAGATGAACCGGTATAACAAGACAAGAACCTTTACCGACTCGGATTCCTGCCACACGCCGGTCTCCGCCACTGCCAATTACAGGAAGGCATGCAGCAGCAATAACAATGATCTAATCGTGCTGACCCTGACCTCCAACAAGAGCATCGCCTACAAGGAATACTTTCCGAAAAAGGAAGCCACCTGCACCGAGGCGGGCTATGAATCCTACTGGATGTGCGGCAGCGATGCGGACAGCAACAAGTGCCGGAAGATATTCTCGGATGAGGACTGCACAAAGGAGCTTGCCGCGCCCATCGCGATTCCCGCGAAGGGACACTATTTCCCTGCAAGTGCCTATCACGCGGAACTGCCTGGCACCTGTACCGATATCGGTCATGTGGAATACTGGCATTGCGGCCAGTGCTACAAGTATTTTACCGATAACACCGGCACAACGGGGATCTCGAACATAATGCTCCCCAAGGATAAGGATAACCATGCCCAGGCGCCGCAATATATCGCTGACGACGTACATCATACGGCAAAATACAATTGCTGCAACACGACGCTCCCCATGGAAGCACACAGCTTTGACTATGGCGTGTGTGACGTATGCGGCTACGTAGCCACTTTCCTGGTACAGAGCGGCAGGGAGACTGCGTACTTTGGCTCGTACAACGATGCAATGGCCGCGCTAGCGCGGGAAGGCGCGACGTTTCTAATGGTGCTGAGAGACTATGACGGTACGATCGATATCAATGTAGACGGGAAACGTACCGTCCTGATCGGCGACGCCAGAACAAATGTCCGCGTGAGTGGCATCAACATAAACGGCGGAAGCGTTACCATATCGAATTACGGAACGGTTGGCTCTCTTACGAACAATGCCGTCACGATCCTCGGCAAAGGCGGCGGCAGATATGACGCGATCCGGAATAACATGGGCGACGTCGGGGCGCTTCTCGGCAGTTGCATTGTGTATAAAACAGAGGACGGCGTGTTCCTGCGTTCCAAAGATGAAGCTTGCAAGGCCGACAGCATTCAGAATGTCCGTGTCATTGGCGCTCCGATTTCGTACATCGAGATCACCGGCGCGGGCAAAGGCACCGGTGAAGAGTATGACGTCAGGTATGCCCATACGGTAAAAGCGGGAGAAACGGTGACGTTCCGATCGGATGTGTACCAGATCAGCGGTGCTACCGCCGCTGGTGCTGTCATCACATCCTGGGACTGCGGAACCATACCCGCGGAAAATGTCGATGTGCAGACATCCAATGGGGGCTGGAGATCGACGCTTACTCTGACGAACATTACACCTGGCGTATATCCTCTGGTCTGCACGGTGAATTCTGACAACAACGGCGAAATCTATTCCGTTCGCGCAACCGTCACACTCACCGTGGAGGCGGGCGAGACAGAGTATACCCTCACCTTCGACGCCAACGGCGGCACCGGCGCTCCGGCTGCCATGACCGGCGAGACAAACACCTTCGTGATTCCCGATACCATCCCGACACGGGACAATGCCCACTTCGGCGGCTGGGCGCTCACTGCCGGAGCCGACAGCCCGCAATACCAGCCCGGCGATACTGTCACCATCGACGGTGGGATGAAAATGACCCTCTACGCCTACTGGAGGACGCACGGCGACGGTAACGGCGACGGCTTCTGCGACGGCGGCGAGGAATGCCTCCACGGAAAGGACGCCGATGGCTACTGCACCGTAAGCGGCTGCACCCACAACGCGGACGGACACGACTGCTGCCCGAAGCGCGGGCCTTCGGAAACCGTCATCACGACCCTGCCAACCCTGCCCGCCGAAACGTATGTCGGCACCCAGTTTCTGGATGAAGCGCTCGAGGGCGGAGTGGCGCAGGTTAAGGGAACGGATACCGTCGTCCCCGGTAAGTTTGCATTCGAGGGAGAGTATGGCGTGAGCGTAAGTTTTTTGGGGGAAAACCGCCTGCATGTTATCTTCACTCCCGATGACACGGAAGCATATACAACAGCGGAATGTGAAGTGATTGTGACCGGCATTCGGTATACGATCACGGAGGTTCTTACGAAATTTGCCATCACGGACAAACCGCTGGGCACGCCCCTTGCGGAGCTGGGAATCCCTACGGAGGGCGTCACGGTAAAAACCGACTCCGGCGCAGTGTTCGCCCCTATTCCGGTCATTTGGGACACATCTGCCTATGATCCCAATTCTCTGGAACCCCAGACTATCTACGGAACGCTGGATGTTGCCAGCAGCTATTTTCATTATAAAATCGTTACGGAAACCGATGTAAAAGCGACCATTGAGGTATCTCTTATGGATACTCGGGTCTTCCAGACTACCATTGTCACACCGCCTACGGTTGAAGGAACCTTCTATGCGCTGGATCGTTACGAGACGCTGACAAGCGGTCTCAAGGGCGGAAAGGCGATGGCAAACGGTCAGGAGATCGAAGGCACGTTCGAGTTTGATGAGGACGAATTGCTGTACGGAGACACCGCCTACCCCGGCATCGGGCTGAAATACGGCCAGCTTACGCGCACGGTCGTTTTCAAGCCGACAAACTCCAGGAACTACACAACTGCAGCCTGCACGGTAACCGTGAATGTTCTCCCGCTCACGATCGTCAGAATCAATCCCAATTTCGAGGACATCACCGACAAGCCCATTGGTACGGCGTTTGAACAACTTGGATTGGCGGAAGCGGGTTCGATGGACGTGATGCGCGGTGACCCCCAAAAAACGACGATCATGAGCGACACGGTGGTCTGGGATAAAAACCAGTATGACCCGAATACGCCATATGAGCAGCGCATTACGGGCAGATTGGTGCTGTCCACATGGAAGGATTATATTGCGCCCCCCGAAGGGGCGTCCACCGTCAGTGTCAAGGTGAAGCTGAAGTACGACCCGGTTGTACCTGTGATTGTGACCGCGCCGACGTTCCGCTGGACAAAGGGAGACTTCCGGCTTGGCGACAATCAGATTTTTGTCAGCGAAACCTTCCAGATCGGAACGGAAACGCCCCCGGAGGAAGCTGACGAGATCGGTGCGCTTATTGGCGGTGAGGCGCGGGTTGGCGGCAAGAAGATCGACGGCACATTCTCTTTCAAGGCCGGTACGCCTAAGTGGTTTAGCGCAGCGGGAACAAACAACGTGACTGCGGTCTTCACGCCGAGTAATACCGTTCTTTATGCGCCTGCCGAATGTACTATCCCGATTGAAGTGGTCAAACGCACCCTCCTGAGCATCGAACCCTCGACGGATATCACGAACAAAGAGGTCGGCACGGAGTTTGATGCGCTCTGGCTGCCTTCATTCGTGAACTGCCGGACAGAGGACGGGTCGTTCTACTCAGGCATTGGCGTAATGTGGGATAAGACGTCGTATGACCTGAATTCTACTGCTGAGCAGGCCATTACCGGCACGCTCAATCTCGGCGATATTCCGACTATTCAGCAGCCCGTCCCGGAGTTAAAGGCCACGGTCAAGGTCAGGCTTATTCCCCACGACTGGAGCGACTGGACGCCCGACAGCAACGGTACCCACAGCCGCGTCTGCGCCAGAAACAGCAGTCATAAAGAAACCGTCAGCTGCTCCGGCGGTACGGCGACCTGTCAGGCAAAGGCAGTCTGCTCTGTCTGCGGTCAGGCATACGGCCAGTTTGCCGCGCATGACTTTACGGCAGAAGTGGTTGAAGAAAAATACCTGAAATCCGCCGCAACCTGCACGGAGAAGGCAGTTTACTACAAGTCCTGCACCGTCTGCGGCGAAAAAGGAACGGAAACCTTCGAGGTTGGCAATATTCTCGGCCACGACTGGGGTGAATGGCAGCCCAACGGCAATGGTATCCACAGCCGCATCTGCAAGCGCAACGCAACCCATAAGGAAACCGTCAGCTGTTCCGGCGGCACGGCGACCTGTCAGGCAAAGGCGGTCTGCTCTGTTTGCGGTCAGGAGTATGGTCAGCTTGCCGCGCACGACTTTACGGCGGAAGTGGCGGAGGAACAGTACCTGAAATCCGCCGCGACCTGCACGGAAAAGGCGACTTACTACAAGTCCTGCACAGTCTGCGGCGAAAAGGGAACGGAAACCTTTGAGGTCGGCAATATTCTCGGCCACGACTGGGGCGAATGGCAGTCCAACGGAAACGATACCCATAGCCGCATCTGCACCAGAAACAGCGGCCATAAGGAGACCGTCAACTGTTCCGGTGGTACGGCGACCTGTCAGGCAAAGGCAGTCTGCGCTGTGTGCAGGCACGAATACGGCCAGCTTGGCACACACAGCTTCACGGCGGAAACCGTGGAGGAACAGTACCTGAAATCCGCCGCGACCTGCACAGAAAAGGCAGTCTATTACAGGTCCTGCGCCACCTGCGGCCTGAGCGCCAAGGACACCGCCGAGGAAGCGGTCTTTGAAACCAGGGCGCTCGGCCATGACTGGGGCAAGTGGCAGTCCAATGGCGACGGCACCCACACCCATGTCTGCACCAGAGACGATACCCACAAGGAGACGGTCAGCTGCTCCGGCGGCACCGCGACCTGCGTGGAGCAGGCGACCTGCAAGGACTGCGGCGGGAAGTACGGCGAAAAGGATGCCGCGAACCACACCGGTGCGAAGAAATGGACGACCACAAAGACCACCCACGAACAGAAATGGTCCTGCTGCGGCGAGATCACCGTCGCCAAAGAAGCCCATACCTTCGGCAAATGGGTCGTCACCGAAAAGGCAACATCCAGAAAAGACGGGGAAAAGACCCGCACCTGTGAAGTCTGCGATTACGTCGAGACGGCGAAGATCCCCGCCACCGGCACTTCGCCGAAGACCGGCGACGACAGCCACATCGGCATGTGGGCCGGCATCCTCTGCGTATCCCTCGCCGGTATCGTGGCGCTGGTGGTATGGTATAAACGGAAGAACAGGAAGTAAATCAGGCCATATTGCAGTCATAACCACCGGCCAGCGATTATGATTGCGTGTTGGAATCTTCGTCCGCCTTCAGGTTTTTCCGAACGCTGTCCTCAAAATCGGCTGGTTGTTCCAGGCAGAAAAATCCGGACTTATTCCCGAGTGGGGAGTAAGTTCGGGTTTTTCGCTTTATCCAGGAAGTGCCGCACAGAAAAGATTGCCATGTGCAGCCGGATGTAGTATGCTGTCAGAAAGAAAAATCTTCCATTCCGCGTTTTTCTGCGTGTATAAGGGTGAAGCTACTTAAAAAGGAGGCGGCGACATGGATGACAATGAAATTCTCGATTTGTATTTTGCCCGGTCGGAACAGGCGATCGTTCAGACTGACCAGAAATACGGATTTTATTGTTACAGTATTGCCAAACGTATTTTATCCGACCCCCTGGACGCTGAGGAAAGCGTCAACGATACCTATTACTCCGCCTGGAAGCTGATCCCACCCCGCAGACCCCAGCGGTTTTCCACCTTTCTGGGAAAGATCACCCGGAATCTGGCTATCGACCGCTGGCGGAAGAATACCGCCGAAAAGCGGGGGAAGGGGGAGACGCAGGTGCTGCTGGACGAGCTGGCGGAGTGCGTCGCCGGAAGCGAAAGCCCGGAGACGGAGCTGCTTCGCAAGGAGCTGACCGCCTCGCTGAACCGCTTTCTGCGGAAGCTCCCGGAAAAAGACCGCATCGTCTTTCTGCTCCGGTACTACTATGCCGGTACAAAGGAAGACATTGCCCGGAAGACGGGGCTGTCCTCCAATCAGGTGAAGTACATCCTGCAAAAAGTAAGAAAACAGTTGGCCGACACTCTTAAAAAGGAGGGTTTACAATGACGGCTTATCAGCTTTTCAGAGGACTGACCGGCGTGGACGGGGAACTGCTGGCGGCGGCAGAGCTGGTGGATTCCCGGAAGGAGCCCGCCACAAAGAAGCTGCCCGCAAGGAAAATCTGGCTGATCGCCGCGGTCATTGCGCTGGCGCTGCTTTTGGTAGGGTGCGCGGTGGCCTATGCCTTAACTGTTTTCGGCAGTCCCGCGGAGATGATCGCCGGTCTGTACGGAGGGTCTGACAGCGCTGCCCCCTTCGAAGATTCCGACCCGGATCGGCCGAACGCCGCCTGGACTGTTCCGGGGTATGAAAAATCTCCCGTGGAGGAAACCGTTGCTCAGGAGCTTCAAAAATGGGTTTCCCCCGTGGGGAAAAGCATTTCCACGGACGGACATACCCTGACGGTCGATGCCTATGTCTACGACAGCACCACCCAATGCGGGTTTATCACCATGCTTCTGACCCACGACGCGCCGATAGAGCTGTCCCCAGGCCGGAACGGTTTGCTGGGCAGTGTTCCCGTAAACATCAATCAGTACGGCTATGCCTATCTGATACCAGAAAAAACGACGGACACCCAGCTGGCGTTTACCTACTATTTCCGGGCGGATATGCAAAATGGGACGAATCTGCTGGTATCCTTCCCGGACTTTGAGGCGGAAGCCAAATGGGAGGAATACGAGAAAAACCGTTCCGCTGAAATAGAGACCATTCGTGAGCGGCTGAAGCAGGAGCTTACCCCTCAGCAAGCCGCCGAGAAAATGGAAGCGCTGGGTTACGGGAGCGGCGGCTATACCGGAGAATATGACGACTACTATTTTCTGGCCGCTCATGAATATGATGCTGCCCACAGCGCAGACCAGCTCAGCGAGGAAGAGATAGAACGTCAGGCGCTGGAGAAAAATTTACGGGAAGAACTGACACCGGAGGAAGCGGTGGAACAGCTTCGTTCCCTCTGGGGAGACGAACTGGTAGACGAGATTTTCGCCGGCCAGACGGAGGAGATGACCGCCTTCGCATACCTCACACTGTCGGAAAGAGCCTACGAGCAAGCCCACATGGACGAAATGGTGTGCGTTTCCCTCCCGGACGGCGGCAGTCTGCCCCATCGAACCTTTGGTCAGGGGGATATTTATGTAAACTCCCTGTGCGTTCGCATCCGGTCTTCCCGTTACGCGGAGCCGGGCAGCGATATCCAGACCCTCATCTTCCACATGACGGACGGCACCGACTTTGTCGTTGTGGACAGCCTGACAGACAACACCCTGTTCAAGCGGGTCATTGAACACGGTGATTTTCTCGATATGTTCAACAGTGCGATCAACATCGATAAAATACAGTCCGTGGAGGTCGTTGGCAAGCTGTCCGGCGCAACGCTGGAAGCCGATGCGGATTGAGTAACAGCGCCCCGTTTTCCCACCAAACGGAAAACGGGGCGCATTTTGCTGTTGACGTCCGGGAATGCGCGTGGCATAATAGTTGTACATACAACGATGTATCTACAACGAGTCAGGAGGCTGCCATGGACATTACGGAACGGAAAATCACCAAAATCGCCCGGGAGGCGGAAAAGCTGGTTCTGCGCACCATGCGGGAAACCGGCGTCGGCACGGCGGAGATCGACCTGATCCACGCCCTGCGCCACAATCCCGGCTGCACCCAGGCGGCGCTGGCGGAGCTGCTGCACGCGGACAAAGCCGCCATCGCCCGCAGAACAAAAAATCTGGAAGCGAAGGGCTACCTCGTCCGCCGGGACGCCCCCAACGACCGGCGCAGTCAGCTGCTGTACCCCACGAAAAAGGCGGAGAGCCTGAAATCCTCCAAAGCGGAGATCGAAGCGGCCTTTTACGAATACCTGACGGATACGCTGACGAAAGAGGAAGCCGCCGCCTTTACCGCCGCGCTGAACAAGCTCTACGCGGCATCCAAGGCGGAAAGCCGGGCGGGCTTCCCGCACTTTATTCAGGCGGCAAAGGGGGAAAACCGGGGATGAAACGTGAAAAAGCCTTCCGCCCGGACAGGATCGGCACGTATTTCCGCGTCGAATGGCTGCCGCTGGTACTTGTGACCCTTTCCGGCCTGATCTACAACATCGGTCTTCTTGCCACGCCATGGTTTGAAGGGCGGCTGGCGCAGTGCCTTGCGGACATTCTGGGCAGGAATGCCGCTGCCGGGAAAATGGCGGTTCTGGTGCTTGCCTATATTCTCGTCATGCTGGGGGTGCAGGCCGCGCGGTTTATCAAGCGGTTCTATGTCCGCCGCTTCGCCAACAACATCAACCGCCGGATGAAGGGCATCCTGTACGCCAATCTGGTGCGCAGAAGCCGGGCATCCCTGGAACAGGAGGGCGCGGGCGAGCTGATGACCAAGGCCATCTCCGACGTGGACGACTGCGTGGA
>ENA-OYYJ01000742-OYYJ01000742.1-human-gut-metagenome-genome-assembly--contig:-NODE-742-length-10710-cov-10.096481_pt1 | contig 10710 bp, 9 predicted proteins | sample MGYA00243248_ERZ653447 | MGnify/ENA primary metagenome ERZ653447 (study PRJEB26926, sample SAMN06165030) | human gut metagenome | biome: ENVO:00009003; feature: ENVO:2100002; material: ENVO:00002003...
GCCGTCAGGCGATGCCTTCCTGATTAAAATTAAGATTTTAATCAGGAAATAGTATGAAAAATTCTGATTTGAGGTTTTTATGCATCATCGTTACATCGGAGACAAGGCGTTTTACCGCCGGGTCTTTGGGGTAGCCGTCCCCATTATCATCCAGAACGGCATCACCAACTTTGTGTCCCTGCTGGACAACATCATGGTCGGGCAGGTCGGCACCGTTCCCATGAGCGGCGTTTCCATCGTCAACGGCCTGCTGTTCGTATTCAACCTGTGTGTCTTCGGCGCAAGCTCCGGCGCGGGTATCTTCACCGCCCAGTTCTACGGCTCCAAGGATGACGAGGGCATCCGCCATACCTTCCGCTTCAAGTTTTTGATCTGCATCGTCATATCTCTGGTGGGCGCGGCCATTTTCCTGCTGGGCGGTTCCAGTCTGATTGGGCTTTACCTCACCGGCGAGGGCGACGCCGCCACTGCCGCCGGGGCGCTGGATCACGGCCTTAAATATCTGGCCATCATGCTCTGGGGCTTTTTGCCCTTCGCCCTGACCAACACCTATTCCAGCACCCTCCGGGAGACCGGGGAGACTTTCATCCCCATGCTGGGCGGCATTGCGGCGGTGTTCGTGAATCTGGTGCTGAACTACATCCTGATCTTCGGCAAATTCGGCGCGCCGGAAATGGGCGTGGAGGGCGCGGCCATCGCCACGGTCATTTCCCGGTACGTGGAGCTTGCCATCGTGGCAGGGTGGACACACAGCCACAAAGCCCGCAACGCCTTTATCGTGGGCGCTTACCGTTCCATGTACATCCCCGGAAAGCTGCTGAGATCCATCACCATCAAGGGTATGCCCCTGCTGGTCAACGAATTCCTCTGGTCCAGCGGCATGGCCGTCCTGAGCCAGTGCTACTCCACCTGCGGGCTGGACGTGGTGCCTGCCATGAACATTTGCAGCACCCTGTTCAATCTGGGGAGCGTCGTCTATCTTTCCATGGGCAATTCCGTTGGCATTATCATGGGGCAGATGCTGGGCGCGGGGCACTCGGAGGAGGACGTGCGGGACACCAACCGGAAGCTCATCGCCGTGTCCATTGCGTCGGGCGTCGTGTTCGGCGGCCTGATGGCGGCGGTTTCCGAGGCGTTCCCTGGCATCTACAACACCACCGACGCCGTGCGGCATCTGGCGGCGCAGCTGATCTGGATCTCCGCCGTGATGATGCCCTTCGGCTCCTATCTCAACGCCACCTATTTCACCCTCCGTTCCGGCGGACAGACCTTCGTAACCTTCCTGTTTGACAGCTGCTTCATGTGGGTGTTCTGCGTGCCGCTGGCCTTCTGCCTGAGCCGGTTTACGAACCTGCCCATTCTGCCGCTGTACGCTATCTGTCAGGCTACCGACTTCATCAAGTGCGTCATTGGTACGGTCATGCTGAAACAGGGCAAGTGGATTCAGAACCTGACGGTCTGATATTATTTCCTGATTAAAATCTTTTTTAAAGATTTTAGGGTCTATCTGAAAATCGGCAATATGACCAACAGCGAGGGATTTTTCGCCTGATGAAGCCATTTTTCCGCGGGAATACTTTGTGTATTGCAAGGGAAAATGGTGCACAGCAGGCGGAAAAGACCCGCTGTTTGGGCGTGTTGACGGTTTTCAGATAGACCCTAATTGGAGTTCAGTATGAGCTATTGATAGACAAAGCCGACAGCGGTTTTCGCTGTCGGCTTTTCCAATATGGGGTTTACTTATGCAGGAAAGAGAACAGGCCCTTCTTTTCATAAGGCGCGGAGCTGATGCCGCCCACCTGATAGCCGGTGGCGTTGATCGTCTCCCGGAGCTTACCCTCATCCAGCGGCTCGTCGGACAGAATGACGGTCTCGCCCTTCACGTGGGAGGAGGTAACCTTTTTGACGTTCAGCGCGCTGCGGACGGCGTCGTTCACATGGGCTTCGCACATGGAACAGGCCATACCGGATACCTGCACAGTCGTTTGAATCATAATAACCCTTCTTTCTGAAAGTTTAACCATATTATAGCACAGCATTGGGTTAGCGTCAACTAACCTTATGAAAAATGGCCGTGCTTGCACAGTCTGCCGAAATCTGTTATACTGAGCCTGAAAGGAAGTGTTTTCCCGTGCGGTGCGATTGTCATATTCACATGGTTCTGGACGGCGCGGACTGGAAGCGGGCGATCGCCCGGCATTCCGGGGGCGTGGATGAAGCTTGGGTTCGCCGGGTGCTGGAAACTTACCGGAAGCTGGGCTTTGCCTACCTCCGTGACGGCGGCGACCGCTGGGGCGTGGGGGCGAAAGCCCGGTCGCTGGCGGGAGAGTACGGCATCACCTACCGCACGCCGTTGTCTCCGCTGTGCGCGCAGGGTCACTACGGCGGATTCATCGGAGAAAAGTACGAAAATCTCTCCCAGTATGCCGCTATGGTTACTCAAAAGCGGGCGGACGGCGCGGATTTTATCAAGATCATGATATCCGGTCTGATGGATTTTGATCGCTTCGGTGTGCTGACCGAGGACGGCCTTCCCCCGGAAACCATCCGGGAGCTGATCCATATTGCCCACGAGGAAGGCTTTGCCGTAATGGCCCACGCCAACGGCGCCCGGACGGTGGAAGCCGCAGCGCTGGCCGGGGTGGATTCCGTGGAACACGGCGCGTATCTGGACACGGACGCCCTGCGCGCCATGCAGGAAAACGGAACGGTGTGGGTGCCTACGCTGTCCACCATCGGGAACCTGCGGGGAATGGGACGCTTTGACGAAGCCGCTGTAGCGGCGATTCTGGGAAGCGCCATGGAAAATGTGGCCGCCTTTGCGGCCATGGGCGGCCTGATCGCCCCCGGAACCGACGCCGGAGCGTGGGCAGTTCCCCACGGAAGCCTGTCGGAATACGCGCTGCTGGAGCAGGTATTGGGGGAGAATGCGGAGAATATACTGAGCCGCGGCGCGGCGGAGATTCAGCGGAAATTTTGACGAATGGTTATAGGGAGGGTGCCATATGGAGTACTTTACGTATAACACGTGTAACACGTGGCCTTACTCTTGTTAACAGAAGTCCACAAATTTCCCATAAAATTTTCCGTCCCGGACTGTGCTGTCAGCACGGTCCGGGACGGTTGCTTTTTTACACGCTTTTTTTGCTCCTGCGGGGAATATCTTACGTTTTGGTTGGGTAGTATGATTCTAAATCCCCTACTATGGTGCCGGGGTCTCCGGTGAAGGCGGAAAGAACTTCTATCGGTATCCCGTGCTCTCTGGCAAGCTCCACACTGCGGTCGTGGAGCACCTGCGCGCCATTCTCGATCAGCGTCATCATTTTCGCATAACTGATCTGCCCGAAACGGGTGGCGTCGGAGTAAATTCTGGGGTCCCGGTCATAGACGCCGTCCACGTCTGTGAAGATCTGACAGCGGTCGGCCTTCAGCCATGCCGCCAGAGCTACCGCCGTGGTGTCCGAACCGCCGCGCCCCAACGTGGTGATGTCCCCCTCGGGATCGACGCCCTGAAAGCCTGCCACGACCACGATCTTTCCCGCGTCCAGCTGCCGGCGGATGCGGGCGACGTCGATATTTTGTATCCGGGCGTTGCCGTGGACGCCGTCGGTCCGGATGCCCGCCTGCCAGCCGGTGAGACTGACGGCGCTGTAACCCATAGCCCCGATGGCCATGGTCATCAGCCCTGCCGACATCTGCTCCCCGGCGGCAAGATATGCGTCCATCTCCCGGGCGGAGCCCCGGCGGTTGACCTGAGTGGCCTTTTCGATGAGCATATCCGTGGTATCCCCCTGAGCGGAAACCACCACGACGACCTGATTTCCCTGCCGGGCCAGCCCCGTGACCCTACGAGCCGCGGCGCGCAGGCGCGACATTCCCGCAAGGGACGTTCCTCCATATTTCTGCACGATGAGCATATCGCACCCCTCCCGATTCATCGTATGTCAGGGATGGGCGAAGTGTGACGAAGGCAGCACCGCGCAATTGCGTCTGCGAGTCTCAGCCGTCTTTTTGCCCCACTTCCGCAGTTTCAAAAATGGGAAATACATACAGTATTCCTCCATTTTTGAAACTTTGAATTGGAACAAAAATCCTGGCTGAGACTTCTTGCCGAATTGCGCGGTGCTGCCTGAAGAAAACCGCCGCAGAAAACAGCGGCGGCGGTTTTGCAATTCAGAATATGGGGTTATCCGGCCAGCACGTCGGCCTTCAGCACGCCCTGAATGGCGGAGAGGCGGTTCATCAGTTCCTCCAGCGTCATGGTCAGGTCGATGGTCTCCGCAGAGATGGTCACGACCGCCGTACCGTTTGTGGGGACGATGGAATTGATGGTGCTGATATTGGCGCCGGCGTCGGCAAAGACGCCCAGGATCTCGGACAAGAGTCCCTGCTCATCGTGGAGCAGCAGCTGGAAAGTGATGATGCGGCCGGTCATCATGCTCTGGAAGGGCAGCACGGCGTCCCGGTACTTGTAGAACGCGCTGCGGCTGATGTCGGTCATGCGGGTGGCTTCGTTGACGGTGGACGCTTCACCGGTGGAAAGCAGACGCTTTGCCTCCGCTACCTTCAGGAAAACCTCCGGCAGGGCGGAAGACTCCACAATATAGTATTTGGGTTTGGTCGACATGTCGGACCTCCTTAAAACTGGTTCAATTTGTGTGTGGCAGAACAACACCTGTTTCTCCACAATGTATTGTAACATACTTTTCTTAGAATGCAACCCCATATCACCAGAGTTTTTGTCGGAAAGGAGGAATCTTTTTGCGTCCCGCGGTGAAAAAAAGCATATCCGTGCTGGCGGCGTTTTTTGCCGTGTGGCTGGCTGCCCGGTTTCTTCTGCCGCTGTGCTTCCCCTTTCTGCTGGGGGCGCTGCTGGCCTTCGCGGCGGAGCCGATGGTGGGCTTCCTCCAGAAACGGCGGGTTCCCCGGTGTGTGTGCTCCGGCATCGGCGTCAGTATGGCCTTCTGCTTCCTTGCCATGCTGGTGCTGATTCTCTGCGCCTTTGCTCTGCGGGAGCTGCGAAGGGTGGCGGGGGTGCTGCCCGATCTGGAGGATACGGCAAAATCCGGCATCGGCCTGCTGCAAAGCTGGCTGCTGGAGCTGGCGTCCCACGCGCCCCAGAGCGTGCAGCCCCTGCTCAGCGAGAACGTGACCTCCTTCTTCTCCAATGGAACATCTCTGCTGGACAAGGTCATCCGGTATATTCTAGGGCTGGCGGGAAACATTCTGAGCCACATTCCCGACGGTGCGCTGAGTTTGGGAACGGCGGTGATCTCCTCCTTCCTGATCTCCGCCCGGCTGCCGAAGATCAAAAGCTGGCTGAAAAAACGTCTGCCCGAGGAAAAGCTCAAGCCCGCCGCGGACGCCCTGAAGCGTATGAAAAATGCCGTGGGCGGGTGGCTGACGGCGCAGCTCAAGCTGATGGGCGTGACGTTCACCATCCTGACGCTGGGGTTCGTGGTGCTGCGGATTGCCTACGCCCCGCTGTGGGCGCTGGTGGTCGCGCTGGTGGACGCACTGCCCGTGCTGGGTACCGGCACCGTGCTGGTGCCCTGGGCGGTGATCTGCTTTTTGCAGGGGGAGGGCGCCAGGGCAATCGGCCTGCTGGGCGTTTATGCCGTGGTCACCCTGTCCCGCTCCATGCTGGAGCCGAAGCTGGTGGGGCGGCATCTGGGGCTTGACCCCCTGGTGACGCTGATGGCGCTGTACGTCGGCTACAAGCTCTGGGGCGTGGGCGGCATGATCTTTGCCCCTCTGCTCGCCGTGACCATCATGCAGGTCACGCCGGGGCGGGAGCGGGGAGATACCCCTGAAATCCCTTAAACAAGAAAATTCCCAACTGCCTATTGTACATCCCGTTCATTTTTGCTATAATATAGGGAAAATGTTATTACTGGATGTGCATGAATCGTGAAATACGGAATTTGGAAGGTGTCCCAGCTGGAGGCGGGGGCTGTCAACGCATTGGTTGGCAGCGGCTACGCTCCGCTGGCCGCCATGGTGCTGGCCTCCCGGGGGATCGGGGATGATCGACAGGCCAGAGCTTACTTAGACTGCAACGCGCCCCTGCTTGACCCTTTTTTGATGACGGATATGGACAAAGCTGCCGGACGGGTGGGACTTGCCATGTCCCGGGGGGAGAAGATCGCCGTGTTCGGCGACTACGACGTGGACGGTATCACCGCCACCTGCCTGCTGACGGATTTTCTCCGCCGCCACGGCGCGGATGTGGTGAGCTACATTCCCGGTCGTCTGGAGGAGGGCTACGGCCTGAATCCCATCGCCATTCACCAGCTTCACGCCGAGGGCGTCAAGCTGATCGTCACCGTGGACTGCGGCATCACCGCCGTGAGCGAGGCGGAGCTGTGTAAGCAGCTGGGCATTGATCTCGTCATCACCGACCATCATGAGTGCAAGCAGACGCTGCCCGCCGCGGTTGCTGTGGTAGACCCCCACCGCTGCGATGGCGGCTATCCCCATAAGAATCTCTCCGGCGTGGGCGTGGCCTTCAAGCTGGCTTCCGCCCTGTGCGGCTCTCAGGAAACGGTGCTGGAAGAATACGCCGACATGGTATGCCTCGGCACCGTGGCGGATGTGATGCCCCTGCAGGGGGAGAACCGGGTGTTCGTGGCGAGAGGTCTGGAATCTCTGGCGCATACCAAGCGCCCAGGCATCGCGGCGCTGATGGCGGAGTGCGGCTGCGCCCCGGAGACCGTCAGCGCGTCCTCCATCGGCTTCATGCTGGCGCCCCGCATCAACGCCGCCGGACGGATGGGACAGATCGATCTTGCGGTGGAGCTGTTTCTCACCGACGACCCGGACAAGGCCGCCGAGGCCGCCCGGGGACTGTGCGAGCTGAACCGGCAGCGGCAGGCCGTGGAGTCGGAAATTTACCGGCAGGCCGTGTCCATGCTGCCCATGGGCAAGCCCCCGGAGGCCATCGTGCTGGCGGATGAAAGCTGGCATCAGGGCGTGGTGGGCATCGTGGCCAGCCGCATTGCCGAGGAATACGCCTGCCCCACCTTCCTGATCTGTCTGGACGGCGAGCACGGCAAAGCCAGCTCCCGCAGCCACGGGGGCTTCAACCTGTTTGCCTCCCTGAGCGCCCTGTCTCCGCTGCTGGAAAGCTACGGCGGCCATGAGCTGGCCGCGGGCTTTACCATTTCCCGCGCCAACATTCCGGAATTCCGCCGCCAGATCTGCGCGCTGGCCGCACAGTATTACACAGACGACGTGCCGCGGACGGTTCTGGATGTGGACTGCGCCGTTTCCCCGGAGCTGCTGACCCTGCACAATGTGGACTCTCTGCAAATGCTGGAGCCCTGCGGCAACGGCTGCCCCAAGCCGGTGCTGATGATGAAGAATCTGACCATCGACCGCATCAGCATGGTGGGCGGCGGACGGCATATGCGCCTGCGCCTGTGCAGCGGACATACGTACCTGAACGCCATCTATTTTTCCGCCAATCCCCAGACGGTGTCCATCCAGCCGGGGGACTTAGTGGACGTGGCCTTTACCCCTCAGGTGAACGAATTCCGGGGGACGCGCACCGTGCAGATGAATGTCATCGACATCCGCCCCAGCTGCAGCGCCGAGTGCCTGCCCGACGCCGCGCCTTACCGGGATATGCAGCGGGGAAATCTGACCTCCGGCGAGGCCGCGGCACTGCTGCCTGACCGGAAGATGCTGGCGCTGGTGTGGCGGTATCTGGACGCCGCGAACCCTGTGCAGGAGTCACCCATGTGCCTGTGCCGCAAGATCGTCCGCTGGTCGGGACAACCGTTGAATCTGGGGCAGATGCTCACCTGTCTGGATATTTTCCGGGACGTGGGACTGCTCACCGTCCAGCGGCAGCATAAATATGTTTCCATCCGGCTGACCCCCGGAGAAGGAAAGGCCGACCTGAGCCGAAGCCAGACCATGCAGCGGCTGCTGCACGAGAAAGAGAGCTGAGTTTGAAATGGAATCCTTTGAAGAACATTACGCGTCTATGTGCGACGCAATCAAAAAGCACCTGCCCGGCGTGGACATGGCGCTCATCGACCGTGCCGTGGATTACGCCAACCAGAAGCACAAGCTGCAAAAACGGAAGGACGGTTCCCCCTACATCATCCACCCGCTGGCGGTCGCCCAGATCGTGGCGGAGATGGGGCTGGACTGCGACGCCATTCTGGGCGCCCTGCTCCACGACTGCATCGAGGACACCGACGCCTCCCATGAGGACATTGAAAAGATCTTCGGCCCCACCGTGGCGGAGCTGGTGGAGGGCGTCACAAAGCTGACCCGGGCAAACTTCTCCTCCTCCGAGCAGGCGCAGATGGAGAATCTGCGCAAGATGTTCATGGCCATGAGCAAGGACATCCGGGTGGTGCTGATCAAAATCGCCGACCGGCTCCACAACATGCGCACCATGCAGTACCAGACGCCGGAAAAGCAGATTCAGAAGTGCCGGGAGACAATGGACGTCTATGCGCCCCTTGCCCACCGCCTTGGTATGCAGAAGATCAAGTGGGAGCTGGAGGATACCGCTCTGCGCTACCTCGCGCCCATGGAGTATAACGAGATCATGTCCTACCTTCAGGCCCACAAGGAGAAGGACGAGGCCTTTATGCGCACCATCCAGGACAAGATCACCCAGCGCCTGACCTCCGTAGGCATCCACAACACCACCTACGGACGGATCAAGCACGTCTACTCCATCTACCGGAAAATGCTCGCCCAGGGCAAGACCATTGACGAGCTGTACGACATTTACGCTTTCCGGGTCATTGTGGATACCATCCCCGACTGCTATAACGTGCTGGGGCATGTCCACGACCTGTTCAGTCTGGTGCCGGGACGGTTCAAGGACTATATCTCCACCCCCAAGCCCAACATGTACCAGTCCCTGCACACCACCGTCATCGGCTCTCAGGGCATCCCCTTCGAGGTGCAGATCCGCACATGGCAGATGCACGAGACCGCCGAATACGGTATCGCCGCCCACTGGAAGTACAAGCAGGGCACCGGCACGGGTACCGAGAAGGATTTCGAGTGGGTGCGCCGTCTGCTGGAAAGCCAGCAGGATTCCGACGCGGAAGAGTTCGTCCAGTCCATGAAGATCGACATGTTCGACGACGAGGTGTTCGTCTACACCCCCAAGGGACGGATCGTCTCCCTGCCCGCCGGCTCCACGCCCATCGATTTTGCCTATGCCATCCATTCCGGCGTGGGAAATTCCATGATTGGCGCGAAGGTCAATAACCGCATCGCCAACATCGACACCACCCTGAAAAACGGCGACATTGTGGAGGTGCTGACCTCCAAATCCGCCAAAGGTCCCAGCCGGGACTGGCTGACCATCTGCAAGAGCAATCAGGCGAGAACCAAGATCAAGCAGTGGTTCAAGAAGGAGAAGCGGGAAGAGAACATCGTCCACGGCAAAGCGTCCTTCGAGTCGGAAATGAAGCGGGTGGGGCTGCCCCTTACCGCTGCCACCGACCCGGAGCTGGAAGCTCAGCTCCTAAAAAAACTGTCCTTCGACACCTGGGACGATATGTTCGCCGCCATCGGCTACGGCGGACTGACCGCCGCCAAGGCCGTCGGCCGCATCCGGGACGATATCAACAAGGCGCTGAAGCAGCAGACCGCGGAAAAGCTGCCCCAAAGCCCTCTGCGCTTCCGCCCCGATTCCGAAGCGGTCATCCAGAACCGCCACGCGGTCAACGGCGTCATTGTGGAGGACATCGATTCCTGCATGATCAAGTTTGCCAAATGCTGCACCCCCGTCCCCGGCGACCCAATCGTGGGATTCATCACCAAGGGCTTCGGCGTCAGCATCCACCGGGCGGACTGCCCCAACGCCCAGAACCGGGAGGATCCCCGTCAGGCCGCCCGCTGGGTGCGCGTCCGCTGGGCGACGCAGGAAGAGCAGCCCTTTGAGACCACGCTGGAGCTGGACTGCATCACCCGGGACGGGCTGATTCTGGACGTGGCCATGGTGCTGTCCACCGCCCGCGTCCGGGTCAAGGAAATGAGCGGCAAAGACCTGCCCGGCGGCCGCAGCGCCATCACCATCCGCTTCGAGGTTAAGGACGTGGCGGAGCTGGAATCCGTGCGGACGAAGCTGCTGAACATCCGGGACGTGGTCGGCTCCCGCAGAGGACAGAATTAAGGAGAGAGACGCTATGCGCGCTGTACTGACAAGAGTCAATTCCGCCTCCGTTGCCATTGACGGCGAGGTGGTGGGGAAAATCGGGAAGGGCTTTCTCATTCTTCTGGGCGTGGGTCCCAACGATACCGAAAAGGAATGCCGGTATCTGGCGGAAAAAGCGCTGGGACTCCGGATTTTTACCGAGGAAAACGACAAAATGAATCTGGGACTGGACGCGGTGGGTGGCGAGGTGCTGGTGGTGAGCCAGTTCACTCTCTACGGCAACTGCCGCAAGGGCCGCCGCCCCAGCTTTACCGACGCCGCGAACCCGGAACTGGGGGAGCGGCTGTACGAGCAGTTCCTCGCCGACTGCGCCAGTCTGGGGTATCCCCCTCAGCACGGCTGCTTCGGCGCGGACATGAAGGTGGAGTCCGTCAACGACGGCCCCGTGACTCTGATTCTGGACACGGAGCAGCTGATGGACACCCCCAGAAGAAAATGACAAAATTCACACCCGGTAGGTGATAGTGTGAAAGTGAGTACCGGGCCAGCCCAGAGGAAAAAGGGCGCACAAAAGC
>ENA-OYYJ01000764-OYYJ01000764.1-human-gut-metagenome-genome-assembly--contig:-NODE-764-length-10586-cov-3.801158_pt1 | contig 10586 bp, 9 predicted proteins | sample MGYA00243248_ERZ653447 | MGnify/ENA primary metagenome ERZ653447 (study PRJEB26926, sample SAMN06165030) | human gut metagenome | biome: ENVO:00009003; feature: ENVO:2100002; material: ENVO:00002003...
AGCGTCAGATGTGTATAAGAGACAGGAGAAGAAGATCCCTTGAAGTATCACAGCCAAATCCACCGAGATCCGCGCCCGTATACAGGAAACCGCACATATTCATGGACGGAAGCATCTTGATGTTGAGCAGGATGTGTGACCACCACGATTTGTTATCGCCCATCCAGACTCCTCCATAACGATGCATCCCTATATAAGACGATCTGGAGAACAAAAGTCGTCTCTCATCCGGTGAGATCTCGCGAAGCGCCTCGCCTGCCGCCCTTGTCATGTTATATCCAAAGAGGTTGTGAACCTTGTCGTGACGCACCATCTCCCCATCCACATTGTGATACATAGATGCGTAATCCTTCGGATTGTTGGCAACACCTGCCGCCATACCCGAGATGCCCCAGACATCGTCCACAGTCTCGTCCTTCTCAATGAACTTCTTCATAGCTTTCTTCAGCTCGCTCACGCCCTCCGGGGTGAAGAAGATCGCCGGCTCATTCATGTCATTCCAGAAGCCCTCTATACCTGCATCCGTGAGGATCTTGTATTTTGCACCGAACCATCGTCTCGCCTCAGGGTTCAGCACATCAGGAAAATGTGTATATCCCGGCCATACCGCCGCAACGAAATCACTTCCATCTGCTCTCTTGCAGAAGTAGTTATTTGCCACGCCCTCCTCATACACATCGTAACCTTCCTCAATCTTTACTCCGGCATCGATGATCGGGATCAGGCGTATATTATCCTTTTTCAGATTCTCCACATACTCCGAAAAATCGCCAAAGTCGTCATTTATGGTGAAATCCTTATAGCTGTCCATGTAATCTATATCCATGTAGACCATATCGATCGGGATGTGGTTCTCTCTGTATTTTCTCGCCACCGTCTCAAAGTCCTCCGGTGTCTTGTATCCCCAGCGGCTCTGTCCAAATCCAAATGCAAACTTTGGCGGGATATAACTCCTTCCGATCATCTTCCTGAACTGCTTCGTGATATCATATGGGCTGTCACCTGTTATCACATAGATATCCAGATCTGCGCTGTCACAGAAAATGTGCAGCTCATCGCACTTCGTATATCCCACGTCAAATGTGATCGTGGATGGATAGTCAAAATACAGGCCAAATGTCTGCGCTCCTGAAACTATAATAAAGTTGTGTGATGCATACAGTGAGTATACATCCTCGTGATGATGCGGATTGTCTGCATTGTTGCTTATGTACTTGTAGCCTCTCTTGTTGATTCCTCTGTTCGCCTCGCCAAGGCCATACACTATATCACTGTCCTCAAGACCAAATGTGTACGAAAATCCGGCTGTTAAGTCTATATTGCCGTGATCTGGCTGTCCTTTTTCTGCTGCGATATCTACCACTACTGATTCTGTCTGAAATGGCTTTCCGTATGTATACTTCTTTATCATGCTGTCACCTCTATGCATCTCTCTTTTTTCTTCTGTATCTCTTTTTCTTTCTCCTGACCGTCTTGCCGCGCTTTGCCGCCTGTGTCTTTCTGAATTCCTGTATCTGCTCGATCATGGCGGCATAATCCCTCTCGAACAGGATCTCACTTATCTCATGATGCACGATCTCCGCCGGAAGTCTGTCAACTATAAGTGTCCTGACGAAATCCTTGCTCTTTCCCTTATACATCGGAAGGCTGTAGGTCTCCTGAATATGTGCAAGCTCCGGTCTCCACAATATACGTATGGTACGAAGCAGATCAGCCCGTGGATTAGGCTGCATCTCCCTGACCACATAGAAATCGATCTTGTGAGTCAGCTTGTCTGACACTCCTTCCTTCAGGCCTTCTGCATCTGGCTTGCCACCTGTATCTGACTTGATGCCTGTATCATATTCTTCAACAGATATGATCCCCCAGTAGTCTGGTACATGCTCTGCCACATGACCTGCATGTGTACTTCCCACCACCACGATATTCTGGTCAAAATATAGATCATAGTCTGCTACCTGACTCTCCAGCCGCGTGTATGTATCCGCATCACTTTTTATCTCGATTCCCACTATCTTGTCTGGAATGACCATTACCACATCCGCACGGGAGTTTCCGACGGTCTTCTCCTCAAGGATACGCACCTTGCCATATCGCTCCTCAAGGAAATCAAACAGGGGTTCTCGTATATCTTTATCTAATAACATTTTTCCTCCTGAAATCAATGGTTTGAAGTAATCCTTATATGTATTTTTGTCTGCAAAGTCAAGAAGCTCCCGCTTTAGCTGAGAAAACCAGGGCAGACCGCTCATAAAGTGAGCTTTCCGCCCTGGTTTCTATGTGAACATAATATTATCAGCCCTTGTTCACAAGCTCTGTGAACTTCTTAAGCGCATCCTTCGCCTCTGGTGAAATGTTCCTTGGAACTGCAATTCTCACGGTAACATAATGATCTCCATGGGTATTGCCGCCCCTCGCCTGGACACCCTTGCCACGAAGCCTTATCTTGCTTCCCGACTGAGTACCCGGTGCTATCTTGCACTTCACATCACCGAACATGGTGTGGACCAATATCTCTCCACCGAGAACTGCCGTGTCAAATGGCACAAGAGCCGTGGTGTATATATCCAGACCCTTTCTCTCATAACCTGCCTTGTCTCTTACATTGACCTTCAGCAGCATATCTCCAGGCTGCCCCTTGCCGGTTCCGGGATATCCCTTGCCAGCCAGTCTTATCACACCGCCGTTGTCTATACCCGCCGGAATGTGTACAGTGAACTGGGAACTTCCTCCCCGTCCATCATTGAACGACAGAGTCTTGTCGCAACCATATACTGCATCATCAAAATCTACCGTGACACTTGCCTCCATATCTCTGCCCCGCGCATTGAAGCTTCCCTGACCGAATCCGCCAAATCCGCCTCTCTGTGAGCGTCCACCGCCGCCAAAGAACGAGCCAAATATATCGCCAAACATATCACCGAAGTCTCCACCCTCAAAGTGGAAGCCTCCGCCTCCGAATGGATCACCACCGGCAGCTCCACCGGAGCCATCGAATGCAGCCATTCCAAACTGATCATACATCTTCCTCTTCTCGGCATCAGACAGTACCGCGTAGGCCTCAGAGGCCTCCTTAAACTTCTCTGCAGCCGTCGCATCGCCAGGATTCGTGTCCGGGTGGTATTTCTTCGCCAGGGTTCTATATGCTCTTTTTATCTCAGCGTCTGTGGCTGTCTTTGATACGCCGAGAACTTCATAATAATCTCTTTTTGAAGCCATGATTCCTACCTCCCGATAAGCCTATGTATAGTTTAACACTATCTGTCAAGTGATTCCATATTTTTAGCATTAAAATGCATACATAATATCGAAGTAATTTTAGGCAATTTTTTAACTAATAAGCCTTTGCTATCGGTTTCCTTGTTTGCCGCCATATTGCATCGCATTTGTAATATTCTGTTTTTATCTTTTTGAAATAGTTAATGCTATTTCGATACAAATTTTTATCTTTTTCGTCTTTATTTCCATAAAAGCTACAATGAATTCAGTTATTTTATCTTTTGTTCGTTATTTTTCAAAAAAGTGAAAATTTTATGCACTTTTCTCTCAAGAAACACAAAAAAGCACCTCCACCGATGATTCCACCAGTGAAGATGCATTCGTATGGCTAATGCTATTATCCTACTGCTTTACGTTGAAAGCTTTGATTCCAGGATATACAGCTGAGTCGCCAAGCTGCTCTTCGATTCTGAGGAGCTGGTTGTACTTTGCAACTCTCTCTGATCTTGAAGGAGCACCTGTCTTGATCTGGCATGTGTTGAGTGCTACTGCGAGATCTGCGATAGTTGTATCAGCTGTCTCACCTGATCTGTGTGATGATATTGCTGTGTATCCAGCCTTATGAGCCATCTTGATAGCCTCTAGTGTCTCTGATACTGAGCCGATCTGGTTGAGCTTGATAAGGATACAGTTTGCGCATCCCATCTCGATACCCTTTGCAAGTCTCTCTGTATTTGTAACAAACAGATCATCACCGACAAGCTGGACCTTGTCGCCAAGTCTTGCTGTGAGCTTCTGCCATCCTTCCCAATCCTCCTCATCGAGACCATCCTCGATTGAGATGATTGGATACTTCTCAACAAGCTTTGCCCAGTGCTCGATGAGCTGCTCTGCTGTATACTCTGTTCCAGCCTTTGGAAGCTTGTACCAGCCCTTGCCCTTCTCGCTCTTCCACTCTGATGAAGCAGCATCCATAGCGATCTTGAAATCCTTACCCGGCTCATACCCAGCCTTCTTTACGGCCTCGAGAATTGTCTCGATAGCCTCCTCGTCAGACTTAAGTGCCGGGGCAAATCCACCCTCATCACCTACTGATGTAGCAAGGCCTCTCTCCTTGAGGATTCCTGCAAGTGCGTGGAATACCTCTGCACACCATCTCAGACACTCCTTGAATGATGGAGCGCCAACTGGCATGATCATGAACTCCTGAACGTCAAGTCCTGATGACAGAGCATGACATCCACCGTTTACGATGTTCATCATTGGAACTGGAAGCTTGTTTCCTGAGATTCCACCGAGGAATCTATAAAGAGGAATGTCAAGAGAGATTGAAGCTGCTCTTGCTGCTGCGATTGAAACTGCAAGAACAGCATTTGCTCCAAGGTTTGACTTGTCCTTTGTTCCATCAGCCTTGATCATTGCTGCATCAACTGCATATATATCAGACGCATCCATTCCTGTAAGTACGTCATTTATAGTAGTATTTATATTCTCTACTGCCTTCTGGACGCCCTTGCCGAGGTATCTTGACTTGTCTCCGTCACGAAGCTCAAGTGCCTCAAACTCACCTGTGGAAGCTCCACTTGGCGCCGCGCCACGACCTACTGTTCCATCTGCCAGATACACCTCTGCCTCAACTGTTGGATTTCCTCTTGAATCAAGTATCTCTCTTCCTATTACCTTTTCGATCTCAAGATAATTCATCATTTTTATATTTCTCCTTTCGTCGCGCGAGTATAACCCCTGCTGTCCCTCCGATTCAGCAGTTTACAGAGGGTACAGGAGCTCACATGATCTACGATGTTAGTTTAGACTAACTTGAATTTAAAATCAACATAAGTAGTTGCTCATATTTTATCATTTAGCATTTTTCGTCATTATCCGAGTGCCACGTCCAGCACCATCATAAGAGCGAAGCCCACTGCCGCACCGATGGTTCCTATATTGGTATGGTCGCCCGCCTGAGACTCAGGTATCAGCTCCTCTATGACCACATAGAGCATGGCTCCCGCCGCAAATGCAAGGAAATACGGAAGAAGTGGTGTGACCTGGACAGCCAGCAGTGCCGTGAGGAAACCTCCGACCGGCTCCACAGCTCCGGACAGCGTTCCATACAGAAATGCCTTCTTCTTGCTCATGCCCTCGCCAACAAGCGGCATGGACACAATTGCACCTTCCGGGAAGTTCTGTATAGCGATTCCTATGGAAAGTGCAAATGCACCTGTGATGGACACGCCCATATTGCCCATGGCTGCGCCGGCGTACACAACGCCCACAGCCATGCCCTCGGGGATATTGTGGAGCGTGACTGCAAATATCATCATGGTCGTCTTCTGAATCTTTGACCTGACGCCCTCCGGTTTGTCACTTTCCAGATGAAGGTGAGGTATCACCGTGTCAAGGACAAGCAGGAATATGATTCCAAGAGCAAATCCGATAAGTGCCGGCAGCCACGCTATCTTTCCCTGTGCCTCCGCCATGTCTATGGACGGAATGAGCAGTGACCATATGGACGCCGCGATCATGACCCCCGCCGCAAACCCGAGCAGAGCCTTCTCCACAAGCGGGGATATCTTATCTTTCATAAGGAAAACCATGGCCGCTCCCAGTGTTGTTCCGGCAAATGGTATAAATAATGTTATGAACTCTGACATTTCATCACCTCTTTATAATATGTATTCTGTCTATACTATATTCGTATAACCTCTTCATTAGTTCATTTTTTTAAATTGCGACTACAATTTAATTGAACAGGCGTACTTTGTCAACACAAGTTTTTGCATATGATAGAAGTTATCAATACCGGGCCAAAATGCTTCGCATTTCGACAATTTAAGTGCTATAATACCTGAGGTTATGCTATAATAGGCATGGTTGTACCAGCTTGGATATATTTGTATGCAAATGGAGATAAATATGAAGAGAACAGAACGAATGATCTGAGTATTTTTTATTTGACATAATTATTTATAGAAAGCATAATAAGTGATACATTTAGTCGTACGGATCATAAGTCCGTACAAATACAATAAAAGACACATTCCAAGGGGAAAAGTATGAAAGAGAATTTACAATTTACAGCTTTATTGGATATTTTAAGCAGGCAGGATCTTATAACTGAATATTCGGAGGATTGCAAAGACATCACTCCTTCCCATATAACCATCAATTCCAAGGATGTGGTCCCAGGTACATTCTTCGTGTGCAAGGGTGCCTCATTTAAGGAGGATTACCTGAAATCAGCCATCGTACAGGGCGCCATCGTATATTTGTCACAGCAAAAGTACGACGACGTGGACATTCCTTATATTATTGTAAATGATATAAGAAAGGCCATGGCTCTTGCTGCCAGATGGTTCTTCGGCAATCCAGGCGATAACATGACCAAGGTCGGAATCACCGGAACAAAGGGAAAGACCACAGTTACATTTGTCATGAAGGATATACTGGACAAATACACCGACAACAGATGCTCAGCATTCTCAACCCATGAGATTGATGTTGGAACAAAGGTTTTTGAGACCACTCTCACCACACCTGAGCCTATTGAACTCCAGACATACTTCGACATGGCTGTAGATGAAGGCTGTACACACTGTATAATGGAAGTTTCTTCCCAGGCCATGAAGATGAACCGTATCTACGGAGAGCACTACAAGGTCGGAGTATTTACCAATATCGACTACGATCACATCAGCCCGACAGAGCACGCCTCCATGGAGGACTATCTCGGATGCAAGGTATCCTTCCTGAAGCAGTGCGACAACGTTGTGCTGTACAGTGACACAAGATATTTTGAGACTATATATAATGAAGTAAGAGACAAGCACGTTGTTGTATACGGAAGCAAGGAATCAATTGAAAAGCTCATGTCAAGGGATGACGATTTCTTTGAAAAGGATACTGACTTCGCCAGCATCCACAATGAAGATCTCACAGACCATAACAGCTACTTTGAGCTTATATACGGAGGAGAGAACAGAGCATACAACACCAACCTGATCGGTGATTACAATGTTGAAAATATTGTTGCCGCCATCATCTCCTCTCTTCTCATTGGCATTCCAAATGATCAGATCAGAAGCAGCATCAGAGATGTATATGTTCCGGGAAGACTACAGGTATATCACTGGAAGGATCGCACATTTATGATCGACTACGCACACAACTATATAAGCATGTACAGACTGTATGAGATGGTTAAAAAGACCATGAAGCCAAAGTCTATAACCGTTGTATTCGGCTGTGGCGGTGAGCGTTACAAGAAGCGCCGTGAGGATATGGGAAGACTTGCTGAGCAGTATGCCGACAAGGTTGTTCTCACCATGGAGGATCCGGGCTTTGAGTCCTGTGAGGAGATCTGCAAGGAGATCAAGCAGTACATCACAAAGCCTTGCTATATAATCGTTGACAGGGAGCAGGCTCTCACAAGAGCCCTCGACGAGGCTCAGCCTGGCGAGCTTGTCATCACGACTGGAAAGGGTATTGAGAGTACCCAGAGAATCAACGGAACTTTTGTGCAGTGTCACTCTGATGCGCAGGTTATCGAGCACTGGCTGACAGAGCATCCGGAGAAGTAAGGGACGGACGGTAATCAGTCCTTCATCTGTATTCAGTTCATGAAAAAAGAGATGTATGTTGTGTATGTGCTATCACGTTCGACTGCTGTCGCTTCACTACCGATAGCCCATACACAACATACATCTCTTTTATTATAGTTTTTGAAGCAGATGAATGGCTGATTACCTGTGTTTTGACTGAACATTAGATATGCAATGGTAAACCACAGGTTTATTGCCTTTCTTGCGGCTCAGCTTATAATGAATAGTAGAAACGGGGCGAAAGCGCTGTTATGCAGGTGACAGGAGTTGCCTATCAGACTGACGTAAACTTAATAGTCGTAGCAGGCTGTAGAGTGATGATGCGTGTGATGTTCCGGGAAACAGTGCATGGCTGAGCTTCATAAGGGTTGTTTGTTTACCAAAACCCGGATAGGCAGAGATGCCGAAAGAAAACATTCAGGGAGTTCTACTAAGTAGAACTCCTTTTTTATCTGTTATCTTCCACCACTTTCTCCCTCATCTTCGGATCGAATTTTCCATTTCGGATCATTGCTATCTCCCGTTTGAACGGCTCGTAGCTTTTCTTGCTGTTTTCCGGGTCTTTGATGTATGGGGATTCCAGGATCTTTGGGACTTCCATGAAGTCCGGATGGTTCATGATGTACATGAGTGGCTCAAAGCCGATCTTGCCAAACCCAAAGTTCTCGTGTCTGTCTTTAGCCGCTCCCGGTTCGTTCTTGCTGTCGTTCATATGGAACACGGCTATCTGATCTTTGCCGATGAGTCTGTCGAACTTCCCCACGACTCCATCGAAATCATGTATGATGTCGTAGCCCGCATCGCTGGTGTGACAAGTGTCAAAGCACACACGAAGCTTGTCATTATGACTCACTCCATCATAGATTCGCGCAAGCTCCTCAAAGTTTCTTCCAATCTCACTGCCCTTTCCCGCCATGGTCTCCAGAGCTATGTGGCATGCGGTGTCCGCGGTCAGGACTTCATTCAGGCCCTTTACTATGCTTGCAATTCCCTTGTCCACGCCCTCTCCTACATGTGAGCCCGGATGAAGGACTATGGTCTGTGATCCCATCGCTGTCGCCCTGTCAATCTCCTTTGCGAGGAATTCCACTGCGATTTCATAAGTCGCAGGATTTACTGTATTTGCAAGATTGATTATATACGGCGCATGGACCACGAACTCCTCTATGCCGTTCTGAGCCATGAGTTCATGTGCCTCCTGTATCCTAAGCTCCGATATATCTTTGCGTCTCGTATTCTGTGGTGCGCCTGTGTAGAGCATAAATGTATTTGCGCCAAATGCCACAGCATCCTTCACTGAGCCTAGCATCATCTCCTTGCCCGACATACCCACATGACATCCTAATTTCAACATAATTTATCTCCATTCATTCTAAACTGGTTTCAGTTTACTCTATCCTCGCCGACTGCACAATACGCTGCCGCTGCAATCAATAAATAGCTTTTTCTAATTTTACCATATATTATGTAGACTGTTCGCAAATCATTTGGTAAACTAAATACCAGAAACCAACTTATATTATACATTTGGGAGAAAACCGCTATGCAATTAAAAAATGTACTAATCGTCGTAAATGACATTGAACGATCAAAAAAATTTTACAAAGATATCTTCGGGCTTGAGGTTATCTTGGACAACGAGGGAAATGTGATCCTGACGGGAGGGCTGGTCCTTCAGGATGCAACTATTTGGGCTGAATTCATTGAAAATCTTGTAATTCCACATAACAATGCTTCGGAGTTATATTTTGAAGAAAATAATATCGAGGAGTTTGCACAAAAACTTGATGAGTCGCCATACGACATTGAATATGTCAATCGTCTCATGACTCATTCATGGGGACAAAAAGTCATCAGATTCTATGATCCTGACGGCAATCTTATCGAGGTTGGAACGCCATAATTTTTCCTATATCCATTCCCTCTATTTCATGTTACAATTAATGACATATTACCCAATTGGAGGACAAATTTTTATGAGTAACACAGGAAGAACCTGTAAGGTTCACTACACAGGAACATTCAACGACGGAACAAAGTTCGATTCTTCATATGACAGGGGCGAGCCTATCGAGTTCGTTTGCGGTGCAGGACAGATGATTCCGGGATTTGATCAGGCAGTTGAGGGCATGAACGTTGGCGATATCATCGATGTACATCTTCGTCCTGAGGACGCATACGGAATGCCTGACCCGGAGGCCATCATCAAGGCTCCTCTTGCAGATATGCCTGGCGCTGAGAATCTTGAGGTCGGTAATCAGGTATACCTTGCCAATTCCATGGGACAGCAGTTCCTTGTAAAGGTCATTGAAAAAGATGACGAATCCATCACATTTGATGCAAACCATGAGATGGCCGGCAAAGAGCTCAACTTCAAGATAGAGCTTGTATCAGTGGACTAATAGTAACGATACTTATGTTAGAAGGAACCTTTTCACACTTGACGTCAGTTCCGACGGTCTGTCCCACCCAATTGGACGGACAGTGTGATCCGATTATATAAGGAGGCGGGAATCGTGAACATTTACATAGACGAATCAGGTTCTATCAATAAATATGCCACAAACGATCAGTATTTCGTGGTGTCTATGATCCATGTCCTCGATCCCGTCGCCCTTGAGCGTGCTTACAAGAGATTTATTTCTTCCAACTATGAGATGCTTCTTGATCTGGACAGTGATAAGGTCGATGACATGACCGGCAAGATCACCAAGCACCTGTCTCTTATACACATCTCCGAGCCCACGAGACCGATCAGTATCTCGT
>ENA-OYYJ01000773-OYYJ01000773.1-human-gut-metagenome-genome-assembly--contig:-NODE-773-length-10496-cov-4.310507_pt1 | contig 10496 bp, 8 predicted proteins | sample MGYA00243248_ERZ653447 | MGnify/ENA primary metagenome ERZ653447 (study PRJEB26926, sample SAMN06165030) | human gut metagenome | biome: ENVO:00009003; feature: ENVO:2100002; material: ENVO:00002003...
TACTGATCGGTCTCGTTGGCTCGGAGATGTGTATAAGAGACAGATATAGATGAGCTGGAATCTTTCGACGATATTTTCGACGACGACTGACTTTTATTCGCTTTCACGTATATTTTGCGCTATTTCGGCGAATATCGTTTGACAACGCCTTGTAAATTAAGTATAATTTTAGCGTTGTAAAATTTAATATCTTTTGGAGAAATCGCCTAGTTGGTCGAGGGCGCACGACTGGAAATCGTGTAACCGTGAGAAACGGTTCGAGAGTTCGAATCTCTCTTTCTCCGCCAAGTGAAACTCGTTTGAACTTTTGAGGTTCAAGCGAGTTTTTCTCGTTTTTGGCGGTTGTTCTGCTCTTTTTTTCGATTTTTTCGCCTATACCGGCAAGCAAGTCGTCGGTATCCTTTCTTTTTATCACCGCCGGGTGATTGGTATCGGTGTTATAGAAGATCAGAATCTTATCGTCATACAATACGACGCGATTTATAAACGAGTTGAAAAACTCGTTTTTTTCTTGGTCTTTTTCGTATTTTCTATGGACAAAGAAATTCAGGAATGCCTTTACCTTATCCACTTCGAGCGGTTTTATCTGCTTCGCTTTTTCAAGCGATATTTTCGCTTCTAATTCGTCTTTTTGCGTTTCGAGAGCAATTAGTCTGTCTTTGGCGGATTTCGTGATTAAACCTTGTTCTATGGCGGATAAAAGCGAATTTATCGCTTTTTCTTTGACTTTCAGTTCGTTTTCGAGATTTTCAAGCGTTGCCGTTTTCGTTATTTCGGAATTGAATTTCGTTACGACCTGTTCGGCGACGGTTTGAATTACGTCGGGTTGCAGAACGTATTTAACCGTCGTGCCGAATACCAGATCTTCAAGGTCTTGCTGTCTGTAATTTGCCTTTTTACAACTGTGTTTGTTGCGTTTTCTTCCGAAACACTTGTAATAGTGATGAAGTTTACCGGTATGGCTTGTTCCCGTTTCGGCGGTCATCAGACTACCGCAAAATCCGCAAAACAATTTTCCGCTTAAAACATACGGTTTTCCGCTTTTGGTTGCTCTCGGTTTGTGCTTATGTTCGTCCATTATTGCGTTACAATCGAAAAACAACTTTTCATCCACGATCGGCGGAATTACGTTTTCGTAAATAACGCCGTGAGAATTATAAACGCCTATATATTTTTCGTTGCGGATAATCCTTGCAAAACTGTTCATATTGAACGGCGAACCGGCTTTCGTTTTTATGCCTTGCGCATTAAGCCGGTCTATGATTTCCTTTGCTTTCTCGCCGTTTTTGTACCTTGTAAACATGTCGCGAACGATATCGGCTTCGTAAGTGTTTATCGTCCACTTTTTATCCACGATGTCATATCCGAACAAACCGTAACCGCCGACGAAATGACCTTTCAACAGGCTTTCTTTTACGCCGCGGCGGACTTTTTGCGAGAGTTCGGCGGAATAATATTCCGCCATACTTTCAAGCATACCTTCTACCAGAATGCCGCTGGCATCCTCGGTAATGTTCTCCTTTGCCGATAGCACGCGAACGCCGTTTTTCTTTAATTTTGCCTTGTAATTCGCGCTGTCGTAACGATTGCGGGCAAACCTGTCCAACTGATAAACAAGAACATAATCAAAATTTTTCTTTTTGCTGTCCTCGATCATTCTTAAAAATTCGGGGCGTTTGTCTGTCGTTCCCGTAAGCGCGCGGTCTATGTATTCGGCTATCACGAGATAATCGTTGCGACGGGCAAAGTCGTAACATTCACGAAGTTGTCCTTCGATAGACTGTTCCGTCTGACTGTGCGAACTGAATCTTGCATATATAACGACTCTTTTTTTCATTTTATCTCCTTCTTCCCGAATACGTTTTCGGGCGTTAACGCGTCGATATTGCCGCCACCGTTTACAAAATCGAGCAGTATTCCGGCAAGAATATCCGCGCTTGTTTTTATTCTTTCTTTCGGCAGGTCGAGCCTGCCTTTTTCAATTTCTCCCGTAGCAAACGTTATTTCTACGGTGTTGTCTTGTATCCGCTTCAATCGTCATTGTTATTGCGCGGATACTATGTTCTCTTTCCCGGTGGCTGTTATGTTCTTTCGCCATTTGCCGCAAAATCCTCCTTTAAGATTTTCGCGCAGCGGGAACGCAGCCCGTCGATAGCCTTGGGTTATTCGGCTTGCTCGGTTTCGTACGCGAATTATTTTTTATTCTTTTCTTCGTTAAATTTCTCTAGTTCAAACTCAAAAAAATCGTCGTAGCCGTCCACCATCTTGCCGAGATTCACGTCTTTAGATGCCACCTCGTCAAACAATGCCTTGTAGCCTTCTTCTATGAGTTGAACTTTCGTATAGCCGTATCGTTTCAGAAAGTCGTTTATTTCTTCCGCGAACGCTCTCGGAACGCTTGTTCCCCAAACGATACTTTTTGCCTTGCGCTCTTCTTTGTGCTTATCCTCGTACCTTTTGTCCTTTTCGCTTCTCGATTTTGCCATCTTTTCATTCCTCCGTGAATATATAATCGTATAAATACGACGATTACATTTTACCGTATTTGTTTATCGAAGTCAAGCTCTTTTCTGTGAACAAAGGCATAAAGCGTGCAAAATTTTTGTTTTAGGGTAGTGATTTTTTCGTTCTGAGAAAAGTCGGTTTCCGACTTGTTCTTCATATCGTTTTCCCGATAGTTTGGGAAAACCTTATCCTGCTTGTAAAAAGTACTCGTTTTCCAATTTATTTTTCGGGCTTTTGCTTTCCGTTTTCTGCCTGCTAAGGCGGGTACACTTGTTTGTAACTCATGATCTGTTATCTCCTTTTCCGTTCACTATATATGGACATTTGCTTGCCTGTTTGTGGGGGTGGTGTTTTTCGTAAGTTTTTGAAAATATCCTCTACTTATATTGAAAAGTTTTCATCTCTTTGTGGGGGTGTTTCACCGAACTTTTTCAAAAAAACTTCCTACTATAATTGGAAACTTCCGGCACGAAAGTAAATGGTTTACGCGAAACTTTTTTCTTACAGAAGAAAATCTCCTGACTATATATGGACAACAGAGAGTAAAAACTTCGTACTTTTTGGGAAAAAATATCCCTCTACTATAATTGGAAACTTTCGGTACGAAAGTTGACGGTCTGCACGAAACTTTTTTCATTTTGACAAAGATTTTCTCACTATATATGAGCAGTGGAGGACAAAAACTGTTATGTTTCCGTTACATATCCTCAATATTATTGGAAAGTTTCAATTGCTTTGCGGGGGTGTTTAGAAAAATTTTTTATACCCCCTCACTATTATTGGAAAGTTTTAAGCCGTTTGTTGGGGTGTTTTTGAAAAAATTCAGAAAATTTTCACATAAAATGGTATCCCGCTTTTTCAATCATCCTCAATTTATGTTAGAAAATTCAGCCTACACCTCTGTTTTTTGGGCAATTTTTCTATCATATAATTGCTATTATGAGAAGTATTCGGACGGAAGCGTAAAAAACATACAAGACGAGATACCTTTTGACCTGCCCGTCGGTTGGGCTTGGAGTAGAATTTCTTCTTTTTCTATTATAAACCCCCGCAATTCTTTGAGTAATGAGTTAGAAGTCTCATTTATTCCAATGCCCTTAATATCTGATGGGTACAAAAACGAGCACTCTTTTGAAATTAAAGAGTGGAAAAATGTAAAAACTGGTTTTACTCATTTTGCAGAAGGCGATATTGGCGTTGCCAAAATTACGCCGTGTTTTGAAAACAAAAAATCCGTTATTTTTAATGGGCTTCAAAACGGTTTTGGCGCGGGGACTACGGAATTACACATAATTAGAGTTTTTTCAAAGGCTATCAACGCAAAATATGTGCTGTGGAATCTAAAAACAAACGCTTTCATTGCTGATGGAATCAACGCTTTTTCTGGTGCTGTTGGGCAGAAAAGAATAAGCAAAGAATTCATTGCGGATTATTTATTACCCATTCCACCGATTCAACAGCAAAATAAAATAGTTAACGTGGTTGATGACTGTTTTCGATCAATAGACGCGATTGAAAACAGCTCTAATTCTTTGGACAATATAAAAGCATTATTAAAATCCAAAATTCTTGAACTTGCTATACAAGGAAAGCTTGTTCCGCAGAATGAAAACGATGAGCCTGCAAGCGTATTATTAGAACGCATCCGTGCCGAACGCAAAGCGAACTTAGGTAAAAAATATGTTGAAAGTTACATCTTCAAGGGAGATGATAACTGTTATTATGAGAAGATCGGGAAAAATAGCGTAGACATTACGGAAAGTTTCGCTTTTGAAGTGCCGCCCAAATGGGAAATTTGTCGTTTAGAATCTATTGTTGAAATGTATACCGGGAATAGCATCAATGAGAGCGACAAAGCAAAAAAATATATTGGGTTATCCGATGGCTATAATTATATCGCGACAAAAGATATATCGTTTAACCATACCGTAAACTATGATAACGGAGTAAAAATTCCATATGGCGAGCCAAAATTCAAAATAGCATATAAGGGAGATCCTTTACTCTGCATTGAAGGCGGAAGTGCGGGCAGAAAAATCGCAATTTTAAGCGAAGATGTTTGCTTTGTCAATAAATTATGCGTTTTTCACTCGTTGGGAGTCAATAAAAAGTATTTATACTATTATTTACAAAGTCCGCAATTTTGTGAATTGTTCAAGAAAAACACTTCCGGGCTTATTGGTGGCGTAAGTATAAACACGCTAAAATCTTTGTATTTTATGCTGCCGCCATTGTCCGAACAACTTAGAATTGTTTGCTCTGTTGAAAAAGTTTTTTCTTATATAGATGAAATAGAAAAGGGCCTTAATTAAGGCTCTTTTCCATTATCCAAAAGTGAAAATAAATACTCGATTTGATTTACAATTTTTAGTTGTTCGTTTAGAGGCGGAAGCCCTATTATTGTTCGACCGTATTCGGAAATCCAATAACGTTTATGGGTTTCGTGATCGCACTCCACCGTTTGCATGACATAATAAGCGTATTTTGTATCAATCGACAACTTATCGGCGGTAAGTATTTTCATTGCAGATGATTTTACTTTGAACGGAAAATTAACAAATTTGCTATCAGTGGTAAAATCATCGAAAATAATAACCGGCAATTCGGATTTTATTCCAACGGTTTCATTCGTATAACCGATAATAAATGACTTTCCAGCCGTTAAAACGGGCGTTTTATATTCGCTTCTATAATCGGTTGATTCTACAATATATTCTGTCGGCTGTTCGTAGTTAAGCACATTTTCAAGCCTTACATATGCCCATCCGTCGGGTAAATCAAACGGCAAAAATTCATTGACTATTGCAACTTTTCCGTCATTGTTCTCATAATAACAGTAAAGGACACATTAACCCCCTCGAATCCGAGGGGGTTTTCGTTACCATGTTACGATTTTATCGACAATTTCTTGCTGTTCGCTTGCAGTCTTCCGCAGATAAATTCGCGTTGTTTCAATGCTTTCGTGTCCCATAAGGTCAGCAAGCAAAGATATATCATTAAACTTTTCAAGAAAATTCTTTGCAAAACGATGCCTGAAAGAGTGCGGATATACCACTTTCGGATTCAGCCCGTATTTGATTGCATAATTTTTTAGTTGTTGTGAAATTCCACGCACGGTAATTCGTTCGCCGAACCTGTTCAAAAACAAGTATCCGCTCGCAATGCCTTTTTCTTTCAGCCACGATTCCGTTTCGATTTTGAGTTTTTTCGGTATGTAAAGCCGCCGAAGTTTGCCGCCTTTGGAATATAAATCGAAAAAGCCCTTAAAAACGTGTTCCACCTTGATTTGTATCAATTCGCTTACACGCGCGCCCGTTGCCGCAAGATAACGAACAACGAAATACCATTCCATATTACCGTCTCTTTTCAGGCTGTTTTTCAAAAACTTATAATCGGCGTCGCTGATAACATTCTCTAAAAAGTTCTTTTGTTGGATCTTCACCGCAGATAAACGTAACTTATCTTTTTTGAGGAATTCAAGATACTTGTTTATCGCTTGAATACGCAGATTTACGGTTTTGGGCTTATATGTTTCCATAAGATAACCCTTAAAAGCCAACAGATTTTGCTTGGTGATTTCGCCCGACAGTTGATTGTACATACGCACAGTCAATAAGTAGGCTGAAATTGTGTTGTCGGACAGGTTTTCCCGTCGCAAATGCTTCTCGAAATCGTTTAACATTTTCGTTAAACCTCCTTAAAAATAGTGTACTTCTATTTTACTATTTAAGGAGATACACTCTAAATTAAACGATGTCGGTTAAGTGTATTTCTGTTATTATGAGAAGGTAGGAAATACAAGTAAAAAAATATCGGAAGAAATGCCATTCGATTTACCGTTTGGTTGGTGTTGGATTACTCTAAAAGAGATAGCGACGATAACGTCGGGCAAAACTCCGAAGAACGAACAAATAACTGATTTGGGAAACATTCCATATTTTAAGGTGGGTGATATGAACTTGTCCGGAAATGATATTTTTATGGAAGTTGTGCAATATTACGTTAATGACTGTTATACAGGCATTACTTTCCCAAAGAATTCGTTTATTTTTCCTAAAAACGGGGGTGCATTGCTAACAAATAAAAAAAGGATTCTGAAACAGGAATCTTTGGTCGATTTGAATACGGGTGTTTTAATCCCGTCATCTGCAGTGAATAACGAATTTATGTTTTATTTGTTCTCTACGGTGGACTTTACAAAAAATTATAAAGGCTCCACGATTCCTACCATTGATAATGAAATGATAGGAAACATTGTGTTTGCTCTACCGCCAATTGAAGAACAATCTCGCATAGTGCAAAAAATCAAAGCAATAATGAGCATATTAAAAGGCGGAGATTAAACTCCGTCTTTTAATATTTCTGTTACTAAATTTACCTTCTCGATAATTAACTTTTGTTCGCCAACCGGTGGAATAGCAACGATTAAAGATTTGAAAATCTTCTTATTCAAATGCGGAATAGCCGAGCCTGTTTTATTGTCTTTGAATAGGTTTTTATAGAAATCAAGTATTAGTTTTACATACGATTTTTCAATTCCGTATGAAACTTGTAAAACCTTAAATGTGCTGCCAATATATCCGCGGCAAGGAACTTCGAATACCTCTCCGGAGTTTTCGCCGTCCACCAATATGACTTGCATTCCTTTTTCAATTACTTTCCCGCAAGATAACATAGATGCTGTTTGCTTGCCGCGTATAGTTTTAGCATCCAAATAAGGCAATTGCTCACCGTCGATTTTTACGCCATCCTCCAACCAAGCAATATCGGCAAGCCGAGAAAATGCCCAATTCTTAGGCAAAACAAACGGGATTTCAACGGGATTGTTTACGTTGTTCTCATAATAACAGTTATCATCTCCCTTGTAGATGTAACTTTCAACGTATTTCTTGCCTAATTTTGCTTTTCTTTCGGCTCTGATACGCTCCAATAAAACGTTTGCAGGTTCATCCTTTTCGTCTTGTGGAACAAGTTTTCCTTGAATTGCCAGTTCAATAATTCGAGATTTCAATACTTCTTTTGTGTGTTCGACTGCATTAGCATTGTTATCTATACTTGATATTTGATGCATTATTTCGTTCAACGCAGTAACGATTTTTCTTTGCTCGTTTTGCGGAGGAAACGGAATAAGCGTGTTTTTTAACATATCCTGTGTTAATTGGTTTATCTGTTTCGAATCATCGCTATTTAGTATGTTTCTAAACAACTGCGTATTTAAGAAGTAGTACACATAATCATAGAACGCTGTTCTTAATATTGCCATAAACGCGCCGAACGAAACCGACTCAGACATTGCTAAGTTAAAAATAGCACATTTGCCAACCAAAGCCTTACTCCCATTTCGCGCACAAATCACAATGTCGTTTTGTTCAACAAATTGATTTTCGCGAATTATAGTCTTTACACGAACTAAATCTGTTAAATCAATTTTTCCATTTTTAATGTTTGAAGAACGCAAAACAATTGTTCCTTCGTCTGCAATTTCCGTTGGTTTGTAAGTCAAACCAATATTCGTTGTTCCAATAGAAGAAATTCTGCTCCAACTCCAACCGTTGGGTAGGTCAAACGGAATTTCATCTTGTATGTTTTTTATCGTTCCGTCGGAAAACTTCTCATAATAGCAATTATCATCACCCTTGAAGATGATGGTATCGTCTTTAACGTCTTTTGCTTTCAGTTTTCCTTCACGCACCATTTGTAATTTTTGCTCGTGAATACGCTCCAGCAAAACGGAAGCAGGTTCGTCGTTCGGATCTTGCGGAACAAGTTTGCCTCTTATTGCAAGGTCAAGAACTTTTTCTCTCAATGCGGCAGTATCTATCACAGGTCAATTCCTCCGAGAATGCTTTGAAGTTTAGCAACAGCGTCCGCTATGGCTTCGGTTTTGCTTTGCATATCGGCAAGCAATTCCGTTACGGTACGTTCGTCCTTTTCGCCCAAATCCATCCATTTGAAATCGAGCTTCAACAAGTCACGCGCATAAACTTCTTCTTTGGAAAATTTTCTCCAACGTCCGTTCGGATTTTCAGTAGAGTAGGTTTCTTTACGATCCTGCGTGTGTCCGGTGCAATAACACTCGACGAATTCATTAAGATTCTCTCGTGTCATAGGCTTGGTTGCCATCGTATGTTTTACACCGGTTCTGTAATCATAAACCCATATATCTTCTGTTGGTTTCCCTTTTTCAAAGAAAAGCACGTTTGTTTTTACGCCACCGGCGTAGAATATACCGGTGGGCAAACGCAAAATAGTATGTAAATTAAAGTCCTTTAAGAGTTTTTCACGAACTTTAGCCGTTGCTCCGCCGTCGGTCAACACGTTATCGGGTAAAACTATAGCAACACGACCACCGGTTTTTACAATCGACATAATGTGTTGCAAGAAATTTACTTGATTGTCTGACGTTTTTACAAATTCCGGACGACTTGCGGAAACATCAACGCTGCCTTGCGGTCTTGTACCGAAAGGCGGATTCGCAAGTATAACGTCATAGAGCCTGTCGGAAGTATCAAGGAGAGAATCCTGACAAACAATAGGGCTTTTTGCCGTGCCTATATCGTGTAAATACAAATTCATCGAGGCAAGCGTTACGACGAGAGCCGTATTATCCGCACCGAAGAAAGCATTATTTCTAAGAAAATTCTGCTTTGAAATCTCTTTGCTTTGTGTTTTCATATGGTCGAAAGCAGCAAGCAAAAATCCGCCTGTTCCACAAGCCGGATCGGCAACGGTTTCGGTTATTTTCGGATCGGTTACGTCAACCATGGCCTTAATCAGCGAACGCGGTGTAAAATATTGCCCAGCGCCGCTTTTTTTATCTTGTCCATTCTTTTCAAGAATAGATTCGTAAATTGCGCCTTTGAAGTCGCCTTCCATCATATACCAATTTTCGCCGCCAACCATTTTGATAACTTTTGCAAGATGGACAGGACTGTCGATTTTATTTGATGCTTTCGTAAAAATAGTACCGATAAGACCTGTATCTTTCGCTAATTCTTTTAGAATTTCTTCGTATTTATCAACAAGGTCTTGTCCACTCAAACCAACAAGGTCTTCCCACTTATATCCTTCAGGAATAGCACTACCTAACCCTAATTCTTCCTTTTCATTATCCATTTTTAAGAAAAGAATGTACGTGAGTTGCGTAATATAGTCGGTGAATCCAACACCTGCCGCAGCAAGAACGTTCGCAATATCCCAAACTTTTTTTACGAGAGTTGCCTCACTTTTTACCTGTAAATCTGCCATTTTATGCCACCTTTAATATAAATTTTGATAATTGTTGCAGTTCTGTTGAAAAAGTCTTTCCTTGAGACTTGAAAGACACCATAGCCTTTTTCCAAAGGTCTGGCTCAAACTGATTGAGTTCCATAGACGTAAATGCGCCTTCTGTTACGATATACTCAGCGATCTGGCGCATAACATCTTGCTGTTCTGCCGTTAATTCACGTTGCCTTTGTCCACAATATAAGTTAAATCTTTGCGTGTAACCGACAAAAAGACTTGCCAATGTTGAACTTTTCTTATATGCATATCTAACGATTTGTATTAAATTGGTCAGCGCATTAACATTTTTCTTTGTGTCGAGAGGAGATACAGCCCCTTGCGAGTCAAGGATTTTATAACTGTTCCAAATTCGCGACGGAGTAAAAAGTCTGTTTTCAGAAAGCAATTTATCCCTTAAATCACATAGCATAGAATATGTAATTGCCGTGTTCTCAGAATTATAAACAATACGCAACGCTTCAACGCTATCCCTATTGTCGCTAATATACTTTTCAAACGAGTCGATAAAACTACGAGCCGTTTCTCTTGAAAACTCAGCAGAAATCAACTTGTCATCGTGCTCGTGTGTATATGCTAAATAACCTTTTTGCAATTCGAGCAATCTATTTCTTGCGTTGATATTGTTCATAAGAACCGAAATCAAAGCTTTTCGCTCAGTATTGTAACTGTCTCTTATACACATCTGACGCTGCCGACGATAAGGC
>ENA-OYYJ01000776-OYYJ01000776.1-human-gut-metagenome-genome-assembly--contig:-NODE-776-length-10436-cov-12.909257_pt1 | contig 10436 bp, 8 predicted proteins | sample MGYA00243248_ERZ653447 | MGnify/ENA primary metagenome ERZ653447 (study PRJEB26926, sample SAMN06165030) | human gut metagenome | biome: ENVO:00009003; feature: ENVO:2100002; material: ENVO:00002003...
GATAGGTCAGCAGCTTCTTTTCGTAGAGGCTCTGGGCGTAGTCAAGGGTCTGCTTTGCCGTGTATCCGAACAGGCGGTTTGCCTCACGCTGCAAGGTGGTAAGATCATAGAGCTTCGGAGGCTGTTCCTTCTTCGGCTCTTTCGTGACAGAGGTACAAGTGACGGCCGCACCCTTGCACATGGCCGCTGCCTGTTCCGCCTCCGCCGGATCGGTGAACTTCTCCGACACCGCCTCGGCTCCATTCAGCGTCAGGCGCAGCAGATGATATTTCTCTTTGTGGAACAGCGTGATCTTCGTGTCACGCTCTGCCAGCATTGCCAGCGTGGGCGTCTGCACACGGCCCACATTCAGGGTGCGGTGATAGAGGACGGAGAAAAGACGAGTGGCATTGATCCCCACCAGCCAATCCGCTTTCTGGCGGCAGAGGGCAGATTGATACAGGGCTTCATAATCGGTGCCGAGGCGCAGATCAGAAAAGCCCTCCCGGATGGCACTGTCCTCCATCGAGGAAATCCAGAGGCGAAGGATTGGCTTGCGGCAGCCAGCCATTTCATACACCAGACGGAAGATCAGCTCGCCTTCACGCCCGGCATCACAGGCATTGACGATGGTATCCACATCGGGGCGGTCCATCAGGGCACGGAGATTTTCAAAAGCGTCCTCTTTGCCCGATGCCAGCACATAGCGGAACGGCTCCGGCAGAATGGGGAGATCGTCATAGCGCCATTTCTTGAAATTCTCGTCATAGCCGCCCGCATCCATCGGGGATACCAGGTGTCCCATGCACCAGGATACGAGAAGGCCGCTGCCCTCATAAAAGCCGTCGGCCCTGGATGAAGCACCCAGGGCCGATGCGATAGATTTTGCCACACTCGGTTTTTCTGCAATAATCAGTTTACTCATTCTTTTCCTCCGTTTCCTCGTCCTCGGTCAGATATTCTTCTTCATCCTCCAGGTCGAAATCATCCAGATCAGCGGGAACTTTCTTGCCCTGCTTCGGTTTCAGCACCAGGAAATAGACTGCCGCGCCGCCTCCGGCTGCAAGGATCAGCAGCACCGCCAGGATCGCCCCGGCATTGCTTTTCTTTTCGGGTTCCGGATTCTCCGGTTCGGTGGGCTCCGCAGCTTTCTGTTCTGTGCCAACACATTCACTAAGGTTTTTTACGCAGACCGGGCAAGCGGTATTGACCGCTCCGGCCTGGCACTTCTCCGTACAGGTGCAGACAATAGGAGTTTCCGCCTTTTCTCCGTCCTCCGTGAGTGCCATGAGGTCGGCTTCATCCACCTGGTTCAGAAAATGCACGGTTTCCTCGCCCTCGTCGTCACGGTCGATAATGAGATAGAACACATTGCCGTTCTTCGTTTCCACTGTGATAAACTGTTTGCCACTGGTGGTAGGGCTGCAGATATCGTCGATCAGCGAAAGGTTCCCGTCCGGCGTCAGGGCGGCACCGCCATTCAGACCGCCGCCCAGCATCCCCAGCAGATTTTCCAGCGTTTCCGCGTCCAGAGAGAAAGGACCTTCCCCGGAGCCAGCCTCGCCGTCACTTACCGTCATGTAGCCGGAATAGACATAGCCGACTTTCTCTGGCAGGATGACCTTCAGCCAGTCGCCGTCCGTGCCGATCACCTTCACGGTCGTTCCGTTGGGAAGCTGGGTGAAGGCGGTGTAGTCCATTCCCGCACCCGTGCGGACATTCAGATTGCCGCCGCCCGTGGTGACGGTGCCGGTCTGCCCGGAGTCATTTTCGCCGGAACTGAACTGGATACCGTCCTCGGTGACGGATACCGTGACCTGGCTGCCGGCCAGAGCGGAAAGCAGATCAGAGACATCACCGGCCGTTTCCTGTTCAGCCACGGACTCCGTGCTTTCCTCGCCGCCGCTGGCAAAGGCGGTGACAGAAAAAGCGGCAGTGCTGAGCACCACCGCCAAAAGAGCCGATACCATTTTTGTCATAAAGTTATGCTTCATCCTCGTATCCCTCCGTTTCCTCATTCTCGGTGTTGCCCTCCTGCAGCATACCTTCCGGCAGGGAGATCATACCGCTGGCATAGGCTTTCAGGAAAGCGGTCAACTCCTTGTTGTCCATCTTCACGGCTTTTACCATGCGGACGATTTCCAGATTTTCTTCCTCCGCAAGCTGGGCTTCCAGCGCACGAAGGCGTTTCTGCTGCTCCGCGATCTTTTCTTTGGTTTTCGCAATGTCATTGCGGATCTTCTGTGTCGTTGCCATAAATCAAATTACCTCCATATCGTTTTTTAGTTGTAGGGCGGTCGCCCAAAAGCGTAAAAGTGAGATTGCCAGTAGTTTGTGTTGATATCTGCATACTGGATGGGGTCGCCGCAGTGCAGCATTTTTCCACCGCCCACATAGATACCCACATGGGAAACGCCCGGTGTATCGTAAGTGCCGACGAAAAAGATCAAGTCGCCGGGTCTTGCGTTGGCAGAGGATACCGGGGTGGAAATATTGTAGAGCCCCTGGGCTCCCAGCCTGCCCGTATTGCAGACGCCGCTTTGCGTCAGCACCCAGGATACGAAGCCGGAGCAATCAAAAGAAGTGTTCGGATTGCTGCCGCCCCAGACATAGGGATAGCCGATGTACTTCTCCGCCTCGGTAATGAGCGTCGCAAAGGTTTCATCTTCCAGTGCGGAAGGCGGGATATCATAGGTGGTGGGCGGTTTGGTGTACTTGTCTACATAGCCGGAGCCGGGGAACAAATCTTCCCGGTTTCCCAGCGTTGCCATATAGACCGCATACAGGGAAAGCATTTCCTCGTCCATGATGTAGACCGGCACATGGGAAAGATCGAAGTTTTCCAGCTTCACCTTGCAGATATAGTAGTTGTACGGTACTTCCACGTCATAGTCATTTCCCTCGCTGTCTGTCCGTGTCTCCGTCCGATAGCGCACCTCCACTTCCACGGTCTGCGTCAGGATGTACTGCTTTTCAAAGAGCATTTGCAGTTCCTCCTGAACCTCGTCGATGGTGAACACACCTTCATGGAACGCCGTGAGAATGGAAATCAGCACATAAGGGTCATGTTCGATCTCGTCCAGATCAAAACGGTATTCGTCATATCCGGGGTGCAGAGTCTCATAGTGGTCCAGCTCATATTGAAGCTCCTGCTCCAATTCGCAGTAGGCCGCCTCTGCAGCCAGCATATCCGTGTCCTCGGAGAGATAAGAGGAAGTAAATACACCGCCCACACCGGAACCTGCCATCATGGAACAGGAAGATACCCCGCCAAACAGCAAGGCAATACAGGCACCAATGCCGATCACCAACAGAACCGCCCGGCTATGATGCTTGATGTAGAGAAAGGTTTCCTTGAATGCGTCCTTTACTTTCTGTGCCGCACTTTTCGCCGAGGCCGCTGTGTTCTTTGCGGTTTTCTCTGCTTGTCGCAGTTCCTTTGCATAGTTCCGCTTGATCCGCTGTTTCTGCAGAAAGCGGGATACCGGGTTAGAAGCCGCCAATGCAGGATCATCATGCAGTGCCTTTTGGTAAAGGTAGTCGGCGTTTGCCTTAAAAGAAGCCTGCTCTGCCTTCGCCGCATCACGCCAGGGCTTTGTGCGGTGATGGTGGACGGCGGCACGGACTTTGCCTTTTCCGTAGGCAAGCCCACGCTCCGTCAGCACCTCGCCCTTGTGTCCGGCCTCAACACCCACATTTTCCTGTTCCACCTCATGCACCTTCGCATGGGCAGCGTGGACGATCTCATGGACCGGCCGAGAAAGCGGATTGTGCCGCAGGCGTCCATTGGGGCGTTTCTCCACTTCTTCAAAGTGAAGCTGCGTTTTGCCTTTTCCGGCTTTCTCGTCAAAAACACGCTCGGTACGGAGAACTTTCTTTGTGGGGATAGCGGCCTTTGCCGCGTCCAGCCTGTCCGCCGCACGGTCGGAACGGTCGATGTACTTTCCAAGTACGGGATCGGCACGTTCTTCCTCGGTAAATTGCAGGCGGGAGGACGGGCGCTGCCTTGCGGCAGAACCATCCCGCACTGCCTGGGTGTCAGCCTTTTCCGCCTTTCGTGCGCTTTTCTTCTCATGGTGTTCCGCCGCACGCAGGGCAAGGTCAGCCGCAGCGCCAGCGGATTCTTCCGAAGAAGCGGACAGTTCCGTTTCCGGCTCCCGGCTGCTGATATGTTCCACCTCGCCCGTGGCAAGGTTTTCCGATACCGCGCCGTCACGGGTCATTTTCTGCGTGATCTTATCGGTTGCTTTCAGTTCCCTCATAGGCAGTCACCTTCCTTTCCATAGGGGCAAAAGTCGCCGCAGGTGCCATTCTCAATCATGGCGATATAGCGGAAAATGGGATAGGCCTGGGGTGGGCAGACCGCATTTCCCAAAGTTTTCAGCCGCAGAGCCCGGTCCTCCATGCGCTCGGTCATGCGGGGGATTCTTTCTGGCTCGGCAGCCCAGAGGATACGTCCGTCCATCCTTTCGGGAAGCCCATGAGCCATTCCACCCAATCCGGGTTCAGCGCCGCCGTTTCGGACACCGGCTGTTCCTGGGAGATGATCTGTGCCGACAGGTTCCCGTCCTTCTTCGCCGGATCGAAGGCCGACGGCTTCAAGGTCGAGCGGAAACCGTCCGACGCCACCGGGGTCAGATAGAATACCGCCGCCGACAGGCTCAGGCTCCAGATCGCCCCGTTTCGGTTCCTCTTGCGGAATATCCCATTGTCCGACAGGAACACATCCAGGCTTGCCGCGTCCCTGGCGGTGTTGTTGTCGGAGGCAAGGGGTGTGGGAAACATCAGCCGCGACGATAAAAGTTCGCTGGCGCTCATGCCATGCGCCGACGCCGCAAGCCGGAAATACGAATGGGAGAACAGCGTATCCCGCTTTTGCCAGGTCAAAGATCGTTTTGTCGAGCCCCATATTGATGAAGCCAGCAACATTTTCCCCAAGCACCCAACGGGGCCGCAGCTCGGTAATAACGCGGCACATTTCCGGCCACAGGTAGCGTTCATCCGCAAAGCCCTTTCGCTTTCCGGCGGTGGAGAAGGGCTGACAGGGAAAGCCGCCTGATATAACGGTAACTGTTTCAAGTCCTGTTTTTTCAAAAAACGCCTCCTTCGTGAAAGTAGTAATATCCCGGAACCTGGGAACATCCGGCCATCGTGCGGAGAGGACGGCGTGCGGAAAATCCGCCCACTCACACTGGCAGACGGTTTCAAACCCGGCAGCCTCCGCCGCCAGGTCCAGACCGCCAATGCCGGAAAACAGGCTCACATGGGTCAGTTTATTCATGGTTCTTCGGCGCACGGAACGGTTCGATCTCACTTTCCAGCTCCGCAAGGACCGCCTCCATATCCGCCGTAACCGCCTTGCTTCTGGCAATCAGACGGTTCATCACATCAAAGAAGGTTTCACCTTCCTGTTTTTCTTCTGTATGCAAATAGCGGGGATCATTCATGTTCGTTTTCTCCTTTCCCGGTTTCACCAAGTTTTGTCGTCATAATGCTGTAAAGTTCGTTGTCCTTCGGAAAGTCATCCACAAAAGGCAGGATCACATTGCCGAAGAAGATCAGCCCCTCGCCGGGGCCTGCGTTGCTGATATGCGCCGCCTGCTGGTTGGAGATATTCAGGCGCTCGCAGAGGATTTTCCTGTCTCCGCTGGCCTGGTTCAGAAGGTACACAAAATCGCTGTTTTCAAAGATGTTCTCGATCTCCGGGGAGGAAAGCAGGTCCTTAATGTTCTGCGTGATCCCCGTGGGGATACCGCCCCATTTGCGAAAGCGTTTCCAAATCTCCACGCTCCAGGTACCGACCTCGCCGCGCAGCAGAAGGTGGAACTCGTCCACGAAGTACCAGGTGGATTTACCCTGATCCCGGTTTTGGGAAACACGGTTCCATACCTGGTCCTGGATCACCAGCATACCCAGGCTTTTGAGCTGCTTTCCCAGCTCCTTGATATCGAAGCAGACAATACGGTTGTTGATATCCACATTGGTACGGTGGTTAAAAACATTCAGGCTGCCATGCACATACAGTTCCAGTGCAGCCGCGATCCGCTGTGCCTCCGGCTCCGGCTGCCGTTTGATCTCGTCATACAAATCTTCCAGCAGCGGCATATTCTCCGGGCGGGGGTCTGCGATATAGGGGCGGTATACGATCCGCACGGCACGGTCAATGACCGTTTTTTCCACTGGCTCCAGACCGTTCCGGCCGCCTGCCGCCAGTTCACAGAACGACAGGATAAAGTCAGATTTCAACGCCAGCGGGTTATCATCCTCGCTGTAATTGAGGTTGATATCCATAGGATTCACATACTGCGTGCTGGTAGGTGAGATTTTGATGACCTGTCCTTCCAGACGGTTCACCAACGGAAAATATTCAGCCTCCGGGTCGCAGATCAAGATATCGTCCTTTGTATTCAGGAACACACCCACGATGGAACGCTTTGCGGAAAAACTCTTGCCGCTGCCGGGCGTACCTAAGATCATGCCGTTGGGCGTTTTCAGCTTTTTGCGGTCAGCAAGGATCATATTGCCGGAAGTGGCATTGAGCCCGTAGTAGAGAGCTTCGCCGCCGTGGAAAATCTCCTGTGTGGTGAAGGGAACGAACACCGCCACCGCCGAAGTGGTAAGTCCGCGCTGTATCTTAATGCGGTTGACACCCAGGGGCAGAGCCGACACGAAGCCGTCCTCCTGCTGAAAGTCCAGCCGCACCAGGGAGCAGTTATATTTCTGCGCCACGCTTGCCGCACGGAGCAGGTCATTCTCCAGCTTCTGCCTGCTGTCCGCAAAGTTCACCACCAGGAAGGTCATCAGGAACATTCGCTCATTTCTGCTTTGCAGGTCACGGAGGATGTTCTTTGCCTCGCCTGCGTAGGTGGCAAGATCGGTGGGGATGATATCCATATCGAAACCTTCCCGCACTGCCTTTTTCTGTGCGTCGATCTTCATACTGTCAATGTCAGTGATCTTCCGCTTGACCGTTTTGATTGCCTCGTTCTGATCCATGCTACGGATATGGAGGCTGACAAGCAGCCCGCTGTCCGTATCCAGCAGCTCGGTGAGCATACGGTCATCCATTTCCGGTGCGCTGATCTGCAGAAAGGACACGGCACAGAATTTATCCGCCATCGTGAACTTCCTTGCTTCACCGAAGCGGAAAGAAGAAGGTGCGATAAAATCCTGGACCGACAGGCCGGAAGGGGCAAGCCAGCTCCATTCAAAGGCAAACCGTTCCCCGTCCGGGTGCAGGATGCCGTGGAGCATTTCCAGCCACTCCTTGCCGCCAAGCTCCTTTGCCAAAGCACCCATGACCTTGAAATGGTTAAGGGCGTCCATGACGATCCGGGAAAATCGTGCCCGTGCGGTTTTACTGTCCCGTGCCTCGATGGTGAGGGTCAGATACTTCGTTTTGATAAGACCGTTGTTGCCCCGTTCAAGCTGCTTGCGGAGCATCTGCGTGTAAAGCTCACGGATATGGTCGAAGTGATCTCCCTGCGCTGCAATCTCGATACGCTTCACAAAATCCTCCCGGTTCATGCGGCGGCTCACAAGAGAGAGCTGCATCCCGATAGAAGCGTCATGGGCGTTATACATATCGCAGAGGGCTTCAAAGATCGCCGTCTGGTCGTCAGGCTTTGCAAGCTGATAATTCACATCCTCGAACTCGATACACTTCGACCAGGTGTGGTCATCCAGCTTGCACAGGCCGTCCGGGTACATCTGGCGGAACGGTAAGGTGTCCTGTGCGGAATGTACCTTGCCGTCGCCTCTGGCGGTTTCCAGGATACGGCTGATCTCACGCTTTTCTGCGGCGGTCAGTTTTACCGCGGCTTTTGCCGCCTGCCGTGCCTGCGGCTCTGGCTTTCGCTTTCTGAACAATGGCTTTCACCTCCTTTTCCGCCTGGGCCTGCCGCTCCAGGGCTGCGTAGAAATTGTTTGTCTGGTAAGGCCGTTCCTTCGTCCGCAGGAACATACAGCGGATGACCTGTCCGGCCACCACCTCCAGGGGTTGACCATGCCGCTCATACATGGCAAGTAGAAAGAACGGGAGCATGACGATAATCATGCAGAACGCGGCGGCACTGTTGCTGGCCGTGCGTCTGAGCAAAAAGAAAAGCGGTACTCCGATGAGTGCCGCCGCTCCGAAACATATAAGCTGCCGTTTGGTAAGCCCAAACAGCACTTTGGATTTTACTTTCGTCAAATCCTTTGGAATGGTTACATACGCCAATTTATCAAGCCTCCTTAATGCGCTCCGAACAGGCTCTTAGAGAGGCTGCCGGTCTTGAACAGGGCGAAGCACAGCAGGACCGTGTAGCCCATGCAGGCCCATATCGCGCCTGAGATATTTCCGTCCGTGGCGATACTCTGTACCAAAACAGAGTAGATTCCCACGCACACCATGATTAGAAATGCCTGGAACGCCAATGCAAACAGGGATTTCAAGTAGTTCTGTCCTGTATGGCTCCAATCCCGGTTTGTCATAGTGGCAAGCGGAATCGGTCCAACGGAAGTTGTCAAATACACCTCGATCATGCGGCCGTAGATGACAAGCATGATACAGATGGAAAGGGCGTTCATGGTAAGTCCCACGAAAAGGGACTGGAACCACAGCCCGAACAGTTCTCCCGTGCCCAGGGCTTCAAGCTGCGCCTCCATATCCGTGATGACGCTGCTGATATCAATGGAGGTATTCCCGATGATGACGCCTGCGCTGCTGTTCACAACGCTTTGCCCCACATCAAAGATACCCATGACGATATTCCATGTGTTCGTCACAATGAGAACGGCACAGAAGGTCTTGAAAATCCACTTGAAGAACATCCAGGTATCTACATCGTGCAGATTGTTTTTCTCTGTCACAAGCTGGATCAGCTCATAACACATTACGAATGTCAGGATAACCCCGGCGATTGGAACGATCACCGTTTCAGAGAGGTTTCGGATCATAGAAAAGACGCCGCTGTTCCATGCCAGCGGCGTCTGTCCCACTTCACCGGCGATCTCGCCTACTTTGGTATTGACCGTATCGAACATGCCCGACAGGTTTCCCGTGATCCCCTCGATGAGCAGCCCTCGGAGCCATTCATCGAGTTTGTCGAGTATGCCGCCCATAAGCGATCACCGCCGGACGATCAACCGAACAGGCCGGAGAGCAGAGGTACAAGGGTGATGCCGATGAGGGCGACACCGCCGCCAGCCATCAACTGTTTTATCCCCAATTAGGAGTAAAACTCTGCTCGATGGCGGGCGGCGGCGTGTCAAAAAATATATGAAGTTTTCAGAAGTTCCCCGGCGGAGACAGGTTATCCCGTGACCTGCTCCACTTCCGGCAGGGGCTTGAGATTGAAATGAATTTCGATAGAAATGTGTCTTGTCTTGTCTTGTCGCTGTCAACGGTTTCGTGGACAACGATTTCTTTGATAAGGCGGTTTAGAGTGGCAGCGTCAAGCTCCGCAATGTCCCGGTATTCCTGTATGGATTCCACCCATTCCCTTGCGTCCACCGCAAGGCGGGCTTCATCGTCCAGCCGCTTCCGGGCTTCTGCGGCCTTTTCCTTTAGCTCGGCCTGTTCCTTCTGCGTCTTTGCCAGCAGGAGATCGAAATTGTTTTCCGTGATGCGTCCGGCTACCATGTCCTCATAGAGCCGCAGCACCATCTTTTCCAGTACCTCAATCCGTTCCTCGTCTTTTGTCAGGGAACGCTCCAACGCTTCCCGCTGGCCTTTCTGCTCGGCTTCACAGGTGTTGGTCAGTTTCCCGGCAATGGCTTCCCCATCGGTCAGGGCAGCCTTGGCGCACTCCCGGATTTTGTTCAGGACAAGGTGGTAAAGGGTGTCGTACTCCACCCGGTGCTGGGTGCAATGGTTCTTGCCAAACGCCCCATAGGTCTTACAGGCGTAAATCTGCTGCGGGTGCTTGGCGTGGGTGGTGCGGATGGTCAGCGACTTGCCGCACTCGCCGCACTTGATAAGCCCGGCAAACAGGCTGGTTTCCCCGTCCTGCCGGGGGCGCTGGCGGGATTTCAGCTTGTCCTGCACGATGGCAAAACTTTTGCTGTCAATCAACGGCTCGTGCCGTTCCTCCACCACAATCCAGTCCTGCGGCTTTTTTTCCCCGATGGTGCCGATTTTGAAGCGGTAGTCCTTCTTCTGGGAAGCGATAGCCCCGGTATAGACGGGATTCATCAGGATGTCCTTGATTACCGAAAAATCCCACATATACCGCCCGTTTTCCGGGTCTTTCTTTTCCCATTTAGTGCGGACATTGCGGAAGCCCCGTTCCCGGTTCCACCATGTAGGGCAAGGCACCTTCTGTTCTTCCAGCCTGCGCCGGATGAAGTTGGGGCCGTGTCCTTCCAGCGCCCAAAGGAAGATTTGCCGGACAATGGGGGCGGTTTCCTCGTCCACCAGCAGGTGGTTTTTGTCCTCCGGGTCCTGTCTCTTATACACATCTGACGCTGCCGAC
>ENA-OYYJ01000777-OYYJ01000777.1-human-gut-metagenome-genome-assembly--contig:-NODE-777-length-10434-cov-4.669525_pt1 | contig 10434 bp, 6 predicted proteins | sample MGYA00243248_ERZ653447 | MGnify/ENA primary metagenome ERZ653447 (study PRJEB26926, sample SAMN06165030) | human gut metagenome | biome: ENVO:00009003; feature: ENVO:2100002; material: ENVO:00002003...
GGGGATGGGCAGGGCCGCGAACTTGCGCAGACTCTCGTCCATTTTGCGGCTGCTGCCGCCTTCAAGGTCGGTGCGGCCGATGCTGCCCTGAAAGACCGTATCCCCCACGAAGAGATATGTGCTGCACAGCAGCACGACGCTGCCCTCGGTGTGGCCGGGGGTGTGCCACACGGTGAAGGTCAGTTCATCCACCGTGAGGTTGCCGCCCTCCTCGTAGCCAAAATCGGCACCTTTCAGGGGGAAGAACTGGGTGCCGCCGCAGTCGGCGGGCTCGCACCAGACCTTTGCGCCCCACTCGCGGCTGAGGACGCCCGCGCTGCCCACATGGTCGTAGTGGCCGTGGGTGCACAGGATATGGGTCAGCACCGCGCCCTTCTCCCGCAGGATCTTATCGTACTCCTGCACCTCGGCGGCGGGGTCGATGATGACCGCGTGATCTGCCTCGGTGATGAGCAGGAAGCTGTTGGTATAAAACGGCGCAGCGCCGATCAGATGAAATGCCTGCATGATACGCTCCTTTTACTCCTTCTTTTTCCACTCGTCGGTGTCGATGACGATGGTACAGGGGCCCTCGTTCACCAGCGCCACCTGCATGTCGGCCCCGAACTCTCCGTGCCGGACTTCCTTCAGCCCCTGCCGACCCATCTCGGCGAGGAACATCTCGTAGGCATCCACCGCCAGCGGGGCCTTGGCCGCATGGATGAAGCTGGGCCGGAAGCCCTTCTTGGTGTCGCCGTAAAGGGTGAACTGGCTGACCACCAGCGCCGAATACCCAAGGTCCTTGGCGCTGAGGTTCAGCTTGTCGTTTTCATCCTTGAAGATGCGCAGCCCCGCGCATTTTTCGGCCAGCTTGGGCACGATGTCCAGCGTGTCGGTATCCCGGACGCCCAGCAGGATGACGAGGCCGGGGCCGATGGCACGGGGTTCGCCCCCGTTGACCCGGACACTGGCCGACGAAACGGCCTGAATGACTGCACGCATATTAACTCCTTGTGACCTTGAGCACATCCTTGATCTTGGAAAGGCGGGCCACCACCCGGTTGAGGTGCTCGGTGTTGTTGATGCCGATGGTCAGGCTGACCACGGCACAGTTGTTTTCCACCTGACGGGCGTTCATCGTGTAGATGGGCACCCGGATATCGGCCAGTGCGCTCAGCACATCCCGCAGCAGCTCATTGCGGTCCAGCGCCACGATCTCAAGGCCGGCCTTGTAGCTGTCCTTCACGCTGTCGGCCCAGTAAGCCTTGACCCAGCGGGGGGCGTTGGAGGGGTCCTTCATGCTGGCGATGGCGTTCACGCAGCTCTGCTTGTGGATGGAGACACCGAAGCCACGGGTGATGAAGCCCACGATGGGGTCGCCGGGCAGCGGCGAGCAGCACTTGGCGAACTTGATGGGGGTGTTGTCGAAGCCCTCCACCACCACACCGTCCGTGGCGTGGACACGGCTCAGGTCCACCTTGGCCAGTTGTTCGCTCTTGTCTTCCTCGCTCTTGCGCTTCTGCCACTCCTCTTTCAGCTTGGGCAGACAGTTGGCGATGGTGATGCCGCCGTAGCCGATGGCCGCATACAGCTCCTCGGCGTTGTTCTGGCGCAGGCGGCGGCAGCAGCTGCTGATAAATTCATCCAGCTCGTCGTCCGGGATGAAGATCATTTCCCGGCGCAGCTCGCGGGCCAGCGCATCGCGGCCCTGCTGGATGTTCTCCTCCCGGCGCATCTTCTTGAACCAGTTGCGGATCTTGCTCTTGGCCTCGCTGGTGCGCACGATCTTGAGCCAGTCGCGGCTGGGGCCCTTGTCCGCCGAACCGAGGATGACCTCGATGATCTCGCCGGTGGACACGATGTGGTCGATGGGGACCATCCGGTTGTTGACCTTGCAGCCCACCATCCGGTTGCCGACGGCGGAGTGGATGGCATAGGCGAAATCGATGCAGGTAGCCCCGGCGGGCAGGTTGATGACATCGCCCTTCGGGGTGAAGGCGAAGACCTCTTCGGGCAGCAGGTCGCTCTTCAGATCATGCAGCAGGTTGCCGGAATCCTCGCTGACGCGCTGGTTTTCCAGCAGCTGACTGACCCACGCCAGCCGCTCGTCCAGCTTGTCGTGGCCGTCAAGGCCCTCTTTGTACTTCCAGTGAGCCGCCACGCCGTACTCGGCCTGTTCGTCCATCTTGCGGGTGCGGATCTGCACCTCAAAGGGGATGCCCTCGTGGCCGATGACGGTGGTGTGAAGGCTTTGGTAGCCGTTGGGCTTGGGGGTGGAAATATAGTCTTTGAAGCGGTTGGGAAGCGGGTGGTACATATCGTGGATCAGGCCCAAGGTGCTGTAGCACTCGGCCAGCGTATCCAGAATGATGCGGACCGCATAGATATCATAGATCTCGTCGAAGGACTTGTTCTGCATGATGGTCTTGCGGTAGATGCCATAAATGCTCTTGACGCGGCGCTTGATGGTGGCGCCTTCGATGCCGCTTTCCTCCAAGCGGCGCTCAATAACACCCGACACCCCGGCAAGGAACTCCTCGCCCGCCCGCTCGCTCAGCATCTTGCTGATCTCGTTGTAGCCCACGGGGTCGAGGTAATGGAGGCTGCGGTCTTCCAGCTCCTCCTTCACGTTCAGGATGCCCAAGCGGTTGGCGATGGGAGCGTAGACCTCCATGGTCTCGCGGGCCTTATCCCGGCGTTTCTGCTCCGGCCAAGCGTCGCCGGTGCGCATATTGTGCAGCCGGTCGCAGAGCTTGATGATCATGACCCGGACATCCCGGCTCATGGCCAGCAGCATCTTGCGCAGGTTCTCGGCCTGTAACTCCTCGATGTTGGAGAATTGGATCTTGGTCAGCTTGGTAACACCGTCCACCAGCAGGGCCACTTCCTCGCCGAAGGCGGCTTTCAGGTCGTCCAGCGTGGTGGGGGTATCCTCCACCACATCGTGCAGCAGAGCCGCCGCGATGCTCTCGGTATCCATGCCGAGGTCCAGCACCAAGCGGGCCACCGCAAGCGGATGGCAGATATAAGGCTCGCCGCTGCGGCGGCAGACGCCCTTGTGGGCCTCGTTGGCAAGGTCATATGCCTTTTCGATCATCTCCATGTTGTAGGCTTTGCCGCTGGCATGGATCGCCTCCACCAGCTTTTCCCACGTGATGATCTCCGGGCGCACCTCACTGGGCAGGGCCGCCTCCGGCGCGTCAGCGGGCAGAGCCGTGGCCGCTACTGTGGCCATCTCCGGCACTGGCTGGTGCAGATGGGTCTTTGCAGAATAGGAATCCTCCGGCTTGACCGGGTCCAGCATACTTTTTCCCTCTGGCATCTTATCGTTCCTCCAGACATTTCAAGATGGGCGCATCGGCAAGGTTCTTCTTGCCCTCGGCGGGCACCAGCTCCCAGAACTTTGCCCCGCTGCGCTCGCGGACCGCGATGAGCCCCACCTGTTCGAGGGCCGTGATCGCGACTAGAATTTTGCCGGTGTTTTCCTCTCCCAGTTTTGCGAACAGGGGCTGCAGATCCTCAGCGTGCCAGCGCCGGGCCTGTAATTCGCGATACACCGTAATGATATCGCTCCGTTCCGGGGCGATCCTTGCTTTTTGTTCTGCCGAAAGCGGGGTGCCGCGGCGCAGCGCTTGGACCAGCGCCGTCTGCTCGGCGGCAGCATTGCCGAAACCCGCCGGGTGCAGCTCCAAGATCCGGCCCGAAAGCTGGGCCCCACGGAGCGATTCGTAGACCGAGAGGTTCACTGCCGCATCCACGACATCGCCCATGGTATAGGGCAGCTGCTCCGGGGGCATCCCGAACCAGACCGCGTAGATGCTGGCGTTCCCCTGCCGCAGACGGAGGCGGCAGTGCTTGCCCTCGGAGACGGAGAAAATGCCGTCGATGACGGCCTTTTCCAGCACGAAGACCGGGGTCGGGTTCTCCGCCCCATAGGGGGCCAGCTGCTCCAGCCGGCGCACCGACTCCACCGTGATGCGGTCGAGGTGGATGGACAAGTCACATTCCAGCGGCGGCGTGAAGAGCACCGCGCATTCCCGCGCGGCCCACTCGTTCAGGCGGCGGCGCAGTTCGGGCAGATTTTCCTCCCGCACCGAAAGGCCCGCCGCCATGGCGTGCCCGCCGAAGCGGAGCAGGATGTCTTCACAGGAGGCGATGCACTCGTGGAGGTTGAAGCCCTGCACGCTGCGGCCGCTGCCCTTGCCCTCGCCGTGTTCGTCCACGGACACCACGATGACGGGGCGGCCGGTCTTTTCCACCAAGCGCGAGGCCACGATGCCGATGACGCCGGGGTGCCAGTCCCGCCCCCAGATGAGGATGACCCGGTCTTCGAGGATGGCGGGCTCAGCGTCCAGCTGCTCCTGCGCCGCCTTGACGATCTCCTGCTCGGTCTCCTGCCGGGCGACATTGATCTCGTTCAGCTTATGTGCCAGCTCCTCGGCGCGTTCCTCGTCCTCACAGAGTACCAGCTGCAATGCCGTCACTGCGTTGTCCATCCGGCCCGCCGCATTGATGCGGGGAGCGATGGCATAGCTGACATTTTCGGCCGTGATGGGCTTGCCCCCAAGGCCGACTTCCTCCAGCAGGGCCGAGATGCCCGGCCGGTCGGTCTGCTGCAGCAATTTCAGGCCCGCCTTGACGAGGGTGCGGTTCTCGCCCGTCAGGGGCATCACATCCGCGACGGTGCCCACAGCGGCAAGGTCGCCGCAGTAATCCAGCATCTCCTCCGGCGGGCAGCCGTCCAGCGCCGCGCAGAGCTTGAAGGCTACCCCGGCACCGCACAAACCCTTGAAGGGGCTGTGGTCGTCGGCGCGGCGGGGGTCCACCACGGCCACCGCCTTGGGCAGGGCGTCGTGGGGCAGATGGTGGTCCGTCACGATCAGGTCCACGCCCAGCGAAGCCGCAAACTCGGCCTCTTCCAGCGCGGAGATGCCGTTGTCCACGGTCACGATGAGCTGGCAGCCCTTGTCGTGGATGGACTGGATGGCGTTTTTCGAAAGGCCGTAGCCGTCGCCCTCCCGGCTGGGCAGCATACATTTGACGCTGGCACCCATCCCCTTGAGGTGCTGGTAGAGCAGGGCGGTGGCGGTCACGCCGTCCACGTCGTAGTCGCCGTAAACAACGATGGTCTGTTCCTTGTCGATGGCTTCGAGGATGCGGGCACATGCTTTGTCCATGTCGGTCAGAAGCATGGGGTCGCTGAGTTCTTCCTCGCCCGCCAGCAGGGTCAGCGCCTCGGTGGGGTCGGTGATGCCGCGGGCGGCAAGGATGCCCGCCAGCAAGCCCACTTCCTTTTGCTGGGCGGCCAGCGTGGCGGCGTACTTCTGCTCGCTCCACGGTTCGTCGTCCATGGCGTTCATTTCCAGCTCTTCGGTGTTCTGCTCCGCGATGGCAGCGGTCAGATCCTTGAGAGCGGCGCGGTCAAATTGTTTTAAGGTCCATGCCCGGTAGGTCATTGCAGTCCCTCCCCGGTCAGGCCGTCGTTGGCCAGCATTCCCTGCAATGCCGCGATCTCGCTGGAAACATCCAGCGCCACATCGGACAGCAGGTTGTCATAGAGGTTGCTGTACGCCTGATTCAGCGTGTGCAGGATGCCCGCGATATCCCGGCGGATGCTCTCGGCGTTGTCCCCCTTCTGGCCCTGCACATCGTTGTAGGTGTGGAGCAGCTTCAGGGTGGTAGGGATATAATATTCCGCGAACCGACGCGCTTTCGGGAGGCTTTCCGGGTGGGTCTCCAGCCAGTCGCAGATGGCCTCGGTGGTCTTCTGCATATGGGCCAGCTCCTCTGCGCCCTGTGCGTCCTGCATGAGCTGCTGCTCCTGCTCCAGCACCTTGGCAAAGCGGCGGGCCGTTTCGAGGTTGAGGGGCGTTTCCGGCGCGGCCTCCTGCTCCGGCTGCGGGGCCGGGCGGGCGCGCTCGGCGGCGAGGGCCTCCTGTGCCGCGCGGTAATCCTCGGCGGTCAGGTAGAGTGTATCCGTTTTGTCGTCCAGCCATGCGTTCAGCCAGCCTTTGCGGATGTATTTTTGCAGCCGCTTGTGCACTTTTTTCGGTTTCTGGTGGGTCAGGTCGGCCAGCATCGAAACAGGCAGACCCTTATGGTAGTCCACGCTGTCGGCGTAGTCGGCAAACTGGCCCATCTGCCTGCCCGCCTTCATCCGGGCTGCACCACAGGCCGTCATCCAGCCAAAGCCCGCCGTGGCAAGGCCCAGCACGCCGCCGACGATGCCCAGCACGTTGTAGGCGGTGTTCATAACGTAGTCCGTGCCCGTCATCAGGATGCCGCCGCCCTCAGCAGCCGACACCACAACGTCGCCCAAAGCAGCCGGCGAAATAGTGCCCAGCCCGATGAGGCAGCCCAGCGTCCCCAGCCCAAAGATCACGGTGAACGTGATGCCCACCACCAGCAGGGCCACGCCGGCGTCGGAGCGCTTTTTGCCGTCGGCACGCAGAAGCTCCACCGGGGTCTGTTCGTTTTTCAGGCCAAAGATATGCTTTGCCGCATGGACTGCAGCCTTTCCTACGCCCCATGCCCGATCACCGATCTCAATGCCCCGGCCCTCAAAGCCGTGGGCGAAGGCGTCCGACACGGTATCGCCGAAGGCACGCATCTGGTTTTCCAGCTCCTGCTGGATCTGCCGGCCCTCTGTTTCCCTCATTTTATCGTTTTCACGATCGTTCATCAAATTTTTCTCACCCTTCTGCCGGACGATACCGGCCGATGATCGCACGGGCGACCCGTAGGCCGTCCACGGCGGCGCTCATGATGCCGCCCGCATAACCCGCGCCTTCTCCGCAGGGATACAATCCCGCAAGCTGGGCAGATTCAAAATTTTCTTCCCGTTTCAGCCGCACGGGGCTGCTGGTGCGGGTCTCAAGGCCGGTGAGGACCGCTTCCGGGGCGGTGTAACCGGCAATTTTCCGTTCATACGCCCGCAGACCGGCCCGCAGGGTATCGGCCAGCTCGCCGGGCAGCAAGGCCCCCAAGTCCGCCGCGACCACGCCGCGGTCGTAGGTGGGCTCCACCCGGCCGATGGTCAGTTGACCCCGGCCCTCAAGGAAGCTCTGGACATTTTCCGCCGGGGCGGCGTATTCTCCGCCCGCTCGTCCGGCGGCGTAGGCCTTGGCTTCCAGCTCCCGCTGGAATGCGATGGCCCGGCGCGGGTCGGCCCCGAAATCCTCGGCCCCCACGCTGACCACCACCGCCGCGTTGGCGTTCCTGCCATTGCGGGCGTGATAGCTCATGCCGTTGGTCACGACCCGGCCCTTCTCGCTGGCCGACGCCACGACCTGACCGCCGGGGCACATGCAGAAAGTGTAAACGCACCGTCTGCCCACATGCTGCGAGAGCTGGTATTCGCCCCGCGGCAGGGCCGGGTGGCCCGCCGCCTCGTGGTAAAGGCTTTTTTCGATCTCACTTTGCAGGTGCTCGGCCCGGAAACCGACACTGAAGGGCTTGCACTCCAGCACAAGGCCGCTGTCCATCAGCATCCCGAAGGTGTCCCGCGCCGAGTGCCCTACCGCGAAGACCAGCGCCTCGCAGGGGAAGCTGCCCTGCGTGGTCTGGATGCCGGTCAGCTTGCCGTCCCGCCGCTCAAAGCCGGTGAGGGCCGTGTTGAAGTGCACCTCGCCCCCCAGCGATTCGATCTCCCGGCGGATAGAGGTGATGACGCCCCGCAGCAGGTCGGTGCCGACGTGGGGCTTCTGCTTCCATGCGATCTCCGCCGGGGCACCATGCTCCAAAAACACCTCGGTGACGAAGCCGCAGAGCGCGTCACCGATGCGGGTAGTCAGCTTGCCGTCCGAAAAGGTGCCCGCGCCGCCCTCGCCAAACTGGATGTTGGCGTTTTCGTCCAACTCACCGCTGGCGGAGAAATGCTCCACCGCCTTCACCCGCTCGTCCAGCGCGGGGCCGCGCTCCAGCACGATGGGCCGGTAGCCCTGCCGGGCCAGCAGCAGCGCCGCGAACAGCCCCGCCGGGCCGAGGCCGCAGACAATGGGCCGGTGGGCCAAGGGCTCCGCGCCGTTCTCGACGGAAAAATCGGTCTTGCCGCGGATAGCAACGCAGGGCGAGGCCCCTGCAAATGCAGATTCCTCACCCTCGTCTTTGAGCGTTACAGCGACCGTATAAACCAGCTTCGGCTGCCCGTGGCGGGCATCCACCGACAGTTTCGACACGCCGAAGCGGCCGACTTTTGCGCGGGGGATGCGCGCCAGATGCAGCGCTTTTTCAAAGGCCTGCTCCTCCCCGGCGGAGAGGGGCAGACGGATATCACGAACTAAGATCATATCATTTGCTTTCTTTAGTTACTCTCGATCTTGCACTGGATCACATAGCTGCCCAGCGCGAAGATCTTGCCGTTGGAGGGCACATACAGCCGACACGCGATGTTCTGCTGGCCGATGGCCACCGAGAAATCGTCGGCGTCGATCTCAATGACGACCTGTTCCGGCGTCAGCGCTTCCAGCGCACCGGCCGGGCCGCAAAGGGTCACGTTCATCAGCCGCTCGGTCTCCACCGTCAGGGTGTAGGTAGACGGCAGGTTCACCACCTGCACGCATTCGGAGGGCAGATTCATCGTCTTCGTTTCCAACTTGGAGGAGTCGAAGCTGACGGTGATGCTCGTAATGTTGTCCAGCAGACGGATATCGCTGGGCAGCTCGATGGGCATCTCGTACACCTTGTTCAGCGAGAAGGTAGACAGGTCGATGGTGCCCACCGACAGGGTGGAAAGCTTGTCGATCCGGGAAGCCGGACCCGCCACGTTCAGGGTCTGCTTGCTCAGCGAGTAGGTCAGCACAGAGGAGTCGAAGTCCCGCGGGGCGTTGACGAAGCTGACCTTCACGGGCAGCGTCGCCATCTTGTAGACCTGCAGCGTCACCTCCACGCTCTCCTCTTCCTTCGTGGTGTACTCAAACTTCACCTCGCTGCCGCTGTTGGTGTAAAACCGCAGGGCCGTATCCAGCGTGACGGATTCGGTCAGTTCGCCGTTGTGGGTAACTTCGGCGGTGCAGGTGGTGACCTTATCGATCTCGGTGCTGGGGCCGGAGAGGGTGACCGTCTCCTTCGAAAGCTCGGTGCCGTACAGGATATATCCGTCCGCGATGGTCAGGTAGTTGGTGGTCACGGTGATGGGGACGGTCTTTTCCTCCACCACGTCGAAGACGACATCCACGCTGTTGTCCCCGCCCTCGATGGAGACGGTGACGCCGTTCAGCAGCCCGTTGACCCCCCGCACTTGCAGGTGCAGGGTCTTCGCGCCGCTGTCGCGGACGCTGGACCAATCCGGGTAGACCACGAAATCGGAGGCCGAGAGACTGCCGATGGTGTAGCCGTCGCCGGAAACTTTCAGGTTGACGTATTTTTCCGGGGCGCTGACGATGCTGAGGCCCCGCGAAGTATAGGCGGCGGAATCGTAAGTGAAATCCACCGGCACATTGGCGATGGTCTTGGTGGTGCCGGGCTGCACCACGATGGTGACGACCATCCATGCCACGATGGCACCCACGATGGCCAGCAGAAGGCGGATGCGGCGGTCATCCAACAGACTCTTGGTGTGCTGGATGGCGGGCTTTGTGCCGTTCGTGTTCAGCTCCTTGCTCATGGCTGCTCCTCCTCTTTCTGGTTGACCCAGCTCAGCAGACGCTGGACACGGCCCTTCCAGCTGTTGTCCGTCTTCTCGCTGGCGGTCTCCTTGGGGATCATCTCATCCACGAGCCGGGTGTACAGAGTCTGGCGGTCAAAGTGGCGGATGAGGACGCCGTTCTTCGCCATGGAGATGATGCCCGTCTCCTCACTGACGACGATGGCGATGGCGTCGGAGTTTTCGGCAATGCCGAGGCACGCGCGGTGGCGGGTGCCCATATCCTTGCCGAGGTCAAGGTTATTGGAAAGCGGCAGCACGCAGCCCGCCGCCTTGATGCGGCCATTCTCGATGATGGCAGCGCCGTCGTGCAGGGGGGTGCCCTCGTAGAAGATGGTGCCCAGCACTTCCAGATTGACCGCGCTGTTCACCGGTGTGCCGGTGCGGACGATCTCGGAAAGGTTGGTGCTGCGCTCCAGCACGATGAGCGCGCCGGTCTTGGTCTCGGAAAAGCGTTCAGCGGCGTCGCAGATGGCGATGATGGCACTGCGCCATGCGCCCTTGAAGCTGGGGTCATTGTAGCGGCCCTTGACGTTAAACAGCTTCGAGGCCCATTGGTCGGTCTGGCCCATCCGCTCCAAGGCGCGCCGGATCTCCGGCTGGAACAGGACGACCAGCGTCAGCAAGCCGACCTGCAATAAGGAGTTCAGCAGCCACGTCACCGTACGCATGTTCAGCACGTTTGCCACCAAGTAGACCGCCAGCACCAGCAGCGCACCCTTGGCCAGTTGCCCGGCGCGGGTGCGGTTGATGATGCCCAGCCTGTCTCTTATACACATCTCCGAGCCCACGAGACCGATCAGTATCTCGTA
>ENA-OYYJ01000787-OYYJ01000787.1-human-gut-metagenome-genome-assembly--contig:-NODE-787-length-10338-cov-8.314208_pt1 | contig 10338 bp, 10 predicted proteins | sample MGYA00243248_ERZ653447 | MGnify/ENA primary metagenome ERZ653447 (study PRJEB26926, sample SAMN06165030) | human gut metagenome | biome: ENVO:00009003; feature: ENVO:2100002; material: ENVO:00002003...
CGAAGGTTTACTGGATGTAAATCGAGAAATTTGCATGCCGCAGATGGCGGAAAAGACATCGCCCGACGCGCCGCCGAGTTGTGCGGTGTTACCTTAACAGGTCTTGCCTTTGCGCCCGGCACTTCCTTCCCGCGCGCCAACTACACACCTGATTCCAGCGGGCTTCCACCGCTGTACCTGCATCCGCCGCAAGACTTCCCCCACAGGCTATCCGTATATGATGCTCCTGAAAGGAGAATGCACATGAACGCTGTCATTTACGCGCGCTATTCAAGCCATAACCAGACAGAACAGTCCATTGAAGGTCAGCTGCGCGACTGCTATGAATATGCAAAGCGCAACGATTTGACCATCATCGGCGAATACATCGACCGTGCCATTTCCGGTAAGACGGATGAACGCCCCGATTTTCAGCGTATGATAAAAGACGCATCGAAGCGCCAATTTGAACGCATACTCGTTTGGAAGCTCGACCGTTTCGCTCGCAACCGCTATGACAGCGCCACCTACAAGCACAAGCTGAAACAGTACGGTGTCAAGGTCATTTCGGCTATGGAAAACGTGGGCGAGGGCGACGAAAGTGTGCTGCTCGAAGCACTGCTTGAAGCATCGGCGGAATACTATTCGCTTGACTTGAAGAAGAAAATCGCCCGCGGAATGCGCGAAAGTGCCTTGCGCGGCAAATTCGTCGGCGGAACACTGCCGTGGTGGTGTCGCGTCGATGGCGACCAGAAGCTGACCATCATCGACGAGCGCGCCGTCATCGTTCGGGAAGCCTTCATGCGCTACGACAGCGGCGAAGGGTCAAAGTCTATCGTCAGCGACTTTGCCAAGCGCGGCCTGCGAAGCAATCGCGGCGTACCTGTCACGTTAAGCTGGCTCTTGTCCATCCTGAAAAACCGAAAAACAATTGGCGAATACACCTATAACGGCATCGAGATTCCGGGCGGACTGCCTGCCGTCGTGGACAAACCGCTATTTGACCGCGTACAGGATCGCATTGCTCGCAATCGACGCACAGGAGGCGGAGAAGCCCGCGCAAAAACGGAGTATTTACTGCAAGGCAAGCTGTTCTGCGGTCTGTGCGGCAGCCCCATAACAGCTGAATGCGGGCAGAATCACAAAGGTGTCGTTTACAATTACTATGCCTGCTCCCTGAAAAAGAAAAAGCACCAATGCAAGAAAGCCAATGAGCGAAAAGACTTTCTTGAATGGTACGTTGTCGAGCAGACGCTTGATTATGTGCTGACCCCTGCGCGAACGGAGTACATTGCAAGCGCCATTGTAGCCGAATACGAGCGGGAATTTGATAAATCAGGCATCCGAGTGCTTGAGCAGAAGATTGCCCTGACCGAGGGCGAAATTCAGAAAACGATGGACTTGTGCATTCAAGCGACAACCGATGCAATGCGCGACCGCTTCATGAAGCGCTGCGAAGAACTCGACGCAAAAAAGGCTGACATGGAAATCGACCTTTCAAAACTGCGCGTCGCCGCGTCCATCGTCTACACAAAGGACGAAGTCTGCGCGTGGCTGCGCCAATTCTGCACAGGGGATTGCTTTGACCCAGCGTTCCGCCGCCGCATCATTGATGTGTTCATCAATACCGTGTATCTGTACGATGAGAAACTGATTATCTATTACAATCTTCGTGACAGCCGCCAAGTATCTTATATTGAAGCCATCGGCGCAAGCAGCGAGATTGAAAACCTGCTTCCTGTTCCGGATAATAAAAAATCAGCAGCCGAATGTTCGACTGCTGATGGAGATGGTGGAGCATAGCGGATTCGAACCGCTGACCCCAACACTGCCAGTGTTGTGCGCTACCAGCTGCGCTAATGCCCCGCAACACAAAATAGTATAGCACGGTGTGGATGGGTTGTCAAGGGGGAAATGAAATTTTTTCACGAAATGGACGCAGAATGATGCTTTCACGGCGCAAGCCGATGCGCTGAATGGTTGCGCGCGGTATAAAATTGTGCTATGATGGAAGCGAAATTCACAGGAGGAATGATGAACGCATGAAAATCAGCAAGAAAGACGCGCTAATGTGGTTTCGTTTCTTCGCGGAACTGCCGGAAGATGAGCCGCTGATGCCGCATCAGCAGGAGTTGGCGTGGGCTGTCATCAGCCAGATTGAAACCGCGGTGGACGCGCGCCACAAGGAACTGATGGCGCAGATTCCCGATTTGCACACGCTCGGCGGGCGGACGTACTTCGTCGGCGACCAGGCGAAATTTTCCAAGGGATGCACGTCCTGCCTGACCGGCACGGGACTGAGCGCCATCCGCCGGACGAACAAGTGCAACATTCGCTGCCCGTTCTGCTACAATTACGGCGAGTTGGATTGCCAAGAGACCATCGGCGAAGGGTTGTGGGAAATCGGCGGGACGTACTTCCGCGTGGAGGATATCGACCTGCTGCTCAGCACGTCGAACCGACCGACCGGCGTCAGCTACGTCTATCTGGAGCCGTTCATGGAAATCGAACTGTATCCCGATATCATCCGCAAGTTCCGCGCCGCCGGGATTCATCAGCATATGTACACCAACGGCACGCTCTGCACGGAGGAAAATCTGCGTGCGCTGGGCGAGGCTGGGCTGGACGAACTGCGCTTCAACCTTGGCGCAACGTCTTGCGCCGACAACGTCATCCAGAGCATCGCTACGGCGAAGAAGTATATCCCCACCGTCGCGATTGAAACGCCCATGACGCCCGATTTTTACGAGCATTTCCAGCAGAAAAAGGATGCAATTCTGGCCACTGGTCTTGATTTTATCAACTGCGCCGAGCTGCACCTGAACCCCAACAATCTGCCGAACTACATCGGCACGCCCATGTACATGACGCGCCGCGGCTATGTATCGCCGATTTGGAGCCGGGAGATAACGTTCCGGCTGATGCGCCAATGCGCCGTGGAACATTGGGGGATTGTCGTGCATGACTGCTCGAACCACACCAAATTCGCGCGCGATTTAAACCTGCGGGCGAAGGAAGGCGGCTGGTTCGGCGCAAGCAGCTACCACAGCGAGTTTGACCAGATTCCATTCGAGGCTTTTTTGCCGACACTGGAGGATTCAGATTTCCGGTTTCTGGAGGAAGAGCCCTTGCCCAAGGGCTATCGGCCGGGGGATATTGTCCTGTAAGGCGTGCGCTCAAGGCGACGGACAAAATCCGTTCTATTGATAATGCGCTAAATCTGCCTGTGCAGCAGGCTTCCCGGAGTTTTCTGCCGAAAACAGCGAAAAATTTCCGTCAAACGCAAAAAAGTGCTTGACAAACGCCCTTGCTGATGATATAATTTGTATCTGTCAGCAAGGGTGTTTCCTTCGCTGGCAGTCTGGAAGGAAAGAATCAGGCTTCTGATTTTGCGGCTCTGCGCCTGTAGCTCAGTTGGATAGAGCAACGGCCTTCTAAGCCGTGGGTCGGGGGTTCGAGACCCTCCAGGCGCGCATATGGAGGATATAGTTCAGTTGGTAGAGCGCCAGATTGTGGCTCTGGATGTCGTGGGTTCGAGTCCCACTATTCTCCCTTTCTTCCCTACTCAAGGTTGCTGCGGATGCGGCGAAAGCCTGCTGCGATGGGGTGTAGCCAAGTGGTAAGGCACGGGACTTTGACTCCCGCATTCGCAGGTTCGAGCCCTGCCACCCCAGCTTTTTGACCCATTAGCTCAGTTGGCAGAGCACTTGACTTTTAATCAAGGTGTCTGGAGTTCGAATCTCCAATGGGTCATTCCCATCTGCCTTCTGATTTCGCCTCTCGTGCGGGCGTGGCGGAATGGCAGACGCGCCAGACTTAGGATCTGGTGCCTATGGCGTAAGAGTTCGAGTCTCTTCGCCCGCACAAATTTCCTTCGCACCATGCAGTCGCGTGGTTATGCGGTAGTAGCTCAGTTGGTAGAGCGCCACCTTGCCAAGGTGGAGGTCGCGGGTCCGAGCCCCGTCTACCGCTCCATTTCTTATTATGGTGCCATAGCCAAGTGGTAAGGCAAAGGTCTGCAAAACCTTCATTCGCCAGTTCAAATCTGGCCGGTACCTCCATGTTTATTCAACACTTTAGATGCAACTTGAAATTAGTTGCATCTAAAGTGTTTTTTGAGTAAATTCAATAGAAATAGACTGAGATTAGTTTGAAAATCAAAGGTAAAATGTGAACACGATTTTTTACAGTTCCATAGATGCAAACACGCTGTGATGCATCTTTTGAACTGTATCAGCCATATGCAGTCAGAGATTGAGCAGCGCCCTTTTTGATTTCGGAGGAAAGTTGAAAAAGGGCGCTGATTTTATATAGAGTTTTCGGAAATTTATCATTTGGAACCCTGCCGGGATTTTTGTGGCGTGAAGCCATAAGAATCCCGGTTTTTTCATTTTCAAAAAGGGCGCTGGCTCCCAGCTCCTGATTTTCAGAGTCAATTACCAGCGCCTGGAAAAAGGGCGCCGGGGAATATGGAGGTAAAAAGTGAAGAATCCGAACAATGAAATTCCAAACTCAAACGAACCAGACCGGAATACCGTTCCAATACAGGCCCTCCCGCTCAGACGGAGAAGCCCATCTGTACAGCGTCCCCATTGTGCGAGGGATGCCCCTTTCCTGGCCACGGCTTTCTTTGTCAGGGCGTGGACGGGGAATGTATTGAAAAGGTAGTCTATGAATTAATTGCGTCTAACGTAAAGCTTATTCCGTTTCGCAATAAAATATGCTGTCGGCACCATATTTTGGAAAGGTGGTTCCATAACGAGTGGTAGGTACATTATTGGAAGAAAATGCCTCGGCCTACCAGCTCTGGGCATATTTCTTGGTTCAGATGTTTGTCAAATTGGTTGTAGCAGAACAGACTCCATCCAAGCAATGCAAAGGGCATCAAGATGATGGCAGCAATGGAACCAAACAGGTGGCACTTAAAATTCGGCAATAGAGAGGGAATGCAGGGGGCAAGAAAAGCAAGCAATGCGATAATCGTTTTCACGGGGGCGCGAAGGAACAGATACACCGAATTTTTCAGATTCTGAAAAAACGTGTTTGTGTAGACGGGGATCATAATCATACATACTGCGAACACGGGCAAAACAAAAACAGCACTAAGTATAATGGGGATAAAAGCAATGGAGGCCAGAATGGAGGACTGGAAAAGCGTTGAAAAGAAAAAAAGAGAAAAGCACAATGCCCAAATGATGCCAAATAAGAACCCCAAAAGAGACATCTGTTTGCCATTATCTTTTAGTCCCCTTGCAAAATCGGTTGGAAAATATACATTCTCACTCCATGCAAATTGTCGTATGACACGTAAAATGCCGGAAAGCCCCAAACAGAAAAGCATTTGCAGGGGAATGTTTAACAGACACCGGAAAAACTCCCAGTATATCAATGCTTGACCAGACCCAGCTGCTTTTTGCTGTGCGGCATCCAATCCTGAAAGAAACTGCATCTGGTATAGATCTTTTACGACGCGGGAAAGCAGCAGCGGAAGGTAAAACAACAGCAGCACCATACCACAGCCTATCAATGTTCGCCATTGCAGTTTGACAACATCAAAAAAAATCTCTTTTCGGTTGTGCGGAAGCATATCACGGGAATAATCTTTCGGGTAAATGGTTCGTTTCTTCCTCATGGATTCACCCCCAATAAGTACCGCATTGCTTGAAGTGCAGCATCATCGCCAAGATTACCTTTCTTGTTTTTCCCATCCAGATTCACAGATTCCGGACTGGGGAAGAGCAGACAGGGTCTCCCTCTATCGGAACTGAAAGAATAAAATGGGCTTGTCTCCGGCAGGACAAAGGCGTAAGGCAAATCTGATTTCTCCACTACTTCGGTATAGACGTCTGGTGACGGAAAAGAGCCCAAAAGAGCCGGCGGAATTCTGGAAAAAACGGCTTGGCCAATGCCCTCTGGACACCAATCTGGAGATAAAATCAAAAGATCATAGTCAAAACAGCGAGCGGTGAGATACTCCGTATAGGATATCCCGACTGGGGAAACCTGGGTGACTGCGATTTCTTGAAGTACCTGTGTACCCAGTTCGGAAAGCTGGAGCGTAAGCTCCTGCTGAAATCCCGAGGGATCCAATCCATCGCCGACGTACAGGACACGAAGGCGTGCATTACTGGCAGGCTTTGCCATTTGCGCAAAGACAGTTAACCAGATGATTACGGGAAGGAGAACCACAAGGAGATATTTCCACCAATTATATTGCAGGTGACGTCTCATGTTTCTACCTCCGTGATAATGTGGGAAACAAGATGAAACCGGTAGGTATTCCCGCTGGTAAGCAGGATTGTTCCGACAGGGATGTACAAACGTCGCTCATCCACCTGGACTTCCAGACAGTCCAGATCCATGTAGCGAATGGATACGCCGGAAACAGACTGGACGGTGCCATAATAGGTGGAAAATCGAAGTTTCGTCAGGCGAAGCAGCTTCTGCTGTGGGAGAATGCGCAGCTCGACATAGGCAATCAAGGCACATCCACAAAGAATATCTGTTACCACATTGAGAAAAAAGAGCAATTGCCGATTCCATTTATCAAAGAAGGATAGAAAAAACAGGTTCAGGCACAGGGTAAACAGAATGGAGCAAACGCACATAAACACCCTGCGGAAAAGCATCTGTTGGTACGCCGTGGGGGACATGCCAAGTATATTTTGTGTCATTTCAGATAATCCTCCAGCAAGGCACTGCGATGGTTCCGCAGCAATTCCACAGGAGAACCAATATCCGCTGTATGCCCCTGCTCCAGAACGAGCATACGGTCTGCAAGAGAAAAGGCTTCGCCCAGATCATGAGTGACAAAGAGCATTGTGGCCTGAAGCTGCTGGTGGATGCTGCGAAGAAGACAACGCAATTCTGTACGCAGCTTTGGATCGGCATTGGAAAATGGCTCGTCCAGCAGCAATATGGATGGATTCTTAATAAGCGCCCGGGCGATGGCGATTCTCTGACGCTGTCCCCAGGACAGCTGGCGCGGCTTGCGGGTCAGAAGCCATGTAACATCCAGAATTTGCGCGATGTCTTTTACCCGGCGATCTACTTCTTCCTGAGCCGTATGTATGCTGCGGAGAGGAAAAGCAATATTCTCATACACAGTCAGGTGAGGGTAAAGCGCTGCCTCCTGACTGACATATCCGATATTGCTGTGCCGTATGTCCAGAGAATCGACAGAGGTACCATCGACTATCAGTTCCCCTTCCAGATACTCGCTGAGTCCCATAACGGATTTGAGAGGCGTGGTCTTTCCACACCCGGACTCACCGACGACTACAAAAAGCTCTCCCTCAGCAACGGAAAAGCTAAGATCATCCAGCGCTTTTGTCAGTTCATTTTTCCTTTTGTAGTAGCAGGAAAAATGGGTAAATTCTACAACATTCATCAATTATCTTTCTACTCCAAAGAAATGATCTGGCTATCGGATACGGGGACATCGTTGTCTGCATCCAGAATTGTAATAGGAAGACGGCGAATCACCGGACGGCGGTCTCCCCAAATGTGGTTGTACAGGATTTCTGCAGCGAGGTAGCCAATGCGATAGCCATCCTGCTGAATGATATAGGGGTTCAAACTGTCCCGCTCTGCGTGAGACAGTTCGTCGTCAAAAATCATCAGGCGGATATGTGACAGACCGGTTTTCTGGAGCGCAGAAATAACCGGCGTACGCTGCACGCCAGATACGACGATTACGTCTGTGTCTGGGTATTTTTTCAAATATTCTATCATGATTGCTTCCTGCTGAGCCTGGGTCCCTTCCAGCTTGAGCAGATTCCTTGGGGTTGCCATCTTGTAGTATTTCAGCAGGCCGTGGCTATAGCCGTTCATACGAAATTCCAAAGAGGAGGCCAAGTTCGCGGATGGCGTTGCGTACACAGGGTATTTATAGTGCTTCTGATAGAGAAATTGTACAACATCCACCATTGCCTGATGATCGTCCGTCGCAACGAAAGATGTGTGTACATTTGGAAGCTGCCGGTCAACCAATACAAACGGATATTTGCGAACGATCAACTTGATGATATCAGTACGGTCAGCCAGCTCATTATCAGATGGGAAGAGGATGATTCCCATGATGCCGGACTGTGGGAGCGCGCGGATCAGCTCGGATTCTTTCTCCAGAGAGTTGTCGCTGATGTGAATGGTATATTCCATATGCTTCTCACTGCAGAAGTCGTTGACACCGGACAGGACGGCATGGGAGTATCGCGAGACTATTGAGGGAACCACCAGAGAAATCTTGACAGTTTTATGAAAATGCGCGGCCATTTCGTCAACCTTTACATCTTCACTGATGTAGTAGCCGCTGCCATGGACGTTGGTAACATAGCCACGCTCAATCAGCTGCTCATATGCGTGCCGGACGGGCTTTCGGCTAGTGTCAAAAGTGGCAGCAAGCATCCGTTCACTGGGCAGTTTGTAGTTAGGGATTCCTGCATTTCTGCTGATGATTTTTAATAAGTAGTCCGTAATCTTTTTGTAAATGGAAGAGTCCATTAGCAAGCCTCCCTATCAAAGTATGTTTTTAGTATAACACATTTTATGGATGTTGTACAGATGAAATGATACCACAGTACCAGTTTATTTCGGACGTTTCTAGAAAAGTTTGACGTGTTATGCTATAATGTGTCACAGTTGAGACCCTGCAAAGGTGAAATTGAAGTACCAACGAACGTGGCGCTGAGAGGAACAACATGATCATATAGGAGGAAAAATATGAAGACGATTATGTTTTTTGGAGACTCGATCACAGATTGCGGCCGAGACTACAAGGACTGGAACAGCTTGGGCTTTGGCTTCCCGCTTCTGGTGGATTCCCGGCTCGGATTAGAGAAGCCGGAAGCCTATAAAGTATTGAACAGAGGTACCAGCGGGGACAGGGTGGCCGATCTCTATGCTCGGCTTGAGAGAGATGTGATTGCTGCAAAGCCGGACATCCTGAGCATTCTGGTGGGGGTGAATGATGTATGGCACCCGCTGGAAGCCAAGATGGACAGTTCGCCCGAAAAGTTCCGCACAATTTATCACATGATGCTGTCGGAGCTGCGTGATGCTTTGCCGGAAACCAAGATTTTTCTGATGGAGCCTTTTGCTGAAAAAGGATGGGCGACAGAAAAGTTTTACGATGTGTTCCGGGCTCGTGTGGAAGATCGCGCGCGGATCGTCCGGGAACTGGCAGAAGAGTATCATCTGACGTTCATTCCGCTTCAACAGGACTTGGATGAGCTGTCGCGTACCGCACCTGCCCAGTGGTGGCTGGCGGACGGGGTACACCCCAAAATGGCATTTTATCAGTATATGACAGATAAATGGATTGCGGAATTACGTGCGGGTGAGTAATTGTACTACACCGGGAAGAGACCAATAGTAGGGTTAGAATATTCTCGCGGTTATTTGAAAGGCTGATGCTCTGGCAAAATGAACAATGCAGAGGGAAAAGACATTTGATTTCTGTACGGATTCTGGAACCACAGTACCAGTTTGATGCCAAGAATAGTAGACTTCAAGTAAATAAATTTGTATAATAAGACAAAAGCTGGGGAGAGACGCCCCGGATGATAGAAACACGCAGAGGAGGAACCACAATGAAAAGAAAAATGGCATTCGCGCTTGCGGCTGCACTGTCTGCTGCGCTTCTGTTTGGCTGCGGCGCACAGAAAACAAGTCCCACGGTTGCGACGGAAGCTTCTGAGACGGTTGCCCAGAGCATTCCAATGCCCGCAACTCTCCCGACACAGGCGGAGCCGCACATGGTGGAGGCTGGCACTGTGAACAAGCATGAATTGGGCTGGATGAAGAGCGGCGAGGGAGAACCTGGCGGCGAGGGCATTTATTTCAGCCTTTGGACAAACGAAATTCCTGTGGATACCACATGGTCTGTACGTTATGAACCCTACGGCTTTGAGGGCGTTACGCTGTACCGGGATGGAGTGGCTCATCAAATTGATGGCCGTGTACTGAAATTCGACAATACCCAATGGTTCCTGGTGCTGGATAACTGGCTGCTGGGAGACCTGGCACCGTTGCAGTCGGGTGATACGGTTTTGATTTTTGGTGAATTTCTGAATGACAACGGCTGGAGCATTCACTTTGAGCCTACCTACTTCTCTCTGAAGGGAGTGGACAGCGTCATCATTTCTGCAACACCTCCCGCCGGTATTGAGCCGATGGAGACAACGAACTGATACGTGGTTTCGCGCATCGGATACTGCGGCAAATTCCACAGAATTTACAAGAACTGTAAACGTAGGGGATGATGTAGCTCCAGAACTGACGGTTTCTCCTTTGGTAAAGACGGAATACAAGCTGTCTCTTATACACATCTCCGAGCCCACGAGACCGATCAGTATCTCG
>ENA-OYYJ01000789-OYYJ01000789.1-human-gut-metagenome-genome-assembly--contig:-NODE-789-length-10325-cov-4.189971_pt1 | contig 10325 bp, 7 predicted proteins | sample MGYA00243248_ERZ653447 | MGnify/ENA primary metagenome ERZ653447 (study PRJEB26926, sample SAMN06165030) | human gut metagenome | biome: ENVO:00009003; feature: ENVO:2100002; material: ENVO:00002003...
CATGAGTATTGCCATGGAGCGCCGGGATTTTCTGCAGCAGATCGATTGCTTTGTGTGCAACCAGCAGGAAGCCGGGCTTCTGTTCTCCGATGATTACGGCCATCTGGCCCCGGACGAGATGTGCAGGGTTCTGGCCGCCAATGTGCACAGCGCCAACATTCCCAGTATGGTGATCACCATGGGCGGTCAGGGTGCCGTATATGCCCGCGCCAACGGCGAGTGCGGCGTGGTGCCTGCCAAGAAGGTGGATGTGATCGACACCACCGGCGCAGGCGATGCCTTCTTTGCCGGCACCACTATCGGCCTGACCTACGGCAAAACGCTGGCCGAGTCCTGCGAGATCGGCAGCCGACTGGCCGCATCGGTCATCTGCATCACGGAGAACGTCTGCCCCCGCTTCCGCCCGCTGGAATTCGGGCTGAACATTCCGGTGGTGGATTAAAGTAATATCAGAAAGCCGGGCAGACTGCGGTCTGCCCGGCTTTCTTTTTAGGATTCGGGGAAGAGGTTTATATCATGCTTCCAGCACCTTTTTGCCGGTAACTGGATCAGGGATATCAAGCAATGCCAGAATGATGGCCATGCGGATATACACACCATTGTGCACTTGATCAAAGTAGGCGGCACGCGGGTCGTCATCCACATCCTTTTTGATCTCGTCGATGCGGGGCAGCGGATGCAGCACCGGCATATCCTGCGGTGCCTTCTGCAGCAGCGCTTCGTCCAGCTGGTAGCAGCCTTTCAGGCGCAGGTATTCTTCCTCGTTGAAAAAGCGCTCCTGCTGGATACGAGTCATGTACAGCACATCCAGATGCGGCAGCTCGGCTTCAAGGTCAGCCGTTTCCTTATAGATCTGATGGGTCGGCTCCAGCGATTCATTCTTCACATACTGCGGCAGGCGCAGATCTTCCGGCGAGATGAACACGAACCGGTTGCCCTCAAACTGGCTCAGCGCAGCGGTCAGGGAGTGGACCGTGCGGCCAAACTTGAGGTCGCCGCAGAAGCCGATCGTCAAATGATCCAGCCGCCCCTTGCGCTGGCGGATCGTCATGAGGTCGATCATGGTCTGGCTGGGATGCGCGTGCCCACCGTCGCCTGCATTGATCACCGGCACACGTGCAGAAAGGGATGCCCGCAGCGGTGCGCCCTCTTTGGGGTGGCGCATGGCGATCACATCGGCGTAGTTGCTCACCACGCGGGCGGTGTCCTCCACCGTCTCGCCCTTGCTGGCGGAAGAAAGCTGTGCCCCTGCAAAGCCCAGTGTCTTGCCGCCCAGCCGCAGCATGGCCGATTCAAACGAAAGGCGGGTGCGGGTGGAAGGCTCGTAGAACAGCGTTGCCAGAATGCGCCCATCGCACAGGTGGGCATAGGGTGCCGGGTCGGCCTCCATTCGGTCGGCAAGATCCAGAAGGGCCAGCTGCTCTTCCAGAGAAAAGCTGTTGGGCTCAATAAAGTGTCTCACAGCCATTCTCCTTTCAGCACGAACTTCTCGCGCTCGGCTCCGGTAGAGACGAACTGGATCTCATGGCCCAGCTGCTTTTCCAGAAATTCCACGTAAGCCTTGGCCTCTTTGGGCAGCTCATCCCAGCTCTTGCAGCCGGAGATATCCTTGTTCCAGCCTGGCAGCATAGTGACCACCGGCTCTACACGGTCAAGGTCGGACAGCGGGTCGAAGCTGGGGACTTGCACGCCATCCAATGTGTAACCGGTGATCACCGGGATCTCTTTCATGCTGCTGAGCACATCCAGCTTCGTCAGGGCGATCTTGTCTGCGCCCTGACAGGTAAGGCCGTAGCGGCTGGCCACACAGTCGAAGGGGCCGACACGGCGCGGACGGCCGGTGGCCGCACCATACTCGCCGCCTGCCTTGCGCAGCTGTTCATTCCAGTCCTCGCTCATGGCGTTCTCGGCGGCAAAGGGGCCTGCACCCACGCAGGTGGAGTAGGCTTTCAGCACGCCCACCACATGGTCAAGACGGCAGTTCGGAATGCCTGCGCCCAGCGGCGCATAGGCTGCCAGCGTGTTGGAGCTGGAAGTGAACGGGAAGATACCGTAATCGATATCGCGCATGGCACCCAGCTGGGCTTCCAGCACGATGCGCTTGCCGCTGTCGTGAGCCTGCTTCAAAAATGCACCCACATCACAGATATACGGTGCAAACTGTCCGGCCTGCATCCGGCACCATTCCAGCAGAGCATCGTAGCTCATGGGTTCCTGATGATAGCAGCCACCCAGCTCCAGATTCTTGGATTCCAGGATCATGTGCAGGCGGTCCTGCACGCGCTTTTCGTCCAGATGCAGCAGATCGCCCAGACGCAGGGTCTTTTTGCGGTATTTGTCGCTGTAGGCGTAGGCAATGCCGCGGCGGGTAGAACCAAAGGCCGCACCCTTCTGGGCAAGGCGGTCCTCTTCCAAGCCGTCCTGCACCTTGTGCCACGGCATGGAGATGGTGGCCTTATCTGAAAGTTTCAGGTTTTCTGAGCCTACCTTTACGCCGCGCTCCTCAATGGCATCCATTTCTCCGGCCAGATGGTCGAGGTCGATCACCATGCCCGCACCCAGCACACAGACAACGTCCGGGTGCAGGATGCCGGAGGGCAGCAGGTTCAGGATGAACTTGCCCTGCTCCGTTACAACGGTGTGGCCGGCATTGTTGCCGCCCTGATAGCGGGCAACAACATCGGCATGTTCGGCTAACAGATCGATGACGCGGCCCTTGCCCTCATCGCCCCAATTGATACCAGTAACTGCGGTAAGCATAACTTCTTATTTACCTTCTTTTTCGTTATTTACAATAGCCTGTACCTTGGTGGGCAGACCATAGATGCTGATAAAACCGGTAGCATCACTCTGCTTGTAGTCGCCGCCGGCAGCAAAAGTTGCAATGTCCTCACGGTAGAGGGAATACGGAGACCAAACACCGGCATTGATCATGTTACCCTTGTACAACTCCAGACGCACCTTACCGGTAACGTTTTCCTGCGTGGAGGTGACGAAGGCACTCAGAGCTTTGCGCAGGGGGCTGAACCACTGGCCGTCATAGACCAGTTCACCAAATGTGATGGCCAGCTCGCGCTTTTTGTGGGCAGTGAGCTTATCCAGCGTCAGAGTTTCCAGCACCTCATGAGCCTTATAGAGGATGGTACCGCCGGGCGTCTCGTACACACCGCGGCTCTTCATGCCCACCAGACGGTTCTCCACCACATCGTACAGGCCGATGCCGTTGCGTCCGCCGATCTCGTTCAGCTTGGCAATGAGGACGGCGGGCTTCAGCTTCTCGCCGTTCAGGCTGACCGGCACACCCTTTTCAAATTCAAGTTCCACGAACTCGGACTTGTCCGGGGCCGTCTTGGGGGAAACGCCCAGTTCGAGAAAACCCGGCTTATCATACTGCGGCTCGTTGCCCGGATCTTCGAGGTCAAGGCCCTCATGGCTCAGATGCCACAGGTTCTTATCCTTGGAGTAGTTCGTTTCCCGGCTGATCTTCAGCGGGATGTGATGAGCCCCGGCATAGTCGATCTCTTCATCGCGGCTCTGGATGTCCCACTCGCGCCACGGGGTGATGATCTTCAGGTCGGGTGCAAAGTGCATGATGGCCAGCTCAAAGCGCACCTGATCGTTGCCTTTGCCGGTGCTGCCGTGGCAGACCGCATCCGCACCCTCGGCGCGGGCAATCTCCACCACGCGTTTTGCCAAAATGGGGCGGGCAAAGCTGGTGCCCAGCAGATAGCCCTCGTAATCGGCCCCGGCCTGCATGGTGGGGATGACGTAATCCTCCACAAATTCATCGGTCAGATCTTCTACGTACAGCTTGGAAGCACCGCTTGCCTTGGCGCGCTCTTCCAGACCTTCCAGCTCGCCCTTCTGGCCCACATTGCCGCACACTGCAATGACCTCGCAGTTGTTGTAATGCTCTTTCAGCCATGGGATGATAATGGAAGTATCCAGACCGCCGGAATAGGCCAGCACGACCTTTTTGATCTCAGACATAAGAACCGCCTCCGTTCAAACCACTTTATACTTTTGAATTCCCTCTTGCAATTTTTGATTGCGGTGTTATTATACTAGCAAGCAGAGAATGTGTAAAAAGTATCCTGCACATGATCACGATACAAAATTGACATGAAAGAGGGCACGCCGCCATGTATGTGGACTGGGAATATTACAAAATCTTTTATTATGTCGCGAAATATCAGAATTTCACCAAAGCCGCGCGGGTGCTGGGCAACAACCAGCCCAACATCACCCACTCGATGAACCGGCTGGAAAGCCAGCTGAACTGCGTGCTGTTCATCCGCTCCAACCGGGGCGTGACCCTGACGCCGGAGGGCGAGATGCTCTACTCCCGCATCGCGTCGGCGGCGGTGCAGATTCAAGACGCCGAGGAAGAGCTGAGTGCCAGCGCCACGCTGGAACACGGAGCCATCTCCATCAGCGCCACCGAGACGGCCCTGAACATCTACCTTTCCGAAAAGCTGCGGGCTTTCCACACCGAGTACCCCGGCATCCGGCTGCGCATCTCGAACCACTCCACTCCCCAAGCATTGCAGGCCGTGAAGAACGGCGAGGTCGATTTCGCCATCATCTCCACCCCGGCCGAGGTGGAACCGGGGCTGAAGCTGGTGGAGCTGAAATCCTTTTACGAAGTGCTGGTGGGCGGCCGGACCTTCACCGCACTGGCCAGCCAAAGCCTGACCCTAAAAGAGCTGAGCAATTACCCGCTCATCTCCCTGAGCGATGAGAGCATGACCCGCAGCTTTTACCGGCAGTTCTTCCTCGACCACGACGCGGTGCTGCGGCCCGACACCGAGGCCGCCACCACCGACCAGATGCTGACGCTGGTGAAAAGCGAGCTGGGCCTCGCCTTTGTGCCGGAACCCATGGCAAAAGACCTGCTGGCGCGGGGCGAGCTCGTCCAGCTCCACTTGCAGGAGATCATCCCCACCCGCTCCATCTGCCTCGTCTACGACCACCACCGCCCGCTGAACACGGCGGCGCGGAAGTTCCAGCAGATGCTGGTAAAATAACGCAAAAACGCCCCTTCACGGAACAAAACCGCGAAGGGGCGTTCTCTGTTTCAAAAAAGGGTCATGCGTCGGAGCGGGAGTAGGCGTTCTTCATATTGCAGCTCAACTCGAAGAGGACCTTATCCAGCGTATCGGCGGCGCGGGCTTTCAGCGCCTTGGCGATGGCCTCGTTGGCCTCCTCGCGCAGGGCGGCGCGGGCAGCGGGATCAAAGGCGGACCGCTGCTTCTCGTCATACTCATGCAGCAGGGCGCGGGTGGCCGAGAGGACGGCCTCCTCATAGCGCTCGATGTGGAAGATGGACTTGCCGTAGGCGGCATCCGCCATAGCCGCGATCATCCGGCTGACCCAATAGAAGCTGTCGGTGGAGACTTCGCCGGTGGTACAGGCGAGGTAGGCCGGGGTGGTGTCCACGTTGGCGTAGAAGGGTACCATGGTGTTGAAGGCGTTGGACGCATAGGCGATCCACTCCACGGTGCGGAAGTCCTCCGGCACATCCGGGCGCATCTGGATCAGGGCCATGAAGTCGTTGCGGTTGATGCCGATGGAACGGTATGCGCCCTTGCTCTTCTGGTCGCCGTAAGCCCCATAGGGGTCATAGGGCGTGCCCTGATAGTGGGACGAGAGCAGGTACTTCACATCTTCCGGCGTGACCTTCCGCTCCGGCACCATGCACCACGGCAGATCGTCCGACCGCGGGGTGTAGTCGGCATCCGGGCCGTCCCACGCCCACGTATTCGGGTTCAGATACCGCAGCATGAACCATGCGCGGGGGGTGTTGTAGACATGGTCGGAGTCGTCGTGGCTGCCAAAGGCGTCCCGCGGGTTGAACTCGCCATCCAGCGAGAGGTCAAGGTGGTACTTATCCACAAACTCCTTCAAATCAGCCGAGCACATGTAGTTTTCCTGTGCACCGGCTGCATCGGCGAAGTCGAAGCTGTCGATGCCGAGCTGGTTGGGCATGACTACATAGCTGTCGTCGGGCACGCGGCGGGCCATCCAGTGATGGCCGCCGATGGTCTCCAGCCACCAGATCTCATGGACATCCTGAAACGCGATGCCGTTCATCTCATAGGTGCCGTAAGTCTCCAGCAGCCTGCCCAGCCGCTCGACGCCCTGACGCGCCGAGCAGATATAGGGCAGCACGAGGTAGACGATGTCCTCCTCCCCGATGCCGCCGGGCACCTCCGGCTGATCCCCCTGCGCGGGCTGGTACACCACGAGCGGGTCCGCGCCCAGAACGCGCGGGTTGGAGGTGATGGTCTCGGTGGCCGTCATGCCGACATTGGCCGCGTTCACGCCCGATGCCGCCCAGATGCCCTTGCCCGCCACGGCGTTGGGCATGGCAGTCATCCGCATGGCCTGACCTGCGCCGGGCAGCGGAATCTGCACATGGGAGATCACCGACTGATAGACCGCCGGGAGTTCTTCCGGTTTTACGACCACGAACTTTTTTGCGGTGAAATGGCCCGACCCCGAATCGTCGTTCCGGGCGATCATCGTGGAGCCATCGTAGGATGCGTTTTTGCCAACTAAGATTGTAGTACAAGCCATTGCTTTGTCCCTCCGAGATCTTGTCATGTTCCGTTCGGTTTGCCGAGACCATTGTAAGCCTTTTGCAGGGAAAAGGCAAGATTTTTCGGGAGAGAAGGGGAATGGGTGCACTGCTAAAGGCGCATGATGATCTCTCACCAAGCGCCTTTTCCCTCCACCAGCGCCACAGCCACGTCGTTGACGTTCGTTCCGGTGGGCCCGGTGAGGATCAGGCCGTCCACGGCTTGCAGGGCGTGGTAGGCGTCGTTATTTTGCAGGGTATCGTAGACGTTCCAGCCCGCTGCGGCCAGCGCGGCAAGGGTTCCACCGTCCACATAGCCGCCAGCGGCATCGGTGGGGCCGTCGGTGCCGTCGCTGCCCACCGAGAAGACCGCCGCGTTCCGGCCCGCCAGAGCCGGGGCTGCGGCCAGCGCCAGCTCCTGATTGCGTCCGCCGAGGCCTTTGCCGGTCAGGTGCACGACCGTTTCCCCGCCCGCGATGAACGCAAGCTTCCGGCCCTGCCCTGCGTGGGCGCGGGCGATGGAGCCGAGGAAGCTGCCCGCTTCCCGCGCTTCGCAGCAGAGCTGGTCGGTCAGGAGAACGGGTTCATAGCCCCGCGCCCGGCAAGCTTCGGCCGCCGCTGCGCAGAGTTGGCGCACGCTGCCGGTGATCTTTGTAGTCACGTTGTCCAGCGCCTTGGGCGTCTCCTGCGCCAGTAAAGCCTTTGCCTGTTCCGACAGGTTCAGCCGATACTTTTCCGCAATGGCAAGGGCCTGTGCGCAGGTGGAAGAGTCCGGCACCGCCGGGCCGCTGGCGATCATGTCCAGCGGGTCACCCAGAACATCGCTGAGCACGATTTCGAACACCTGCGCAGGGGCACAGCGCTGCGCGAACCGCCCGCCCTTGACGCCGGACAGCCGCTTGCGGAGGGTGTTCATCTCCACGATGTCTGCCCCGCTGGCGAGAAGCTGGGATGTAACATCCTGTAACTCATCCCCCGGAATCAGCGGCTTTTCAAACAGCGCGCTGCCACCGCCCGACAGCAGGAACAGCACAGTGTCCTCTGCCGTCAGGCCCCGCACCAATTCCAGTGCCTGTTCCGTGGCCGCAAAGCCGTTTTCGTCCGGCACCGGGTGGCCCGCTTCATAGCACGCCACGCCGGGGATCTCGCCTTTTCCGTGGTGGTATTTCGTCACGACCACGCCGCCGTCCACCCGGCCCAGCACCTCCACCGCTGTGTGTGCCATCTGCCACGCGGCCTTGCCCGCCGCCACCAGCAGCACCCGGCCTTTGCCGGGCCGGAAGGCTTCCAGCGCCCGCCGCACCGCTTCGTCCGGCAGAACAGCGTTCAGGCTGGCGCGGATGATGGCATCCGCATCCTCTCGCAGAGTCGAGTTCATGAAAAGAACCTCCTTTTCAAGTTCGTACCTTCTTCGTGCGGCACGGCCTTTTCTTGTCTGGCCCTATCCTAGCATAGATTCGTCTCCCGGTCAAACCGAACCCTTTCCAGCACCTCCGCGATGCCGTTAACTGTTTCATTTTGCGCTGTTAACGTTAAAGTAAAAAAACAAAGCTGGAAAGCCTCGACGAGCTTCGGCCGCCGCCTTCCATGTGACGCTGAAACTTGTCTGCAACGTTTTCCACCTCGCTTGTGTAAAATGTTTCCCAAAACGGCTAATAAAACATTGTCAGGCGAGCGGAAACGGACTATAATAGACTTGTGGAAATCTAATGCGGAAAAAAGCCATGGCTTCTTCAACCGTCATCTGTAACATTCCTTTAAGTTGTATTCAATAGTTCTACATTACAACCGCATTCAAAAAAAGCAAGAGAAAAGAGGGAATTAAAATGGAACTTGTAAAATGTGGCAAAATTTTGGTTGCAAGTTTGTGCATGATTGCAACTCTGGCCGGTGCGGCTATGCCCGCGCTGGCGATCAGCCCCGCCGGGTGCACCTCGCTTGCGCAGATCGAAGAAATGAATGACGACGAAGAAGCCCAAGTTCAGGCATTGAAAGCCGCCATTGCGAAGGTGAACGTCAAGTATGACGAGGTACAGCGGAGCTGGGAGTTTGACAGCCCCATCTATGATAAGGCCGAGAAAAACAAAAGCTGTTGCCTTGCCCCGTGGATCTTTATTTTTGACGGATGCAAGGACGTGTATTTCGACGAGGACTTTTCCTACAACGGCTCTTCCTGCATCGACCTGAACACAGTCTATGTCCGCGCTGGAGATAACCTGTACACTTACGAGTGCGACCCGGATTATACAGATTACGCCTATGATACAGACAAAAAAGTTTGGTGGGCCCTCTCCAATTTTGAGATGGAGCCCAGCGAAATCGATTGGCTGCGTGAGATGCTCAGTGCCAAAACCATCATCACAAGATATTCCGGTGCATCCGGTGCGCAGTACGATTACATATGGACTGCCGACGACCGACAGGCCGTCACCGATATGGTCAACCTCTACGATCTACTTGTCGCAGCGTCGCCGGAAGTCCGCGCGCGGGCACTGAGAGGGTAACAAGGGGACTCTTGTTGTTGCTTGTCATTATTTGGTTGATGACTATGTATTTTAAGTGGGTCAAAAAGTCGGCGCGAAAAAGTCAAGGCACTACCGCATAATGCAAACCCGTGGCAACCGTGCTATAAAACAAAAAGCTCAGCGCACATTCATGCGTTGAGCTTTTTTGGTGGGCGCGGGTGGATTGCGCAAGCCGCGCTGCTAAAAACAGCCCACTGGGCTGTTTTTGCGCTGTCTTCTGCGACAGCGCCGCAGCTGTTCGAATCCACCCGCAAGACACGTTTAAAAAGAGCATAAAACAAAAAGCTCAGCGCACATTTATGCGTTGAGCTTTTTTGGTGGAGCGAAGCAACCCAAATCCGAACCATTGCCCTCTGGGGCATTTGGGGCGGCGATTTCATCGAAAGTGATGGTTTTTGTGCCGTCTTTGTAGTTGAATGTGATCAAAACTTTTTCATCATAGAGATAAACGGCGTTCACGAATGTATTGATGAGCGTTTCCCGATGGCTTTTCACGTTCGGGTCGAGTTTGCGGAAGTTGGTGAGCCAAAATTTCACAAAATCTGCGCTGACTTTCGGTTTCGCCAGCTTTTCTTCCGCGATGCGGATTTCCAACTCTTTCTGCTGAGCCTCCAACTTTTCCAAGCGTCCTTTGGTCGAGCTGGTCAGTACACCTGCCTGAATCGCATTTAACAGATTCTCGATGCCGTTCTCTATATCCTTCATCTGCTTTTCCAGCAGGGGCAGCACCGTGTTCTCCTGTTCCTGAAGAATCATCACCGCATCCACGATGGACTGGATACTGTCATCGTCACGAATCATCTTCATGGTTTCGTTGACTACCAGATCTTCCAGCCACTCTTTGCGGACGGTCTTTTTCTTGCAGGTCTTGGTGCGCTTGGCATTAGCACATTTATAATAATGGTGGACGTTCTTATTTCGACTCGTTCCGCACTCGCCGAACATCATCGCTCCACACATTCCACAGAACAGCTTGGTCGTCAGCAAATAATCGTCCTCCGCTTTGTGCCGAGCCGGAGCGCGGCGGTTCTTGGCGATTTTATCCTGTACACTGTCGAACAGTTCTTTCTCAATGATAACCGGGATGCTGTCCGGCATCACAATGTCCTTAAAACGGTTCTCGCCGATATAACGGCGGTTTGTCAGCAAGGTCTGAATACTGTTATAGGTGAACTTCTGATTGCGGTTGGTGGTCACGCCACTGTCGTTCAGCCAGTTCA
>ENA-OYYJ01000795-OYYJ01000795.1-human-gut-metagenome-genome-assembly--contig:-NODE-795-length-10291-cov-4.160023_pt1 | contig 10291 bp, 8 predicted proteins | sample MGYA00243248_ERZ653447 | MGnify/ENA primary metagenome ERZ653447 (study PRJEB26926, sample SAMN06165030) | human gut metagenome | biome: ENVO:00009003; feature: ENVO:2100002; material: ENVO:00002003...
GGCAAGCCCATCGTGACTGCCACGCAGATGCTGGACAGCATGATGGTCAACCCCCGCCCCACCCGCGCCGAGATCTCCGACGTGGCCAACGCCATTTATGACGGCACCTCTGCCATCATGCTCTCCGGCGAGACCGCTGCGGGCGCATACCCGGTCGAGGCCCTGAAGACCATGTCCGCCATCGCCGAGCGCACCGAGAACGAGCCCCACTACCGTGACGAGCGCTTCAAGGAGGCCCACGGCCAGATCAGCGTCAGCGACGCAACGGCTCACGCCGCCTGCCTGACCGCCGAGGACGTCAACGCCGCCGCCATCGTCACCGTGTCCGAGTCCGGCAACACGGCCCGCCTGCTGAGCAAGTACCGCCCCACCCAGCCCATCATCGCCTGCGTCATGGACGAGCAGGTGCAGCGTCAGCTCTCCCTGAGCTGGGGCATCACCTCCCTGCTGATGGGCCCCGCCCGCAGCACCGACGAACTGATCGAGATGTCCACCGCACTGGCCCAGAAGAACGGCTACCTCCACAACGGTGAGCTGGCCGTCGTCACCGCCGGCGTCCCCGTGGGCGTTTCCGGCACCACCAACATGATCAAGATCCACATGGTCGGCAACTGCCTGTCCACCGGTGTGGGCGTGGGCCGCGAGAGCGCCGCTCTGACCAGCGCTTCCGGCAAGGCTTGCGTCTGCCGCACGCTGGACGAGATCCGCGCCAAGTTCAAGCCCGGCATGGTTCTGGTCGTTCCCTCCACCACCAACGAGATGCTGGAGTACGTCCGCGACGCCGCCGCTCTGGTGGTCGAGGAAGCCGGCCTGAACAGCCACGCCGCCATTGCCGGCAAGGCCCTGCTCAAGCCCACCATCGTGGGTGCCGTCGGCGCTTGCAGCCACATCCGCGACGGTCTGGACATCGCGGTGGACTGCGCACACGGCAGCGTCCAGCGCCTTCAGGCGTAAGAGGTGAGCGAGATGGAACGGATCGCAAGCTTTTGCGTAGACCACACCAAGCTCGACCGCGGCATGTACCTGAGCCGTCAGGACGGTGACGTGCTGACTTGGGACATTCGGATGAAGAAGCCGAACCACGGCGATTACCTTTCCACCGGTGCCGCGCACACGCTGGAGCACCTGTTCGCCACCTACGCGCGGAACAGCGCCTACAAGGACGGCGTCATCTATGTCGGCCCTATGGGCTGCCGCACCGGCTTCTACCTGCTGACGCGGGGCCTGACCCCCGCCGAGGCGCTGGCGCTGACCGTGGAATCCTTCCGCTTCATGGCCGCCTTTGAGGGTGCCGTCCCCGGTGCCAGCGAGGTGGAGTGCGGCAACTACCGCGATATGGACCTCCCCGCCGCTAAGGCCGAGGCCGTCGCCATGCTGCCCGTGCTGGAAGGTTTGACTGCGGACCAGATGCACTACTAACCCATCAAACTGCAAAAATGGAGTGATTCCTGCCGGAATCACTCCATTTTTTGTTTCTCGGATTTTGTTCTTCAGATCAACCCCAGCGCCGCGAATTCCTTGGCGACACCGTCCTCGGAGACGGCGGGGCAGATGCGGTCGCAGCGTTTTTTCAGGTTATCTGAGCCGTTGGCCATGCAGACGCTGATGCCCACAACGTCGGTCATCTGCAGGTCGTTGTCGCTGTCGCCGAAGCCGATGGTGTCGGCAAGCGAACAGCCGAGGAAGCCGCAGATGGCCTTGATGCCGGTGCCCTTATCGAACTTGCGGTTGATGAGCTCGCCGTTCACGATGCCGCCGCCCTCGTCGCCGAGGCGGGATTCGCAGAAGACGAACTGGCTCTCGTACTGCCGCTTGACCTCGGCAAGGCACTCCTCGTTCGGCGCAATGAAGACGATCTTATACACCGGTTCGCCGTGGTACTTCTCGATGGGGCAGATGGTCATGCCGAACTCCATCATTTTGCGCCAGCGCTCGGCCTCACTGTTGACCTTGCCCGGCGTTTTGGGGAAGAGGTTGGCGAACCGCTCGATCATCTTGATGCCGCCGTAGGTCTCGTCCCGCACTTCCAGCGTACATTCGGCCCCGGCGCGTTCCAGCGCGGCTCGCAAGCCGCTGACCTGTTCCGGCTCCATGGGGATATCCACCAAGATCTTCCCATCGCAGCCCACATAGCCGCCCGCTGAGCAGACAAAGCCATCGAAACCGTAATGGAAGAGCGGCCGGGTCATCCGCAGGTTCCGCCCGGTGCAGAGGAAGACCTTGTGGCCGTTGGCGCGGGCGCGATGGATGGCGTCCACCGCGCTTTCCGGGACGATCATTTCGCCCGGCGGCAGCAACGTGCCGTCAATATCCAGAAAAATCAGTTTTTGCTTCATTGTTTTTCCTCAGCCTTTCATCCCAAACCAGCGCAGCAGCAGCCCCACGGCCAGCAGCACCGCCAGCAAGCCCAGCACCGCGTAATTGGTGCGGGGCTTTTTTGTGCGCTTGCCGCTCCCCTTGCGGCGGCTGTTCGCGTCCTTGCGGCCCACGCCGCCGGTGTTCCGCCGTCCCTTCGAAGCGCTGCGGCTCCGGCTCCTGCTGCCGGAACCAGAAGCTTTGCGCTGCCCCTCGCTGCGGGGTCTCGCGCTGCGCGGGGCAGCCTTCTGCTCTTCCGGTGCCGCGCTTGCAAGGGGCTTTTTCCCGCCGCAGCGGTCCAGAAAGTCTTCGGCCATCCGGTAATACTGCTCCAGCTCCGTGGTGCGCAGAGCGGTGCCCGCATAGCCCTCTTCCAATGCCTCCACGGCCTCGTTGAAGAGGATGGCCGCCTGTGTCCCGGCGGTGCGGTCCGAGGCGTGAGCGGCCTCGTTGCGGGCCGTGCGCACGGCGTTGCACGCGCGGCGGGCCGCGCCGGGGTGCTCGGTGTTGCCCAGCAGGTCCAGCGGGCGGGCGGCGTCCTTTTCCGGGTCCAGCAGCACCCGCATACAGAGGGTAGTGTCCAGCTGGGACCAGCTTGTTTTGCCCGAAAGGTCCGGCATCCGCTCGTAATATTCCGGGCTCTCCTGCTGGCGCTGGGCGATATGCTCCAGCAGCGCATTCAGGCTGTGGGCACCGGGCTTTTTCTCCCAGTGCCAGCGCAGCAGCTTGCGGCTGATCTCATCGCAGGTCGTTTTGATCTCAAAGGCCGCTTGTAAGGTTTCGTCTGGCATTCTTTTTACTCCTTTATCAAAAAAGCATCTGCACTTACGTGTTGCAGATGCTCTTTAGCGGGCTTGCCCTCTCAGTCTCGCATTCGCTCGACAGCTCCCCCATGGTGGGAGCCCTTGGCAGTCCCTGCAAACTTTATCTTTATGCCAAGGCCTCGCCCTTTGGGAGAGGTGGCATCGCGCAGCGATGACGGAGAGGGCGAGGACGCTTCCCTTACATCATAAACTGATAGTACACAAAGCCCCACAGTGCGATGGCGGCGCAGACGATAGCCGTCAGCGGCGGGACCCAGCGGATGAGCGTTTCGGCCACGCTGTCGCGGGCGTCGTTGGGTTCATCCTCCTCGTAGTCCTCCGGTTCGGCGGAGCGCACCGGCTCCTTCCGGGTGGAGGGGATGACGCGGGTGCCCTCGTCGTCGGCCGCGCGATCCAACACCGGCTCAAAGGAGGCGGGCTTTTCCAGCTTCGGGGTGGGCATCACACGGGTAGCCTCCGCTTCCGGCTCGGCCTTGAAGCTGCTGACCACGCGGGTCGGCTCTTCCTGCACGGGGGCAGCGGGCCGCACGGGCGCGGTGGGCGGCACCGGGTCTGCCCCGATGACACGGGTGCGCTCGTCCGGTTCGCTCTGGGCTGGGCACACCGGTTCAGCCGCCGGGGCGGGTTCCTTCTTTTCCGGCTGCAGCAGGGTGTTCAGCGCGTTCTGCAGCAGGATGCGGTCGCAGCCGCACTCGCTGCAGTAAACGGTGTCCTCCTCCTTCGGGTGGAAGGAGCCACAGGCGCAGTACCAGCCGTTCTCGAAGACCTGCGGCATATACTTCATGCCCTGCCGGTTCATCCGGGCTTCCAGCGCCTTCTGCAGTTCGGGACTCAGGCGGCGCGGGGCGGGCAGCCGGACCCGCTTGATGGCGTCCAGATGCACGACCTTTTTGCCGCTGTATACGTTTTTCAAGGACACATCCACGCTGGTGATGGCCTTCTGGGTCACGAACACCGCATCGTCCATGCCGAAGCTTTCGCCGGGCTTGACCTCGATATCGCGGTACTCGAACTGATCCTCACAGAGGATGATGCCATCCACGCCCTTGCACTTGAAGTGAATCTCCAGTGCGGTCAGGGTCACGCGGGAAATGTTCTTGAAGGTCAGGCAGACCGCGTGGTCGCCGCTGACCTCGCCCTTGAGCAGCTCCACGCAGACGAACTGCACCGGGCTGCCGGGAGTGTAGTAATTCGCCCGCGTCCGGGCGACCGGATCAAAATTTTCCTCCACAACACTCGCTCCCTTCGTGGTTATTCATTGCCTTCTGGGCTCTCCGGAGCGTCCTGCTCCGGCTGAAACACTTCGCCCAGCGCCGCATCCTCGGCCTTTTCCGCAGCTTCCGCCTGTTCTGCGGGTTCTGCCGTTTCTACCGGGGCTGCGGGCTCGGCCTTGGGCTGCTCGTCGCCGTCACGGGGGGGCAGGGTGCCGCCCGCCATCACGGTATTGAACTCCTGCTCGTTGAGCTTTTCGCGCTCCATCAGAGCCTTGGCCAGCGCATGCAGCTGGTCGATATGCTCCGTCAGGGTGCGGCGGCAGGTCTCGTACGCCTCGTCGATGATATCCCGCATCTCGCTGTCGATCTCGGCAGCGGTGGTCTCGCTGTAGCCCTTGCCCTGACCGAGATCGCGGCCAAGGAAGGTCTCCTCCTGCGAGGTGCCGTAGACTACGGGGCCCAGCCGCTCGGAGAAGCCGTACTTGGTGATCATCTGGCGGGCGATGTTGGTGGCTTGCTGCAGGTCGTTGGAGGCACCGGTGGAGATGTCCTCCAAGATCAGCTGCTCGGCCACACGGCCGCCCAAGCTGGACACGATGTCCTCGAACATCTCGCCCTTGGTCACATAGCTGCGATCTTTTTCCGGCAGATACATGGTGTAGCCGCCCGCCTGACCGCGGGGGATGATGGTGATTTCATGCACGCGGGGGTGGTGCTTGCAGTAGAAGCCCGCCACGGCGTGACCGGCCTCGTGGTAGGCCGTGAGCTTTTTCTCTTCGGGGGTCACCACACGGCTCTTCTTTTCGGGGCCGGCCATGACCTTCATGGATGCTTCCTCGATGTCCTCCATCGTGATGGCCTTGCGGCTGCGGCGGGCAGCCAGCAGGGCGGCCTCGTTCACAAGGTTTTCAAGGTCTGCACCCGCAAAACCGGCGGTGCGCTGGGCAATGACCTTCAGCGACACATCCGGGGCGAGGGGCTTGTTCTTGGTGTGGACCTTCAGGATCTCCTCGCGGCCCTTGACGTCCGGCAGACCGACATAGACCTGACGGTCGAAGCGGCCGGGGCGGAGCAGGGCCTTATCGAGGATGTCGGCACGGTTGGTGGCCGCCATGACGATAACGCCGTCGTTGGCCTCAAAGCCGTCCATCTCAACGAGGAGCTGGTTCAGGGTCTGCTCGCGTTCATCATGGCCGCCGCCGAGGCCGGCACCGCGCTGGCGGCCCACCGCGTCGATCTCATCGATGAAGATGATGCAGGGCATGGTCTTCTTGGCTTTGTCGAAGAGGTCGCGCACACGGGAGGCGCCGACGCCCACGTACATTTCCACGAAATCCGAGCCGGAGATGGAGTAGAAGGGCACGCCCGCCTCACCGGCACAGGCGCGGGCCAGCAGGGTCTTGCCGGTACCCGGAGGGCCCACCAGCAGAACGCCGTGGGGGATGCGGGCACCAAGGGAGTTGAACTTGTCCGGGCTCTTGAGGAACTCGACGACTTCCTTCAGCTCTTCCTTCTCCTCGTCCTCACCGGCCACATCGGCGAAGGTGGCGGTCTTCTTGTTCTCGTGCTCGTCCTTGACCTTGGCTTTGCCGACATTCATGATGCCGCCGCCACCGGCACCGCCCCGCATCATGGAGAAGAGCAAAAAGCCGGTGCACCCCAGCATACCGAGGTAGAACAGGATCTCCATCCAAGGGATCGATTCCTTGAGGGTGGTGTAGTCGTAGGTCATCGGGGCGTCGGGGTTGGCCGCGTCGTAGGATGCGATATACTGATCCACGTTCTCGATGAAGACGTAGGCGTAGGGCAGCTTATAACGGACGGTCACAGTGCCGTCGTCGTTCTTCACCGCGCCGACCGAGGCCGACGAGGAAGTGGAGAACATACCGCTGAGCAAGCCGCCGGTGGCCTGTGCGGTGCTGGCCGCCGAGGTATCCGGCAGGGCGAGGTCGCCCTCTTTCAGCGTCAGGGTGATGATGCTGGTATTCCGGTCAAGGGTGAAGTCCGTGACCTGATTGTGTTCGAAGTAGTGCACCACAGTGGAGTAGCTCATGGTCGAGCCGCTGGTGCTGCTGTCACTGGTGCCCAGCACCGACCAGATCATCAGCACCGCCGCAAGGGCCAGCGCGAGGATCAGGGGGTTAAAGCGAGGTCGTTTCGGTTGCAAAAGGGATCAACTCCAGTTCTGTTTCTTACTTATTTTTCGTAGACAGCGGGCTTGAGCACGCCGACATAAGGCAGATTGCGGTATTTTTCGTCGTAGTCCAGACCATAGCCCACCACAAACTCGTCCGGCACTTGGAAGCCCTCGTAATCGGGCTGGATGTCGGCCTTGCGGCGGCTGGGCTTGTCGAGGATGGTGCAGATCTTGACGGAGTTCGGGTTGCGCATCTTGAGCATCGGCACCAGATTGGACAGGGTGATGCCGGTATCGAGGATGTCCTCCACGATCAGCACATCTTTGCCGGTGAGGTCGCCGTCGAGGTCCTTGATGATCTTGACGAGGCCGCTGGAGGTGGTGTTGCTGCCGCCGTAGCTGGACACCACCATGAAGTCGATGCTGCACGGAATGCTCACGGCACGCATCAGGTCGGCCATAAAGACCACCGAACCCTTCAGGATGGAAACGAGGACGAGGTTCCTGCCCTCATAGTCTTTGCTGATCTGGGCACCCAGCTCGGCCACCTTGGCCTTCAGCTGTTCCTCGCTGACCAGAACCTTCTCGATATCATCGTGCATGCTCATTGTTCTTCCTCCATTTTTTGCGCTTCCATCTGCAAGACAACTTCGCTGTCCGCCGTGGGAGCCAGCCCGTCGGCGAACCCTGCACCGCAGACCCACACGACCTCGCTCCCCGCCGCAAGCAGCGGCAGACGATCCCGTTCTTCGGGCGGGATACCCGTTTCATTCATCCATTTGCGCAGCTCCTTGCGCACGCCCCGCCCCGCCGGGCAGAAGGTATCCCCCGGCCTGCGGTGCCGCAATACGAGCGCAGAATATAACATTGTTATTTTAGCATAATCCGCCTGATTTTTTAAGTCTTTTTTATGAACACCCTGTGTTTTTTCTGGAAAACCGCCCGGAATCCGCCGGGTTTCCAGCATCCAGCCGCCCGGAAGCCGGAGTTCCAGCGCTTTTTCAGGCGAAAACGGAAGGGGCAGTGCGGTCACACCGGCCTCCGGCAGAGGGTCTTTTTCCACTGCTTCCTCCACCCAGAGTACGCCGCCGCCCGCCCAGAAGCGGACTGCTTCGGTCAGTTGGACGGCCCCGCTCCCCTGCTCTACAAGGGTGCAGAGCAGCCGGACATACTTTTCCTCGGCGTCCCGCACCGGGCTCACCAAGCGGTGCAGCGCCGCCTCCAAGAGCAGCGGGTCCGCCTCTTGGAGGGGTTCCAGCGCCCAGACAGGTTCTTCTTTTTGCATTGCGTACACTGCCCCCGCCGGGAGCCGTTGGGGCAGCAGGGCCTCGGCGTCCTCCAGCAGGACCTCCGCCTTTTGGGCGAAGTAGGCGTCCGCGCGGGCGGCCTTTTCGCAGAAGCGGGCAAGATTTTCCTCGGCGGCGGCGTTGGCGCTCCGCAGCGCCGGGAGCGCCCCATGGCGCAGCCGGTTCCGGGCGTAGGCGTCGGAGTCGTTGGTCTCGTCCTCCACCCAGCGCTGGCCGCAGCCGGTACAGAAGCGTTCCGTCTCCCCGCGGGTCAGGCACAGCAGCGGGTGGCAAAAACCCTCCCGCTTTGGCCGGATGCCCGCCGCGCCGTGGAGCCCGGTGCCCCGCGCCAGCCGGAACAGCAGCGTTTCCGCTTGGTCAGTAGCAGTATGGGCGGCAGCAACGGTGGTTATCCCTTCGGCGTGCAGGGCGTCAAAACAGGCGCAGCGCAGTTTCCGGGCCCAGTCCTCCCCGGCGCGGGGCGGCACGGCAAAGCCCACGTCCGCCGGGTGAAACACCCGCAGCGGCACGCCCAGCCGCCCGCACTCCCCCCGGACGAAGGCTTCGTCCCGGTCGGCGGACGCGCCCCGCAGCCCGTGGTTCACATGGCACGCCGTCAGCTGATAACCGAACTCCGGCTGCAATTCCAGCAAAATGCGCAGCAGCGCCATGCTGTCGGCCCCGCCGGAGACGGCGGCGCAGAGCTTCTGCCCCGGATCAAACAGCTCGTTTTCCTGCGCAAAGGTGCGCACTTTTTTCAAAATTTGTTTCATCAGCGTTTGAAATCCACATCCATGAAGCGGGTATGCGCGCCATCCCAGCCCAGCGGCACCGTGCTGGTCTCGCCGTGGCGGTTCTTCGCCACGATGCACTCGGCGGTGTCAGCGTCCACCTCGCCGCCGTCGGGGTTCTGGCTGGCGTAGTAGGAATCGCGGTAGAGGAACAGGACGCAGTCGGCGTCCTGCTCGATGGAGCCGGAGTCACGCAGGTCGGACAACTGGGGCCGGTGGGAGGAGTTGTTGCCCTGCTTTTCCACAGCACGGGAGAGCTGGGAAAGGGCGATGATGGGCACATTCATTTCCTTGGCCATGATCTTGAGGTTTCGGGTGATGGAGCTGATCTCCTGCACGCGGTTCTCGCTGCGCTGGCCGGTGGTCATCAACTGCAAGTAGTCGATGACGATGAGGCCCACATTCGGGCGGGTGGGGTCCTGATTGACCCGGCGGATCTTCGCCTTCATCTCGGTGATGGTGATACCGGAAGTGTCGTCCATATAGATGGGCGCATCGTGGAGCTTCTCGGTGGCGAGGGCCAGATACTCCCAGTCCTCAGCGCGGAGGGCACCGGTGCGGAACGCTTGGCTGTCGATGCCCGCCTCAGCGGACAGAATGCGGTTGGTCAACTGCTCCTTGGTCATTTCGAGGCTGAAGATCGCCACAGGCACCTTCTGCTGCATGGCCACGCGGGTGGCGATGTTCAGTGCAAAGCTCGTTTTGCCCATGCCGGGGCGGGCGGCCAGAATGATGAGGTCGCCGCGGCCAAGGCCGGTGAGGACGGTGTCCAGCAGCCGGAACCCGGTGGGGATGCCCTTGTACTTGTCGGCGTCGGGGCCGCTGATCTTCTGCAAATTGGTCAGCGTTTCCACCATGCTGGAAGAAAGGGGCGTCAGAGCGCTGGAATCCCGGCCGGAGCGGATCTCATAAATGCGCTGCTCGGCGTTTTCCAGCAAAAGGTCGGCGTCCGGTTCGTCCCCCGCGTCCTGCAAAATATCCTTTGCTACCCCCATGAGCTGCCGCACCAGATATTTTTCGTTCACGATCTGGGCGTAGGCCTTGACGTTGGAGATGCTGGGCACCGTCTCGGCAAGGCCGGTCAGGTAGACCTTGGCCTCGTCCGCGCTGGGGAAGACGCCGTCGGAGATGACGGCGTCCAGCAGGGTGACGAAGTCGATGGTCTGGTCGCTGGTGAACAGGCGCAGCATTTCGGAGTAGATCTGCGCGTTCTGGCGGGTGTAGAACATCTCCGGGCGGATGATCTCCACCAGATCGGTCAGGACGTCGGGCTTGAGCAGCACCGCGCCCAGAACGCTCTGCTCCGCCTGCATGTTATAGGGCAGGTTGATGCCCACACTTTCGAGATTCAGTTCGTTGTAATGTCGTTCGTTCGGCATGATATCGTTTTCCTCTTAAAACCCAAAAAGCGCCCCCTGCCTTGAGGGGGCGCTGACAGGCAGCCAGAATCAGGCCTGTTCGACTTCCACCATGATCTTGAAGGAAGCCACGACGCCGACATGCAGACGCACCTTGGCGTTGAACACGCCCGCGTCCTTGATGTCCTTGGTCTCCAGCTCGATCTTCTTCTTGTCGATGGGAGCACCGGCCAGCTGAGCCAGCGCCTCGGCGACTTCCTTGCCGGTGACCTTGCCGTGCAGACGGCCGGATGCGCCGCCCTTGGCCTTGATGGTCACGGTCTTGC